>Ga0157370_10006812_pt1 | contig 12525 bp, 12 predicted proteins | sample C35metaG_FD_113463 | JGI IMG/M metagenome (GOLD analysis project Ga0157370, IMG submission 113463) | Corn rhizosphere microbial communities from Kellogg Biological Station, Michigan, USA - C3-5 metaG | ecosystem: Host-associated > Plants > Roots > Rhizosphere > Soil | place: USA: Michigan...
CGAGCGCACCCGCATCTTCGAGCGCTTCCGGCGCCTCGACGGGCAGTCGCCGGAAGGAAGCGGCCTGGGCCTCGCGATCGTGCACGAGATCGCGCAGCGCTACGCGGCCGTGGTCGATGTGGACGACGCGCCTTCGGGCCGCGGAACGCGCATCCGCGTCTCGTTCGCCTGAGCGCGAGCCGGACGAGCGCCGCGCCATGGACCTTCGCGCGCTCATCGACTCGTACGGCTACCTCGCGGTCCTGGTGGGCGCCTTCCTCGAAGGCGAGACCATCCTCGCGCTCGCGGGCCTCGCCGCCTTCCGCGGCTACCTCGATCTGTGCACGGTGATCGCGGTGGCGCTCGTCGCGGGCTTCGCCGGCGACCAGTTCTACTTCTTCCTCGGGCGGCGCAACGGCGCGCGCATCCTCGCGCGGTTTCCGGATGCGCAGGCGCGCGCGGATCGCTTCGACGCGATGCTCGCGCGCTGGCACGCGCCGCTCATCATCGCGATCCGCTTCCTGTACGGCTTGCGCATCGCGGGACCCGTGCTGCTCGGAATGGGCCGCGTGCCGTCGTGGAAGTTCATGCTCTACAACTTCGTGGGCGCCGCGATCTGGGCGCCGCTCATCGCGGGCCTGGGCTATGGGTTCGGGTCGGTGGCCGAGTCGCTCATCGAGAACGTCGAGCAGTACGAGATGTGGCTCTTCGCGGGGATCGTTGCGATCGGGGTCGCGGCGACCGCGGTCCACCTGCTCCGCTCGCGGCGCGCGCGGGCGAAATAGGTAGCGGCGCGCCCAATTTGGGCGTCGACACCGCGGCAGGGGTCCGACTAAATTGACGTCGTTTCGCGCGCGCGCGTGCGCGAATCCGCCATGGAGAGCCAAGTGTCCGCCTTTCGACGCACAGCCGCCCGATTCGCCGCCGCGCTGGTCGCGGCCGTGAGCCTCGCTTCGAACGCGACGCTCCGCCCCGATCCCTCCGGCCTCTGGTACGACGCGAACGAGAGCGGCTGGGGGCTCACGCTCGACCAGCAGGGCAACATCGTGTTCGCCGTGCTCTTCGTCTACGACGCCTCCGGCCATCCCGCGTGGTACGTCGCGAGCTCCATCGTCGAGCCGAACGACATCAATCCGCTCCCCCCACCCGGCGGCCCGTTCAGCGGCGCGCTCTATCGCACGACGGGGCCCTACTTCGGCGGCGCGTTCGATCCACACGCGGTGACGGCAACCCAGGTCGGCACGATCTCGATCGCCTACCCGGATGCGACGGGAGAGAGCCTCGGCGTCGACTACACCATCGACGGCGTGCACGTGGTGAAGACGGTGCAGCGCCAGACGTGGCAGGACGAGTACATCGACTTTTCCGGCGTCTACCAGGGCGCCGCGGTGGTGGACTCGCAAGCCGCGGCGTGCCCGCCGCCCGCGATCTCGCCGCCGCTGGGACTCGTCACCGCGTTCAACGTCGCGCCGAGCTTCTCGTCGCACAAGGTGCGCATCGGCTGGTCGACCGGCGTCGACACGGGTTGCACGATCGACGGAACGTACCGGCAGACCGGGCGGCTCGCCGCGATCGACGGCTCGCTCGCGTGCGGCTCGATCGACGCGCCGCCGCCGGCCCTGATGCCGGTAACGCTCGGCGGCATCGACTTCAACAACGGCGCATTCACGGCGAGCTTCCGCTTCCAGCAGGCGAGCTGCACGTACACCGGCCACCTCGGCGGCGTGCGGATTCGTTAGACGTCGCGGGCGAGAAGGGATCGGCATGAAACGGAAAGCCTTCGCACCGCTCGTTTCGCTCGTCACGGCGTTCCTCGGCGAGGCGCACGCGATCGCCGCCGCATCGCCGGATCCGACCGGCCTCTGGTACGACGCGCAGGAAAGCGGATGGGGCCTCACGATCGCGAAACAGGGCGACGTCGCATTCGCGGTGTTGTTCGTGTACGACGAAGCGAGGCGACCGGCGTGGTATGCCGCGAGCGGGCTGCACACGGCCGTCAACTTCGGGCCGAATCCCGGCGCGGCGGACGTCTTCTACGTGGGCAAGCTCTATCGCACGAGCGGGCCGTGGTTCGGCGCAGCGTTCGATCCGGCCGCCGTGACGATTTCGGAAGCCGGGACGCTCGAGCTCGCTCCCGCGCTCGACGGAACGTTGAAGGCGATCTACGTGATCGACGGCAGCACCTATGTGAAGACCGTGCAACGCCAGACGTGGGACAGCAACCTGGCGCTCCTCACCGGCGCGAAACCGATCGTTCAATCGATCGTGTATGCGGGCCGTGCCGTGATCACGTCGACGACGTCCGGCGATTGTCCGCAGCTCGATTTCGGCGGGCCGGCGGGCGAGCCGCCGTCCCAGTTCGCGGCGAGCACGAGCCCCTTCGGGCCGAACCGCGTGCTGATCGGCTGGGGAACGGGCACGGACACGGTTTGCCTCATCGAGGGCCCGTACACGCAGACGGGCCAGCTCGGATCGATCTCGGGCCACATGCGATGCGGCCCGATCGGGTTCACACCGGCCGCCGGCGACCCGCAGGTGGACATCACCGAGATCGCCGCCAACACCCACGGATTCGCGGGCGCCTTCAGCTACCAGTCGGGCGGCTGCAAGTACACCGGGCACTTCGGCGGCGTGCGCGTCACCGACTAGAACTCGTACTCCGCCTGCATGCGCAACGCGTTGTCCGCGGCGGCCTTGGTGAGGCCGAAGAGCCACGCGGCGTTCCAGTAGATCGCATGCCGTCCCTCGAGCCTCACCTTGCCGAAGACGGCCGGTCCGATGCGATGGCTCTGCTCGTCGCGCGGCAGCCAGTCGTTCCATTTGCCGAGGTCGCCGAAGGCCTGCGCGCCCACGTCCATGCCGTTCTTCAGGTGATAGGAGACTTGGGCCTGGTAGCTCAGCTGCGTCGCGTTCGGCTCTTCGCCGATCGGATCGACGGCGCGCTCGAAGAAGACGTTGGTGTTCCACCGTAGCGGGCCGGTGTCCCACTGCACGAGCGGGCCCATCTTCAAGATGACGCGGCCCTCCTCGCGAGCGCGCGGGATCTCGGTCTCGATCAGGAAGCCGAGGTCCGCGGGGTACTTGTTGGTCTCGGTGAGCTGGAATTTGTTCTCCCACTCGAACTCGTCGTAGCGCGTGCGATCGCCCGGGTCCTTGTGGTACTTGAGGTACGCCTCGGTGAACCACCACTGCGTGGCGCCCCAGCCCAGGCCGATGCTGCCCGCGCTCTCGCGCTGGTGGGCGTCGTCGAAGTAGCGCGTGCCGTACTTCATGTCGATCTCGCGCTCGCCGTATTCGACGAGCGGCGTGTTCACGTACTCGTCCGGATCGGCGTGCGCGAGCGCGGGCAACGCGAGGGCGGCGGCTGCGATGAGCCGGGCGTCGATGCGCATGGAAGGGCTCCTAGGTGGGATTCGGTGCGGCGCGCGCGGGCGATCGCGGCTCGGCGCGCCTTCGCGCCCACGCCATGCCGGCGAGGACCGCGACCAGCACCGCGAAGAAGAACGTCATCTGCATTCCCGAAGGCTGCGCGTCGTAGCCGATCATGCCCTGCAGCGCCTTGCCGAGGAGCGACGAGTTGGAGACGATCCACGACGTGTCCCACAACGGCGACGCGAGGCTGGGCAGCTTGTCCGCCTGGATGAGGAAGCGTGCCGCCTGCGACGCCATGCCGGCCGCGAGCAGCAGCACGAGGAGCGAGGTCGCGGAGAAGAACCAGCGCAGCGGAATGCGCAGCAGCCCCTTGAAGAGCAGCCAGCCGACGGCGACGCCGCCCGCGAGCCCGATCGCCCCGCCCGCCATCATCGGGACGCTCGACTCGTGGCCCGAGATGGCGACGCCGTAGAGGAAGAGCACGGTCTCCGAGCCTTCGCGCAGGACCGCGATCGCGACGACCACGAGCAGCACGGAGAGCTCCCTCGCGCCGCTGCGGATATCGGCGCCCACGCGATTCGCGTTCGCGGCGAGCTCGCGTCCGTGCACCGACATCCAGATGTTGTGCCATGCGAGCATCGCGACAGCGATGCCGAGGATCGACGCGTTGAAGAGCTCCTGGCCCATGCCCTGCGCGAGGTTCGAGAGCGCGCTCGCACCCGCGGCGACGAGGAGCGATCCGACGATCCCCGCGCCGATGCCGGAAGCGATCCAGCGCGCGCGGCCGGGAATGCCGCGCGTGGCGGCGGAGACGATGCCCACGATCAGCGCGGCCTCGAGGACCTCGCGAAAGACGATGAGCGCGGTGCCGAACATTGCGCCTCCTACTTCGCGACGACGACGCCGTGCGCCGTCTTCTCGTTGTACTCGCCGATGAACTTGTACTCGCCCGGCTTCAACGGCCCGAGCCACACGACGCCCTTCGAGTTGCCCGGGACCACCTTCTCGATGCGCAGGTCGCCGCTGTCGAATTCCTCGGGAGCGGCGTCGCGGTTCTCGATCGTGAGCTTCACCTTCCTGCCCGCCGGCACCTCGATGCGATCGGGTGCGAACTTGTGGTTCTCCAGCACGGTCGCGAGCTCCGGCTCCTGCGCGGCGAAGGCGGCGAGGGAGGCGCTGGCGAGCAGTGCGGCGGCGAGGCGGTACATCGGCGGGTCTCCGTGGCGGCGCGTCCTCGTGTAGGACGCAAGGCAATGATAATAGTTCTTATTTGGAATTGCAATCGGTTCTCATTACGTTAGCCGGCCGGGCTTCGCAAGTGTTTGTCCGGGATCAAGAAAGCTCGGGCGCGGCGGCTCACGGGCGAAAGCGAGGAGGCCAAAAGGACTACGGTGGCTCAAGCCGGTCCGCGAAACGGGGCGGCACACCGGGTTGTCTTCTCATGGAGTGCCTCGACCGGAGGAGCGCCATGAGAGGGATCGCCGTCCTCGCCGTCCTCGCCGCCCTGCCCGCAGCGGCGAGCGTGAACGTGAACACCGCGCAGCAGAGCGAGCTGCAATCGCTGCGCGGCCTCGACAAGTACCAGGCGCGCACGATCATCGAGTACCGCAACCAGAACGGGCCTTACCGTTCGGTCGACGACCTCGCGAAGGCGCTGGGCGATCCGGTCGCGGAGAAGGTCGCGGGCGACGTGACGTTCAGCGGCCCGCCCTACGTCGCCCCGCCGAAGACGAAGAAGAAGAGATCCAGAATTGTCCGGAAGAAGAGCTGAAAAAGGGGTCAGATCCCTTTTGGGTCAAGCATTGGCGAGACATCGTCTCCATCGAAAAAGGGATCTGACCCCTTTTTCGATCAAGCGCGCTCTTCGCGCTCCGGCGTGGCCGTGATCTTGTGGATCGAGAGGTCGGCGCCCTCGAATTCCTGTTCGGGATCGAGGCGGATGCCGACGACCGCGCGCAGGATTCCATAGACGAGGAGCCCGCCGACAAAGGCGATCGCGATGCCGAGGAGCGTGCCGAGAAGCTGGCTCGCGAACGACACGCCGCCCATGCCTCCGAGCGCCTTCGATCCGAAGATGCCGCACGCGAGCCCGCCCCAGGTGCCGCACAGGCCGTGCAGCGGCCAAACGCCCAGCACGTCGTCGACCTTCCAGCGGTTTTGCACCAGCGAGAACATCCCCACGAATAGCGCGCCCGCCACCGCGCCGGTCGCGAGCGCGCCGATCGGATGCATCACGTCGGAGCCCGCGCAGATCGCGACCAGTCCCGCGAGCGGGCCGTTGTGCACGAAGCCCGGGTCGTTGCGCCCGGCGACGAGGCCCGCGATCGTGCCACCCGCGAGCGCCATGAGCGAATTCGCCGCGACGAGGCCCGTGATGCGGTCGAGCGTCTGCGCGCTCATGACATTGAACCCGAACCATCCGACGGTGAGGATCCAGGCGCCGAGCGCGAGGAAGGGAATGCTCGAGGGCGGGAACGCGAGCACGTGCCCTTCCTTGGTGTAGCGCCCGCGCCGCGCGCCGAGGAGCAGCACCGCCGCGAGCCCGATCCATCCGCCCACCGCGTGCACGACGACCGAGCCCGCGAAGTCGTGGAACTCCGCGCCGAACGCGTTCTTCAGCCACGCCTGCACGCCGAAATGCCCGTTCCACGCGATCCCCTCGAAGAATGGATAGAGGAAGCCCACGAGCACGAAGGTGCCGGCGATCTGCGGATTGAACTTCGCGCGCTCGGCGATGCCGCCCGAGACGATCGCCGGAATCGCCGCGGCGAAGGTGAGGAGGAAGAAGAAGCGCGTGAGCTCGTAGCCGCTCTTCTGCGAGAGCGCCTCGGCGCCCGCGAAGAAATTCGCGCCGTACGCGATCGAGTAGCCGATGAAGAAATACGCGATGGTGGACACGGAGAAATCCACCAGGATCTTCATCAGCGCGTTCACCTGGTTCTTGCGGCGCACGGTGCCCAGCTCGAGGAACGCGAAGCCCGCGTGCATCGCGAGCACCATCACGGCGCCGAGCAGGATGAACAGGACGTCCGCGGACGTCTTGAGGCCTTCCATCGCGCTTCTCCCTGGGACCGGCGGTGACCGGCGCCGCCGATTCTAGCGGAACGCCCGGCCGAGGAGCCCACGCAGCCGATCGCCCAGCCGCTCGAGCTCCTCGAGCTTCTCGCCGACCAATGCCCGGGCGCGCCGTTCCTGCTCGCGATCGAGCATCGCGAAGAAGCGCTCCCATTCACGGTGCGCGTCGCGGAAGAGCGGGCGACTGCGCTCGATGATCTGCGCCTGCGCGCGTGCAAGCTCGTTCACGTCGGGCGACGGCTTCGCGAGCTCCTCGGCGATGCGGTCCTTCAGCTCGAGGGCGCCCAGCCCCACCGAGACGAGCGCGCGCTGCGTGGCGGCCACCGCGACGTCGAACTGCGCCTTCTGCAGGGAGTTGAGCCGCAGCGACCGCCCGAGCTCGTCGAAGCCGGGCAGGCTCGAGGCGTGGGCGAGCGCCGAGGCGAGGAGCAGCGCCGCGGCGGCGGCGAGGAACGCGGGGACGCGAAGCATCGCTGCATTCTGCCGCAATCGCCGTGCCGGTGTGCGCTAGAACGGCTGGCGCTGGATCGCGAGCGAGCCGGTATTCCCGTCGATGGTGTAGTCGAAGGTCGCGGCGTCGCCGGTGAAGCGCAGCCGGAACGGACCGACATCGGTCGAGACGAGGCGCGATGCGTCGTACGGCTGTCCGAGCCAGCCCGAGCTCGTGGTGCGGTAGAGCCGTCCCTGCCACGTCTGCGCGTCGCTCCACGATCCGGATGGCATCACGTACCAGATGGGATCGCCGTTCGCGTCGTAGGTGAACCAGATCGCGAAGAGCGAGCGGTACTGCTGCAGGACCGCGATGCCCCAGCCGTTCTGCGACGCTCCGCCCCACCACATGTCGCCCACCCGCAGAGTCGAGCCGTCGTCGACGGGCCCGAAGCCCTCGCGCTGGATCGCCTTGCGCCCGCGCACGCCGTCGATGGTGTACGAAAGCGCGACGTTCGACGCGTCGGAGAAATCGAGCGACGCCTGGCCGATGGCGCCACCGACGACGAGCGACGATGCAGCGTAGGAGGAGTACGGCGCGCCGTGCGGCCGATAGAGCGCGCCCGAGAACACCTTGTGCGATGCGTCCCACGATCCGCCGGGCATCACGTACCACGTGGGCTTGCCGCTCGAGTCGTACGCGTAGATCACCGAGAAGAGCATGCTCCCGTGCTGCACCACGCTCATCCCCCAGCCGTTCTCGCCGAAGCCCGCCCACCACAGGTCCTGCCATGGATTCGCGGCGATGGTCACCGGGAAGTCCTGCTGCTGGTCGCGGAACTGCAACCGAAGCGTGAAATCCCCGCCGCTCGAATCCGGATCCACGGTGAAGCGCACGCTGCCCTGCTGTCCGGAGTTCTCGCTCACGGGGCTCACGCTGCCGGAGCCGGCACCCGGAACGATCGACGCGGTGATATCCGACTCGTACAGCGGGTACTGGCCGTACATCGCGGCCGCGGTCACGTCGAACGCGACGCCGGGAAGGATGCGCGTGGGCATTTGCGCGGACAGGTACGAGTACGCGGCGACGTAGGTGAGCACGTTGAAGCGCCCCTGCGCGCCGTCGTTCGCCACCAGCCAGCACGTGATGCCCTGGTTGAAGGCGGTGAATCGCGCGGTGGCGATACCGCTCGCGTCGGTCGTGGTGTTGTAGACCGCGCTACCGTTCGGGAACGAGCCGCATTCGTCGTTCAGGAACTGTACGGCCTCGCCGGCCGCGGGCCTTGCCTGCGCGTCGAGGAAGAGGACCGAGAAGTCCGCCGACTCGCCTCCCGGGATGCTCATGTTCGCGGGCGTGAGGATCTGCGCGCTCGCCGCGGCGTGCGCGAGCGCCGGGCCGAGCGCCGCCAGCGCCGCGGCTGCGAAATGGAGGATGCGCGCCCTCATGCCACGAGCGTGTCAAGCACCGCGCCCGAACGCAAGGGAAGCGCTCCGAACGGCGTACCGGCGCCGACGGCCGGCGCGCCGTAGGGATGTTCCGACGTGCGCTCAGAACGGCTGCGGGATGAGCACCATCGACCCGTGGTGGCCCTCGGCGCTGTACTCGAAGGTGCTGGTCGGCGCGTCGAAGTGGATGGAGTAGCTCCCCACGTCGGACACGCGCAGCCGCGACGGATCGTATGCATTCCCCAGCCACGCGGATCCCGTGGTCTTGTAGAGCCGGCCGGCGGAAGTGGAGAACGAATCGTCGGTCCATGCGCCCGCGGGCATCGCGAACCACGTGGGCGCGCCGTTCGCGTCGTAGGTGAACCAGACGGAAAAGAGCGACGCGAACTGCTGCTCCACCGCGATGCCCCATCCTTTCTGTCCCTCGCCGCCCCAGAACATGTCGGCGTACGGGCCGGCCGCGGCGCTGGTCGACGGGCCGTAGAGCTGCCGCTCGATCTGCTTCGTGCCGGCGACTCCGTCGATCGTGTAATCGAGGCGTGCATGGTCCAGGTCGGTGAACGTGATCGTCGCCGTACCGACCGGGGGACCGGAATTCACGAGCGTGACATCGAAGGCGTAGTAGGGCGAGCCGCGCGGCCGGATGAGCGGCGCGGTGTACGACGTGAACGGAGCGGCCCACGATCCGCCCGCCATGGCGAGCCACGTCGGATTGCCCGCGTTGTCGTACACGTAGAGCACGTTGAAGAGCGAGGCGCCGTGCTGCTCGATGCTGAGCCCCCAGCCGTTCTCGGCCGGGCCGCCCCACCACATGTCCTGCACGACCCCGCCCACGGTGATTGCCCCGTAGCTCTGGATCACGCCGTTCACGGTGAGGTCGTCGTCGCCCAGGCCGCCGTCGGCGATCGTGAAGCTGATCTGGTTTGCGTTCACCGTGATGGGGATCGTGTACCAGTGCGCGGAAATGTTGTCGGGCGTGCCGCCGTACTTCCACAGCACCACGTTGCCGGCAGGCGGCTGCACGAAGTCGAGCGTGAAGGTGGTCGTGGAGACCTGCGGATCGCACCCGACCGCGCGGAATGCGAAGACGCCGTAGGGAACCTGCGCCATGCCGTTCGTGGCGCCGGCGTCGCGGAATTCCGTGTCGAGGAACGCGCAGGTGGGCGTCGTGGCGGACACCGAGAGCGTGACCGGCGCGCCCGCGGTATCGGTCGTCACGCTCGTGGGAAGGACTTCGGCCGCGTATGGGAGCGAGCTGTTGAAGCGCACGGCGCCGTGGATTCCGGCCGTGTTGCCGTCGCAATACTCCTCGAAGTCGATGGCAAGGCTCGAGACGCTTCCGTCGGCCGCGAGCCCGAGCTCCCGCACGATGAAGCGGCCGGCGATCACGCCGCACCGGGTGAGCTCGTACACCTCCATCGCGGGCCGCTGCGCGCTCGCGTCCGGGAACCGCTGCGGAATCTCGTAGCGGCCGGTCGCGAAAGGAGCGCCTTGCGCGGGCCCGAAGTCGAAGAAGATCGGAGGCAGCGGCGGAGCGCTCGGCTGGAACTCCACGGACACGCCACCGCGCGCGTTCGCCGAGACCGTCATCGTGCCGACGGCCGATGTCATGGCGGCGACACCGGACGTGTCCCCGGGGTCCGCCGTGATCGTGACGAAGCTGGCGCTGTGCGCGAGCGCGGGCAAGCAAAGCGCGAGCGCGAGGCCCGCCCACCAGGCGATGCGGTTCATTGTTCTTCCTCCCTGGAGGCCATGATGCTAGCACCGGGGGGCTTGCCGGTGGGGCAAAACCGGCATATTCGCTGCGGCAAAGTACCGGCTAGAACGCCTCGCGTTGCAGCTGCAGCGTTCCCGTGCGCGCATCCACCGTGTAGTCGAAGGTCGCGGTATCCCCGCTGAACTTCAGCTTGAACGGCCCCACGTCGAACACCTTGAGCTTGCTCGGCTGGTAAATGAGCCCGCTCCAGGGCGATCCGGTCGTGCGATACATGCGGCCTTCGTACGTGTCGGAGCTGGTCCAGGATCCCGCCGGCATCACGAACCACGTGGGTGCGCCGTTGGCGTCGTACGTGAACCACACGCAGAAGAGGTTCGCGTGGTCCTGGAGGATCGCGACTCCCCATCCGTTCTGCGAGGGCCCGCCCCACCACATGTCGCCCAAGCCGGTAAGCGGCGCGGGCGCGGTCGTGCCGAACGGCTGGCGCATGAGATGCCGGAAGGCATAACCGCCGTCCGTCGAGACGCCCGGATCGTCGAAGGCGATCGTGCCGGTCGCGAAGTAGTTCGGTACAAGACGCGATGCATCGTAAGCGTAGAACGGGGAACCGCTCGGCCGGTACATGGTCCCGCTGTACATCGACTTGGCGTCATTCCATGAACCGGACGGCATCACATACCAGGTCGGATTGCCGTTCTCGTCGTACGCGTAGATCACGGCGAAAAGCTTGTCGCCGTGCTGCACTACGCTGATGCCCCAGCCGTTCTGCGCGGGTCCGCCCCACCACATCGTTTGCACGGAAGGGACCGGGATCGCGGGTGGGGGCGAGGCGTCCGGATCCACGTGGACGGTGGTGATGCGGTGGGGGTCGCTCGATTTCAGGTAATTGTCGATCTGGAAGTCGCCTGGCACGCCGTTCGATCCGAGATTGACGATGAAGCGGCCATCGAAGTCCGTCTTCGAAGCCTCCGCCTCTCCGCAGGTGGAGGAATCGCAGCTCCATCGCGCGGTCACGTTCAGTCCCCGGATGCCGAGACCGAACTGGTCGAGGACATATCCGGCATACGCCCCGTGGGACGACGGCGGAATCGCAAGGTCGGTGGGATACACGAGCGTGGCCGGATCGCCCCGCTGCGACACCGGAATTTCAACCGCGCTGTCGCCGACGCTCGCGACCAGCTTGTAATCGCCCCCGATGCCGTTGGTCGAGAAGAACGCGATGTCTCCTCCGCCCGGATTGCTGTGCGAGATCAGCGTCGCGCTCGCACCGCTCGCCGCGGGCACCACGGACCACTGCGCCGGGTACCCGAGGAACGGAGCGCCCTGGAAGACCACCCACGCGCTCACGGTGAACGTCGAGTTCACGTGGGGGTAGATGCGGGCGTCGGACGTCGACGCGACGGACAGATCGGAAACTTCGTAGACCGCGACGGCGATGACCAACGGAACATCGAAGTGGACGCCGGGGAGGGTAGGGAGCACATAGCACCAGCCCGTACCCGTACCCGCATTGAACGGAATCGTGGAAGCAATCCCGTCGGCCCCGCTGGTGGCATCGTACGTGGTCGCCCCGGCAAACGATCCGCCGCAGTTGCCGTTGACGGTGAACCTCACCGTTGCGTTCGCCACCGGATGGCCGTTTCCGTCGGTCACCCTCATCTGAAGCGGCGGCGTCGACTCCCCGTGATGAATGGTGTAGTGAGGGGTGTAGCGCGTGCCCACGTACTCGAGAGACTGGGCAAGGGCGCACTGCGCCGCAAGCAGGAGGGGAAACGCGAGGGCTGCGATGAGATGCTTCATGCCTTCGGGATGCGGTGGGCGGAAGGAAAATCTAAGGCAAAATAGCCTGTTATGGCAAACGACTCCAAGGCGCCCGAAAGCGCGCACGTCACCAACTTCATCCGCCAGCACATCGAGCGCGATTTGGCCGAAGGCAAGTACGCCTCGCGGCGCTGGTGCGGCGAGCCCGGCCCGCTCGCGAAGCAGAAGGATGCGCCTCTGGATGCGGCCAGGATCCGCACGCGCTTTCCGCCCGAGCCCAACGGCTACCTGCACATCGGGCATGCGAAATCGATCTGCCTGAACTTCGGCCTCGCGCACGAGTACGGCGGCGCTTGCCACATGCGCTTCGACGACACGAACCCGGAGAAGGAGCAGCAGGAGTACGTCGACGCGATCCTCGATGCCGTGCATTGGCTGGGCTTCCACTGGGGCGCGAACGACCAGTACCTTTACCACGCGTCGGATTACTTCGAGTGGATGTACGAGTTCGCGGTGGCGTTGATCGAGAACGGCGATGCGTACGTCGATTCGCAGACGGCGGAGGAGATGCGCGCGACTCGCGGGAACTTGACCGAGGCCGGGATCGCTTCGCCCCATCGCTCTCGCTCGGTGGAGGAGAACCTGCGGCTCTTCCGCGAGATGCGCGACGGCGCGCATCCCGATGGTTCCCACGTGCTGCGCGCGAAGATCGACATGGCCTCGCCCAACATCAACCTGCGCGACCC
>Ga0157370_10006813_pt1 | contig 12524 bp, 9 predicted proteins | sample C35metaG_FD_113463 | JGI IMG/M metagenome (GOLD analysis project Ga0157370, IMG submission 113463) | Corn rhizosphere microbial communities from Kellogg Biological Station, Michigan, USA - C3-5 metaG | ecosystem: Host-associated > Plants > Roots > Rhizosphere > Soil | place: USA: Michigan...
AAAAAAGTACTTTTGCCCATGTTGATGTTTAAGTGTGGTAACTCAAATATCAACACAAAAAGGGGAAGCCAAAAGCAACCCCTTTTATTTTATCTAAAAAAATGTTTACCGGACAACAGTGAATCAAGTTCAGGATGACGACCGCTTTAACCAACCGTTCATGGAATGACGTTTATAAACGTCCGGTGTTGACTAAAGGCAGTATACAAAAACGCAGGGATTCTTCGCTGCGCTCTGAATGACAATTCGCTATGGCCACCTGCCTATCCGGCCTCGGAACCGATGGAAGAAGAAAACATTTACTGCTTAACTAACGCTCATGGTTCAAAGGTATCTCCCTTGCAGTTGAAATGGCCATCGTATCGTCGTCTTCTCGACTGGAGCGCAGCGCAATGGAGAGATCTTTGAACACAGCCATTCTTCAACTTAAAAAGATTTCTCGGCTTCGCTCGAAATGACGGCGTAGGGTTTAATTAATTCTATTGGCAACTTGTCGGAATCAGCAAAAAAATAAAAGCCCTTCGTCGGCCAGCCGAGGCAAGCCAAGTGCAGTGGAAAGCCTCTATCACTAGCTATAACTTTTCTTCAACATCTCGTCATTGCGAGGAGGCACGACGAAGCAATCTCCATTGAGATTCTTCGATGGAGATTGCTTCAGCAGATGAAAAATCTGCTGAAGCAATGACGAATTTTTTGAGGGGATGTACTAACCGAATCGTTGTGCGGAATTTAATTTAGCACCTATTGAAGTTAGGTTTTGAATCAAGTTCAGGATGACGACCGCTTTAACCCACCGTTCATAGAATGACGTACAAAAAAGGTTCGGTGTTGAATGAAGACAATAGACAAAAACGCAGGGATTCTTCGCTGCGTTCTGAATGACAATTCGCTATGGCCACCCTGCTATCCGGCCTAGGAAATGGTGGAAGGAGAAAACGTTTAAAGCATCGACTACAATCTCTCATACCCCCCACAACCCAAGGCAGCGCATTTTGCCCGATCCTTCATGGGGTGCTTGTACTGCCGAAATTAAGCTTTAACGAATTTATCCGACATCAGTTCCAAGCCTTGATTTTTTTGTTACCTTTTTTGATCAAGCAAAAAAGCAAAAGCCCTTCGGCGGCCAGCCGAGGCAAGCCATGCGCAGCGGAAAACCCTTATAACTTTTCTTCAATATCTCGTCATTGCTGAGGAGGCACGACAAAGCAATCTCTATTACGTAGATATCCTTTATTTACAAAATGCATTAAACAAAAAAACCAGTGGTTAAAACCACTGGCCTTCATAATTATTATTTTAAACGCCCAATTACCAATCCAACGGTAAACTGGATATTGGAAACTGAAAACTGAACTATCCTTTCATAATCGAATGGCCCATTTTATCACGTTTCGTTTTTAAGTAACGCTCGTTATGAACATTGCTTTCAATTTCAATCGGAATATTTTCAATCACTTCCAAACCGTAGCCAATCAGCCCTGCCCGTTTCGTTGGGTTATTGCTCATTAAACGCATTTTAGTAATGCCTTCAGATCTCAGAATTTGAGCACCAACGCCGTAATCACGTTCATCACCTTTAAAGCCTAATTTAATATTCGCTTCAACGGTATCAAAACCAGCATCCTGTAAGTTGTAAGAACGAAGTTTATTGATCAGTCCGATACCTCTACCCTCCTGGTTCATATAAACCACAATGCCTTTGCCTTCTTTCTGAATCATCTCCAAAGCTTTGTGCAACTGAGGTCCGCAATCGCAACGGCATGATCCGAAAATATCACCCGTAACACAAGAGCTGTGTACACGGGCAAGCACCGGCTCATCATCAGTCCATTCGCCTTTAGAGATCGCCAAATGCGTAGCGCTGTTATCCAGCTGGGTATAAGCCGTCATTTTGAAATCGCCCCATTGGGTTGGCAAATCGATGGTTACTTCCTTTTTAATTAAGCTATCAATATTTAACCGGTAAGCGATTAGATCTTCGATAGAAATTATTTTTAACTGGTGTTGTTCTGCAATTTTAAAAAGATCCGGAAGTCGGGCCATTTCGCCATCTTCCTTTAATATTTCTACTAAAAGACCAGCAGGTTTCATGCCAGCCAAACGGGCTAAATCTACGCCAGCTTCTGTATGGCCAGCCCGGCGGATTACGCCTCCATCTTTGGCAATAAGCGGAAAGATATGTCCTGGTCTGCCTAATTCTTCAGGTGTGGTTTTAGGATCAACCAAAGCCAGCATCGTTTTGGATCTGTCACTTGCGGAGATACCGGTAGTACAACCGTGGCCAACTAGATCTACAGAAACAGTGAAATTCGTTTCGTAAGCAGCCGTATTTTTACCCACCATTAAATCGAGGTTCAACTCTTTACAACGCTCTTCTGTAAGCGGTGCGCAAATTAATCCCCTTCCATAGGTGGCCATAAAGTTAATTACCTCAGGCGTCGCATTCTCTGCAGCAGTTAAAAAATCACCTTCATTTTCCCGGTTCTCATCATCTACTACGATAATCACTTTGCCTGCTTTAATGTCAGCAATGGCTTCCTCTATGGTATTTAGTTTTGTTTGCATTTGTTCATGGCATATTTATCTAGCCAGATCATGTTATTTTCAATAGGCTAAGATAACATGTAACCGCTTTTGCCAACACAAAGGTACAACCTTAATAGACAAAAAAACTGATGAAATATCATTTATAAGTAAAGGATATTGGCTACTGTTTTTGCTTGATGCGGAACAATTTAAAGAAAAGTTGTTTGTAATAATTTACATCAAACAGCGCAGAATCTACCGTAGCTTTATAGGTAAGAAATGCAGCCAGCGGCGATAATACAATCACCGCAATCCACATGGCTACAATCGGATTGGTAGAACCCTCCCTGGCAGATTTTTCGGCTACCGTAGTGATGATATGATAGATTAAAAAGAAGGAAATCGCAATCACTACCGGTAAACCCATTCCCCCTTTTCGAATGATGGCACCTAGTGGCGCACCAATAAAAAACAACAGGATACAAGAAGCGGCGAGTGTAAACTTCCGCTGGTATTCTATCCTGGTGAAGATATATTCGCCGACCAAATCAGTATGGCGTGGGGCGGTGTTCGAAAGATTCTGGATCATGCCCGATACAATGTTGGAAGCATTATCCAGGCTGGCTTTTTTCGAGCCGTTCGGAATATCCTTTACAATATTATCACTAATTACTTTTGGCGTAACCTTCAGTTTCGAATAGCCTTTAGCCGAATTAAATTGTTTGAAATTCGATGAGGCCATCCGGGCTGCATATTGCCCCAAAGTATCGAGCAGTTTGGATAACGAATCGCCCTTTTTACTAATTCCTTTTAAATTGAGCATCGGTGTGCTGTTTCCAAAGGCATTGGGATCGGTACGGTTCATATCGAAAGATTCCAGACTGAACCTCGGTTCGGTTTCTTTAAAACGCGTTCTGTTTAAAACCTGGCGTGGATTATAAGCCCCGCTGCTGCTGGCCTGTTCTTCATATTGCACGCCGTCTTTTAGCTTCAGGAGCAGGTATTTACCATCTGAAGTTTTGTTCATCTCCCCTTCCCTGGCCATAATTACCTTCGGAATACCGTTGGTACCCCGGTGATCATAAATCAGGATGCCGCTGAGTTTTCCATTTTCATCTTTAGCATCTACCCGGATGGAAAAATTGGGAATACTGTTATTAAATACGCCTGGTTTAATGAGAAAGGATAATTTTTTATTCCGGATATCGTAAAGCAACGAACTGAATTTCAGGTTTGCTTTAGGCAGCATGTAATTGGAAAACAGAAAGGAGCTGATGGTAAGCAAAATGATCACCACAAACAAAGGCCGCATGGCTTTCTGAAGCGAAATGCCTGCAGATTTAATGGCCACCAGCTCGTAATTTTCGCCTAGGGTACCAAACGTCATGATAGAGGAAAGCAATACCGAAAGTGGTAATGCCATGGCTACGTTGGCGGCAGAGGCATAATACATCAATTCTAAAATGGTGTACCATTCAAAGCCCTTACCGATTAAATCATCGATCCACTTAAATAAGAAAAACATCAAAAGGATAAACATTACCACAAAAAAGGTAGCAAGGAATGGCTTAATGAATGCTTTTATTAAAAGAAGATGTATTTTTTTCACCCTACAAAGGTAAGCAATACGGTTTTAAACTAGGCACCTAAAACGCTAATCAGATAGTCAATTTGATTATCCCAGATTAATTTCTTCTCTGCCAGAAGGTCGTCTGTAGTGAAATCGGTAATGGATAGCGCCACATCATTGGTCAGTTCATCCTGCACAATTTCCATCTCGAAATAACACTGAGGTTCATCATCCAGCCACTTAAACTTCACTAATTTGTTCTCTTTAATTGAAACCAGCTTCGCTTTTAGTTGTTCATCATCCCAGGTAAATGTATAAACCTGATCGCGAAAATTTACATCATCGGCAAACCATTGCGATAAGCCATTCGGCTCACTGATAAAGCTATACAATATTCGTGGTGACGATTTAACCTCGTACTCAAGTGTAAATTTTTTCTTTTCTGCCATGTTAATTCATTACCAGAATATATTCCGGAGTATTTTTTTTTATTTATTTTTCTAAAGAAAGGTAATTTATTCTATATTTGCAACTCCAAAAAATAACCAGCTAAATATTTGATAATATACACAAATATTTCAACCCGGCGGGGTAGCTCAGATGGTTAGAGCGCAGGATTCATAACCCTGAGGTCGGCAGTTCGATCCTGCTCCCCGCTACTGATTAAAAGCTCATCGAAAGATGGGCTTTTTTTGTTTAAAGGTTCTGGGTATTATGCGCTGCACGCATTCACCAGCGAAGGGAAATCCGAATTAAATAATATTACGGCTATAGTATTTCCGGTATTCTATCATATTCAATTTGATCAGCTCATTTTTTTGCTGACTGTAAGTTTTGAATGCTTTGAAACCCAATTTTTCAGGAATATTTCTGCTTCTGATATTCTCCATGTCTACCGGGTAAATGATATATTCAATGCTAAAGTTTTGTTCAATGAATTCTATTAAGCCAATAATTGCTTCTGTTCCGTAACCTTGATTTTGCGCTTCTTCTTTTAACCATAATCCTATTTCAACAGATATTGGATTGATATGATGTATTCCGCAACAACCGATAAATTGCTCTTCCTGATTTAGCATTATGAAAACCAGATCAGTCTTCGCTAATAAATCTCTTTTAGACCGTTCCACAAAATTCACGATGTCAATTCTATCGCCTTTCGGATTGTGAGGCATATATTTAGTTACCGCTGGAGTAAAATTCGCATGAATATCATTAATATAATCCTCATGAATGGGTTTGAGCATTAATCGGTTTGTCTGAATTGATAAGTTCGGATTTAGTTCCATGTGTATTGTGTTACTTGGGTTTATTTATCATTTCATGAATAGTTATTTGATCATGAATTTAATACTTTTCAACAAGATTGATGAACGTTGCTGCAAGATTAACTGTGGAGCGGATTGTTTATTCTTACTTATGTAACGTCATACAATATTAAAGTAGTTGGGCATTATGCACAAACGGCACGTGTGAACCAATAGGAGGACAAGTAGAAAGAATGTAAATTGCTCGATAGGTTCATATAATAAAACCCTGAAGGGGTTTATTTTTCAGGGTTTTATTTTTCGTTTAGAATTATGAGTGATTTAGTTTATAGTTCTCTCATTAGATTCTTTCAATACGAAATCAACGACTAAAGAATCACCCTTTACAAGTTGAAGTGGCTTAGTCGAAGAAAGTAAATATCCAATGTAGGAAGCCCGTAAAACAAACTTTCCTGGTTTGAGCTCTAGTTTGTATTGTCCATTCCTATCAGTTCGTGTCAGAAATGTAGTATCAGTGGATTTCATGGCCACACCTTGTAAGATTCGGTTATTCTTATCAGTGTCATATATCGTTCCGGTAATAACTACTTTATCACTTTTCGTTTTAAATAAAGAATGACTATATGTGCCTTGACGGTTTATGGAGCAGCCAGCTAAACCAATGTATATTATTGATGAAAGCAAAAATTCTTTTTTCATATTATATTATTTAAATGTTTTAACATCCCGATGGTATTGCCTTTGCCTGCCTTAGGCGTTGCAGTTCTATCCGTACCATATTGCTCAGCAACTATAGTATCCAAAATTTTATTTTGATCCGGAATACTTAGGCTTTTATATGCCTGCGTTTGTTCTAACCCTCTCCAGGCCATATCACTATAATATTGATTCTTCTCTTCAGGACTAGAGAAAGTATAACCATGCAGATTACCATATTCCCGTAAAACAGCCGCTACATCATTTTTGAATTCTATGGTCATTTCAATATGCTGGACATCATTTAGTTCCATGGGTATTGTGTTACCCAGGCTTTATTTATTATTTCATGAATATCTATCTGATCATGAATTTAATACTTTTCAACAAACTGATGAAGACCTGTTAAAATGGCCCAGATCGGATTAAAAAATAATTATATATAACACTTATAGAATCGAAGATTAAGTTACGCATATACAATTGCGTTGGCTGGTAAGGGACTACCTCTTCTATTAATTACGAAGAGGTTTCCAGGATTACATTCTTAGATAGAATATAAGTAGTTCTCTTTATTCTATAATACCCTACGAGCTTTATGCATCATAGCCTCACAATGGTCATATATAGTCGACATATTATTTTGTCATTATCCAACTATTTTTTACTAGATCCATGAAGAACAATTAACACCCTCATGAATAAAGAACCATCGAAACTTAAACTCACTATATCTGTGCTTTTAATTTTACCAACAAAATTAAAAGAAGAACTTACATTTTCTGTCATATCGTTTTATAAGATTAAAAGCTATGATATTTTGTTTGCTAATAAGCGGCCAGCCAGCACAGCGGGAAAGCCCATCTCACTAGTTATAACTATTCTTCAACATCTCGTCATTGCGAGGAGGTACGACGAAGCAATCTCCTTTGCAGATTCTTCGATGGAGATTGCTTCAGCAGATGAAAAATCTGCTTCGCAAAGATGGATTTTTTGAGGGAATGCACTAACCAAATCGTTGTGCTGAATTTAATTTAGCACCTATTGAAGTAGGTTCTGAATCAAGTTCAGGAGGACGACCGCTTTAACCCACCGTTCATGGAATGACGTATAAAAAGGTTTGGTGTTAACTGAAGGCACTAGACAAAAATGCAGGGATTCTGAGCTGCGCTCTGAATGACAATGAGGGGCAAACCTCGCTATGGCCACTCTCCTATCCGGCCTAGGAAATGATGGAAGGAGTAGCCGTTGAAATTTTTGCACTCACGTTCAAATACCCCCAACCCAAGGTAGCGCGAACGGCTCTCTAAAAAGTATCTTTATTTCAAACAGAATCGAGCCCTTGTGCTACCGCCATTTAAATTTCGACGAGCTAATCCGACATCAGTTCCAAGCCTTGACTTTTGCTTCTTTTTGTTAAGAAAAAGAAGAAAGCCCTTCGGTGGCCAGCCGAGGCAAGCCATGCGCAGCGGAAAACCCCTATCACTAGCTATAACTGTTCTTAGACATCTCGTCATTGCGAGAAGGCACGACGAAGCAATCTCCTTTCCAGATTCTTCGATGGAGATTGCTTCAGCAGATGAAAAATCTGCTTCGCAATGACGGATTTTTTGAGGGGATATACTAACAGAATCTTTGTGCTGAATTTAATTTAGCACCTATTGAAGTTAGGTCCTAATCAAGTTCAGGAGGACGACCGCTTCAACCCACCGTTCATGGAATGAGGTGATAAAAAAGGTCCGGTGTTAAACGAAGGCAGTAAGTAAACCGCAGGGATTCTTCGCTGCGCTCTGAATGACAATATCGCTATGGCCACCCTGCTACCGGCCTCGGAAATGATGGAAGGAGAAGCCGTTGAAATTTTTGCACTAACGTTGAATTACCTCCCCTGTAGTTGTAAATGACCATCGTATCATCGTCTTCTCGACTGGAGCGCAGCGCAATGGAGAGATCTTTGAACATAGCCATTCTTCAACTTGAAAGATTTCTCGGCTTCGCTCGAAATGACGGCGTGGGGCTTATGAATTCTATTAGCAAATGTCGAATCAGCAAAAAAGTAAAAGCTAGCCGAGCCAAGCCAGCGCAGCAGAACGCCCTATCACTAGCTATAACTCCACAGTTTATGGAATGATGTAGAAAAAAGGTTCGGTGTGTTGATTGAAGGCAGTATACAAAAACGCAGGGATTCTTCGCTTCGCTCTGAATGACAATATCGCTATGGCCACCTCGCTATCCGGCCTCGGAAATGATGGAAGGAGAAGCCGTTGAAATTTTTGCACTAACTTTCAAATACCCTCAACCCAAGGTAGCGCGAACGGCTCTTTAAAAAAAATCTTTATTACAAACCAAATCGAGCCCTTGTGCTACCGCCATTTAAATTTCGACGAGCTAATCCGACATCAGTTCCAAGCCTTGATTTTTGGCTACCTTTTTATCAAGAAAAAGGTAGAAGCCTTTCGGCGGCCAGCCGAGGCAAGCCAGCGCAGCGGAAAAACCCCTATCCGCCTATCGGCACCTTTCCCCGGAAAGGGAAAGGGCGAGAGAAAAAGCATTCATCGCAGCTATCGATTTAAAAAAGCAACATCAAAACATAGGTCCTGAATCAAGTTCAGGAAGACGAACGCTTTAACCCACCGTTCATGGAATGACGTAAAAAGGGTTCGGTGTGAATGAAGGCAGTAGACAAAACGCAGGGATTCTTCGCTGCGCTCTGAATGACACCCCACTATGGCCACCCTGCTATCCGGCCTCGGAAATGATGGAAGGAGAAGCCGTTGAAATTTTTGCACTAACGTTCAAATACCCACAACCCAAGGCAGCGCGTTTTGCCCGATCCTTCATCGGGTGCTTGTGCTGCCGAAATAAAGCTTTAACGATTTTATCCGACATCAGTTCCAAGCCTTGAGTTTTTTGTTACTTTTTTGATCAAGCAAAAAAGTAAAAGCCCATCGGCGGCCAGCCAAGGCAAGCCCGCGCAGCGGAAAGCTTATCAGTAGCTATAACTGCTCTTAAACATCTCGTCATTGCGAGGAGGCACGACGAAGCAATCTCCTTTGCAGATTCTTCAATGGAAATTAGCAGATGAAAAATCTGCTTCGCAATGACGGATTTTTTGAGGGGATGTACTAACCGAATCGTTGCCTCTGTAACGAATGAGAAACGGTTGTTAAAGCGCCAGGATGCTTGTTTCACTCGGAACAATAGCAATAAGAAACATAAATCCTCTAACTAAAACAATCAAAACGAATCTTATATTATAGCGTCAAGCGATTTTGTTAAAATCCCAACTGCGTCTGCCATCTCCAACAAATTCAGGCTGCCAAAACCCAGACGCGTAGCCGTGAGGTTTTTACTTTGATACAAAATCGTTTTTGGTAGAAACAACCCATTCTCTGCACATTTTTTCTGCATCTTGATCAGGTTAAAGTGATCGAGCCATTCTACCCAAATGGCAAGCCCTCTATTCGGTACCTTAAATCGGATTCTTTCTCCCAGCCTGCTATTTAACAACGATACGAAATGATCCCTGCGCTCTTTGTAAATCACTTTATTTTTTTTAGAAAGCCGGTGAACTTCCCCATCCTGAATCCAATCAGTTAATACCTGTTCCTTGATTACATCAATTCCTGGCTCTAAAATACTGAGGTGTTTTTCCAGCTCCTTGATAAATGCCGCCGGAGCTGCAACAAAACCGTAGCCAAAACCTGCCGGTAATGATCTCGCGAATGAACCTATATAAACTACCCGATGATTAGAATCAATGGCTGCCAAAGGTAAAATCGGATTATTATCTAATTGGAAGTCGAAATCATAATCATCTTCCAGAATTACAAAACCATATTGATTAGACAATTCAAGAATCTCTATTCTCCTTTTGGCGCTAAGGGAAACTGTAGTTGGATAGTGATAAATCGAGGTAAGGTAAACTACACTAATGCGCTGATGTTCACAAGCTTTTTTTAACGCATCTATCTTAATTCCTTCATCATCAACCGGAACAGGAACTATTTTCGCTCCGCTGTCTATCAAGGTCATATTAGATAAGTAATAGCCTGGCGCACCTACCACCACAGAATCTCCTGCGGAAATTAACAATTTAGCCACCAGGTATAAACTCGCCTCATGGCTACTGGCAGTGAATAAATTCACCTCAGAAATTCGCAGGCCCCGCGTAAGGTTAAGAAAATTAAAAAACTGCTTTTTAAAATTCTGGTGAGACTGGGTCTGCATTTGCGCCCAGGGCTGGCGAATTTTCTGCCTTTTGAGTTTCAAAACGTATAATCGCGCCAAAACATCTGTATGAATCAGCCTCAAATCCGGTAATCCATCGTTAAACTGCAACGGAAGGTCACTCCGCTCCAACGGACTTTCCAGCACTGAAGAATGTTTAAATTTAAAAGGTTGAATATTGGCTGCAACAGGCTTTGAAACTTCTTTTTTCCGAGGATCACGTTTCTGATCTGATAAAATAAACGTACCCTTATTTGGCCTGATTTCAATAAAACCTTGAGATTCCAAATCCTGAAAGGCCTTAATCAGGGTATTTCTATTGATAGAAAGTAATTTACAAAGGATGCGGGTACCGGGAATTTTGGTTCCCTCAGGGAGCAAACCCAATTGAATTGCTTTAATGAACTCAAAAATGATTTGCAAATAAATAGGTGTATCATCGTTTGCCTTAAGCTGAATGAAACTTTTGAAAGGAATTTGAACCGGACTATCCATTATATCGAAACTGGTATACTTTACTGGTACGGCAAGGTACTACTTTTGCTGAAATTTATAGAAAATGAAGAAATTTTACCTGGCAATACCACTACTATGGTGTGCTAATGTATATGCACAACAGAAACAAGATACTGTTATCACTTTTAAAGAGGTAGTGATTAATGAGAATGGTTTTAATACACCGGTATCCAAACAAAACAGAAACGTTTACATTATCGATCAGACTATGATTGCAAAACTTCCCGGCCGTACCATTCAGGAATTGCTGCAATATGCAAACGGTGTCGATCTCCGTCAGAGAGGGCCATTTGGTAGTCAGGCAGATATTAGCATAGATGGCGGAAGTTTCGAACAAACGGTTGTACTTTTAAACGGTATCAAAATCATTGATACGCAAACTGCACACAACATGCTCAATTTGCCGATTCCGGTAGAAGCCATTGAGCGGATTGAAATTGTTCGCGGACCAGCGGCACGGATTTACGGCATTAACAGTTTAACTGGCGCAATCAATATTATTACTAAAAAACCAACAAAATCCGGATTTTTAATTGATTCTTATGCAGGCTCAAACTTCGAAAAGAATACCGAAGGGAATGGAAAAACATTTTACGGCGCAGGTATACAGGCAGGTGCGGTATTGGCTAAAAAAAATCATCAGCACTCCATTTTTGGCTCACGCGATCAGAGTAACGGCTACCGCTTTAATACGCAATTTGAAAACATCAAACTCCTTTACCAGGGAAATATTCAGATTGACAGCACAAACGAAATCATGACCTCTTTTGGTTATACCAAAAATGAATTCGGAGCCAATGCATTTTATGCTGCACCTGGCGACCGAAATGCTACTGAGGCAGTTCAAACCACGCTTGCATCCATCCAATCTAAACACTTGCTTTCTGATAAATGGAGCCTTACCCCAAAATTGAGTTATCGTTATAACTTTGATGACTACCGTTATTTTGGCACCACAAATCTTAATGCTGGCATCAGCAAACACTATACGAATACTTTTGCAGCCGAAGTAAACAGTTCATACAAAACCAATAGTGGCGAATTGGGATTGGGCGCTGAAGTAAGAAGTGATGCGATTAACTCCTCTAATATTGGTAAACACCAAAGGGAAAATGCCGGGATTTATGCACAATACAGAACGTTTTTAACCGAGAAACTAAATGTAAATGTTGGTACCTACGTCAATTACAATTCTTCGTACAAATGGCAGGTTTACCCGGGTCTGGATGCAAGCTACGCCATCGCAGATGCCTTTAAAATTATCGGAAGTATTGGAACCAGCCAAAGACTTCCATCATTTACCGATCTTTACCTGAACCAGCGCCCCGGTAATATAGGCAACCCTGATGTTACGCCAGAGAACGCATTCCAAAGCGAAATGGGATTTAAATTTCTCAAAGGTGATTTCACTTTTAATGCCAATTTCTTCTACCGCAGGATCAGCAACTTTATCGATTATACCAGGTTAGTGACTACAGAGCCTTTCGAAGCAAATAATGTAGGTACCATGATTACAAAAGGCATTAATTTCCGGTCAAACTATAATTTGGCCGTTACTGAAAAAACAAAGATGAACATCAATCTGGCATATTCTTATCTCGACTCAAAATTCGGGGACATGGAGGCTGGAGTTTCTTCGAGATACCAACTGGCTTCGTTAAAGCACCAGGTAACCAATACTATTGATATAAAATACCTAAATTTCTCCCTTTTAGTAG
>Ga0157370_10006814_pt1 | contig 12521 bp, 6 predicted proteins | sample C35metaG_FD_113463 | JGI IMG/M metagenome (GOLD analysis project Ga0157370, IMG submission 113463) | Corn rhizosphere microbial communities from Kellogg Biological Station, Michigan, USA - C3-5 metaG | ecosystem: Host-associated > Plants > Roots > Rhizosphere > Soil | place: USA: Michigan...
GGATTATCAGGTAGCCCGAAGCGTGGAAAAAACACTGGAAACATTAAAATCAATTCTGACCAGCTCACAAAAACTTGAGTCTACCGGAAAAGCCAGAAAATTCAAATTTGAGGGCGATCTGTGTGAGGAACAATCTAGTATCCTTCACATGCGGTATGAACTCCAGTACAGTTTCGAAGAGATCGCCAGAGCATTAAATTTAAGTCAGGAGCATATCAAAAGAGCTTTTGTGCTAGCCTATACCAAAGTCAAAAGGATAAAAAATTAATGCCATGGAAAAAGACACGATGATTGTTACCCGTAAAATCCAGCTACTGATTGACTCGGACGATAAAGAAGTGATCAAAGCTGCGAAAGATCAGCTATACGACTGGCAACGCATTTGTTTCCGTGCGGCTAATATGATCATGAGCCACCATTTTGTGCAGGAACAGGTAAAGGATTTCTTTTACCTGACCGAGGAGATCAAGCTGAAAATAGCCGATGAGAAAAAGGAAGCGAACGGCATCCTGAATTCCTCACGCCAGAATACTACCTACAAACTACTTTCCAATCATTTCAAGGGGCAGATTCCCACCAATATCCTAAGCAACCTCAACAATACTTTAATATCCGCTTTCAACAAAGAGAAAGTTGCTTATTGGAAAGGAGAAAAGTCATTGAGAAACTACAAACGCAATATCCCACTGCCTTTTGGAGCAGAGGTAATTTCCAAACTGGCCAAAACTTCCGACAACAGGAATTTTACCTTCAGGCTTTTTCAGATTCCTTTTAGAACCTATCTTGGAAAGGACAGGTCAGATAAGAAGATCATGCTGGAAAGGATCCTGGGCGGTACATTGAAACTCCGCGCCAGCCACATTCAGCTCGATAAGGGTAAGGTATTTTTGCTTGCAGCTATAGCGATCGAAAAGGAGCAGAATGTACTTGATCCCGCGATCATTGCCGAAGCCTCACTTTCAATAGAGCACCCGGTAACGGTTAAGATCGGTAGCCACGAGCATGCAATCGGAAACAGGGAAGAATTCCTATATAGGAGGCTAGCAATACAGTCGGCGGTAAACAGGGTCAAAAAAGCCGTAACTTTTAACAGTGGCGGCCATGGCAGGAAGCGGAAAATGAAAAGCGTTGAAGATTACCGCAATATGGAAAAACGGTATGTGGAGCATAAACTACATGTCTATAGCCGGATGTTGATCGATTTCTGTGTGAAACACCGGGCGGCAACACTATTACTGATCAACCAACAGGAAAAAGAAGAAATAGCGAAAGAAGATCATTACCTGCTGCAGAACTGGAGCTATTATAGCCTTAAGGACAAAATCAACTATAAGGCCGAAATGGCGGGTATACAGATGATAGTTGAGTAAGATATTAAGAGGTTTTTTGCAGAACCGTAGGGTGAGATAGCAATATCCTCACAAGCTAATAAAATTAAGCATTGCAATGGCGGGCTTCATGTTAGATAGAGATAAGGACGCATACTATTGTTGAAAATATAAGAGGCTGCTTGTACAGCCGCAGGGCGGGATCAATGATATACCCGTTAAATCCTAAAGAGATGATACAACCGCTATGGGCTCTATTGCCAAAAAAAATGACATGAGTCTGCTTAAAAAGCAAAAAATGAAAGTAAAACTATCGGGATGATCATTAGGTAGACTAGAAAAAGTGTGGTTTGTAATTCAGCCGCACTTGGATTTCATTTCTTTTTAAAGAATTTTTGAAAATCGGCCTAGTTCGATTATATCATCCACATTTGTTTTTTTAGGGCTGCCATTGACAGTCTTTATGTGCTTTTCGTGCTATTTCATTTCTCAAGGTGATTTCATTTTCCATTATAACTGGTAGTTGCGATGTCATAAATTAGATTTAGAGACCTTCGTCTGTTTCCAGATTCTTGTCCATGGCCATATTTGGCAACTAACAGATGATAAATACCTAATACTGGGTATATGATTTACGTGGGTTAATGTATAAATTACGTTATCATAAGCTCGATGTTACAATAATCTTTTCTGATTGCTAATGTGACCAATGACTGCTGTTTGATGTATAATAGCAGATGTCAATTTGCTCTTGATTGATTTTTAAACGACGGTGATGTAGATAAAATAAGTGTTTTCTAATTTAATTTCTCTCTAATGCCAAACAGAAGATCTTTTCTTAAGAATTCTATGCTCACTGTTATTGCCGTAACACCTGCAATTCAAAAGCTTTCGAAAATTGTTCTATTAGCAAACTTGCCAGATACAAAACTGATTAAATATGCCTTTAGGTTAACCAATTGGAAAAATTTATTGAATGTAGATTTTTATTTCATTGGTGCTAAGTTGGCTTCAGGTAAAATGGTAGTTACCCGGAACGAGCGTGCTTATATGATTGTGCGCTTACCGCAACAACATATTGCAGAACAAGCAATAGATATGGCAGCAGCAGTGAATGGGTGCGAATTTACAGAGCCTACTGATGAAAAAATTGGCGAATTAATTAAAGAACCCGCAATTACCAGGATTTCAGGTTATAGCTATCTCGCTTTTGAAATAGAAGTGCCAATCAACAATCAAAGATTAGAGCTTTCAATTACAGAAAAGGAGCTAATGGCTTGGGACGCCGATTATTTTAAATTGGTTGGTGACGATCACAGCGGCGGAAGTAAGGAATCGATACTCAAGCAAAATTCCTATCCATTTAACTATAAAAACAATGGTGGCGATTTTGCCTACGATTTTGACGGTGTACCCAAGAAAAATGAAGTGCCCATTACCGCTATTGAAGCACCCTGGCGTTTAATATTGTCGCCACAACTCGCCAGAAAAAATCAAGATGTTTTTAGTTGGCATTTTTCTGCCCAACCATTGATTACTAACCAACAAATAGAAAGCGAATTATGGTCGGCAACTTTATCTACCACAGTTCGGTCTGGTGTAAAAGAGACTGGTGGTAATTCGGATGATCCCTTAAAGAAACATTTTGAAGGAATTGAATTGGCAATTATTGGTTCACCAGATTATGGTGCTACTGGGACAATGGCAGATCAGATTTTTAAAGTGAATAGTCCGACTAAGAAAATTACATCTCGAACAATTTTACCGCAGGTTAAGGATCGTCAGGACTTAGTTGAACTGTATATTAAGTATGGTTTAATTGCTAGAAGTAAAGAAATCACTTTTACCTCGTTGGGGATTAATGTTTATTTAGAATTTTCTAACGATCATATTTCGGATATCGAAAACAAAATTAGCCTTGTATCATGGAAGCAATTAATTTCTTTTGGGAGGGATGAGGAAGTTGAGGTAGTCCGTTTATTGCTCGATAAAGAAGCTGGCCATAAATTTTTACACGTTAAAACAACTAAATCAAGGACAAAAAGCGGCGTTACCTATTTAGATTATCGCGAATATATTATGCCTTTCGATTTAGAGATCGATTACAGGGGGCACATCGCAGAAAACGGAGTTAGCCAATATGAAAGTCCGTTTTCTAAACTTAAACTTAGAGAAACTGCTCCGAAGCGGATTTGTCCCCTGGAGTCACCTTCTTATAAAGCAGACAATAAATTAAAATTAGAATCGGGTGGAACAGCTGCCTACACGTATTATCCATTAACTTACAATAAAAATCTAAAATCGACTAATGCGTCGGTAGCTGATTCCACTGAGGTGTTAAAGTTTGAGTATGAGGCGACCGATTGGGCAGGAAAAACTTTCATTATTAAAAAAGCGATTCAGGCTATTCAACTTGAGGTGAATGATGTTTTAGTGAAAAAACCTGATCTTTTTGCAGAGGTCAACAAATTTTTTGATAAGGAAGTCACAGTGGCAAATGAGCTAATGCAATCTGTAGATATCGATATTGCTTCAATACAGCGACTTATAAATCCTGAGGCCAAAGAACAGTTCGATTTATACAAGAAACGGTTGCTTGGAATTAATGCCTTTTCGACTAACAAAATTTTAGACGAGTTATTGAGTAAATACCGCAGTAACGAGGCTCTATTTAATGAGATAAAGGTTTTAATTTCAAAATTGTTTGTCGAGAAACCCAAAGCTGATCCGAGATTATATTTTGCCGAATTTAAAACTCAGGCTGAAGTAGTGATAAAGGCAATTACGGATAATGTAAAAGATGCTTCGAAGATCTATGGGCTGGGCGAGATCAATAAGATTAAGGACAAACTCCAGGAAAGTAGTGAGAATTACGAAAATCTACTCAAAAAAATTCCGACAGGTAATGGGGCTATCCAGTTAATTGCAACGATGCATGGAAAGGCGGTTGCACTAAAATCAATTGAAAAGGGGTTCAAGAACATAATTGAATGTCAGCAGCAGAAGATAGATTTTGCCATTTTAGAAAACCAGGAGCAAACCGAGCAATTGATTAGTAACCTTCGCTGTGATTATGTGATGTTTACAGGAAGTTTGAGAAAGTTGGATGTTAGGATTGATTTCTTTAACAATTACCCCAGCATGCCTAAGCTTCAAAAAGCGCAGGTTTATGTTGATTCTCTTTCTAAACTTGTAAACGACCAGGTGCCGATAGAGTTTAAATATGCTAAAAGTTATATTGACAATTGGATTGACAAATCCATTGCGAATCCTTCAAAGGTGTTCGCTGAGGTCACAACACAATCTAGAGAATATTTAAAAGGCCGGATTAATGAAGTAGCGAAAGAATTTGGAGGTTATCTTAATCCTGAGATGCCAGTGGATTTTATTACGTATTTAAAAGATCCAAAGACGATCCCAAAGGCATTAACCGACGAATTAGCTTCGAGAATAAATGTTGGAGCATACGTTGATCAGATTCAGAATGGGTATAATGATTTGGTATTTATGAGTGAGGAGGTGAAAAAGAACCTCCAGCTTGTGAATGCCATTAATCCAAAAGACTATTTCCAGGGGTTAAAAGCAAAAATCTTAGGTAGTATATCTTTACAAGACATTTTAGGCACAGACTTTGAACTTCCGAGATTGGTGCAACAACCTGATAAAGTGGTCTATAATTTTAGTACGAATAAATTTAAGCCATCAATTGATTTGGGTATGGTAACTTTTACTGCTGTAAATAAGTTTACCACACTTCAATTGTATATGGAGAAAAGTACAAAAGTGCCAAATCAGTATAAATCGTTTACAAAACTTTCTAATTTTTCGATTGGAATAAATATGCTTGCGCCAAATGCCTTGCTGATTAAATTTAAAAGCTTGGAATTTACTTCATCAAATAGTCAGTCATCTAAAACCCATGTTCAGATTGATGATGTTGGCTTTGGCGGACCACTTGCTTTTTTCGGTAAACTGGCTGATTCTTTAAAATTACCAGGTACTGGGCTTAAAATTACACCTTCATTAAAACAGATTGGGATTAGTTACAATTTCGCCATTCCTAGTATTGAGGGTGGCGCATTTAATTTTAGCAATTTAAAGTTTGGCATTGGTGTGAACATTCCGTTACCGTCGGCTGATCAGGTTGAGCCTATAGGATTGTTATTTAATATCAATGCGCCAGAAGACAAGTTTTTAATTACAGTGGGCATTTTTGGAGGTAGGGGACATTTTGTAATGGATGCAACTCCTCAAAAAATCAGATCGATTGATGCCGGTTTAGAATTCGGGGGGTATCTAGGGCTTAATTTGGGAATAGCAAAGGGGAATGCTTATTTGTTCGCTGGCATTAGGTACGTTAAAAGCGGAGAGGCATTTACACTTGCGGGATATCTTATTTGTGGTGGTGGTGTAACAGTATTTGGTTTCATTTCGGTAAGCGTGGTATTTTCGATGTCGCTTATCTATCAAAATACAGGGTCATTATTTGGTACGGCAGCAGTAAGTTATTCGGTTAGAGTTGGTTTCTTTAAAAAGTCGTTTACCTTAAGATATTCAAAACAAATTAGTGGCGATAAAGGAAAACCGTTGTCTGCCGATCCAACTGCCAGTGCACGGGTTAGCCATCGCAAAGAGGATATTTATTATGCCTATGAAGGAGAAACAATGGATTTGATAGATAGTAGTGATTTGCAATTTTTACCTCCTCCAAATCCAAATCTGTTTAAGAACATCTATAAAAAAGACGACTGGAAAATTTATTGTAATGCTTTCAAATTTTAATCATGGCTGATATCAAACTAATATGCACTGTGGTGCCTAATCCTTATCGTACTGCAAAAACCAATAAACCAAGTTTTTCATTGTGTATCACGCCGAAAATACAAACGAACGGGCAATTAAATCGTTGGCAAGCTGTTTTAAAGTGGACCTCATTTTTAGATCTGTTACAGGCCAATAAAGATCTTAAAGTTGTATTGGGTAAACAAACCTTGGCTGGTAATACTTATACGATGAAGAATGAATTTAAGGTTTGCAAAATAAGTTGGGATAAAGGACAGTTATTGGCCGATTACTTTAAAAACGATGAAGGTAAACTAAATAGCCGTTACAAAGATGTTCGGGAACGGTTATGGTCCAAGCTGGTAAAACCAGATTATAGGGCTGATGCTTTTACTATAAATGAAACAGGAGATCCTGTTAAGCCTGTTCTTCCATTTGCGATGGAAAGTCTTAAGCTTGAGCAGAAATCTATAATGATGCAATTAGAGGCTGCACAGATAGAAGCTAATGATGATAAGAAAAATGGAAAGAAAACTTTATTTGAGATAGATTCGAAATATATTGAGGCTACAGAAAAGTTGATTCAACAAGCGAATAAAAAGGAAAGAACCGAGTTTCATAAGCTACTATCAATGATTACAGGTTATCCCCACATGGCAAGAATGTTGGGATGGATTGTAGACTTTGCTATTGATGAAGATTTTGATCCGTCTTTTAACATTATAAAAATGGACTTAAATTCGCTAGCTGCATTTGTGAAAGCTAAAGCAGATGCGGAAGCCCCATTTTGGACTGTTTTTAGGCAAACAATGGAATTTCGTCTGCCATGGACATATTTTGAGAAGGAAGGGAAAAAAATTACACCAAAATATGCAGAGCTCTTTGCTAAGGATTATTATGTAGTTAAAAATGGATTCATAAGAAATTCTGGCATTGCAGTCAACTCTTATACCATTACTGCAGATCAATATCAAAATGCAATTACGAATGAGAAAAATAACTTAAAACCAAATGACGTTGTAGCGTTTTCGTCGGATAAAAACCCATCCACCGGTATTGCATTAAAGTTGAATTTCCCATTACTCACAAAAATTATTCAAAATGATCCTTTAGCCTACAATAAGGATGTGATTGTTTTAAAAGATTATAACGGCAAGGTGTTAAATGCAGGATTGGGCAATATCGATAATTTTATCATGTTTGGCCATCATTTGGATATCGGCTATAGAATAGATGTAGCGATATTAGAAAATGGAAAGGAACCGGCCGTTGGTGAAATAGACAAAGATTTCGAATCATTGTGTTTAAGAACCGCTACTTATGTGATCGATAAATCACCTAATCCAACAAGTGCTGACGATTTAAAATTATTTGACTTGGTAGAGGATGAGCCTTGGATTGAAGAGAATATACAAATTGAAAATAATAGGCCAGAAGTTACAAATCCAGAAATCTGCAGATGGAACAATTGGAGCCTAACATGCCCTCATAATGGAGAATACAAAATAGAAGATGAAACACCAAATGATAGCGTAGCACTCTATAATGATATAGAACTCCGTAATGCCTTGCCTAAAGAGGGTACTTTAACTCCGTTGAGATTTGGCAAGAAATATAAGTTCAGGCTCCGATCGGTTGATATTTGTGGAAACAGTCCAGACAGAACAGATAAAATTTTTGATAAAGACTTTATCATTTTGTCTAAGCCCTATAAACGGATGGAGAGAATTAGTCCTCCAGAAATCCATTTTAGAAAACTGATCTACGAGAAGAACAACAAAAATCAACGTGTAGTGATCCCTAATTTTGAAGGCGAAAATCTTTTTACTTTGGTAATCAAAACACGGATCAAAACAAATGGAACACTGTTGCTCTCCGACTCATGCGATAGGGCCTTAGCTCCACCACGGGTAGCCACATCATTTGTGGAACTGCATGGCGTAATTGATTCGTTGCTTAAAGATAAAGATAACCGCTTTCTAGTCTATGAAAAAGCGAGCTATGTAAAGCTTTCAGAAGAAGAAGAGCTTTTTAAATTAAATGAAGAAATTCCATTCCTTTCAGATCCATGTACAACGGGTGTAAATATTAGGATTGATCAACTTCCTAGTCAAGATTTAATTAACATCTGGCCAGAAGCAGATTTGGCTTATATTGGAAGAAAGTTTGGTGGATTGACACTTCAACATCCAGACGGTTCTCAAAAGACGAGGCTCGAATTGTCTACCGACCAACGTAATCTTAAAATACATTTAAAAGCGGGAGGGGTGTTGCAAGGTCAGATTAAAACGCTGGCCTCTACCAATCCAGCAAAATATTTTGAGGTAGACAATGGAGATAAAACTATTTTTGATGACAATAAAGATACAGATTCAGTTAAAGAGATCTTGTTGATACATGCAGTACAAAGACCAATGCTGATCAATGACCAAAATGATGCTGCTACATTTAAAGAAGAATATCATTTAACTAGTTTTCAGCCACAAAAAAGAGTGCCTAAAGAAGTTAAAGCCAGGTTAGAGTTGAATTTAAAAGAAGATGAAACGCTTATATTTCCCTTTGCCACAACCGGTGATTTATTTTTAAATGCGTATTGGGACGAAGTAATTACCGATTTAAATGATAATAAAGGCTTTAGGATAGAGAAAACAAATCTTTCCATTCCTATTTCGAATGTCGCTGTAAACGATAATGCAAAAGACCCATTTAAGTTTCCTAAGCTCAAATACGAAAAAGATATGGTAGTTGGGAACGAGACTGAAATTAAAAGAATGCTACAGGCTTTTCAAAATTTTACCCATGAATTTAAAGATACAAAATTTCGGAAAGTAAGCTATGAGCTGGTTGCTGAGTCGCGATTTAAGCAGTATTTTCCTGAAGCAGAGAGTTTTGCCGTAAAAGGCATATTAAGTAAGCCTTTGATGATAAAAAATACGGAACAATGCCCACAGTTGCACATTGATTCTATCACTCCAGTTTTTAATTGGACGATTAGCAACGATTTTGTAACGAGGAGGCAAAATATGGTTCGAATTTATTTCAATGGAGATTGGTTTTTAACAGGGGCACAAGAGCAGGTATCCATTTTATATTTAAAAAATAGCAATACCATTAAGGATGAATGCGAGGGCATGGTGAGTGGTTTTGGAAAAGATGCAACAACATTTACTACAGGCGATTTTAACATGGCAGCCAAGCCACTCACCGAAGATTTTTTCTTAACTCTAGATCACGACAATAAATTAGTAAGGGCAGAGGTGGTTGCAAGTGATAGTATTGATCTTCGGATTTTGGATCGTGCGGCAAGTAATTTTATTCAGCCTGTTGCTGGAAAGGCCGATTTTCCCACCTGCGCTTCCTTATACAATCCAAAGTTTGATACACGACGGAAGAAGTTTTATATTGATGTTTACATTGCCGAAGATGCTACAAAAGATAACTATTGGCCGTTTTTAAAGTTAGCGTTGAGCAGGTATCAAGGTAACTCTATTATGGAAAAGGGTTTATATGATTACCGGTTTTCTAGCATTACCATGGCGCCAAAAATTCCGCTATTGCCAAGTAGAACCGTAGATGTGAAAAACAAACGTTTCGTGTTAGACAATATTTTGACAAATAATTATTGGAGTAGGACGCTCGAGTTTTATTTAATAATCGAAACAAATAGTACTAAAGATCTTGCTAATCTTGTTGAAGACGGCGTAATCGTGCCAGCGGTAGCTATTCGATTAGATCAGTTAAAAGATGGTAGGCTTTCTTACAGAAAAACCAATGAAGAGATAAAAGGCATCCTTAAAAAATTCAATGTGAAAAGAATTTTTATCGAGGAGTTTGAAGTTTACGAAAAAGAAGATTTTAATATAAAAACAGCGATTGATCCTGAATTGGGATGCCCATTAAATTATTCTCCTAGAGAAGATATTAGAAAAAGGCTGGTATTTTCTTATCTGTTTGACTAGTTAACATAAAAAGGTAATAATTTAATCATTATTACCTTTTATTTTTAGACAGAAAACTGAAAGTTATTTTAACAACTTGTTTATGAGAATAAATTGTTTTACGTATTCGTTTGGTGTTATAAATTTTGTTCGATCAGGGATGATGACATCTGGAAAAGTTTTTGCACAATCTATAAAAAAGCTAATGCAATCATTTCTGGTGAGTTCATATTTCTTTTTCTTCCATTCTTCTATTTTGGCGCTGATTTTAACATAATCTACAAATGATATTTTTTTAAATACATAGCTTGAAATCTTCGTTTTAATATCGTTTTTTACCGTGGCATCGACTGGTCCAAACCAAAAACTTTTTCCACCTTCAATTCGTACTTTCGGATAAAATCCAAACATTATAGTCTCAGAACCGTCCATGTTACATGATAAGGGTGTTCCTTTACCAATACCTATAAAGGCATGACCAATATTTGTGGAGGATGTTTCTTCTCCAAAAAAACCTACAAAGTAATCTTGAGCCTTAACACTTAGGGTGCTAATTAGAATAAATGCGAATAGAGTTAATGATTTAAGTTGCGTCATGATTTAGAGTAGTTAATGTATTGATTAGTAGTGAGATGTATTTTGATTCTTCTAGCTAATATAGAAAATGAAAGTAAAAGTATCAAGCGATTATTGCATTTTTTTGATGTATTTTGCTGCCTAAAACTAAGCGATTTGTCATTCTCAATTATCGTTAACCTATTCTTGAAAAAACAAATTGTAAAAAGGGCCTTTAGACTTGCGAATTCACTATTAAACTAGGTTGTTGAATAATAATTTCCAATATTCCTTCATCTTAATGTTTTTCAGGTTCAAAATCTCAAAAAATCAAATAATTTATCCACGAAACGATTCCAATTAAACAAGCAAGCAGGAGTATGATAATTTTGAGTTTTTTGCTTAATTAAGTAAATCACCAAATATTTCCTGGTCATAATCATAGCCAGCCTCTTCAGGGAATTTTCCTGCTAAATCAGGAAAAATAATTTGGACAGATTCGAAGTGATCATCTTGATATAACCTGAAGGTACTTAATGTTTTTTCGTTTAAGGCTTCGTTTTTTACCGGAATGATATATACAGGGAAAAGGTCAATCAGTTTGGTTAATTTTTGAATTAATGGTACTCCTTGGCCTCTGAATGCTTCAGCATAATTGGTAATTAGTGTATTGCTAAGCCCGTTTGGTAAGCCCGAAACAAAAACCTCAGGAACGTCAAAATTTTTATATAACCCAGTTGAATAGCCAAAAGGGGGAAAGTCCTTTTCTTCGGGAACATAGGTTATATGGTAACCATATGTTTCGATATTATTGTCGACCATTTCAAAGTACAGGCTTTTTTGCGCTTTAGTTATCTTGTTTTTCAATCTTTTCGGTTTTTTTTAAAGCATATCTTTCCCCTTTGAAGGGGCAGGGGGATGATGAATAGAAACCTCACAGGTTTAGCGCTGAACTATTAATGTTTTAAAAACCTGTGAGGTTTAATCATTTTATAGCCAATCTTTCCCCTTTAAGGGGGCTACATTTCCACCTAGAATAAATCTTTACAGGTTATCTTACCATTCTCTCCATTCACTGGCTAAACCTTCTCCTTCGCCATATTTATCAGGGTTAAGACCACAGGCAAGGGTTATTTTATCTGTAAGCTCGCACAAATCTTCCCTTTCACCCGTTTCAATTAAGCCATCTATTTCTTCATTGAGTTGATTGGTTTTAAGGATAGCTGTTTTAAACAATTGCTTTTTTTGTTCTTCACTTGCATTTGCTCCTTTTTCGATAATGGATGTGATTAAGTCGTCAAATACTTTTTTTATTTTGTTACAGTTTTCCGCTGTGTATTGGGGTAAGCCTTCGTTGTAATTTTGTCTCCAGCGGTCAAAGGGGTAAAATGCTTTTGTAGCTAAAAGTTTATTCCTATAACCGGCATTTTCAGATTGATTGGCATTATCCTTTTTGCTAAATAGCTTGTTAGAGAAGCCCATATTATAGTTATTTCTTGTTGTTAATGAGCAACTATAAAGTGTTAAGCTCAACATGATTAATGTAATAGCATTAAAGCCTGTGGTGGTTTTCCTGTTTACCATAACTTCCACCAGGGTTTAGTACTGCCAGCCGTTTCTTGCTGCTGTGCTTTATATTGTTCGAGTTCATTTTTTATTTCATCGCTATAAGCCAGTTGTTTAACCGTGTAGGTAAGATTGTTTCTACCTTCCAAATCAATTCCTAAACGGCTTGCCAGGTTTAAAATATCATCCGCAAAAATATCGGCATTAATGTTTAAACCACTTTCTTGTGCCAGTGGGGAGTTTAAATTGTCGGTTATTTCTCCGCCTGTGGCAAAGAAGAGTCTTTTTATCGTATCATGATATACCGCAAAGCCGAAGGAGTTTGAGGTAGTTTGGATCAGGAAGGTGATAA
>Ga0157370_10006815_pt1 | contig 12521 bp, 8 predicted proteins | sample C35metaG_FD_113463 | JGI IMG/M metagenome (GOLD analysis project Ga0157370, IMG submission 113463) | Corn rhizosphere microbial communities from Kellogg Biological Station, Michigan, USA - C3-5 metaG | ecosystem: Host-associated > Plants > Roots > Rhizosphere > Soil | place: USA: Michigan...
GTGGGTGAGGTTCATGCCGAGCAGGTCCATCAATTCGCCGTTGAGGATGTAGCACGCCACCGCCACCACGCCGCCGGCGGCCAGCATCGCGAGGACCAGGCGCATCCGCACCATCCGGTAGGTATCGAGGTAAATCAGCAGCAGCAAAAACATGATGACCGGCAACAGGCCTACCGGAACGACGGTGAGCAGTGCCAGCGCGTGGTGGAGGCTTTTCATCGTCACAGGATCTTCAGCGAAAGCATCCATTCGTCCTTGCCACCGCCTGCGCCTCCGAATCCCCGTGCGTACCCGGCCGACAACGTCATCGGCAAGTGGTTCAGCACGGAAAAGTCGAGGTCGAGCTGCAGGCCGGCGTCGCGCGCGGTGCTGCGCAGCGCGGCACGGTTGGGATCGGTCACCAGCACGCCCGTGAACAGCGCCGGGCGGATCCACTTGAGAAAGAAGCCGGGGCTGCCCACGTTCTCGAAGCGCCACGGCGGCAGATTGAGTTCCAGCGTGGACTTGGCGAAGGTATGGCCCGCGAGTTGGTCGATCTCGTAGCCGGGGAAACTGTCGAATTCACGATAGTGCTTGGGGTCCTGGTTGTCGACGTAGTTGTTCTGGAATCCGCCGAAGTAGAAATTGGCAAGGTTGTTGTCGCGCGATCCGCCGGATACGCCCGCGCTGTTGTACAACCACAGCGACATGTGCGGCACCGGCAGCATGAAACCGAAGTCGAACCCGGCGTGCAATTGCGGGATGGTCCGGCCGTTGGCGACGTAGGTCGTGGCATCCACGTTCCAGCCGATGCCCTGTTCGCGGTCCACGGCGCCTCCCGATTGCTTGAGGTCGGCGTACTTCAACCCGGCTCGGGCGACGAAAATGTCGTTGACCTGGGCGTTGACGTTCTGGAATCCGGGGAGGGTGCTGAGCCCGGTGTAGTACGCGCCGCTGGCGCTGAAATCGAGCTTGCGCGGTGTGTCCAGGATCAACGTGCGCTTGTAGCCGACCAGCAGCGAATCGCCCTTCAGGCTGGTCCGGACCGGACCGAACAGGTCGTAGAAATCGGCGTGGTTGTGCCAATAGCGCACTTCCCAGTTCATCGCCTTGTAGTCGACGTCGAGGTGCAGGCGCTGGCCATGGTCGGTCGGGCCGCCCACGGACACCGCGGCGTCGATTCCCAACGTGTACAAGCTCAGGATGTCGCCGAGTTCGGTGTGCCAGCCCAGCGCCCCGCCACCGCGGTAACCTTCGACCACCGGGTAGTGCGATTGCAGGCGCATCTCGTGGCCGGGCTTGTATACACCCTTGTGCGTGACCAGCGAGTCGAGCTTGATTCGGGAAGGCGAGCCGACACCCCAGGTCTTCACGATCGGATGGCGCTCCGCCACCCGCGTGCCGAGGAAGTCGATGGAACTCAGGTCGTCGAGCGGCACCGGGTTGAATTCGACCGGCAGGAATCCCTGTCCGGTGTACTCCAGCGACGCGAGCTTGCCGTCCGGCAACTGCATGGGGCGGAACAGGCCGGTGTCGATGTTGCTCAAGGCGTCCATCTTGCCGCTGGCGATGTCGTAGCGAAAAATGTTGGAGATGCCGGTGTAATACGAACTGCCGTACAACTGGCGATCGTCCTTGCTGAAGATGAAACCCTCCGGCGCGGCCTGGCCGAAGTCGTAGCTCGCGAACGGCGCGGTGCTTCCGGCCAGCAACTCCGCCGTCTTGTACAGGTGCAGGAAGTTGGCGCCGCTGATCTCGGCCACCGACAGAGACAGCATGCTGCCGTCGTGTGATACGTCGAGATCGAATGGCACCTGGCCGTACGAGAAGGTATTCACCTGGTGCCATTCGTTGTACGGGTACGGGATGCGCACCAGGGTGACGTAGCCGTTGGCCGTACGCAGCCCCCAAAGCGAACGGTCGGCAGGATCGAACGCAAGATCGCCGATGCGGGCCTTGCGCAGCAGACGCCTGGTCTTGCCGGTACGGATATCGACCTCCATCAGGTCACGGTAGTCCAGGTTGTTCTGCGTGTAGAAGAACGTCCCGGTCGCTGGATCGTACGCCGAAGAAGTCACGGTGTATTTCATCGAACCCTTGATGTCGACCACGTGGCGAAGCGTCCCGTTCTTCAGCGACAGCACGCCCACGTAGGCGAGCCTGCCGGGGTAGCGGAAGGCGCCGATCAGGTCGCCGTGATCGATGAACGAGCGTGAGACCGAACCCAGCGCGTGCGGCGCGAGAGGCGTCACCGGGGTGATCGGGTACTGATGCACCTTTTTCAGGTTGGCTTCCTGGAAGCCATGCTCCCAGGCGATCCAGTCGTTCCACGCCTGGCCCAGCGGGATGTCGAACACCTGCTGGAACTGGTCGGCGTAGTAGGCCTTGCTGTCCTGGCTGCGGATGAACCAGTCGAGCAGTTGCTGCGGCGAATAGCGCAGCGACAGGTAGGTCATGAAGCGAGTGCCGTACAGGTAAGCGTTGGTCATGGTTTCGAAGCTGACCGAGGTGCCCACCGAGACCAGTCCCAGCGGGCGGTAGAAATGCGCGTGGTCGCGCACCATCGCGCGGAATACCATTTCGTCGTACGGGCCCTGCGCGCGGCCGATGCCGCCGCCCATCCAGGTTTCCATGTAGACCGCGATGCCTTCCTGGAACCAGCGCGGCACGCTCATGCGCGGGGTGGTCAGGTAACCGTAGAGGATGGTTTCCGGATGTGCGTCGATCGGACGTACCTTGCCGCCCAGGAACCTGCGCCAGCGCGCGTCACGCGCGTTCCAGCCATCCATGGTGGCGGCATGCACCAGCTCGTGGTTGGCCGTCGAAAACAGGCGCTCGCTGCTGGGCGAGGTTCCCATGGCCTTGAGGTCCGGCGCGATGTACAGCGTCACCTCGTTGAACGGCGCCACGGAGGTGCCGCCGTTGCCGTAGTCGCTGAAGTCGGTGAGCACCACCGTGGTGCGGTCCCACGGCTTCCAGTGGAAGACCCTCTCCTGGAACTGGAGCGAATTCTCGAAGCTGCGCGCGACGTGCGGGACCAGGTACGCATTGTCCGGCGTGTACAACACCCGCAGGTCTTTCGTCTCGAGGCTCTGCAGTTGGAACGATTGGGCGGACGCGTAACCCGGAAAAGCGATCGCCGCGACCAGCACGACCACGGCCAGCAGAAGTCCCCGCACCAGTCGCCCCATGGATTGCCCCTTCCCCAAGCGCCTGCCACCCACCTTTGGGCTTGCATCCCGCTGGCGCACCGCGTGTGTGAAAGCATGCCACAACCCCGCCCGCGATTGCGGGTGGGGTTGTGGCGCATCAGGGTTTCCGCTGGAGCCTCACCGCGGTCCCGGTGGTACCCTCGCTTTACTCGGCCGCGCCGTGCTGCAACGCGTTGCGGGCGGCGTCGTTGTTCAGCATCTGGCGGAACGCGGCATTGTTCAAGGCCGCGCGGAAGGCCTGGTTCTGCATGGCCTGCCTAAACGCCTGGCTCTGCAACGCGTTGCGGAACGCGTCATTGTTCAACAAGGCGCTGCGGAAGGCGTCATTGCTGAGCAGCGCGCTGCGCAGCATCGCGGCATTGGCCAGTTGGGCGCGGAACGCATCGTTGTTGAGCAGTGCGGCGCGAAACGCATCGTTGTTCAATAACGCGGCGCGGAAGGCATCGTTGCTGGCGAGCGCATTGCGGAACGCGTCGTTGTGCTCCAGTGCCGAGCGGAAGGCATCGCTGTTCTGCATCGCGCTGCGGAACGCGGCGTTGTGCTGCATCGCCGTGAGGAAGGCGGAGTTGTGCTGCAGCGAAGCGCGGAACGCATCGTTGCTGGCGAGCGCATTGCGGAATGCGTCATTGTGCTGCAGCGCCGAGCGGAACGCGTCGCTGTTCTGCAACGAGGCGCGAAATGCATCGTTGCGGGCGAGTGCATTGCGGAATGCATCGTTGTTCAACAGCGCGGCGCGGAAGGCGTCGTTGCGGGCGAGTGCGTTACGGAACGCGTCGTTGTGCTCCAGCGCCGAGCGGAACGCATCGCTGTTCTGCATCGCGCTGCGGAACGCGGCGTTGTGTTGCATCGCCGTGAGGAAGGCAGAGTTGTGCTGCAGCGAGGCGCGGAATGCATCGTTGCGGGCGAGGGCATTGCGGAACGCGTCATTGTGCTCCAGCGCCGAGCGGAATGCATCACTGTTCTGCAACGAGGCGCGGAACGCATCGCTTTTTTGCAGCGAAGCACGGAATGCATCGCTGTTCTGCAACGAGGCGCGGAACGCGTCGTTGCGGGCAAGCGCCTGCAGGAACGCATCGTTGTGCTCCAGCGCCGACCGGAATGCGTCGCTGCTTTGCAACGCGTTGCGGAAGGCGGCGTTGTGCTGCATCGCTGTAAGGAACGCAGAGTTGTGCTGCAGCGAGGCGCGGAACGCATCGTTGCTGGCGAGCGCGTTTCGGAAGGCGGCGTTGTGTTCCAGCGCCGAGCGGAACGCGTCGCTGTTCTGCAACGAGGCGCGGAACGCGTCGTTGCTTTGCAGCGCTGATCGCAAGGCGTCGCTGTTTGCCATCGCGCTGCGCAGTTCGCTGTTTGCCAGCGCGTTGCGGAACGCGTCGCTGCGCAGCAGCGTCAGCATGGCCGGATCGTTGATGATCTTCTGATAAGCATCGGTCTGGACGAATTTCGCCGCGTCCTGGTTGCCGAGCTGGAGGTCGCCGCTCTTCACCTGGCTCGCTTCGTAGCGATGCGCCGGGGCGATCGTCGCTGCGGCCATTTCGTTGGCACCGTGCGGGAACATGTCGCCCATGTAGGCGACACCCACCGCCACCGCGACGATCGCGACCGCCACTGCGGTGACCAATGCCTTCTTCTTCGTCGTCATGTTTGCCATTGTGCTGCCCCTTGGTTCGTGTCTGTGGTGGGTTCGTGACATGCGCCATCCGATGCGCGCCGCACGCCATCCAATACGGCGGGCGCCGCGGAAAGTTGGTGGTTGCGTGGAATCCGGTTCCTGTACCCCGTGAGGGCTCGCCGCCGCGGCCATTTCCGTCAGGCGGGCATGCAGCGACCGGGGAGGTTCCGGCGCGGGCGACGCCTCCCGCAGGGCCGCGTCCAGTTCCAGCAGCTCCGCGCGGGCGGCGCGCAATTCCGGCGAATGGTCCAGCGCGGCCTGCAGGCGCGCGTGCGCGGTGGAATCCAGGTCGTGGTCCAGTTCCGCGTGCAGCCATGCCATTTCGAGAGGGGCAATCATGCCGCCGCCACCCCGCGTGCGAAGAGCTTCCCGTGCAGTTCCTGGCGGGCACTGTACAACCGCGATTTCACGGTCTTTTCGGGGATGTGCAGGATCTCGGCCATCTGTGTGTAACTGCATTCGGCAAAGTGCCTCAGGACGATGACGGCCCGATGGTCGTACTGCAATTCCATCAATGCCGCCTGGATCAAGTCGTGCATCTGTGCATCTCCGGCCGCCTGCTCGGGTCCCCGCTCGGCACTTGCCACCGGGAAGTCCTCCACGTCGATCGCAACCACCTCGGCGTGGCGCCGGTGCTTCAGCCGGTCAATGGATTCATTTCACGGCAATCCGGTAGATCCAACTGAACAAGCGGTATTTCGGGTCGTATCCGGCTATGTTCTCGAACACTTTCAGAAACACGTCCTGGGTGGCATCCGCCGCTTCCGCGACGTTGCCCAGCATCCGGAAGGCGACATTGAACATCGGACGCTCGTAGCACTCGATCAATTCGCTGAAGGCACCGGCATCACGCATGCGGAGGCGCGCCACCCATGTCGCGTCGGGTTCGTCGCTCATCCGCCCCATATGCGCCATATACGCCTCAGGCCCCTAAAAGTTGGCGGGGGTCGCCAGGTCCGGCCGGGCCACCTGACGTGGTTCAGCCGTGCGTCACGTACTGCAGGTCACCGAGAACAGCTTGTCCATTCCGGAGTAGCGAAAAACATCGTGGACGTGCGGGTTGACGTTGATCAGGCGGATCCCCGAGCCCGCCGCCGCCAGCCGCTTGTGAGTCTTCAAAAGCACGCCGAGGCCGGCGCTGGAGATGTATTCCAGCCCGCCCGCGTCGATCACGCAAGGTGGCGCGACTTCGTCCAGAAACGCCTGCGCCGTGGCCGCCTGCGCCGCATCCAGCCGCCCGACCAGCAGCACGTGGCGGTCTTCTCCGTAACGGATATCAAGCATGGCCCTGCGCCATCCTCTTGGTGAAGGTGACCTTGCTTTCGCGATTACGGTATTCGTAGTGGATCGCATCCACCATTTTCGAAACCAGATACAGGCCCATGCCACCGGGGCGCCGCGCTGCCAAGGGTGCATCTACATCGATCTCGGGAACGCGCGTCGGATCGTAGGGTTCCACGTCGTAGTCCGTCAGGCTGACCTCGACTGCGTCGCCGATCCAGTCCAGGCGCAACGTGATGTCGTGATCCGTGCCCCGGTTGTACTTGACCATGTTCACGAACAACTCCTCGATCGACAGGTCTACGGGCAGGCGCAACGCAGGGTCGGTACGCCGTTCGGAAAAAAAAAGATCGGTCGCGGCGACGATGGCCTGCAATTCGTGGATGGAACGCTTGAACGTCATTTCCACCTGTCCCCATCCTCCCGCGCCGACGAGCATTGCAACCCGTGGCGGCACGCCAGCGCCACGGGAGCGCATTGGCAACTATAGCGCCAATTCGCCGGCCCGACGGCGGTGCTTGCATCGTGGCATCCGCGGTACGAGACTTGCCGCTGTCTGGGGCTCGACTGTCACTGGCGGGAATGGGGAAGATGAGCGTGGACAGCGTCGGGCCAGCAGGGGAGGACGTCACCCGCAAGGATTTGCTGGAGGCCTTGCTGGCCACCACCCGTGCACTGGGCGGCCCGGAAACCGGATCGGCTGCGGCGGAACTGGCGGAGGCTGCGCGTTTGCACACCGGCGCCCACACCGCGGCGCTGTGGCGTCGCGACACGGAGAACGGCGAATTGACCCTGTTGGTGCCGGCACGCGACCCACCCCCGCGGCTCGCGGCCGGGGCCGGGCTGGCCGGGCGCTGCGCCGAGGGCGGCCGCATGCTGCTGGAAGTCGATGCGGGAACGGCCGTGGACATCGTTGCCATAGCCGCGACCGATCTCGACCGCGCCGGACACACGGGGGCGGTCCTGAGCCTGCCGCTGGTGGCGGGCGACATCGTGCTCGGAATCCTGCAGCTCCTGTACGAATCGGGCCGCGGCTTCGATCCGAACACGGTGCTGCTTGCGCAGGTGCTCGCCGCCGAAGGCGCGCTGGCGCTGCGCCACGCGGGGCCCGGCGCGGCCAACACACTGCACAGCGAGGTGGAAGTCGCGCGCGCGATCCAGCGCAGCACACTGCCCACGCAAATGCCCGCGGTGCCGGGCTATGACCTGTACGGTCACTTCCAGCCTGCGACCTACGCCGGCGGCGACATGTTCGACGCAGTGAAACTTCCGATGGGCGTGTTCCTGTTGCTGGGCGACGCCACCGGGCACGGCTTCGGCCCAGCGCTGTCGGCAATGGAAATGCAGGGCATGCTGCGCGTCGCATTCCGGCTTGGTGCCAGCCTCGACGATGCCTACCGGCACGTCAACAATCAGTTGGCCGAGGATCTTCCCGAAGATCGCTTCATCACCGCGTTCATGGCGTATCTCGATGCCGCGACACACAGCGTGCGTTACCACTGCGCGGGACAGGGACCGCTGCTGCTCTACCGCGCGGGCGATGACCGCTGCGAGTGGATAGAACCGACGACGTTCCCGGTGGGGGTGATGGATCTGGCCGAGGTACCCGAGGCGGCGATGCTCGAGATGGGCGAAGGCGACATCCTGGCCTTGATTTCCGATGGTCTGTATGAACGCGTCGATGCGGGCAACGCCGAGTTCGGGCCCAAGCGCGTCGCCGAGGTGGTCCGCCGCGGGCAGCATCTGCCGATGGCGGAATTGTGCCAGCGTTTGCTGGTTGCGGCCGACACCTTCGCCGGCGGGATCGCTGCAGCGGATGACGTCACCTTGATCCTGGTGCGGCGGCTGCCCGAGTCCGCAAATGCCGGCGGCGCGCACGCATGATGCACGAACGGGATCCAGCCGAACCGGGACGGAATTCCAGCGGTCGTCGCGCTATGCTTGGGAACCTGAGCAGTGTGGCATCCTGACCCATTAGCCGGGGCTGATACGCATGGCTGACGTTTTCGTTTCCTACGCACGCGCCGACAAGGCGCGCGTCGCGCCGCTGGTGGCCGCGATCGAGGCCAAGGGCTGGTCGGTCTGGTGGGACCCCGAAATCAGCCCGGGACGCGAATTCGACGACGAGATCGACGTCGAGTTGCAGGCCGCCAAGTCGGTCCTCGTAGTATGGACGCCGACTTCGGTGGTGTCGCGCTGGGTACGCGGCGAAGCGCGCGACGCCGCCGAGCGTGGCCTCCTGGTACCCGTGCGCTTCGATCAGGCGCGGCTGCCGATCGACGTGCGCGCGATCCACACCACCGATCTCGACGACTGGGGCGAAGACGCATCCAATCCCGTACTGCATGAGTGCCTGAACGCGTTGGCGGCGATGATCGCACGGACCACGGCTGCGCAAGGGGCGAACACGGGTAGTGCGTCGGCTGCGCAAGCCGCGTCAAAGGAAGCCGCGCGCTTCTCGATATGCGTGTTGCCTTTCGTCAACATGAGCGGCGATCCCGAGCAGGAATATTTCAGCGACGGCATCACCGAGGACATCATCACCGATCTCAGCAAGATCTCGGCGTTGTCGGTCATTTCGCGGAATGGTTCTTTCATGTACAAGGGCAAGCAGGTCGATATCCCTCAGGTTGCGCGCAACTTGAAGGTCACGCACGTGCTGGAGGGCAGTGTGCGCAAGGCAGGTGGGCGGGTGCGGATCAGCGCACAGTTGATCGACGGTGCCAGCAACCGGCACGTCTGGGCCGAGCGTTACGACCGCGATGCGAGCGACATCTTCGAACTGCAGGACGAGATCTCGCATGCTATTGCCAAGGCGCTCAAGGTCCGTCTGTTGCCCGAGGAGAAAAAAGCCATTGAACGGCGCGGCACCGAAAGCGTGGAAGCTCACGATCTTTACCTGATGGCTCGGCAGCTCTACATCACCAACCAGGAGGATGAGCATGCCTCAAAAGCCATCGTGCGCATGTGCACGCGCGCAACCGAAATCGACCCGAACTATGCGCAGGCGTGGGCACTGATGGCGGCAGGTTACCGGAGCTTACGAGAATTGGGTTTGGAGACGGACGACGGGATGGTGGCGGTCGACAGGGCGCTGGTACTGGACGCCGACCTGGCGGAAGCACACGCCGTCAAGGGAAATATTCTGCAGATGCGGGGTGATGTGGAAGGCGCGTGGGCCGAGGCGCGTGTCGCATTGAAACTGGATCCGGAATCCTATGAAGTCAACCGCACTGCGGCACGGCTGGAGTACATGCGGCATCGGTTCGCTGAAGCAGCACGGTTTTACGAAAAGGCCGTTGCACTGATGGATTCCGACGTCAACTCGGCAATGATGTTGGTGAGTACCTATCGCGCGTTGGGTGACGTGGCGGACATGCGCCGTGCTGCCGAAGTGGCGCTGAAGCGCGCGGACAACTTTTTGACACATGACCAGAGCAATTCCGGCGTGATTGCCTACAGTGCGAATGCATTGGGCGCGCTCGGTGAAGGGGATCGCGCCAAGGCAAGGATGAATCGGGCCATGCTGATGGACCCGGACAACTGGAACATGCGCTACAACTTCGCATGCGCCTTGATGGCCTACCTCGGTGACAAGGACGCGGCGCTGGAGATATTGGACTGGCTGTTGGAACGGGCAACCCAGCCGTTGCTCGATTATGTCAAAACGGATCCCGATTTCGATCCGCTGCATGAAGATCCGCGCTACCAGGCCATGGTCGCCGCCGCCGAAGCGCGCGTTGCGGCGGCGAAGCAGACAGCGGCATCCGAAAGCGAGCAGCCCGCGTAGGGCGCGGGATCGCGACATCCCTCATTCGTGTCATTCCGGGGCTGCATGCAGCGCAGAACCCCCATGATCACCTTCATGCTCGTCATTCCGGGGCCGGCGCGGCTTCATCGCGGCGGAACCCGGAATCGGTTTGACGGGGTAACGAAGACCGATTCCGGATTCGGCACTTCGGGCCGCTCCGGAATGACGACAAGGAAAAGATTGGATGCGTTTTGGGGAAGAATCGGATCGTGCTTGCGCCTTACATCTTCCCCGCCTCCAGCGGCCGCTGGCGATGCATCACCGCCCACTCGACGTGCTCGGCCAGCGCGGCCTCACCCAGTGCGCGCAGGATCTCGCGCTGCTCGTCGGTGTCGTCGGCCTTGTCGAGCGCGGTGCGCGCGTTGCCGAACACGCGTTCCATGAAACGGTATTGCCGGATCAATTCGCGGTCGGCCTTGCGGAACGAATACGCTTCGCGCACCGCCGCGAAGATCGAGAAAAACGCCATCAGCACGATCAGGTTGTTCTTGGTGTCCACCGACAACCGGTGCACCAGCACTGCCAGCACCACACTGATGAAGATGCCCGCCAGCAGGCACATTGCGCCGATCGCCTCGTTGGCCCGATGGCTGCGTTCGCGCTGTTCGGTGCGGACCCGGTAGTAACCGAGTTCGCCGTGGGTTGCGTCGCCGACCCACTCGTCGATCACGCCACGCAACGCCGCTTCGTCCCACAGCGCCGGCCAGGCGTGGCCGAAAAGTCCCGCGCTGCGCATCACGTTGCGCACCCAGCCAAGTTCGATGTCCTGCTTCTGCATCAGGCTGTCGTGCGCGAATTCGGGATCGCCGGTCAGCGAAATGCCGGCGCGCCGCCAGTAGCACTGTACGCGCAACCCCTCGGCCAGCGCGCGGTAATCGAGGTACTTGCGGTGCCAGCCACGCCGTTTCGCGATGGCGCTCACCACCACGCCGGTCGCGAACAGGAACAGGAACACGAACAGCATGTTGTCCTGATCGGGCAGGTTGTCGTACATCGTGAAGGCAAAGCCCATCACGAATGCAACCAGATAGATCACCCGCATCGCCAGCAGCACGCGTTTCTGGAAATGGATCGCCAGCCAATCGGCCGTGCGGAACAGCGCGGTGGGCGACGACTGCGCCGGCGTGCTTCCGCCCGCGGCGGAAGGTGCGTCCTCGATGCCGGCGCCGCCCGCCTCGATTTCCTCGCGATACTTCGCGGCATCGACGTTGAATTCGTCAGCGTGCGCGAACACGGCACGAAACGCGTGCGGCATCGGCGCATCGGGCGCGGAAGCATCGTCGAGGTTGCGCCAGATCAACTGGCCCGGTTGCAGCGGTTTCAACGGTGCACCGTCGGGTGCGTCACGCGAACACACCAGGTGGCACAACAACCGCTCGTCGCCGCCACCGTACAGACGCGGTCGCCTGTTGCGCCTACGCTCGAAGTCGCCCGGCGGCGTGCCTGTCAGGAAATATTCCACGATCTGCGCGGTGCCGCCCAGGCGGCGCGACGGTTTGCCGTCCCAGATCGCCAGCAGCAAATGGCAATGCCGCGCCACGAACATCCCGGCGTGCGCGTACTGGTGGTTGCGCTCTTTGCCCGGCTCGGAAACCGCGGCGGGTGTATGGCCCGTCAGCAGCGGCAATTCGATCACCCGCGCCTGCGCGCACAACGACTCGAAACGCGCACGCGCCGCGGCGTCGGTGAAGTCCTGCGCATACAACTCACGCGCGAACGGCAGCGGCGCGACGAGTTGCGCGCCGAGCTTCAGGCCTTCTTCGGCCACCAGTTGATCGCCGCCCTCGGCCAGCGGCGACAGGACAGTCAGCGGCGCGTGCGGGAACTCGTTTCGCAATTGCGTCAGCAACGCCCGCACGCGGGCGCGGATCGGCTCGACCTCGCGTGCAGGGATATTGCGGTGGCTGGTGACGCCCACCACCAGCGGCGCGAGTGCGGCGTTCGCTGCCGCGGTGTTTGTTTGCTCCGAATCGACCATGTCCATTGCGACGGCCCGTTCGTGTTTGCCGGTTACTTCAGTTGCGCGCGATTCGTTGCGTGATGACAGAAACTGTTTTCCGTTCCGGCATTCTGCCGCAAATCCTGTTTCGCCATTTCCGGGTGACCGAAAGGAAAGCCACAGCGACAATCGTGCGCTATTTCATGACCGGATTGTTGCGAATCGTCGGATCGATAATGCCCAACTTTCCATCCGAGCGCTGGATCACCAGGTCGAATTTGAATTCGGCCGGCTCGGGGATGGCATCGAACAGCGAAAGCTGCATGGTGCTGCCGCGGGAAGCGAACATGCGCGTCGGGAATGCCGCGTGCCCGAGCAGGTCGCGCTCGCCGTCGTGACGACGGGCCACTTTGCCCCTGGCGGCGCCGCGTACCTCCTTGAAGCTGATCCCGACCGGACTGTAGGCGTATCGGTCGCCTTCCTGGCCGGATACCGAAAACTCGAGATACACCTCGGCAGTGACGACGATCGGATCGTTGATCCTGCCCTGGCTGACGGTGCCATGGCCGGTATCGGTCAATTCAACGTCGGCGCGGCTGGAACCGCGATCGATCTCGTGGAAGTCCGTCA
>Ga0157370_10006818_pt1 | contig 12519 bp, 9 predicted proteins | sample C35metaG_FD_113463 | JGI IMG/M metagenome (GOLD analysis project Ga0157370, IMG submission 113463) | Corn rhizosphere microbial communities from Kellogg Biological Station, Michigan, USA - C3-5 metaG | ecosystem: Host-associated > Plants > Roots > Rhizosphere > Soil | place: USA: Michigan...
CCTACTCCTACTTCCTGACGCTTCAGCCCCCGGCGACGGCCGGCAGGATGGTGACCTCGTCCCCATCCTCCACCGCCGTCTCGAGGCCATCCAGGAAGCGGATGTCCTCGCCCTCCACGTAGACGTTCACGAAGCGCCGCAGGTCGCCGTCCTCGGCGATCCGCTCGCGCAGGCCGTCGAAGCGCTCGTACAGACCGTCGAGCACCTCGCCGACCGTCGTCGCGTCCTCGACAGACGTCTCCGCCTCGCCGCCTGTGACGCTGCGGAGCTGCGTTGGGATCTTGACCGTGACCGCCATGGGGCCGGGCATTGTAGCCAGCGCTAGGCGCGGACGGAAGTTCCCTCGAGCGCCTCGAAGGCCTTGGTCGACGGGTCGATCTCGTGGGCCTCGAAGGTATCGCGCACGGCGTCGAGGGTCTTCAGGCCCTCGCCCGTGATCACGAGCACCACGCGCTCGTCGCGATCGATGTCGCCTCGCTCGGCCAGCTTCTTGAGCACCGCCGTGGTCGTGCCGCCGGCCGTCTCGGTGAAGACGCCGGCGGTCTCGGCCAGCAGGCGGATGCCCTCGCGGATCTCGTCGTCGCTGACGGAGTCGACTGAGCCGCCGCTCCCCCGGGCGAGCTCGAGCGCGTACGGGCCGTCGGCGGGGTTGCCGATCGCGAGCGACTTGGCGATGCCCGTGGGCTTCACCGGCTTGCAGACCTCCCAGCCCTCGCTGAACGCGGTGGCCACGGGCGCGCAGCCCTCGCCCTGGGCGCCGTTGAACACCGGCTGCTTGTCGTCGCCGATCAGCCCGACCTCCTGCCACTCCTGGAAGCCGCGCGCGATCTTGGTGAACAGCGAGCCGGACGCGATCGGCACCACAACGCGGTCGGGCAGAGTGAAAGCAAGCTGCTCGGCGATCTCGTAGCCCAGCGTCTTCGAGCCCTCGGCGTAGTAGGGGCGCACGTTCACGTTCACGAACGCCCAGTCCTCGCGCTCGGCGGCAAGCTCCATGCAGAGGCGGTTCACGTCGTCGTAGGAGCCGCGCACCTTCACCAGCGTCGTGCCGTACACGCCCGTGGCGAGGATCTTCTGCTCCTCGAGGTCCGCGGGGATGAACACGTACGACTCGAGGCCGTTCGCAGCGGCATGAGCCGCGACCGCGTTGGCGAGGTTGCCCGTGGAGGGACACGCCACGACCTTGTAGCCGAGCTCCCGCGCCTTCGCGAGCGCGATGCTCACCACGCGGTCCTTGAAGGAGTGCGTGGGGTTGGCGGCGTCGTTCTTCACGTACACCTCGCGCAGACCGAGCCGCTCCGCCAGGCGGTCGGCCTTGAGCAGCGGCGTGGTGCCGGTCGTGAGCGGCGCCGGCGGGCGCGACTCGAACGGCAGGAAGTCGGAATAGCGCCAGATCGAGCGCGGACCGGCCTGGATCTTGCGGCGCGCGCCGTCCGGGTCGAGGCCGGAGAAGTCGTACTTCACCTCGAGCGGGCCGAAGCAGCGGTCGCACACGTAGCGTGCGTCAAGCGGGTACTGCTCGTGACATTCCTTGCACTGGAGCGCCTCAACGGGCATTGGAACTGCTCCCTTCTATGTCGAAAACCTCCGCCGCTTTCGCTGTGACGGAGGCTTTTCGGGAGCGCCCCAGTCACATCTCCCGGACCTCTGGATGGAGTCCGATGGAATTGGCACCGTTCTTGTCGCGGTTTGTGGCCGGTTCAAGTGGTTGCCGGGGTTTCATAGGGCCATATCCCTCCACCCCTCTAGATGCGAACGGCTATGTCTGAGCCAGAGAGAATAACGACTCTCCGGATGTACGTCGAACCACTATTTCCCAGGTGATCGGCGGCGAAAGTAGAATCAAGAGCGAGGTGAGCACACAAGTGTTGGACGACCCGCTCAGACGCAATGCCGAACCTTCCGAAGCCACGTTTGCGCCGCGGTGCCCGGTCACGGGTCGATTCGTTCGCCTCAACTCAGGCTCCGCCTGAGCCTCACGTCGAGGTAATCGAGCACGAGGGGCTCCGCTGGATCAACATCGAGCGCCCCGGTGCCGTCGATCGCGCCTGGCTCGAGGAGCACTACGAGTTCCACCCGCTCGACTACGAGGACGTGGTCTCGCGCAACCAGCGGCCGAAGATCGACGAGTACGAGAACTACCTGTTCATCGTGCTCCACTTCCCGGTCTTCGATAAGAGCGTCGGCCGGCTGAACGCGGGCGAGCTCGACATGTTCGTCGGGCCGGACTACCTGATCACGATCCCAAACGTGCCGCTCCAGCCGGTCGAGTACCTGTTCGAGAGCTGCCGCTCGTCCGAGGAGCTGCGCTCGCAGCTGTTCGCCAACGGGCCCGGGTTCCTGCTCTACCGGATCGTGGACGACTGCTTCGACTACTGCTTCCCGATGCTGCGGAAGATGGGCAACAAGCTCGACCGGCTCGAGGAGGACATCTTCGAGGGCGGCGCCGAGGAGGTCGTGCGCGACATCTCGAACGCCAAGCAGGAGATCATCAACTTCCGCAAGATCATCCGGCCGGAGCGCGCTGTGCTGCGCCAGCTCGAGCGCACCAAGCAGCGCTACCTGGCGCAGGACCTCGAGATCTACTTCGACGACATCGTCGACGCGTCCGAGCGGATCTGGGACGTGCTCGAGAACTACAAGGAAGTGGTGGAGGCGCTCGAGGACACGAACGAATCGGTGATCACCCAACGGCTGAACAACGTGCTGCGGGTGCTCACCTCCGTGTCCGTGATCCTGCTGCCGCTCACGCTGATCGCGTCCATATGGGGAATGAACGTGCGGGTGCCCGGCGAGGGTTCGATCCACGCCTTCTGGGCGATCCTCGGCTTCATGCTGGTGGTGCTGGTGGGGATGGTGGCGTACTTCCGCCGGCGCGGCTGGCTGTAGCGGCGCTTACGGCATAGCAATGAGGGAGCGGCGTGGCCGGCTGCCTCGGCACGCGCTGCGATTTGTGCCGCCATGCGAGAAGAAATCGCAGTCGGCAGTTGACGCTTGGGGAAAACACCATGTAGGTCATGGGGAACTTCCCACGCTTGGGATCTAAAGCACGTATGTGGTGAAGAAGGTCCCAAGTGTCGCGGGGCGATACCGAGGGCGCCACCCTGCCAACCGCCAACCGCCAACTGCCGACCCGGGCGCGCCGCTCCCGCTAGCCTCCGCGCCGGATGGCGGAGCAACGGCTGTGGGCGCCCTGGCGCCTCGAGTACATAAAGGGTCCCAAGGACGGCGAGTGCATCTTCTGCGCGGCCGAAGCCAGGGGCGACGACGAGGCCGCCTACATCGTCCACCGCGGCGAGCACTGCTTCGTGATCCTCAACGCCTTCCCGTACAACAACGGGCACGTGATGGTGGCTCCGTACGCGCACGAGGCCTCGATCGAGGCACTTGACGAGCCCGCTCTCACGGAGATGATGGTTCTTGCCAAGCAGGCAATCGGCGTCCTGCGCGACGAGTACGGTCCCGAGGGCTTCAACATCGGCATCAACCAGGGCAAGATCGCGGGAGCGGGCGTGGAGGACCATGCGCATCTGCACGTGGTGCCGCGCTGGGGCGCCGACACGAACTTCATGCCTGTGGTGGGCGGCACGCGCGTCCTGCCCCAGGTGCTATCCGACAGCTGGAAGGCGCTGAGCGCCAGGTTCAACGGGAAATGACGGCAGTCGACACCGGGATCTTCAAGGCCTATGACGTGCGCGGCCTGTACGGCGAACAGCTCGGGCCGGACCTGGCCTACCAGGTGGGCCGCGCGTTCGCCCGCGTGATTGCCGACATGGAGGGCCGCGACCCCGGCCAGCTCGAGCTGGCGGTGGGGCGCGACATGCGCCTGACCGCGCCCGAGATGGCCGAGCGCTACATCGCGGGCATCCGAGACGAGGGCGCGAGCGTGCTCGACATCGGCCAGGTGGGCACGGAGATGCTGTATTTCACGGTCGGGTCGCGCGAGCTGCCGGGCGGGCTGATGTGCACCGCCTCGCACAACCCCAAGGCCTACACGGGCGCGAAGATGGTCAAGCAGGGAGCAATCGCGCTGTCGGGCGACTCGGGCATCGGCGAGATCCGCGACATGGTCACGGGCGGCGCGCTGGGCGAGCCCGCGGCCGAGCAGGGCGGCCTGCGCGAGCTCGACATCGCTCCCGACTTCCGCGGCGCGGCGATGGGCTTCATCGATCCCTCGCGCGTGCGCGAGATGAAGGTGGTGCTGGACGGCGGCAACGGCATGGCCGGCCCGATGGTGGGCCCGCTGCTCGACCGCCTGCCGATCGAGCAGGTGCAGACCTACTGGACCCCGGACGGCAACTTCCCCGACCACGAGCCCAACCCGCTGCTGCCAGAGAACCGCACGTTCATCATCAAGAAGGTCCTGTCCGAGGGCGCGGAGCTGGGCATCGCATGGGACGGCGACGCCGACCGCTGCTTCTTCATCGACGACACCGGCGAGTTCGTGGCGGGCGACTTCCTCACGGCGCTGCTGGCGCAGTCGATCCTCGAGAAAGAGCCGGGCGCGAAGATCCTCTACGACGTGCGCGCCAGCCGGGCGGTGCGCGACATCGTGGAGGCCGCCGGCGGCGAGGCGGACGTGAACCGCGTGGGCCACGCCTTCTTCAAGACGCGCATGCGCGACGAGGGCGCGGTCTTCGGCGGCGAGGTGTCCGGCCACTACTACTTCCGCAACTTCTACAACGCGGACTCTGGCACGCTGCCCGCGCTGCTCATCCTCGAGCTGCTCTCCATCAAGGAGAAGCGCATGAGCGAGCTGCTGGCGCCGCTGCGCGAGAAGTACTTCATCTCCGGCGAGATCAACTCCGAGGTGGCGGACCAGGACGCGAAGATGCAGGAGATCGCCGAGCTCTACTCGGACGGCGAGGTCTCCTGGCTCGACGGCGTGTCGGTGGACTACGAGGACTGGCACTTCAACGTGCGGCCGTCGAACACCGAGCCGCTGCTGCGGCTCAACCTCGAGTCGCTCGTGTCCCGCGAGGACATGGAGGAGAAGCGCGACAAGGTGCTGGAGCTAATCCGCTCGTGAGGCTGCGGGGCGCGCTTGTGTCCGCCGCGGCGGCGCTGGCCCTCTGGCTCGCCGCTGCCTCCCCCGCTCCCGCCGCCACCGTCGGCAGCGGCTACTACGGCATCAACGCGTACTGGCTGTTCAGCACCCCGCAGAGCGAATGGCCCGCGCAGTTCCAGGCGATGGTGAACGGCGGGCTGACCACCGTGCGCACCGACGCGCGCTGGTCGGTGGCCGAGCCGAACCCGCCGAGCGCCGGCACGCACCACTACGACTGGTCGGTGTTCGACACGATCGCCGGCAACCTGGCCCAGTACGGCCTGCGCTGGATGCCCACGCTGGACTACCCGCCGCCGTGGGCGCAGGAGAACCCCACCGAGAACACTCCGGAGGACCCGACGGGAGTCGGCTCGCAGATGAACGAATCGAACGTGCCGGACTTCGTGGCGTTCGCGACCGCGATGGCGCGGCGCTATGGCAGCGGCGGCACGTTCTGGCGCGACCACCCTGGGCTGCCGCCCACGCCGGTGCGCGAGTGGGAACTGTGGAACTCGCCCAACGTGACCTACTACTGGAACCCGCAGGACAACGCGCCCGAGCGCTACACGGACCTGTACGTGGCCACGCACGCGGCGATCCACCAGGTGAACCCGAAGGCCGTGCTGATCGGCCCCGCGCTCGACCTCGTGAACCCGCCGATCGCGAGCGACGAGATCGACTTCGTGAAGCGGATGTTCGCCCACAACCCCGGCATCGGGAAGATCGTGGACGTGTGGGGGCTTCACCCCTACCAGGAGACGATCTACTGGACGTTCCGGCGGCTCGCGATGTGGCGCCAGGCGCTGGACAAGCTCGCCGGCCGCCGCATGCCGATCGCGATCGACGAGCTGGGCTACACCACCAAGAAGGTCTCGGATGAGATGCGTGGCGAGGAGCTGACGGAGCTCGCGCAGCAGCTCCCCCGCTCCGGCTGCGACATCTACGACTTCCTCCCGTACACATGGGTCTCGCCCGAGGACGACACCACGCTCGTTCCCGGCGACACGAACGATCCCGAGCGCTGGTTCGGCATCTGGAACCGCGACGGCACGCCCAAGCCCTCCGGGCAGCAGTTCGTGGACGCTGTGCTGCAGATGCGCGGCCTGTCATCCACCCCCGCGCCGGCCGACGAGCTGAACCTCTGCGACTCGCAGTTCGCGGTGCCGCCAGATCCGCAGCCGCCGGTGCAGCCGCGCAACCTCTACATCCCGCCGCACGGCCCGGCGCCCGGCACGGTCACACCGGCGCCGCCCAAGCCGCGCAACCTCGGACTGCGCACGAGCGTGCGACGTGACCGAAAGCACCACCGCATCAACGTCACGGTGAACTGCGCGACCGACTGCAAGCTGAACGCCTACCTCATGACACGCCGCCGCGGCAAGCCGAAATTCCACACGCAGGCGAGGACGCAGACGCGGGCGTTCAAGAGCGGCCGCTTCGTCCTGCACCTCTCGCTGCCCTCCCACGTGTCCAAGTTGCGGCCGGTCGGCCGCGTGGTGGTGGTCGCCACAGACCGCTCCGGGACGAGCACCAGAGTGTCCCGCAACGTGCGGCTGGCCTAACCCATCTGGCTGATTGCAGAGCCGTTTTTCTGCCGCTTTGAGGTAATTAGCTGCTCATCAGCGGTTGCCGGGTTTAACCCATCTCCGCGATGTCAAGAACCGGAGTGTGGTTCAGCGGGTTGAACCGCGCCACGGTACCCCAGCCCTCCACTTCAAGCCGGTCGTAGGACTCCTTGTCGCTCTGGCGATGGGGCTAGGTGCTGTCAGCGCAAAAGCGGCAAGCCTGGACGGCTTCTACGGCGTCAACGTCCAGCAGGTCTTCTCTGGGTCCCCGGCCTCCTGGCAGCCGCAACTGGCCGCGATGCAGAGCGGCGGACTCCAGCTCGCGCGCATCGACGCGCGCTGGGAGAACGTCGAGCCGAACCCGCCGAGCGGCGGCACTCACCACTACAACTGGACGCTCTACGACTCGATCGTCGGCGCCCTCGCGCAGCACTACATCCGCTGGTATCCGATCGTGGACTACTCGACCGACTGGTCGGGCGTGATCCCGGGCGACGACGCCTCGGCAGTCGCGCCAGAGCATGTCGGCGACTTCGGCAGCTACGCCTTCGCCCTCGCCAAGCGCTACGGACCCGGCGGCAGCTTCTGGTCGGCGCACCCGTCGCTGCCCGCGATGCCCGTGACCGAGTACGAAATCTGGAACGAGGAGAACTCGACCACCTTCCTCCACCCCCAGGACTACGCGCCCGAGGCCTACGCGGACCTCTACATGGGCGCCCGCGCGGCGATCAAGTCCGCCGACCCGCAGGCCAGGGTGATCGTGGGCGGGCTCGCGCTCGGCATTCCCGGCGTGACCGACGAGGTCCAGTTCCTCCAGCGCATGGCCGCACACCGGCCGGACCTGAAGGGCAACGTCGACGGCGTGGGCCTGCACCCGTACCAGCGCTCGCTGTCAGATACCTACATGCGCCTCGCGCACTTCCGCCAGGCGCTCGACCAGGTGGCGGGAGGGTCGGTGCCGATCGAGATCACGGAGCTGGGCTGGGCGACGACGTCGGTGTCCGAGGCCCAGCGCGCGACGGACCTGGGCGCGTTGGCCAAGCAGCTGCCGCGCTCGGACTGCAACGTCGACCGGCTGCTGCCCTACACATGGCTCACGCAGGAGACGAACCCGAGCGACCCGGAGGACTGGTTCGGAATCTGGAACCACGACGGCTCGGGCAAGCCCTCGGGCATCGCCTACCTGGACGCCGTCAAGCTGATGCGCGGAATGACGCCGAAGGCGTCGCCGTCGTCGCGGGTGGCGATCTGCGGTGCGAGGCGACACGGCCCCAAGCTGCGCTTCAGCGTGCTGTCCGTGAAGCCGCGCCGCTGGGTGACCGTGGCCGTGAGCTGCCGCCCGGCGTGCACGGTGCGCCTGGAGGTGCTGGGCCGCTCGAGCAAGGGCCGCACGCGCCTGGCCAGGCGCACCGCGACCGTTCGCGGAGCGCGCCGCAAGGTGCTCAAGCTGCGCATCCGCGCAAGCCACGCCGTGCGCCGCAAGGCGCGCGTGCACGCGGTGGCGCAGGCCAGGAGCGGCGTGACCCGCCGGAGCCGCTACGTGCGGATCCGCTGAGAGCGCTCTTGCAGTAGACGAAATGCGCATCGAACATTCGTCCAGATAGGCCTGGACACCCCTAGGCGCACGCGCGAGGGGCCGATGCAGGGCAGGTGCGGAGGCTGCTAGGGGCAGTTATGGCATTAGTGGTCTGTGGCTTCGGGGCCACAGCCGCCCACGCGAACGTGCCAGCCGGGTTCTACGGCGTGAACGTGCAGCAGGTGTTCGACGCAACCAGCACGAACGCCGACCTCTCCGCGATGCAGAGCGGCGGCCTCCAGCTCGCCCGCATCGATGCACGCTGGCAGAACGTGGAGCCGAACCCGCCGAGCGGCGGGGTGCACAGCTACGACTGGTCGATGTACGACCGGATCGTGGAGGCGCTGGCGAGCCACGGCCTGGAGTGGCTGCCGATCGTGGACTACTCGACCACCTGGTCGGGAGTTGCCCAGGGCGACACTCTGTCCGCGGTCGCGCCCTCGCACATCCCCGACTTCGCCGCCTATGCCGCCGCGCTCGCGAAGCGCTACGGGCCGGGCGGCGCCTTCTGGCAGGCCCACCCCTCGCTCACGCCGGTGCCGGTGACCGAGTACGAGATCTGGAACGAGGAGAACTCGGTCTTCTTCTGGCACCAGCAGGCGAGCGCGCCGGAGGACTACGCAGACCTGTACGCCGCCTCGCGCGCCGCGATCAAGGCCGTGAACCCGCAGGCGCGTGTGTACGTGGGCGGGCTCGCGCTGAACAACCCGCCGACGGTCACCGACGAGATCCAGTTCGTGCAGCGCATGTACGCGCACAGGCCCGATCTGGCCGGCAACGTGGACGGCATCGGCCTCCACCCCTACCAGCAGACGGTGGGCGACACCTACATGCGCCTCGCCAAGTTCCGCCAGGGGATCAACCCGATCGTGGGCGCCTCGGTGCCGATCGAGATCACCGAGGTGGGCTGGGCCACCACCGCCGTCTCCGAGGCCGAGCGCGCCGCCGACCTGAGCGCGCTGGCCACCGACCTCCCCCGTTCCGACTGCAACGTGGACCGCTTCCTCCCCTACACCTGGCGCACCGAGGAGTCGAACCCGAGCGACTCCGAGTCCTGGTTCGGCATCTGGAACCGCGACGGCTCGGCCAAGCCCTCCGGCCAGGCGTACCTGAGCGCGGTCCAGCTGATGCGCGGCATGACCTCCACCCCGGCCCCCACCACGCCGGTGCCGATCTGCAGCCTCGACTACAGCACGAAGCCGAAGGCGCCGCCGGCGGTCACACCGATCCAGCGCAGGGGCCCGCGCCTGATCCTGCGCGTGCGTCGCCACAAGCACCGCCGCATGCTGATCGTGGCCGGGCAGTGCCACTCGGGCTGCAAGCTGCACGTGTCGCTGATGGGCAAGGCGCGCCGCAAGGTCGCCTATCCCTCACGCGTGATGACGCGCTCCACCCACTTCACGACGCGCCGGCAGGTGCTGCACATCCGCATCCCGCGCAAGGTGCTCAAGCGCTCGCGTCGCGTGCAGGTGCTCGTGGTGGCCGTGGGACGCAACGGCGGCACGACCACGGCGTCGCGCCGCCTGCGCGTCCGCTAGCTACAGGCCGCGGCGCCCGATCACGACGGGCACGGTGCGGGCGAGGATCTTGAGGTCTCGCCAGACCGACCAGTTCGCGCCGTAGAGGTAGTCGATCTTCACCATCTCGTGCATCGGGATGCGCGAGGCGCCGAAGATCTGCCACATGCCGGTCATGCCCGGGCGGAAGCCCGCGCGCCGGCGCTGCCAGCCCTCGATCTTGCGGTCCTCGTCCGGCACGAGCGGGCGCGGTCCGACCAGGCTCATGTCGCCCTTGATCACGTTGAAGAGCTGCGGCAGCTCGTCGATCGAGGTCTTGCGCAGCAGACCGCCGACGCGCGTGATGCGCGGGTCATCCTCGATCTTGAAGAGGCCGCCGTCCGCCTCGTTGTGGGCGCGCAGCTCGTCCTTGACCTCCTCGGCGTTCTCGACCATCGAGCGGAACTTGAACATGCCGAAGCCCTCGCTGCAGCGCCCGATGCGGCGCTGGCGGAAGAACACCGGGCCGGGGCTGTCGAGCTTGATGGCCAGCGCGATCGCGGCGAACAGCGGTGACAGGAAGAGCAGCACGATCGAGGCGCCGACCAGGTCCACCGCGCGCTTGAGCAGGTCCGAGCTGCGGCTGAGCCCGTAGCGCTTGACGCCCAGCAGCGGCAGCCCGTCGATGTCGTCGTAGGTGGAGGCGGACCCCACCACCTCGAGCAGCCGCGGCAGCACGCTCACCTTCACGCCCAGCGCCTTGACCAGGCGGATCGTGTGGAGGAGATCCTCGGAATCCGGGCCGTCGAACGCGATGATCGCGCGTTCGATGTCCTCGCCGCCCAGCACCATGCCGAGCGTGCTCATGTCGCCGAGCACGGGGACTCGCGAGGTGGCGCCCGCATCCAGGTAGTCCGCCTCGAGCGGCACCCGGCCCACCAGCTCGGCCTTGACTCCGTGCACGGCCTCGAGCTTCTCCGCCACGCGGTCCGCGGCGGACGCGCTGCCGATCACGATGCAGCGCTCGGGCTCCGTGCGCGCGACCGACGTCACGCGCGCGATGGCGCGCCCGCTCATCAGCGAGATGAATGTGAGGCCGGCGAGCACGACGATCGTGCCGCGGCCGAGATGGCCGTTCACGAGCAGCGGCGCGGCCATCCAGACGATGAACGCGAAGAAGGCGGACACCGCGAGGATGCCCGGCGCCTCGTCGAGCGTGGTCTTGCGCACCAGAGTCTCGTCGCGGTCGTAGAGACCGATCGCCTTCGCGACCACGATCACCAGCGGAATCGAGACGATCGCCGGCACAAGATTGAGCGACTCGCCCGCGAACACCACGAGGGCGAGGAAGATCGAGAGGGTGGCGGCCGCCACGTCGACCGCGGCGAGCACGCGCCGGAAGCGCGTGTCGCGGTCGGTGCCGAAGGCGTCGCTCGGCTCCTCGGGGAAGGAGGTGGTCTCCTCGACGCGCGGAGGTCTCGTCTTGAAGGCTCCGCTGCGAGATCGCCACGATCGCCACGGCGAGCGCTCGGGGCGCGTCTTCGTTCCTGCGCCGGCGCGCCGCTCGAAGCGCGGCGCGGTCAGCTCCTGCGTGTCGTGCTCGTTCAGGGTCATCGAGAAAAGGCCTCGAGTCGGGTCCACGGCGAAACGCAACAGCGGCCGGATCACCCGACCGCTTCGATAACTCCGTCTATTGGAATGCGACCCCTGCCCGGGCCGTCAAATGCATCTAGGAGCCTTCCATAGCCCCGCCAACTCCAAACACGTCAAAGAGGTATTTGAAGCGCTTGCACAGGAAAGCCCCTCGCCTGGGGGAGGTGAGGTTAGGCAGGTCGCTCCCCTGGGAAGGCGGACATGCGTGTCCACCTCTCCTTTCGCGCTGGTGCACGACTACCTGCTCGTGCTCCGAGGCGCCGAACGCACCTTTGCAGCGATGGCGGACGTGTGGCCGGAAGCGCCGGTCTACACGCTGCTCTACGACCGCGACGCCACCGAAGAGCGCTTCGAGGCGCACCCGGTGTACAGCTCGCCGCTACAGCGCGTGGGCGCCCGTCAAGCGGGTTTCCGGCGGCTCTTGCCCCTCCTGCCGCTGGCGGCTCGCCGGCTTCCCGTGCGGGACGCGGACGTGGTCGTGTCGAGCTCGAGCGCATTCGCACATGGTGTGCGGCCGGGGCCCGACGCCGTACACGTCTGCTATTGCCACTCGCCGTTTCGTTACGCATGGCACGAGCGCGAGCGCGGGCTCTCCGAGGCGCCGACGCCGCTCCGTCCCGCGCTAGACGCGGTGCTCCGCGCGATCCGCCGCTGGGATCTGCGCTCGACCAGGGGCGTGACCCGCTATATCGCGAACTCCAACATCACCCGCGAGCGGATCCAGAAGTTCTGGAACCGCGACTCGAGCGTGGTGCACCCGCCGGTTTCGGTCGAGCGCTTCGAGCGCGACGAGCCGGAGGACTACTTCCTGTTCGTTGGCGAAGTGGTGCGGCACAAGCGCGTGGAGCTCGCGCTCGAGGCCGCGAGCCGCGCAGGCGCGCGGATCAAGGTCGTGGGAACAGGGCCCGAGCTAGAGCGGCTCCGGACCCTGTACGGCGACTCGGCGGAGTTCGTCGGCCGCGCAGAGGATGGTCAGCTCGAGAAGCTCTATGCGCGAGCCCGCGCGCTCGTGATGCCGAACGTGGAGGAGTTCGGCATCACGGCGGTGGAGGCTCAGGCCGCCGGACGCCCGGTGATCGCGGCGGGCGCGGGCGGCGCGCTCGAGACCGTGGTGGAAGGCGAGACCGGCGTGCACTTCAAGCCCGGCCAGGTGGACGAGCTGGCGGAGGCGATGCGCGACAC
>Ga0157370_10006822_pt1 | contig 12514 bp, 10 predicted proteins | sample C35metaG_FD_113463 | JGI IMG/M metagenome (GOLD analysis project Ga0157370, IMG submission 113463) | Corn rhizosphere microbial communities from Kellogg Biological Station, Michigan, USA - C3-5 metaG | ecosystem: Host-associated > Plants > Roots > Rhizosphere > Soil | place: USA: Michigan...
GCATCGTCCGGATTCGAACCGGAGTAGGAGCTTTTGCAGAGCCCAGCCTAGCCGCTCGGCCACGACGCCATTGCTTGAACGGATGGCAAAAGTAACTAAAATCTTTAAATTTCAAAAGTTTCGTATGAACTATTTTGAAAAAATGCGATTTTAAATAAAATAATTAGTTTCTAATTTCTGTCATTTTTATAGTAACTGACTCAACATCACCACCAATAGGAGGATTAATTTTAGAAACCCAAACTGTTGTTTTTTCTACAGTTTCTATCTCTGCCAGCACACGAATATTGATTCTTTTGGCTACATGTTCTAGTAAATGCGAACGAATTGCCATTTCTTCAGTAACAATTTTATTCAAATGAACGTAATCAACAGTGTCTAAAAGATGATCTGTTTCAGCTGATTTCTGAAGATTTGTTTTTATTTTTAGATCTACAGTATAGTCAGATCCTATTTTTCCTTCTTCAATTAAACATCCGTGGTATGAAAAAGTGCGAATGTTTTTAAGTTTAATAACTCCCATTTTTATCTTGTTTCAAGTTTAAAGTTTCAGGTTTTGTGCTAGTTAAAAAACTTTAAACCTGAAACCTGAAACCTTTTTTTTATCTTTGCTAAAATTACTATAAAATAATGGCATCAGAAGAGAAATCACTCAATTTTATTGAACAAATCATAGAGGAAGATCTAAAATCAGGTCTTTCACAAACTAAACTTCATTTTCGTTTTCCACCAGAACCAAACGGTTATTTACACATTGGGCACGCTAGTTCTATTGCTTTAAATTTTGGTTTAGGTATTGATTATCAGTCACCTGTAAATTTACGTTTTGACGATACAAATCCAGAAAAAGAAGAGCAGGAATTTGTTGACGCCATTAAAAAAGACGTTGAATGGCTGGGTTATACCTGGGCAGAAGAACGTTATGCTTCTGATTACTTTCAACAATTATACGATTGGGCTGTTTTATTAATTAAAAAAGATAAAGCCTATGTTGATAGCCAGTCTTCTGAAGATATGGCCATTCAAAAAGGAACGCCATCAACAGTTGGGACAGATAGTCCGTACAGAAATCGTTCAGTTGAAGAAAATTTAGATTTATTTGAAAGAATGAAAAATGGTGAATTTGAGGCTGGTACACATATTCTTCGTGCAAAAATAGACATGAAATCAACTAATATGTTGATGCGTGATCCTATCATGTACAGAATTTTACACAAGCATCATCATAGAACTGGAGATGCCTGGAAAATTTATCCAATGTACGATTGGGCACACGGACAAAGTGATTATTTAGAAGAAATCTCACATTCATTTTGTACACTTGAATTCTTGCCTCACCGTGAATTATACGATTGGTTTTTAGACCAGATTTTAGACGAAAATAAACTGCGTCCGAAGCAAAGAGAATTTGCAAGACGTAACTTATCACATACCGTTGTTAGTAAAAGAAAATTACAGCAACTAGTTAAGGAAAAGCATGTTAATGGTTGGGATGATCCTAGAATGTCAACAATTTCTGGGTTAAGAAGACGTGGTTATACTGCAGCATCTTTACGTAATTTTGCCAACACAATTGGAATTGCAAAACGCGATAATTTAATAAATGTATCGGTTTTAGAATTCTGTATCCGTGAAGATTTGAACAAAATTGCACCTCGTGTAATGGCTGTTTTAGATCCGGTAAAATTGGTAATTACAAATTATCCAGAAGGGAAAGAGGAGTGGTTAGAAGCTGAAAATAATCAGGAAGATGAAAATGCAGGTTTCAGAAAAGTACCTTTTTCTCGTGAATTATACATCGAAAGAGAAGACTTTTTAGAAGAAGCTCCAGCTAAATTTTTCCGTTTGACATTAGGAAAAGAAGTACGTCTTAAAAATGCATATATCATTAAAGGTGAATCTGTTATAAAAGATGCAGAAGGAAATATCACAGAAATTCATGTAACATATGATACTGATTCTTTAAGCGGAAGCGGGACAGAAGCAAGCCAAAGAAAAGTATCTGGAACATTGCATTGGGTTTCAATTCAGCATGCATTAGAAGCAGAAGTTCGTTTATACGATCGTTTGTTTACAGATGAAGCTCCAGACAGTTATAAAGAGAAAAATTTCTTAGATTTTGTGAATCCAAATTCATTAGAAATTGTAACTGGATATGTTGAACCAAGTTTAGCTACAGCTCAAAATGAAGATAAATTCCAGTTTCAACGTTTGGGTTATTTTACTGTTGATAAAGACTCAACTGCTTCAAAATTAGTGTTTAACAAAACTGTTGGACTAAAAGATGCTTGGGAAGAAAAAGGTAAAAAAGAAGAAAACAGCATTAATAATTCGTTAAAAGAAATCAACAAATATTTTAAAGTTGAAAGTAAACCAGAACGTATTGCAATTGAAAGTGCAATAGGGGAGAACATTAAAAATGTTACTAGTTTTTCACTTTTACAAAATTCTTTAAAGAAGAATATCAACAATAATAAGGCTTCGTTGTTGTTTGCTCAATTTATTTTGAAATATGGAAGTTGGAAATCGACCGATTTTGAAGAACAAGATATTAAGAAATTATATTTAATGTCTTTAAAAAGTGAATCAACTTATGTTCGATCTAAAGCATTATTAAATTTGAGAGATATTGAAGAAGTAAGTTTCAAAAATCAATTTGATGATGAAATTTTAAAATTATATTCAAATCCTCCCAAAAATGCATCGGAGAGAGAAATTGAAATTCTTGCCGAGATGGTAAAAAAATAAAATAATTAGAATCTATGGAGAAGCGCTTTTTAAAAGCGCTTTTTTATTATATATAAAATTTATTAAAATATTAAAATCTATAAATTTTATAAATTAAAAACAGCTTTCATAAATTAATTTTAAAGCATTTTTTTAATTCTTCCACCTCATTAATCTTATTTTAAAAGATCTTTTATTAAAAGTCTTTATTTTAAATTTTACTTTTTTTACTACCTATTTTACGTTTTTTGAACCAGATTTTTTTCTTTAAAAATTTTTAAATGAAATTTTGGTATAATTTTTTAGTGTATTTTAAATTATAAAATAGTTTTATCGATATTTTATATATGATAATTTATTTTTATTATTATTAAAATTGATGTGTATAATAAAAAATATAGATTTTATAAATAAAAAGTGACCTTTATAAATTTATTATAAGAGGCTTTTTAAATTTATCCATCTCTAGAATCCTATTTTTTAAATTGATTGAAATTTGCTGCTTATTTTAAGTTTTGAATTTTTTGACCCAATTTTTACCTTCTACTAACTTTTTTATTTTTTCATAATGTAAAACCGATTTTTATTATATAAATTAATATGATTAAAATTTTAAAACGATAGTTTAATTTAATAATTAATATAATTGATTAAAATCATATTTATTATAGTTTTTATATATTAAAAATAGCTTAAATAAATTAATTTTAACGCATTTTTTTATTCAAGTTGATATGTAACTCGTTTTTTGATTTATTGTTTATTTATGAGCTTTATTTTAGTTTTAGCTGTTATTTTTGTCAGTTTAACGGGTTGTTAACATACAATTGTTTATAAAGTTGCTATTTTTAACTCAATACCAAAAGTCAGAGATGATTTTTATAAAAATTAAAATTTGCCGTTAAAGAAACTAAACTGAAATTTATTGTTTTTAAAAACTCGAAATTTTTACAACAGTAAATTTTCAAAATTGATTTCTTGAAAAGACAATTTTATGTTCTCATTTTTATTGTGATGTAATCCTGATAATATTTCGCGTAAAAGGTATTTTTCAAATTGTATCATAATGTACAAAATTCCATAATGTTGAATTTGTGTTAAGCTTTAGTTTTTAAATTTCAAATCTGATCATTTTTAATTTAAATCTAATTATCATGAAAATTTTATATTTTACGCTAGCAATGTTATTTGCAAATGTTGCAATTTCACAAACACATCAAATTACAAAACATAATGGTGAACAACTTGATGTTAATTTCATAAAAAACGAAAATGGTTTAATTTATTATTCACTAAACGGAAGTTCAGAAGAAATTAAAATTAGCAAACATGCTGTTTCATCAATTACGAATAAGCAAACCAAACAAACTCAAAAAATTTCTGATAAAATAATAGTAGATTCAAAAGACGATTACAAAATGGTAACTGTTCTGCCTCAGGAAAAGACAATAGGACTGAAGCAAGCTGCTAGTTTTACTGGTGTCTCGACAAGGACAAAAGGTGAACCGCCAATTGCAAACCAGAAACAAACTGCTATGAGAATAAAATCTAAGTCGGCTTCAAATGGTTCTCCTTTTGTGAGTATTGTTGAAAAAGGTGATGGAAAATATGAAGCAGTTACTTATGTGTATTAATTCTATTGTTAAATTTTGAATTTTACTGTTTAGCATTTTAAAAAAGAACTATCTTTATTAATCACTTAAAAAGAAATATTATGTCTAATAATTCAAATACAATTGCAGCAATTTTAGCTGGTGCTGCAGTAGGAGCGGCAATCGGGATTTTATTTGCTCCAGAAAAAGGATCAAAAACCCGAGCTAAAATTAAAGAAGGAATTGATGATGCAAAACATAATTTGCAGGATTCATTTGAAGCAAGTTCTGAAGTACTACGTGAAAAATTCACAGGTGCAACAAAAAATCTTGATGGAACTTTGAATGATTTACTTTCAAATGTAAGTCATAAGACAGAAGAAGTGATCACTTTTTTAGAATCTAAATTGGCTGATTTAAAAGCACAAAACGCTAAACTTCAAAAATAAAATCTATTAATTTGTACCAAAAGCACTTAACTTGCTTATTTTTATAAGACAGTTTTGTGCTTTTTTTATTTTAAAAATCTATTTATGGCTTTTGAAGAATTAAAAGAAAACACCGAAAAAATTCAGGATCAGACTAAAGTTTACATCGACAGTCATTTGGCCTATTATAAACTTTGGGGTTTTAAAGTAGCAATGAAATCAACAACTTTAATTTTTAAATTCACGTTGATATTATTGTGTTTTAGTATGGTTTTGATTTTTGGATCTTTTGCAGCAGCTTATGCTTTTGGAGATTTGTTAGGCAGTAATGCTCTAGGATTTTTAGCAGTAGGAGGGATTTATCTATTATTTACTATTTTACTTTTCTTTATAAAAGATAAAATGGTTGAAGGTCCAATTTTAGAAAAATTTTCAGAAATATTTTTTAACGATTGAGAATTATGGAAAAGAAAAAATACTCATCTTATGCTGAAATTGACAGAGATTTAGAAATCTTAAAATTGGAAAAAGATATCAATTATCAGAAATTGGTTTTAAGTTTTCAGAGAACAAAAGAAAGCATAACTCCTCAAAATATAGTAAACGGATTTGTTTCATCGTATACAGATTATTTTAAAAATTCGTATCCGCAAATACTTCAATCTATAATACCATTTGTTATCAATTGGTTTACCAATAAAAAAAGAGGCCGTTAAGCCTCTTTTTTATTTTACAATTATTGTTGAACATCTGGTTGAATATCATCTTCATAACCAGATTGAGGTTTTATTTGTTTTGGTTTTTCTACTTTTTTATTATTTTTCTTCATCATTTCGCCAACTTGGTTAGAAGCTGAAAAAGAAGCAACCATATTATTCAACATGTCACTTCCGGCTTGTGGTGAGTTTGGTAAAAGAATCAAGTTAGAGTTCGTATCAGATCCGATAGATTGTAGAGTATCATAATGTTGTGTAACTACAATTAAGGCAGATGCTTCTTGAGAATTAATTCCAACATTGTTCAAAACTTCAACACTTTCTACAAGACCTCTAGCAATTTCACGACGTTGATCTGCAATACCTTGACCTTGTAAACGTTTACTTTCTGCTTCTGCTTTTGCTTTTGCAACGATTCTAATTCTTGAACTTTCTGCTTCAAATTCTGCTGCAGTTTTTTCTCTATCAGCAGCATTAATTCTGTTCATTGCATTTTTTACCTGGATATCTGGATCAATATCAGTTACCAAGGTATTGATAATATCATAACCGTAAGTAGTCATTGCTTCATTCAATTCTCTTTTTACCGCAATTGCAATATCATCTTTTCTTTCAAAAACATCGTCCAGTTTTAGTTTCGGAACTTCGGCACGGACAACGTCAAAAACGTAAGCCGTAATCTGATCGTGTGGATATTCTAGTTTGTAAAATGCATCATACACTTTGTCTTGAATTACTTTAAACTGAACTGAAACTTTCATTTTAATAAAAACGTTGTCTTTAGTTTTAGTTTCGATGATAACATCTAATTGCTGGATTTTAAGATTTACACGTCCGGCCAATCTATCTACCAACGGAATTTTAAGTTGTAATCCTGAATTTCTAACACTCTGAAATTTTCCGAACCTTTCTATTATGACAGAACTCTGTTGTTTTACTGTAAAGAAAGAAGACATGAAAATGAAGAATGCCAATACTAAAAAGATAATTAATCCTGTACCCATGGTTATAAAATTTATGTTTATGATTTTGGTAAATTACGAAAATTCTTCTAAAATAAAATTTTTAGACATTAAAAAAACGCTAAGAACATTTGTGATATGTTTCTTAGCGTTTCAATTTTAATTCGAATTCTAATTATAAAGTAGCTATCGCTTTCTGAATTCTCGAAATAGTTTCTTCTTTTCCAATGATTTCAACAATGTCAAATAGGTGAGGACCTTTAAGTGCTCCAACCAAACTTAAGCGGAAAGGCTGCATAACTTTACCCATTCCGATTTCGTTTTTGGTTAACCAATCTTTTACAACACTTTCAATATTTGCCGAATCAAAACCATCAATATATTCTAGAGTAGAAATCAATTCTTGCATTAAAGGTGGAGTTTCTTCTTTCCAGTTCTTGCTTGCTTTTTCATCATAAGATGTTGGAGCTTGGAAAAAGAAATCTGTTAGATCCCAAAATTCAGAAACAAAATGCGCTCTTTCTTTTATTAATGAAACAATTCTTGTGATGTCATATTTAGAAATGTCAATTCCTTTTTCCTGTAAAATAGGAGTGAAGGCTTTAGCTAAATCCTCATCATTTTGTTTGACTAAATATTGGTGATTGAACCATTTGTTTTTCTCCGGATCAAATTTAGCTCCAGCTTTATGCACTCTGTTCAAGTCAAAAGATTGAGCTAATTCTTCTAAAGAAAATAATTCTTTATCAGTTCCATCATTCCATCCTAATAAAGCTAGGAAGTTGACAACAGCTTCTGGGAAAAATCCTTTTTCTCTGTAACCAGATGAAACTCCTTCTTCAGTTTTCCATTCTAAAGGAAATACTGGGAATCCCATTTTATCACCATCTCTTTTTGATAATTTACCATTTCCAATTGGTTTTAAAATCAAAGGTAAATGAGCAAATTCTGGAGCTTCCCAACCAAATGCTTTGTATAACAAAACGTGAAGTGGCATAGATGGCAGCCATTCTTCACCACGAATAACATGTGAAGTTTCCATCAAATGATCATCTACAATATTGGCTAAATGGTAGGTTGGCATTCCGTCACTTTTAAACAAAACTTTATCATCCAAAAGATTAGTTTCAAACTTCACATCACCACGAATAATATCTTTCAAATGTAAAGTTTCATCAACCGGAGTTTTAAAACGGATTACATAATGTTCGCCATTTGCAATTCTTTTAGCAGTTTCTTCTGCAGAAATTACTAAAGAAGTATCTAATTTTTCACGATTGTGATGATTGTAAATAAATGTTTTTCCTTCAGCTTCGTGTTGTTTTCTATGTGCATCCAAAGCTTCAGGAGTATCAAAAGCATAATAAGCCCAGCCAGAATTTATTAATTGATCGGCATATTGCTGGTACAAATCTTTACGTTCGCTTTGTCTGTATGGACCAAATTTTTCATTTTTTCCTACAGTTTCTTCAGGAGCAATTCCTAACCATTCAAGTGCTTCCATAATGTAAGCTTCTGCACCAGGAACAAAACGGGTCTGATCTGTATCTTCAATTCGAAGATAAAAAACACCGTTATGTTTTTTTGCAAATAAATAATTAAATAGGGCAGTACGAACTCCGCCAATATGTAATGGTCCAGTCGGACTTGGTGCAAAACGCACGCGAACTTGCTTTGACATTTGTTTAAAATTTTGTTGCAAAGATACAACTTTAGATAAATCCCAATTTTTTAAAATTCCAAATTCCAAACACAGTGAATAGTTGGAATTTGGCATTTAATTTTTTGGAATTTGAATCTTTATAATTACTACTTTTATAGGTTATAATTAAAACAGATTTATTTTGAAAACAACATCTGCTATATACCAGAAACTCGAGGCTTTCATTAAGAAATATTATACCAACGAACTGATAAAAGGAATGCTTCTTTTTACTGGTTTTGGATTATTGTATTTTTTATTTACGCTTTTCGTAGAGTACTTTCTATGGTTAAAACCTTTGGGAAGAACTTTTCTATTCTGGTTATTTATTGCCGTTGAAGTTTTCCTTCTGGTTCGATTAATTATTTTCCCTTTATTTAAATTATTTAAACTTCAAAAAGGAATAGATTATACTCAGGCTTCTAAAATTATTGGAAATCATTTTACAGAAGTAAGTGATAAACTAACTAACTTTTTACAATTATCAGCTGATAATAATGCTGAAAGTTCTGAATTGGTTTTGGCTTCAATAGAACAAAAAGCAAATTCACTTCAGCCAATTCCTTTTGGAAATGCCATTAATTTTAAAGCCAATAAAAAATATCTGCCATTGGCTTTGGTTCCAGTTTTGCTTTTTGCAGTGTTTTATATTTCTGGAAATAGCAATATTATTTCTCAAAGTTTGAATAGGGTAGTGCATTTCAATTCTGCATTTTTGCCACCGGCTCCTTTTAAATTTGTGGTTTTAAATTCTAATTTACAAGCAGAACAAAACAAAGATTTCGTGATCAAAATGGAATCAGTTGGGAATGTTGTTCCAGAAAATGTCATGATCCATATTGGTGATGAAAGTTATTTTATGGAATCTTCACAGCCAGGAAAGTTTGAATTTAAAGTTGAAAAACCAGCAGAAGATATTAGCTTTTCTTTTGAAGGAAATAATGTTACTTCTCAAGAATATGAATTGAAAGTTATTACAGTTCCATCTATTGCAAACTTCGAAATGGTTTTAAATTTTCCTTCTTACTTAAAGAAAAAATCTGAGACAATTCAGGGAACTGGAAACGCAATTGTACCAGAAGGAACAACAGTAACTTGGAAAATGAATACCAAATCGACTCAAGAAATTGTATGGAAAAGAGATAATGAAGTTTTTAGATTTAATAAGATAGAAAATGACTTTAAATTGGCTAAAAATATTAGTCAAAATACAGAATATCAAATTCTTACGTCTAATGATAAGGTTAAAAACTACGAAAAACTAGATTATCAGCTGTCTGTTATCAAAGATCAGTTTCCAACCATCAATGTTGGTCCAGCACCAGACAGTTTAAAGCTGGATAAGAACTATATTTTAGGAAGATTGGGTGATGATTACGGACTTTCAAAAGTACAAATTGTATACTACGAACGTAACAAACCTCAGTCTGCTAAACGTGGAAACATTCCGGTAAAGGCTGGTGTATTCGATCAGTTTGTTTTTAATTTTCCGAGTAACCTTCCAGTAGAAGAAGGAGTTTCATACGAATACTATTTTGAAGTTTTTGATAACGATGCACCGCATGGTTTTAAGAGTACAAAGTCTTCAACATTTTCAGATCGTGTAGCTACAACAGATGAAATTCAAGATCAAGAATTGCAACAGCAAAATCAAAATATTAATAGTTTATCTAAATCTTTAAAGAACCAAAACAAGCAGATTTCAGAAATGGATAAGCTTCAAAATACTGGAAAAGAAAAGGATAATTTAGAGTTTAAAGATCAGCAGAAGATCAATGATTTTATCAAACGTCAGAAACAACAAGACGAAATGATGAAACAGTTTTCTGAAAAAATGAATCAGAACTTAGATAAATTTAAGGATGATAAGAAAGATAAAACAGCTGAAGATTTACAAAAACGTTTAGATAATGCACAGAAAGATTTAGAAAAGAATCAGAAATTATTAGACGAGTTGAAGAACTTAAACGATAAATTAAACAGTGAAGAACTGTTTGATAAGATGGAAAAGTTCAAACAAATCAGCAAAAACCAATCTCGTAATTTAGAACAATTGGTTGAGTTGACCAAGCGTTTTTATGTTTCTAAGAAAGCAGAACAAGTTGCTGAGAAACTAAATAAACTGTCAGAACAGCAGGAACAGTTATCTAATAAAGAGAAAGAAAACACTAAAGAAAAACAAGATGAAATCAATAAATCTTTTGATAAGATTCAAGAAGATTTAAAAGATTTGAAAGAGGAAAATAAGACTTTGAAGAAACCTTTGGACATTCCATCTGATGCTTCAAAAGAGAAAGATGTAGATAATGATCTTCAAAAAGCTTCAGAAGAATTAAACAAAAAGAATACTTCTTCGGCTAAGCCAAAACAGAAAAGTGCTTCAAAGAAAATGAAAAGCATGGCTCAGGAAATGCAGAGCGAAATGGAAGGCGGCGAGCAAGAACAGATGGAAGAAGATGTAGCAATGCTTCGTCAGATTCTAGACAACCTTTTAGCATATTCTTTATCACAAGAAGATGTAATGAAACAGTTTAAATCTATGAAATTAGGTTCATCTGCATTTACAAAAAACATTAAAATTCAGCAGAATTTAAAGCAACAATTCAGACATGTTGATGATAGTTTGTTTGCACTTTCACTACGTAATCCAAAAGTAGCTGAAGACGTAACCAAAGAAATTGGCAACGTACAATATAACATGGATAAAGCTATAGAAACTCTAACCGATGTTCAAATTCCAAGAGGAGTTTCACACCAGCAATATGCAGTTTCATCTGCGAATAAGTTAGCTGATTTCTTGAGTGATTTATTGAATAATATGCAGATGTCCATGTCTAAACCGGGAGCGGGAAAACCTAAACCAGGAGATGGTCAAGGGATGCAACTACCAGATATTATTCAGAAACAAAAAGGACTTGCTGATAAAATGAAAGAAGGAATGAAACCAGGTCAAAAGCCTGGTGATAAACCGGGGGAAGGTCAAGAAGGAAAGTCTGGTCAAGGACAAAGTGGAAAAGGAAAAGAAGGTCAGGGTAAAGAAGGGCAAGGTAACAAAAGCGGTGATAAAGGTTCTTCTGGTAAAGATGGAAAAAGCGGTAAAGGAGAAAAGGGAGATAAGAATGGAAATGAAGGTGAAGATGGAGAAGGAGATGCAGAAGCTATAATGGAGATATACAAAGAACAGGTTAAACTTCGTGAAGCTTTACAAAAAGAATTAGCGAAGAAAGGTTTAGATTCTCAAGGCAAATCTGTAATCGATCAGATGAAGCAATCAGAAAAGCAAATTTTAAATAAAGGATTTAAGAATGAAAACCTGCAGCGTATCTTAAATATTCAACAAGAATTATGGAAACTAAACAACGCAGTTCAGCAACAAGGACAAGATACACAAAGGCAATCTGAAACCAATAAAGCTGAATTTAGTAATCGTTCGAATGTTTTACCAAGTTCATTATTGGAATATTTAAACAGTGTAGAGATATTAAACAGACAATCACTACCTTTGCGCTCGAATTTTAATCAAAAAGTTCAAGAATACTTTAATACAAAATGATAAATTTTAATTACGAAACTGATTTTACTTTAGGAGACGAGCAGGCTTTTAGTGACTGGCTTAGTGCTGTGATTGTTTCTGAAAAGAAAAAAGAAGGAGAGATCAATTATATATTTTGTGATGATGAATATCTACATAAGATCAATGTTGAATATCTAGATCACGATACACTTACAGATATTATTAGTTTTGACTATACTGTTGGCAACGAGTTAAATGGAGATATTTTTGTATCTGTAGAACGTGTTGCAGACAATGCTAAAGACTTCAATGTTTCGTTTGCTGAAGAATTGAAAAGAGTACTTTCTCATGGAATACTTCATTACTGCGGTTACAAAGACAAAACAGAAGAAGATGCTCAATTAATGAGAGCAAAGGAAGAAGAAAAGATGAAGATGTTTCACGTGGAACAGTAATTAAATCTCTTTTTTATTTTTCAATGTTCCACGTGAAACGTTGTGGTTTTTAATTTTTAAGAACGTTCCACGTGAAACATGTTTATAGGAAATGAAAGTTTTTTATAACGTTCCACGTGGAACATAAAGTAATGAATTCAATAAAACAATAAATCGTTCCACGTGGAACATGATTCTTGATAGGTTTTTAGAAGTAGAGAATGGAAGTTTAGGAAATGTTTCACGTGAAATATTTCGTTTTAAAGATTGTATTTTGAAAGTATGGATTTGAAGTTCTATTTTGAAGATTCTGTTTTGAAGATTCTGTTTTGAAGATTCTATTTTGAAGATTCTATTTTGAAGATTCTATTTTGAAGATTCTATTTTGAAGATTCTATTTTGAAGATTCTATTTTGAAGATTCTATTTTGAAGATTCTA
>Ga0157370_10006824_pt1 | contig 12513 bp, 12 predicted proteins | sample C35metaG_FD_113463 | JGI IMG/M metagenome (GOLD analysis project Ga0157370, IMG submission 113463) | Corn rhizosphere microbial communities from Kellogg Biological Station, Michigan, USA - C3-5 metaG | ecosystem: Host-associated > Plants > Roots > Rhizosphere > Soil | place: USA: Michigan...
GATATGAGCCTTTAAGCAGTTTACTGCTTGCTTTCAGGATCAGGATCCAGGGTATGCCCTTTTCAGGTTCTAACAATTCGAGTGTTTCATATTTATGAATAAGAGGGCCTCTGCCAGTTGGATCGGTCAGTTCTTCAAACAGGAACAGGCTGGATTCGGTTGACTCGGTACGCAACTTCCCTGACCTGTTGCAATCACCTTTAAGAAGGATCAATTCAAAGATAAACCCCCGCTGGTTTTGCTTGAACCGGGTGACAGAATTTTTGGTGATATCTAGATGGAGTTTAATGATCCCGTTCTTTTTGTCCAGCGAATATTTTTCATGAAAATAATTTTCAAGGGGATGTGGCAGCAAGTCCATATCAAGCATCCACTTGATATTTAGCTCCTTCTCCTCTTTGTAACCCTTTCTTAGAGCGGTGCAAATATGAACCGCCAGGTATTTTGTTTTTTGATCGTGGAGGTAGGGCAGGAGTGCGGTTTTTATTTTTTTTGCTGCCGGTTGTGCCTTCTTAAGTAGCCTTACGTTTTCAGCAAAAGCGGTATTTAGCTTAGCAGGTTTTAAGGTGCCTCTTTTGAGCCGCCAATATGGTTTGGCCGTTTTAACCAGTACATAGCGCTCAGGGCGATAAGGGTCAGGGCAGAGTGGTATATCATACCGACTATTTCCTCGTGGCATGGCAGCAGGTTTTGCATGTCAATTTAAAAAAAATCAACCGGAAGCCAAAAAAATCCCAAAAACTATAGGGACATTATAGGGACACTATGGGAACACTATGGGGAGTTGCAAGACGGTGAACGGAGGGTATCTTCCAGGTTGGGAACGGTTCAAGGAAGGAATGGGGGCAAGCCCCATGTTAAACCTTAAAAGATCATAAATTTATTTAGCTAACGTTCTTTGCTGGTTCAAAATCAAACTCATTGTTGCTAATTTGGCTTTTCTCAATTACTAAAGTCTTTGCCCAAATGTCTCCAAGTCTTTGATTATACTGGGTATTCTTTATGAGTATATAAGCAATAAGGCCAAAACACCATACGATTTCAATAGCATCGCAAATTCTTCTCCTTATTATTTGCAGAGTATCAGCCTTCGTTCCGTCCATGGAAACAATCCACAATTCATTTACCCTATGGCCTAAAGTGGTACCCCATATGGCTTCAGGTATAATGAGCCATAAGACCCAGAAGAGCATAGGAACAAGTGCGGCTGCCCCTGTTACAGATTTACCACCTTCAGGATTTTCCTTGCCAAATACCATTACAAAACCAAATGTGAATGCAAATATGATTAGGTAATCAATTGCTGTTGAAGCTAACCTTTTCCCAGCATTAGGGACTGTTGTTATAGTCACCATAGTTTATTTTTTTTTAAGTCACCAAACATTTGATCTTCTCATGGTTTTTGTCAATTGAGAAATTCAATTAATTCCATCGCTGGTCGACATAGACAAGCGATGACTAAGATACATTTTTAATACTAGCGAGGACAACATGTATGGGCTAATGCCAAAACGTGTTAACGAGCATACTGATTGATATCAATTTTAATGACGCCCGATACCATTTTCGTTTTGTACTTCCTGTTTTGATAGTTGTATTTGAGTAATACAATTGAACCATGCGCAACCGGTTCTTCAAATAAATCTTCAGGATACATTTCTTTTGATTGGTGAAGGGCGGCTAAGAACCTTCCTGGAGGTAAATGAATTTCAAACACTTTTCTTTTATCAACAACATAAAGGTTTATTATGTTCAGCGATTCATCAGCAAAATATAGGACGAATCCTCTCGAAATGTTTTTCGAGAAGTAAATTATGTGTCCGAATTGCTTTAGCCATTTTCCTGTAGACTTATTTAATAAAGAGAAGCTGGATGGGTAATCAATAGCTGAGGTTTCTCTTGATTCAAATAATAAGGCCGATTGGTATTCCTGGCTAAAAGAAGGCCCCAATTTCCATTCTATATCTGCCATTTTTGATTCACAGGAATAAAGAACAATTTTTTTCTTATTTGCTGATTGAAATGTAAGCCACGCGGAATCACAGTTAAACTGAGTATATAATGATGAATGATCCTGAAAGATTGTGTCGTCGCAAGAAACATAATCTTGCACTGAGGAGTCGCTGTTGCAATTGCATACCTTTTGACTGAATGAAATAACCGGCAAGAAATAAGTTATTATGAGAAAGGATCTTGGGTTCATTGTATGCTTGCTATCGTCAGGGTTTAGCGTCGGCCGGTCTAATTTAGTAAAACTTCTGGCGCAGGCCTACGGATAATTCTTATTTATTAGAGGCATATATAGCTGAAGCCAAGAGGATTTTACCCCCAATGTTACATGCCGTCTTTTGTCAACCTTCTTATTATTGATTCTGCATGCCCCATGTCTCCACGGTAAATTACTGTCCCGCTTTTGTCAATGATAATTGTTGTAGGATAAAGAAATACGCTAAATGCTTCAGGGAGTGTGTCAACGGACGGAATAAGAATGGGGAAGGTATACTTCTCTTTTTTCAACATAGCAAATGCCTGTCCGCTTGAATCGCGTTTTAAAGGTTTATTTACAGCCAGGAAGATTATAGAAGAGTCGGACTTAAGTTTGTTATACAAGCTTTGCACTTCAGGAAATTCTTCAAAACAAACTCCGCATGCTGTATGCCAAAAGTCTAAAACAACTATCTTCCCTTTTGTTTCGCTACCTGTTAAGTGATGATCATTCTGATCGTGCCCAATTATAGGAATTGGTTGTTTGTAATAAACGTGCCCGGTAAATGTTCCAAAACTGATCTTAAAAAGCCAATAATCATACCCCCAAATTAAAAGGAATACTGAAAACAGCAGGCCTAAAGAAAAAGGCGCCCACTTTTTAAACCCGCTTAAGACCATAAATGTCCATCCACAAACAATACCCAGGAAGCGGCAAATAAAGTCAGGTAATGAAACCAAAGTACCATCAAAATCAAGAATTCTGGTGGGTATTTGAATAATAAAGAGACCTAATGTCATTCCGAGAAAGATCAGGCCCAATGAAAGTTTGGAAGAATACCTTTTTGAAATAATGATAGTAAGTATAAAAAATGCAATAAACCCCACAACACAGCTTACTGGAAATCCGCCTAAATAGGCTCTGAATGGAGAAGTTAAGATCTCAAGAAGTAGAGAGAATAAGATCGTTAGTATGAAGTACTTCAGTCTCATGAATAGGGCATGTGAAGTTTGGGCCATGGCGCTGGCCGGTGAATTAATCGTTATTCAATAATGTTTTTGTATTAATTAAATGCTTACTTACAAAAGCAATCTCTGGAAACTTTTCTGCATTTTTCGATTTCTCCAATCTGACTGGAATTTCTTCCAAATAATAATCATGTAATTGTTTTACCGTATCAAGGTAGGAATAACCTGCCTTTTCTACGGGAGAAATTAGGTTGAGACTACCGATTATTTCAATATCAGAATTACTATCAACATATTTACATTCAAACATTTGTTTATCGACAGCATAGGTCAGATTCTCCCATGAGCCAAAACGTGTACCAAAGACTTTCCCTTCAATGAAGTCTATTAAGAGGGGTTTGGTTGGTTTATAAAATTCAATGAGAGTAAGATCGTAATATTTATTAAATTTTTCAGAGATCAAGGCTCCCATAAACATTCCATTTCCACAATGAATACTTAAACAGTCCCCCATTCGGTATTTGACTAATTTTCCATGAACCTTTTCAGGCGATGTCGAACTGATCTTGTTGATACGTGGTTGTCGCATGAGCCTTTTAAAATGTAAATACATCTCCAACGTTATTTCGATCGCTTAAAATCCCTTCTTTTTCAAATACTATTTTATTGTCTTTTATTGAATGCCAGACTCCCCAATTTTTTGGTTTGTAAAACAGGCCGAATCTATCATTGTCAAACCATTTACTATACTTCGTCAATTTATAAGTTGAATCATACCACCACCAATTTTTTTTATCAAACAACTTAATTAGTGAGATCTCACCTGAATTTTCCAACAGAATACTTATTGTTGTTGTCATTTCTGTTTTAGTTAAAACGATATTTGCATGTTTCTGTTTGTCTCTCGATTGCTTTTTAGGATAATCTATTTTAAAGGTAAAATCGTTTTCCAGTATTTCGTGGTAAGCTTTTTCAAAAACTCTTTTATCCCATTTATATTCCAAGCTTAATTTCAACATTGTTCCATGGACAATTTCGAGAATATATTTGTACTTGTCTTTAGTAGATAACTTGGAATATTCATCATAGTTGAAATAGGCGGCTACACTAATTAAAGAGCCATCTCTCCAGGTTTTGGCCCAGATATTATAGAAAGATGGTTGTATGCTAACTCTCGTTGTATTTGGAGGCTTATAACCATGCATGCAGATTCCGTACAGATCACATATATAGTTTTTAAGTGCAGTTTCTTCAATATACTGGTTGCTTCCCACAGTATGTGGTGTTGGCGCGTATAGTGTTATATCACTAAAGGGGGTTCCCATAAATTACTGCTAACTCAAAATTATAGGAAGTTTTGGAAGCTCATCTTTCGTTGCCTTAGGGTTCTGATTTATTTACTACAACTCCACCTTCTCCATTCTTTCCAGCCAATCCTCTTCAATAGTTGCCCCCAGGCCAATAGCATCCGGTACATGTATCGTCCCATTTTTCTCATAAACGATACCGCCCTCAACCGGATCCTCTGAAAACATAAGCGCCGTATCAAAATCATAATGCTGTATCATCGGCGAGCAAAGTGCAAAATGAGCAAAGGCTGTCATTGCCAGCCTTGATTCCATAAATGCCCCTACCTGTAAATGCATATTAGCTGCCTCAGCAAGCTTCACCATTTTCAAGGCTTTGAAGATCCCGCCGGATTTCCCCAATTTAATATTCATCATGTCACAGGCATCCAGTTTAATAAGCCTGGCTGCATCATGCTCATCTCCGCAACATTCATCAGCCATAATAGGGATAAGACTTTTCTTCCTGACCTTTTTTAGTTTCATGAATTTGGAACGGGAAATCGGCTCTTCACAATATTGGATATGGTATTCTTTAAGTGCATCGAGGGTTACTATTGCTTCCTTCACCGACCATCCCTGGTTGGCATCGATACGAATAGGTATCTCGCTACCTACTGCTGCCCGAATGGCCTTTATCCTTTCCACATCCTTCTTCCCATCTTTCCCAACTTTTACTTTTATAGCAGGGAAGCCCTGCTCTTTGATCTTTAATGCGTCAGCAGCCATTTTCTCCGGCTCACCAATACTTACCGTGTAATCAGTAATGATGGTCTTGCTTTTCTCACCACCAAGGAAAAGGTAAAGAGGGAGACCTGCATGTTGTGAAGCAATATCATAAAGCGCCATGTCGAAGGCGCTCTTAATGCTGGCATTTCCGTAGATGATCTTGTCCATGAGCCCGACACATTTCTCAATATTCAATGCATTCATCCCTTTAAGGGCTTTGGCAAAATATTTAGCTACTTCAAAACAGGTGTCCTGGCTTTCACCATTGATGGGCATGTAGGGACTGCACTCGCCAAACCCCGTGATTCCCTCTTCGGTTTGGATCTTTACCAAAACATTTTCTGCCGACTCATCTTTTCCTAAAGAAGTCACAAATGGTTCAATAAGAGGTATTGATAATTTGTAAACGGCTACCTTGCTGATGATTATTTTGTTGCTCATAGATTGTGAAATAAAGATAATTGGTTTTGTGGCTTTCTTTTTGCCTTAAGCTGCAAAACTATTTTAATGAAAAGAACCCTGGCTACCCTGGCCCTTTCCTTTTTAATCTTTTCCTGTAAAAAGGATATAAAAGAATTACCGCCCGCCACCCAAACAGGTGCCAATACATTTGGTGCCATGGTCAATGGGGATATGTGGGTCCCGCAGGGCTTCGGATCTATCAATGCAAGCAATATACTGGAGACACGCCTGTTAGGGAATAACCTGTTCATCACAGCTCAGAATTTCGCTTCTTCTCCTAATGAATCTGAATTTGATATCCGTGTGATCGGCCTGACCAGTACAGGTGTATATCCGCTCAATAGCAATGTAAGTCACCCCAGCAGCTCCTATAGTTATGCATATTATGTAAAAAGAAGACTGACTCCCCTTTATGAATGGATCACATCATCTGTAAATACCGGATCGGTCTCTGTTTCAAGATTTGATACAGCTGCGCGTATTGTATCGGGAACCTTCTCATTTTCTGGCGGAGAGATAACGAATGCTGCTCCCGTATTGAATGTAACTGAGGGAAGATTCGACCTGAAGTATTAAAATATTATTCGCAGGCCCACGCAAAGCATCCCCACAAAGGGTGCTTTGTCAGTTACAAAAATATATTTGCTGGGATAGTCGGTGGTAGGGATCCAGGCCCTGAACTCCGCATACGCAGAAAAGTCTGCCAGCAGGTAATGTTCAATACCCACTCCCGGATCAATCGTCAGCCTTTTAAAGTTAGCCGTACCGGGCAATACAGGCAGTGAATACAATGCGGTATCAATATTCACTGAATGGGTATTGATCACTCTTCCCAACTCAAGGCCAAATCCTGCATACACATAAAAATTATATCCTGTTTCTGTTTCGGCATTTCCCACCAGATACTTGCGCCAGCCGAGGGATAATTCCTTCAGTCGCATTTTCGCACTGTTCACATAACGAATCTGTGAAGGAACCGTGTTGCCTGATCTCGCGGTAGCTACCAGGTCATTCTTAAAGTGACCGTTGGAGTAGTAAGAGAAACTGATAAAGATGCCATCCTTAGCAGTAATATGAAATAAGGCCTGCAGGGTTTGCCCTATAGATGTGTATTCCTGGCCCTTTTTGAAGTTGTGCTGACCCGTAAGGTCTGTGACGATGCTGAACCCGCTTTGCGCAAAAAGAGGTCCCGAGAGGACCACTGCCAGTACCGATATGAAGAAGCGCTTGTTCAGGTTACAATGTTAAGCAATATCCTACAAAAGAAAAGCCATCCCGGCAATAGCGGGATGGCTTTTCTATAAAAGGAGGAAATAATTATTTCATCAGTTTCAATTCATTGATGATGTTGGTTGCACCACCTAATTTATCGATGCACCACAACACATAACGAATGTCAACACAGATCGTGCGGTTAAGGTCTTTATCAAAGGCCAGTTTATGACTCAATGCCTCATAGTTGCCATCAAAGGCAAGACCGATCAGCTCACCTTTATTATTGATAACAGGTGATCCTGAATTACCACCAGTGATATCATTGGTAGTTATAAAGTCGATGACCAGGTCCTTTCTTGTTGGATCCATATATTGGCCAAAGTCTTTTTTCTTCAGCAGGTCGATCTGGTTGGCAGGCAGGTCAAATTCATAGTCGCCTGCTTTATACTTCTCCAATATGCCCTTAGAAGTAGTTACATAATCATAGAAAACGGCATCACGTGGATGATATGATTTTACATTACCATAGCTCACGCGCATGGTGAATGTTGCATCAGGATACATCATTTTCGCTTTAGCAGGATCCATTTCCATGATACCTTTCAAGTATAACCTTCCAAACTCGCTGTTCTTAGCTACAAACTGCTGGTAGTAGGTTGAATATTTGCTGGTATAACTTTTCAGGAAAGTGGAGGCATAATTGAATGCCGGATCATCCTGTAATTTATTAGCATCAGGCGCAGCAATAAATGCTTTCCATTTTGCATCATCAAGTATCATCGTCTTAGTGAACATATCAGCCGCATATTTCTTATAGGTAGCATCATCATCCAGCGGACCATAAGTATTTTTCAGTGTGCCATAAAATCCTACAGGCTGCTGTTCCTTGGCCACATCCTCATAGAACATTCGTGTAACGGCGGCAACAATATTCTGGTCAGAGATCCTGTTCTCATTTTCAATGAAGGTCTTGCGAGCCTGGTCGGCAGCATCTGCAAGTTTTCTCACATCAGCTGCAGGAGTACCCGGCTTAACCAATGCGGCTTCCAATTGTGAAAGAGTAGAGGCGAACCCGACAAGTGGTGAACCAAATATGCCTTCATTCATGTACATGCGTAATTTGGCATAGGGCAACCACGCATCATAGGTTCTTTGCCAATCGGCAAAAATATTTTCATACTCGGGTTTTCCTTTGGCCCATGCATTGAATTTGTCTTCAGCTGCTTTCTTCTGACCGTAAACATCATACTTCAGCAACTGCTTTGTTTCGCCATCATAGAACTTCCAGTAGTTGGCAATGCTTGCATAGGAAGAAGCAAGTTGTAATTTGATAGAAGGATCTTTCTTCATCTCATCAAACATATACTTGAGACGAACATCGCGCAGCTTAACAAGAGTAGGGTTATTGATATCAGTGGAAAGACGGATACCGAATGAACTTTCATAACGGTTAGTGCTTCCGGGATATCCCCAGATCATAGAGAAATCACCATCTTTCAAAGGCTTCAATGATACAGGCAGGTACCATTTTGGTTTCATTGGAACATTACCCGCAGTTGCTTCATCTTTTTTTGCAGGACTGCCATCAGGATGTGTATATACCCTGAATATGGAATAGTCTCCTGTGTGGCGTGGCCATTCCCAGTTGTCAGTATCACCACCAAATTTACCTACGCTCTCAGGAGGTGCACCTACAAGGCGAACATCATAATAACGCTGGTAAACGAAAGCAAGGAACTGGTTCCCTTTGAACAAAGGGCTGATCCTTGTTTCTATATTCCTGTTGTCATCACTCATTCTTTTATTGATCGCTGCCAAAACCATATTCTGTTTGGCTATGCGTTCTGCACCTGATAAACCTTTTAATGAATCCATTACTTCTTTAGTAACATCATCAATGCGAACCAGGAATTGAATGTTCAGGTTACTGGGGATCTCTTCTGCTTTACTGCGTGCATAAAATCCATTCGCGAGGTAATTGCGGTCAACTGTACTTGCTGAAGCGATCGCGTCATAACCACAGTGGTGGTTAGTGAATATCAAACCTTCCGAACTTACAATTTCTCCCGTACAACCACTGCCGAAGATCAGTATCGCATCCTTCAATGAAGGTTTGTTGATATTATACAGTTGTTCCTTGGTGAGCTTTAGACCTTTTTTCACCATTTCATTATAGACCTGTTGCCCGAGCAGCAATGGCAACCACATGCCTTCGTCGGCAAAAGATTTGGCCACCAACGTTATGACCAATACTAGCGTTACGATAATTTTTTTCATATGTCAATTTTATGGCTTACAAACCTAAGGTAAAATGGCTGAAATCGAACTGATCTCCCATAGAGATGATCACTGATTTAACTATCGTTAAATAACGATCATTTTGCTTCTATCGGGATATTCAGCACCTTCCATAACAGGTCCTTGAGCTCGGTCAGGCCTTTATTAGTAAGTGAGGAAATAAATAAATGGGGAATATTCTTTGGTAATTCCTTTTCGATGGCCTGTTTCAGTTCATCATCAAGCATATCGCTTTTGCTGATGGCGATCACAAACTGTTTGTGAAGCAGTTCAGGGTTGTATTTCTCCAATTCATGTACAAGGATCTCGTATTCCTTTTTATGATCATCACTGTCTGCAGGTATAAGGAATAAAAGCACTGCGTTTCTTTCAATATGTCGGAGAAAACGATGTCCCAGTCCCTTTCCTTCAGCCGCACCTTCAATGATACCAGGAAGATCGGCAATGCAAAAGCTTTTGCCGTCACGGTACTCAACTATTCCCAGGTTAGGAGTTAGGGTAGTGAAAGCATAATCTGCGATCTTAGGCTTGGCCGCTGTGATCACGGATAATAACGTGGATTTGCCGGCATTGGGGAAACCTACCAGTCCTACATCTGCCAGCACTTTTAATTCTAAAACTTTCCAGCCTTCGATCCCGGGAAGACCCGGTTGCGCATGTTCAGGAGCCTGGTTGGTGGAAGTTGCAAAATGAGAATTGCCAAGACCGCCTTTTCCGCCAGGTATCCAGATCACCTCCTGTCCATCCTCAAGGATCTCCACTTCCTGCTTTTCCGTTTCCTCATCACGGGCGATCGTTCCCAGGGGAACTTCGATAACGATGTCTTTTCCATCCCTGCCGGTTGAATTATTGGAACCGCCTCTTTCACCGTCTTCCGCCAGCACATTCTTGTAATAGCGAAGGTGCAATAAGGTCCATAGGTTACTGTTCCCGCGCAGGATGATATGTGCACCCCTGCCGCCATCACCGCCATCGGGGCCACCCATGGCGGTAAATTTATTACGCATGAAATGTTTGTTCCCTGCTCCACCATGGCCGCTGCGGCAAAATATCCTTATCTGGTCTACGAAATTGCTCTTTTCCAAAATTGATCTGCTTCTTAATTAAACGCTGCAAAGATACCTTATCTGTCTCCGAATCATTTATTCTTTTGACAGGGGCGAAAATAAAAAGTCCCGCTTTGCAAAGCAAAACGGGACCGCTCTCACGTCAGGGAGCAATTATTGAACAATAACTTTTGTAGAGTAAACTGACTTGTTGGCTGCGTTCAACACTTTCACCAGGTAAACTGATTTGGAAGACGTCGAATTTAGTTTGATGAGTTGTGATTGATTCATGCCATTGATACTAACCACCTGTTGTACCACCTGGCGGCCCGTAACATCTGTAACCTGTACCGTATAAGTGCCGGGTTCGATCTGTCCGAACTGGATCACAAATTGATTATCGGTAACAGGGTTAGGATAGATGCTCATTTTAGATTCATCAAGGATCACTGGCTTGCTGCGAAGTAAGGCCAGGTCTGTAACTTTTGGAGCATTTCCGGAAACAAGAAGGTTGCCGTTCGCCATATCTGAACTTTGCAACGCACCACCTTCCACTGTGAAAGAAGTTGCGGTAAGACTCTTCATGTTCACAGTAAAATAGGAACCAGATAAAGTAGCGCTTCCAACCAGTACATTATTTTCAGGAGTTACTGCCGCTGCGTTTACAGTAAAGTTTGCAGGTAGTCCTTTGATATTTCCTAGGTGTGTGGCCACTCTTGTTTCGATATTTATTTTGAACACATTATTTCTTGCAGAGAACACATAGAGATTGCCATCATCATCAGCGATCATATCACCACCATAGCTGCTGCAGGAATTGTGAATGGAAATATTCTGGTTGGCCTGGTCATCAGCAATAGCACCGAGATCAACAATGGCTGCTTTCTTACCTGTTGTAAAACGAAGCAACTGAGTGCCGTCATTGGTCATAGCATAACCATTGCCATCGGAAGCGATCACCATGCGGGTAACGATATTTCCCTGGTCGGAAGACTTTACGGGTTTGCCGGTAAATCCTTCATCGGTGAGATAATAGACCTTCATCGTCTTCAGGTCGATGTAACGGAGCTGGTCGATGAACATAGGAGTGTAGTAAAGGCGGTTGTTCTTCTTGTCATAGGCCAATGCTGCCACACCGGTACCAAAAGCCGCATTTGCAAGTTGTCCATAACGCGCATCGGTCACAGGCTGGGCAAAAGCCTTTCTTGAGGTAGCATCAAAAGCAGTGATGCCCTGGTCGGAACCATTTAAAAGAATATCACTGTACTTTCCTGTCTTCAGATCCAGCTTGCGTAAATAACTCCAGTTAGAGGTTTGCCACTGCACATCAGTGACGGCATATGCAAACGCATCCTGGGCCTGGCTAACAGCACTAAAAAGAAGGGAACCACAGAGGAAAGAAAGGGAGCGTAGACTTTTTCTCATACATAAAGGTTTTAGATTGTTTATTTCATGGCAATAACCAACTTTTAAGTTAGTATATTTTTTGATCTTCGGGAAGAAAAAATGATGATTGGTTTAGAGTTTCTCAAAGGGTTTATACCCACCTCCCTGCACCGCCCTTCCTTCGGGGATCTCGCGCAGAGGCTCAACAGGTTTAAGAGTATCAAAACAAACTTTGGGCAGTTCCTGGTAAAGTTGTGTGCCATCGGTTTTCCAAGCCAGCATTTCATCACTTACTTCTTTTATTATTTTCCCGGGGTTACCAGCCACCACTGAACGTGCCGGGATCTTTTCATTTTGTTTGATGACCGTTAACGCACCTACTATACATTCATCACCCAGTTCAACGGTATCCATGACCACCGCATTCATTCCTACCAGGCAATTCCTTCCTATGCTTGCACCGTGAATGATGGCGCCGTGACCTATGTGCGAACCTTCTTTCAGCAATACGGTAACACCGGGAAACATATGGATGGTACAGTTCTCCTGCACATTGCAACCGTCTTCAAGTATGATCTGGCCCCAATCACCCCGCAATGCCGCACCCGGGCCTATATAGCAATTCTTCCCAATGATCACATTGCCGGTGACGGCAGCCTGGGGATGAACAAAGCTGCTGGGATGCACAACCGGGATATATTCTTTGAATTGATAGATCATGACCTGCGAAATTAGATGGTATAGAAATAGAATGGGCCTGCTGACTCCAGTCCTCTCACTAATTTATTCATTTACTGGTTCTTAACAGCCTTGAGCACCTAAAAACCAAAGAATAATTGCAGGCTCAGGGACATGTA
>Ga0157370_10006829_pt1 | contig 12508 bp, 12 predicted proteins | sample C35metaG_FD_113463 | JGI IMG/M metagenome (GOLD analysis project Ga0157370, IMG submission 113463) | Corn rhizosphere microbial communities from Kellogg Biological Station, Michigan, USA - C3-5 metaG | ecosystem: Host-associated > Plants > Roots > Rhizosphere > Soil | place: USA: Michigan...
GCGAGATCCGGGACTTGCCGCGCGGCGTGGCCATCCTGCGCACCAATGCCGGGCTGATCAAACGCCCGGCGCACCACGCCGACCATGACAACGACCAGGACTGTTTCCTGGTCAGCCAGCGCAGCGGCTATTCGCAGATCGCGCAGAACGGCCAGACCCTGCAACTGGCGCCTGGCGAGATGTTGTTGATGGACTCGGTGGGCTCCATCGAAATCACCCCCTTCGGCTTGATCGAACACGCCTCGTTGTCACTCTCGCGCCCGCAGGTGTGCAAGCACCTGGGCGGCGACGCCCGGGCTTTCGCCAAGATCTCCTCGACCAAAGCCTGCGGACGCATGCTGCATGTGCTGATGGATCAACTGTGCAAGGACGACACCGCAGACGGCGCGGGTGAAGTGGAGGCGCTGCAAATGGCCTTCGTGTCACTGCTGGGTTCGGCCCTGGAGCAGGGCGACGAGTGTCGCGAGGGCCTGGCAGCGTTGCAGGGCAGTAACCTGCGCAGCTATGTGCAGAAGGTCATCGATGAATCCCTGAGCCAGCCGGGGCTCAGCCCGATCGGTCTGGCCAACCGGCTGAATATCTCGGTGCGCCACCTGTACCGTCTGTTCGAAGAACAGGACGACAGCGTGTGCCGCTACATCCAGCGTGCGCGGCTCAAGCGCAGCGCGGATGACCTGACCAACCCGTGCCTGCGCAGCGAGTCGATCACCTCGATTGCCTATAAGTGGGGCTTTACCGACTCGGCGCACTTCAGCCGGTCGTTCAAGAAGCAGTTCGAGGTGTCGCCGAAGGATTTCCGCTCAAGCCGCATGCAGGCGGTGGGGGCATAAACGGGATCTTCAAAACAAAGGAGATCAAATGTGGGAGGGGGCTTGCCCCCGATAGCGGTGGTTCAGCCAAGCCTGTGGTGACTGACACACTGTTATCGGGGCAAGCCCCCTCCCACATTCAGACCGTGCGCGGCTCAGTCATCGGGATACTCCGTGCGGTTGAGCACCTGGCAATACGAGCTGATGGGGAAGTTCGACAGCGCATCGAAGGATGCACCGGCATAGCCGAAAATCTTGCCGTCGCTGCGGCGCTGCTGCAGGTCGATCAGCACCAGGCCGAGGGTCGGTACGATCTTCTCCTGCCATACGAACAGGTACAGCTGGTCGGCGATCTTGTAGTAATGGCAGCGGTCGGTGTCGCACAGGCCTTGCTCCACGCCTTTGAGGCATTGCCAGGCGTAGAAGCGCTCGTTGAGGTAGATGTGCTCGTAGACTTCGCTGGGGCTGTAGCGGTATTGGTTGCGCAGGCCCACCAGTTCGGCGGTGGGCGCATGCAGGCAGTGGCCGGCCTGCCAAGGGCGGTCGAGACTGCCGTGGAGGAAGTCGACCTCCACCGAGCTCAGCGGCTTGCCGGCCAGGGCGCGGTGGTAGAGGCCTTCGTGGGTCTGGGCCTGATCCGGCAGGCGCCCGATCACGGCAGTGAACGAGGCGTTCGGTGTGTCCAGCACCAGGCTGATCGACCAGCTATGCCCGGCCTCGTGCTTGATGAAGTCCACCAGGTACAGGCCCGGGCGAATCGAGGTGGCGCGGTAAGGCGCGTTGCCGCTGGAGTGGCCATCGGCGGCGCGCCAGGCCAGGCTGTCCTGCTCGAAACGGTGTTCGATCTGCCAGCCATTGGCGAAGTACAAGGGGAAGGCCTGGCCCGCCAGCTCGGCCAGGTTGGGCAGGATAAAGGCGTCCGGGGCGAAACCGTCAGCCAGTGCGCCTACGGTGATCCAGGCGGGAGAACTTGTCATGCCAACCCCTCCCTTACACGACGGCGAAGTAATGTTTGACGAAGCTTTCGCTGAGCACTTCCCACAACACCGGCGTGCCCTTGGTCACGAACCAGCTGTCACCGGCCTTGTAGCGCGTGGACTGGCCGGTGGATTCGTCGGTGAGCAGCACTTCGCCGGTGACCACCGTGGCCTGCTCGGCGAACGGGTAGACCATGCGGAACTTGCCCTGGGTGGTGCCGAAGTAAGCGCTGCTGACCGGGTCGGTGGGCGCGCCGAAGGTCATCTTGCCGAAAGCACGCACTTGGCCTTCGAGGATCTCGGAGCCGAGGTCGGCCACGGTGCCCCAAGGGGCGAGTTCCGAGAGTTGGACGTTATGCTTGAGGGTGGTAAGGGTCATGGCAGTTCTCCAGTTGAGTAAATAATGCGGTTAGCGGCGCCCGTTCCAGTAACCGGAAAGCTGGTGCCAGGATTTGCCCGCCGTCAGCAGCACGGGGCGGATCGCGTCCTTTCCGATGATGGTCGGGCGATGAATCGAGCTGACCAGGTCGTAGCGCGCCGAGCCTTCGCTCATGCCTTCGGCCAGGACCTTGCAGATGATGTGGCTCGGGGTCACGCCAAACCCGGAATAGCCCTGCACGAAAAACGCGTTGCTGCGCCCCGGCAAGGTGCCGATCTGCGGGAACAGGTTGGGGCTGCACGCCATGGGGCCGCCCCAGGCCAGGTCGATTTTCACGTCCTTGAGGTAGGGGAAAATCTTCAGCATCAGTCGACGGTTCCAGGCCTTGAGGTCACCGGGAATATGCTCTACCAAGGGTGTGGCCGCGCCGAACAACAGGCGGTTTTCCTGGGTGACGCGGTAGTAATCGATCACCGGGCGAATATCGCTGTAGGCCCCGCGAATCGGGCTGATGCGCTGGATAAGCTCCTCTGACAACGGCTCGGTCATCATCTGGAACGCGTAGGTGTTGATGGTCGAACGGTGCAGCTCCGGCTCCAGCTTGTTGAGGAAACTGTCGCAGGCCCACAGCAGCTTGCTCGCGCGCACCGAGCCACGGCCGGTGCGCACGGTGATGCGTTCGCCGTAGCTGACTTCCAGCGCCGGGCTATTCTCGAAAATCCGCACGCCATGACCGGCCAGCGCGGTGGCTTCGCCCAGCAGCAGGTTGAGCGAATGCACATGTCCGCCGCCCATGTGCAGCAGGGCACTGCTGTAGGCCTTGGAGCCGATGATCTGTTGCACGTCGGCGCCGCCGAGAAAGCGGATTTCGTGCTGGCTGTTGATCGACTTGAAGTCCTTTTCCCAGGCGCGCAGGGTTTTTTCCTGGCGGGCATTGAAGCCCATGTAGCCGTAGCCGTGGCAGAAGTCTGCGTCGATGTTGTACTTGGCGATGCGGTTCTTGATGATGTCTGCGCCCAGGTCGCTGATCTCGAACACCTGGCGCAGGCCGTCTTCGCCCACGTCCTTCTTGATCTTCTCCAGGTCATGGCCGATACCGGCCATGATCTGCCCGCCGTTGCGGCCGGTGCCGCCGAACCCCAGGTAGCGCGCTTCAAGCACCACGATGTTGGTGATGCCTTTTTCCGCCAGTTCCAGGGCCGTGTTGATGCCGGAAAAACCGCCGCCGATCACCACAACGTCGGCGTCGATGTCCTGTTCCAGGGTGGGGAAGCTGAGGTTGTATTTCTTGGTGGCGGTGTAATACGTAGGGGTTTCGATGTTGATCATGGCGCAGCCTGAAAAAGTGAAGGAAGGCTCTGAAGCGGATGCCTCCATTAGGGGCCATGGCAGGATGGAAGTCTTGACCCTGCGTGCCCAGGCATTTGATTCAGCGCGCCATGGGCGGTGCGCTCGACAAGTTATAGCGCGCTCGCCGGCAGGGAATGTTAGAGTTTCGTTAAATTATTAACTAAATACTTCGTGACCCTGATCCCTATGTCCAAACCTCGACAATCCCTGACCCTGGCCTTGCTGCAAGCCCGCGAAGCCGCCATGAGTTTTTTCCGTCCGTCCCTGAATGAACACGGCCTGACCGAACAGCAATGGCGGATCATCCGCATCCTCGAGCAATACGGTGAACTGGAGATTTACCAGTTGGCGGAACTGGCCTGCATCCTCAAGCCGAGCATGACCGGCGTGCTGGTGCGCATGGAAACCGCCGGCATGGTGCACCGGCGCAAGGCCGAGCAGGACCAGCGCCGGGTACTGGTGACGTTGGCTGACAAGGGTAAGGCCAGCTTCGAGTCGATGAGCCAGTGCATGGAGGCCAACTACCAGCGGTTGCAGGATCAGTTTGGCGAAGAGAAGTTGCAGACCCTGCTGGGTCTGCTGGATGACTTGAAGAACATCAACCGCTGAGGTAACAGCTGAGTCCCCACCGAGCAAAATGTGGGAGGGGCTTGCCCCCGATGGCGGTGTGTCAGTCACCAGATGTTTGGCTGAACCACTGCTATCGGGGCCAGCCCCCTCCCACATAAGATCTCAGTAGACGCCACTACTGTGGCCGGCCGTGGGCGTGCCTTTGAATTTCCCCGCCAGCGCCTGCAACCCACGCATCAATACAGTGGTATCCACGCCCACCGCGACAAAGGTCGCGCCCAGCTCAATGTAGCGCCGCGCCAGGTTTTCATCCGCGCTGAGTATCCCCGCCGCCTTGCCCGACTGCACGATGCGTGTGATCGCATCCTCGATCGCCGCCTGCACATCCGCATGCCCGGGATTGCCCCGGTGCCCCAGCGACGCACTCAAATCCGCCGGGCCGATAAACACACCGTCCACGCCCTCGACGGCGGCAATTTCATCCAGGTTCGCCAGGCCTTCGCGGTTTTCGATCTGCACCAGCAGACACATCTGTTCGTCCGCCTGATCCAGGTAGCCGGGGATGCTGTTCCAGCGTGACGCCCGCGCCAGGGCACTGCCGACACCGCGCATGCCCTGGGGCGGGTACCGCATGGCACGTACCAGGTCACGAGCCTGGGCGGCGCTTTCCACCATGGGCACCAGCAGCGTCTGGGCGCCGATATCCAGCAGTTGCTTGATCAATGCGCTGTCGCCGATGACCGGGCGGATCAGTGCCTGGCTGGGGTAGGGCGCGATGGCCTGCAACTGGCCGCGCATGCCGTGCAGGTGATTGGGCGCGTGTTCGCCGTCGATCAGCAGCCAGTCGAAACCGGCATTGGCGGCCAACTCTGCGCAATAGGCGTCGGCCAGGCCGAGCCGCAGGCCAATTTGCACCTCGCCACTGTGCAAGCGTTGTTTGAAGCGGTTGATGAGCAGGTCCATGGCAATCCTCCAGGGTTCAGACGAAGCGGCAGGCAATCGACCCAAGCAGGTCGTAGTCGACATGGAACGTATCGCCAGGGCGGGCCGCGACCGGTCGGGTGAAGGAGCCGCCGAGGATCACTTGCCCCGGCAGCAGGGTCACGTCATACGGCGCCAGTTTGTTCGCCAGCCAGGCCACGCCTTTGGCCGGGTGGTTGAGCACCGCCGCCGACACGCCGGACTCTTCGATCACGCCATTGCGGTACAGCACCGCCGGCACCTTGCGCAGGTCGATCTCGGTCGGCCGCACGGCACGGCCACCCAGCACCACGCCGGCGTTGGCGGCGTTGTCGGAGATGGTGTCGAAGACCTTGCGCGTCGCGTTGGTCTGCGGGTCTACCTGCTGGATGCGCGCGTCGATGATCTCCAACGCGGGGATCACCCACTCGGTGGCGTCGAGCACATCGAACACCGTGCAGTTGGGCCCCTTGAGCGGTTTGCCGAGGATAAACGCCAGCTCCACTTCCACTCGCGGCACGATGAAGCGTTCGAAGGGAATGTCGCTGCCTTCGTCGAAAAACATGTCATCGAGCAGGGCGCCGTAGTCGGGCTCGGTGATGTTCGACGAGACCTGCATGGCCCGTGAGGTGAGACCGATCTTGTGGCCTTTGAGAGTGCGCCCGCCCTTGATCTTCAGTGCGACCCAGGCGCGCTGGATGGTGTAGGCATCTTCGATCGTGATATTCGGATAGTCGAGGGAAAACTGGCGCACTTGTTCGCGGCTGCGTTCGGCGCGGTCCAGGCGGAGGGCGGCATCAAGGATCTGCTGGGAGTCGAGCATGGCAACGGTCTCTAGTCTGGGTTGACGATGGCGGCGTGGGTGCGCAGCACCAGCAGGCCGCCGAGGGCGATGAACAAGGCAAGTACGTACAGCGCCAGGCTGGCGCTCTGGGTGGCGTCGCGCATCCAGCCGATCAGGTACGGCGCGAGGAACGCGGCGACGCTGCCGAAGGAGCTGATCATGGCAATGCCGGCGGCCTGGGTGGTGGTGGATAGATACGCCGGTGGCAGTTGCCAGAACATCGGCAGGGCGGCACTGGCGCCCATGCCGGCAACCACCAGCCCGCCCATCACCAACAGCGGATTGCCCGGCGCCAGGCCGGCCACGGCGATCCCGACCGCCGCCATCAGCAGTGGCACGCACAGGTGCCAGCGGCGTTCGCGATGGCGGTCGGAGGAACGCCCGCAGCCAATCATGAAGAAGCACACGGCCAGGTAGGGCACGGCGCTGAGCAGGCCGACCTGGCTGTCGCGGCCGATGCCGGCGCCGTGGATCAGGGTGGGCATCCAGAACGCCAGGGTGTTCACTGCCAGCATCACGGCGAAGTACACCGCTACCAGTAGCCATACCTGCGGGTCGCGCAGGATGGCGCCGAACGAGGTGATGGTCTTGCGCTGTTCCTCGCTGCGCAGTTGGTCGCGCAACTGGTGTTTTTGCTCGGCGGTCAGCCAGTGCACCGCGTCGAAGCCGTCCGGCAGCCACTTGAGCACCACCAGCCCCAGCAGCACCACGGGCAGGCCGTCGATCAGGAACATCCACTGCCAGCCACGCATCCCGCCGACATCGTGGAAGTGTTCGAGGATCGCCCCGGACAACGGCCCGCCCAACACCCCGGCCATGGGCACCGCGATGGCGAACAACGCGGTGACCTGGCCGCGGCGGCGAGCCGGGTACCAGCGGTTGAGAAACACCAGGATGCCCGGGAAAAAACCGGCCTCGGCCACCCCCAGCAAAAAGCGCAGCACGTAGAAACCACGGGCGCTCTCCACCCACAGCATGCCGGTGGACAACAGGCCCCACACCACCATCAGGCTAGCGATCCAGCGCCTGGGGCCGACGCGGTCCAGGGCCATGTTGCTCGGCACGCCGAACAGCGCATAGGCGATGAAAAACAGCCCGGCGCCGAAGCCGTAGACCGTGTCGCTGAACTGCAGGTCGCTGCTCATCTGCATCTTGGCGAAGCCGATATTGATGCGGTCCAAGTGGGCGAACAGGTAACACACCAGCAACAGCGGCAGCAGGCGCCACGTCACTGAACGATGGGTACGGTCGTGCTCGGCCAGCACGCGGCTGGCGGTGGAGTGGGCTGTGCTCATGATGTTGTACTTTTTGTCTGAGAGGCCGTGAGGAGAGCAGCGGGTTTTACCCCGCCGGGTTGTTCAGGAACGCATGCACATTGTTCTGCTTGAAATTGAGTTGCGGGTGCAGCTCGACCATCTCGAATGACAGCGCCAGCAAACGTTGCGCCTGCAACTCGGCAAAGTGCGCGGTGATCACCGCGAACACCGTTTCGGCCACCGCCTGGCGCGTGGCCAGGTCGCGGCCATGGCCGACCTTGAGGGTCATGTGCACAAAGGCGTAGTCGTGCTTGCCATCGGCCATGCGCCAGGTGTCCAGGCGTACGCCACGGCTGCGAATACCCCCGAGGGGGAACACGCCACTGTCGCCCAGCACGCGGTGGATTTTTTCAAACAGACCGGGCAGGTCGGCCTGTGGTTCGAGGTTGTCGGTGTACTCGGCGATAAAGTGCGGCATGGGGTGCTCCCGGTTCTACAGGGGGAAAATCGCATTGACCTGGCCGGTGCCCGAACTGCCGAACGGCGGCGTGATGATCTCGGCGGGCCTGGCGTAATCCGGCCCACCGAGCAGCCCCAGGAGCATCGCGGTGTCGTGCATCTTGCCTTCGCCGAAGCAGTGCTCGGCGTAGTCCGGCAGCATCGCGCAGAACTCCTTGAAGCGGCCCTGCTTCCACATCTCCACTACGTGCAGGTCCACTTGCTTGTCGAACTCGCGGGTCCAGGTGTGGATATTCGCCTCCGCCTGGCGGTCGTCCGAGAAACGGTGCGACAAGGAGCCTGAGGCCAGCACCAGCACCTTGCGGTCACTCTTTTCGATTGCCCGGCGTACGGCGGCACCGAATGCGAAGCTGTCTTCGAGGCGGTGCCAGGCGCACCAGGCGGCGATGGAAATGACCTTGAATTTCTCATCCTCCGGCACGTCCATGTGCATGTAGCGCATGGGCACCAGCGTGCCGTATTCCAGCTCCAGGCTCGGGATGTCATGGGCCATGCTGCGCACGCCGGCCAGGTTGGCCTCGGCGGCGATCAACGCGCCCAGCTCGGGGCAGCCGGGGTAGGCGTATTCCATGTTCTTGATGAAGTGCGGCAGCTCGTTGCTGGTGTAGGTGCCCTGGAACCGCTCGCCGCAATTGACGTGGTAACCGCTGTTGACCAGCCAGTGCACGTCGAACACCACCGCCGTGTCGGCGCCCAATTCGCGGGCGCGCCGGCCGATCTCCTTGTGACCGGCAATCGCCGCTTCGCGACAGCCGTGATGCTTGCCGGGCAGTTCCGACAGGTACATCGACGGCACGTGGCAGATCTTCGCTGCCAGGACCACTTCGCCCATGATGATTCTCCAGGTTCATTATTGTTGTTGGAGCGCCTTGGCGGGGGTTAAACACCCCAACGCGGAATGTGAAGGCTGCCCATGGAAATGCACACGTTCTTGATCTCGGCAAACACTTCGAAGCTGTACTGGCCGCCTTCACGCCCGGTGCCGGAACCTTTCACCCCGCCAAATGGCTGGCGCAGGTCGCGCACGTTCTGGCTGTTGATAAATACCATGCCGGCTTCGATCCCGCGCGCCAGGCGATGGGCCTTGCCGATGTCCTGGGTCCAGATGTAGGAGGCCAGGCCGTACTCGGTGTCGTTGGCCAGTTGCAGGGCCTCGGCTTCGTCCTTGAAGGGGATCAGGCACACCACCGGGCCGAAGATTTCTTCCTGGGCAATGCGCATCCGGTTGTTCACATCGGCAAACACGGTCGGCTGGATGAACTGGCCTTTGCTCAGGTGCGCCGGCAGGTTGGCCGGGCGTTCCAGGCCGCCGGCGAGCAGGGTGGCGCCTTCCTCGATACCGATCCTGATATAGCCGGTGACCTTGTCGTAGTGGGCCTGGGTGATCATCGAGCCGACCTGGGTCTTCGGATCCTGCGGGTCACCGACGATCAAGCGTTTGGCGCGGGCGGCGAATTCGGCGACAAACTGCGGGTAGACGCTTTCCTGGATAAAGATGCGGCTGCCGGCGGTGCAACGTTCGCCATTCAGGGAGAAGATGGTGAACAGCGCCGCATCAAGGGCGCGCTCAAGCTCGGCATCCTCGAAGATCAGCACCGGCGACTTGCCGCCCAGCTCCATGGAGTATTTTTTCAGGCCGGCGGTCTGCATGATCTTCTTGCCGGTAGCGGTGCCACCGGTGAACGAAATGGCACGCACATCCGGGTGCCGCACCAGCGCGTCACCGGCGGCGGCGCCGTAGCCCTGGATCACGTTGAGCACGCCGTTGGGAATCCCGGCTTCCACCGCCAGGCGCCCCAGTTCATTGGCGGTCAGCGGCGACAGCTCCGACATCTTCAACACCGCCGTATTACCCAACGCCAGGCACGGCGCGGTCTTCCAGGTGGCGGTCATGAACGGCACGTTCCACGGCGACACCAACCCGCACACGCCCACCGGCTGGTACAGGGTGTAGTTGAGCATCTGATCGTCCACCGGGTAGCTGTGGCCATCCATGCGCGTGCAGACTTCGGCGAAGAAATCGAAGTTGTGCGAGGCGCGGGGGATCAACACGTTCCTGGTCTGGTGGATCGGCAGGCCGGTGTCGAGGGTTTCCAGTTCGGCCAGGTGCGGCACGTTCTGTTCGATCAGTTCGCCGCGCTTGCGCATCAGGCGTGCGCGTTCCCTGGCCGGGGTGTTGGCCCACTTCGGGAATGCCGCTTTGGCGGCCGCTACGGCCTGGGCCACTTCCTCGGCACCGCCGCTGGCGACTTCGCCAATCGCCTCGCCGGTGGCCGGGTTGTAGTTGATGAAGGTGTCTTTGCTTTCGACCTCACGGCCGTTGATCCAGTGTTTGATCATGCTGCTCACGCCTCTTTCCGGGCGGAGAAAAACTCCGCCTCGCTGACAATCCGGTTGACCAGGCGGCCCACGCCTTCGACTTCCACCACCACTTCATCGCCGGGCACCACGTCGGCCAGGCCTTCGGGCGTGCCGGTGGCGATCATGTCGCCGGGTTGCAGGGTCATGAAACTGGACAGGTATTCGATGAGGTACGGGATGTCGAAAATCATGTCGCGGGTGCTGCCTTCCTGGCGCAGTTCACCGTTGATCCAGGTGCGCAGGGTCAGGTTGCCCGGGTCGGGCACATCGGCCACATCGACGATCCACGGGCCGACCGGGGTGGTGGCATCGCGGGTTTTCACGCGCAGGTTGGGGCGGTAGTAGTTTTCCAGGTAGTCGCGGATCGCATAGTCGTTGCACACCGTGTAGCCGGCCAGGTAGTCCAGGGCGTCGGCGCGCTTGACGTTGCGCGCGGTCTTGCCGATCACCGCCACCAGTTCGCACTCGTAGTGCATGTAGGCGACGTCGTCCGGGCGCCAAGTGACCTGGCGGTGGCCGGTGTAGGTGCCGACGGACTTGATGAAGGCCAGGGGTTCGGTGGGTGGGGTGAAGGCCAGTTCAGCCGCGTGGTCGGCGTAGTTCAAGCCCAGGGCGAACATGCTGCCGGTGGCCGGTGGCAGCCATTGCACCTGGTCTTCGGCGAGCAGGCGACCATCGCTCAGGCGCACGGCGTTGTCGGCTTGCACCTGTACGGCGTGCACGTCACCTTCAAAGCGGATACGGGCGTGTTTCATGCTTGAGTCTCCGCTTGAATGTGATTGAGCAGACGGCCCACGCCGTCGATCTCGACTTCTACCCTGTCGCCCGGCAGCACATCCACGCGGCCTTCGGGGGTGCCGGTGATCAGCACATCGCCGGGGTGCAGGGTCATGAATTCGCTGATTTCGGCGAGCAGTTGCGCAATATCGCGCACCCAATTCGCCGTGGTGTTTTCCTGGCGCAGTTCGCCGTTGACCCACAGCTTGAGGCTCAGTTGACCGGGGTTGGCGACTTGGTCCCGAGGGATCAACTGCGGTCCGAGGACACAAAAACCATCGCGGCACTTGGCTTTCACGGCGGGGCGGTAGTAGCTGTCTTCCGGCAGGCTGAATTCATTCACCACCACATAGCCGGCCACATGGGCCATGGCATTTTCCAGGCTGACACGACTGGCGAGCTGGCCGATCACCACGCCTAGAGCGGGGCCGGGTTGCAGGCGTTCACCCTGGGGGTGCAGCACCACGCCACCCTGCTCGTTGCGCGTATTCGGGGTTTTGATAAACAGCACCGGCTTGCTCGGCGGCTTCTGGTAGGGCGCCTGCTGGAAGGCGGCGAGATGCTGGTCCAGCAGGCCCTGGTAGTTCAGCGCAACGCCGAACAGGGTGCCGCTGGCAACATCATGCAGGGTACGGCTCATGCGTTTCTCCTGGCGGTGGCGACTGCTGCATAGGCAGTTCGTTAATGTGTTAACGTTATAATTAATATGTTAACTACCGTCAAGCGTGGCAAAATCAGGCAGCATCAAAACAACAAGAAGAGGGCACCGTGCAGCCGATCCCCAACATCAACATCGGGCAGGTCTACGACCAGCGTTACAGCGATGCCGAGGTGCATTACGACAAGCTCGGCAACCTGGCGGGTTTTTTCTGGCGCAACATGCCCGTGCATCGGCATGACCGGTTTTTCCAGGTGCATTATGTGAAAAGCGGCGCGGTACGGGTGTACCTGGATGACCGCCAGTTCGTGGAGTCCGGGCCGATGTTCTTCCTCACGCCGCCCACGGTGCCCCACGCCTTTGTCACCGAGGCGGATGCCGATGGGCATGTGCTGACCGTGCGCCAGCAGTTGGTGTGGGGATTGATCGACGCTGATCCCAGCCTGGCCTCCGGCGCAGCCTGCGTGGCGCTGAACGCAGGTGACCAAGGCCTGGATCAGCTGTTCGAAGAACTCAACGATGAGATCAACGCCGAGCGGGCAGGGCGCGCCGCCGCATTGGACAGCCTCACGCGCCTGATCATGATTCGCCTGCTGCGCCTATGCGCCCACTCACTGCCCGCGCGCCCGACCCGGCACGAAGACCTGCGCATCTTCCATCGCTTCAATGAACTGATCGAGGCCCACTATCTGGAGCACTGGCCGCTGGCGCGTTACGCCGAGGGGATTGGCGTGACCGAGGCGCGCCTCAATGAGGTGTGCCGGCGCCTGGCCGACCTGCCTTCCAAGCGCCTGATCCTGGAACGTGTGATGCAGGAAGCCAAGCGCCTGTTGCTGTTCACCGGCAGTTCCGCCAACGAGATCTGCTACCAGCTGGGCTTCAAGGACCCGGCGTATTTCAGCCGGTTTTTCCTTCGGTATGCGCGGGTGACGCCGGGGGAGTATCGGCTGCGGCAGTCGGGCTTGCGCTGACGTCCCACGCGCCGCCCAGCGCTGTATACAACTTCACTTCCGCCACCAGTTGCGCCAGGCGGTCGACGATCAACGCC
>Ga0157370_10006831_pt1 | contig 12507 bp, 9 predicted proteins | sample C35metaG_FD_113463 | JGI IMG/M metagenome (GOLD analysis project Ga0157370, IMG submission 113463) | Corn rhizosphere microbial communities from Kellogg Biological Station, Michigan, USA - C3-5 metaG | ecosystem: Host-associated > Plants > Roots > Rhizosphere > Soil | place: USA: Michigan...
CAATGCCCGTGACCAATTGCCGGGCGACCTCAGGATCGTTGGTGCACACGGTGGCAACGAGGGACCCGGCCCCCATTGCAGCGAGCCGGACGGCCTCGGTGACGTCGACACTCTGCCCTGCGCCGCCGTCGTGCGTGTCATAGCCCAGAACGCTGGTGACTGGGCCAAAGGCCTCCAGGGTGTGGACGGCCGGGGACTCGGGGTCGGCCCAGCCCAGGACCACGGGGGACATGAATGCACCGTCAGCGACGGCGGCCACGGACCCGTCCGCGAGGGTCACCCGGGGTGCGTCCAGGGTGCCGAAGGCGAGTTCGCCGCCGGCCGCGAGCATGGTCTCGACGGCGGAGCGGACGTCCGCCAGCTGCTCCAGCGAGGCGAGGGCCCCCATGGTCACGCCGGCGGCGCGGGGATCGCCCACCACCACGCGCTCGGTGATCCGCGAGCCAATCGCGTCAATGACCGCCTGGCGCAGCTCATTGGGGACGATGGTGCGCCGGATGGACGTGCACTTCTGCCCGGCCTTGACCGTCATTTCGGTGACCACGGACTTGACGAAGGCATCGAATTCCGGCGTGCCGGGGACGGCGTCGGGGCCCAGGATGGCGGCGTTGAGCGAATCGGTCTCGGAGGTGAAGCGGACGCCGCCATGGGCCACATTGGGGTGGTTCTTCAGCAGGTTGGCGGTGCTGGCGGAGCCGGTGAAGGAGACCATGTCCCGGTAGTCCAGGCGGTCCAGCAGGTCCCGGGCGGAGCCGGAAATCAGCTGCAGGGAGCCGGCGGGCAGGATCCCGGATTCAACGATGGCGCGCACCGCCGCCTCGGCCAGGTAGCCGCTGGGGGTGGCCGGCTTGACGATGATGGGCACGCCTGCAATGAAGGCGGGGGCAAACTTTTCCAGCATGCCCCAGACAGGAAAGTTGAAGGCATTGATCTGCACGGCCACCCCGGGAATGCGGGTGTAGATGTGCTCGCCAATGAAGGAGCCGTCCTTGCTGAGCACCTCCACCGGCCCGTCCACAATGACGTTGGCGTTCGGCAGTTCGCGCCGGCCCTTGGAGGAGAACGTGAACAGCACGCCAATGCCGCCGTCGATGTCCACCATGGAGTCGATCTTCGTGGCGCCGGTCCGGGCGGAAATTGCGTAAAGCTCCTCGCGGCGGCCGTTGAGGTACTGCGCCAGCTCGCGCAGCTTCAGGGCTCGCTCGTGGATGGTCAGCCCGCCCAGCGAGGCCTGCCCCACGGTCCTGCCGTGTTCGACGGCGGCGGCCAGGTCCAGCCCTTCGGCCGACACCCGGGCGAGGACCTCCCCCGTGCTGGCGTCGCGCGCATCGGTGCCCCCGGCGCCGTCGTCCGGAGTCCACCAGGCATCCTGGATGTAGCTCGGAACCGTTTCAATAGCTGTCTTCATGTCCATCCGTTTCCCTCGAATCCGCGGGGCCTATGCCCAGTTGAAAAAACCCTTGCCGGTTTTGCGGCCCAGCTCGCCGCGGGCCACCTTGTCCCGGAGCAGCTGCGGCGGTGCAAAGCGCTCCCCCAGCGTTTCCGCCAGGTATTCGGCAATTTCCAGCCGCACGTCCAGGCCCACAACATCGGTGGTGCGCAACGGGCCAGTGGCGTGTTTGTAGCCAAGCACCATGGCGTTGTCGATGTCCTCGGCACTCGCCACGCCCTCCTCCACCATGCGGATGGCCTCCAGCGCCAGCATCACGCCCAGGCGGGACGAGGCGAACCCCGGTGCGTCGTTAACCACGACGGCGGTCTTGCCGAGCGCTTCCACCCAGCCTTTCGCCGTGGTCACCAGGGCGGGGCTGGTCTGCTTGGCAATGACAACCTCGATCAGCGTGGAAGCCGGGACCGGGTTGAAGAAGTGCAGGCCGATGAAGTTTCCGGGCCGTTCCAGCTCGGCGCCGAGCCCGCTCATGGAAAGCGATGAGGTGTTGGACGCCAGGAACGCCGTGGGCGCCAGGTGCTTTTCCACGTTTTGCAGGGAGGCCACCTTCAGCTCCCAGATTTCCGGGACGGCCTCCACAACCAGCGCGCAGGCGGCAAAGTCGGCATAGTCGGTGGACACTGAAAGCCGGTCCAGGAACGCCTCCGCGCTGCCGACCAGGCCGCGCTCCACGGATTTTGCCACGGAGGCTTCCACGCGGGTACGGGCGCCTGCGGCAGCGTCGCCGTCGCGCTCCACCACCAGCACTTCGCAGCCGGCCATCAGGAAGGCGTGGGCAATGCCGGCGCCCATGCGCCCGCCGCCCAGGACCCCCACAAAGTGAGGGAGGGTTGGGGAAAACACGCCGGAAGGTGAGGGAGCGTCGGGGGTGGGGGTCATTTCTTCCTCTTGTCCAAAAATGCCTGCATACGGGCGAATTTGGCGGGCGACTCAAAGAGTTCCGCCTGCTCGCGGTTGTCTATGTCGGGATGGGCTTCGCGCGGGGCGTGGAACACGCGTTTGGTGGCCTGCACGGCCAAAGGGTCCTGCAGCCCGATCCGGTCCGCCAGTGCGTGGGCGGCCGGCAGCAGTTCGGCGGATTCCACGAGTTCGGTGACCAGCCCCACGGCCAGGCAGCCCTCCCCGGTGAGGATGCGCCCGGCCAGCAGCATCTGCTTGGCCACGGGCTCGCCCACCAGTTCCTTCAGCCGCCACGTGGCACCGGCCGCCGCCATGATGCCCAGCGATGTTTCGGGTTGGCCCATGCGCAGCGCGCGGGTGCCGATGCGGAAGTCGGCGGCGTAGGCCAGCTCGGCGCCGCCGCCCAGTGCATACCCGTCCAGGGCCGCGATGACGGGCATGGGGAGCTTGGCGATTCGGTCGAACAGGCCGGAGTTGATGCCAGCCAGGGCGTCGTCGCGGCGGCGTTCGCGCAGTTCGGCAATGTCCGCCCCGGAGGCGAAGATCCCCTTGGTCCCGGCGGCCTCGTCGCCCGGTATCCCGGACAGGACCAGCACTTTGGGATGGGCCTCCAGGTGGGTGCAGACAGCGTGCAGCTCGGCCACCATCTGCGCGTCAATGGCGTTTCGCACCGCTGGCCGGTTGAGCTGGACAGCCACGCGGTCTTCCGCCTCGGTGACCAAAAGCGTGGCAAACGCGGCGGGATCGAGGAGGGGCTCGGCGTCGTGCGTCATGACAGGCCTTCCACCAGCAGCGCGGCACCCTGGCCCACGCCCACGCACATGGTGGCCAGGCCCAGTCCGCCGGGGGCTTCGCGTTCCAGCCGTCCCAACAGGGTGATGACAATGCGGGAGCCGGAGGAGCCCAGCGGGTGGCCGAGGGCGATGGCGCCGCCGTCGTTGTTGACGGTGCCGGTGTCCAGCCCCAGCTCGCGCATGCAGGCCAGCGACTGGGAGGCGAACGCCTCGTTGAGTTCGACGGCGGCCAGCTGGCTGATTCCCGTGCCCTGCCGCTCGAGGACCTTGCGGGTTGCCGCGACGGGCCCCATGCCCATGATTTCCGGGGCCAGGCCGGCTGAGGCGCCGTCGATGATGCGGGCGCGCGGGGTGAGGCCGTACTTTTGGATGGCAGCTTCGGAGGCGACGATGATGGCGGAGGCGCCGTCGTTGAGGCTGGAGGCATTGCCCGCCGTGACCACGGTACCTCCCTTGACCACGGGGCGCAGCCCGGCCAGCACGTCGGCGGTGGTGCCGGGGCGCGGGCCCTCGTCGGTGTCGACCACGGTGTCGCCCTTGCGGCCGCGGACCGTCACGGGCACAATTTCGTCCCGGAACCGGCCGGCCGCAATGGCCGCCAGTGCCAGCTCGTGGGAGCGGACAGCAAAGGCGTCGCAGTCCTCGCGGGAGGTCCCGTACACGCGGGCCACTTCCTCGGCTGTTTCCGACATGGAGAACGTCATCTTGCCGTCGCGGGACAGCTCCCCGGAAAGGAAGTTGGGGTTGCTGAAGCGCCAGCCGATGGAGGTGTCAAAGGTGGCGCCGGGCTTGGCGAACGCCTTCTCCGGCTTGGCCATGACCCAGGGCGCCCGGGACATCGATTCGACGCCGCCGGCCACCACAATGTCCGCCGCCCCTGCCTTGACCATGTGGCCGGCCATCGTGATGGCGCTCATGCCGGAGGCGCACAGCCGGTTGACGGTGATGCCTGGGACGGTGTCGGGAAAGCCGGCCAGCAGCCAGGCCATGCGGGCCACGTTGCGGTTTTCCTCGCCGGCGCCGTTGGCGTTGCCGAAAATGACCTCGTCGACGTCGGCCGGGTCGATTCCGGTCCGGGTGATGAGTTCCTTGATGGTCAGGGCGGCGAGGTCGTCGGGCCGGACGGTGGCGAGGGCGCCGCCGTAGCGGCCCACGGGCGTCCGGACGCCGTCCACCAAAAATGCCTGTGGTGATGCTGTGGCCATGAAAGTACCCTTCGAACGTGCTCTGCGGCGTGGCAATTGCTTCCGCCAGGGACCCGGCCGCCAAATTACCGACCGTTCGTTCTATAAATATTCCATGTGATGGGGCGCACGGTCAACCCGCGCTCCGCTGTGGGCATACACCCGTGCCGCGCCGGGCAGTGGTCTATACAGTGGATCCATGACCCTTCCCGATGCCGCAGCCACCCCGTCCGCAACCGAAGCTGCCGCAGCTCCCGTCGCCAAAAGGGTGCCGGTGGAGCGCACCCACCACGGCGACACCTTCACGGACAATTACGAGTGGCTGCGCGAGAAGGACAACCCGGAAGTGGTGGCGCACCTCAACGCGGAGCAGGCATTCACCGACGCCGTCACGGCCGGCCAGGAACAGCTGCGCACGGACATCTTCAACGAGATCAAGAACCGCACCCAGGAAACGGACCTGTCCGTGCCGAGCCGCAAGGACGGCTGGTGGTACTACGCCCGCATGGTGGAGGGCAGCGCCTACTCGATCCAGTGCCGGGTGAAGGCCAGCGGCGACGGCAGTGCCGTCGAGGACTGGACGCCGCCCGTGGTGGAGCCCGGCGTGGACGTCCCGGGCGAGGCCATCCTGCTCGACGGCAACGCCGAGGCCGAGGGGCAGCCGTTCTTCTCGCTGGGCGGTGCCGCCGTGACCCGTGACGGAAATTTGTACGCTTTTGCCGTGGACAACGCCGGCGACGAGCTGTTCACCGTCCGGATCAAGGACCTGCGCACCGGCGAGCTGCTGCCGGACACCATCGACAAGGCGTTTTACGGCCTGGCCTTCTCCCCCGACGGCACCACGCTCTTCTACATGGTGGCCGACGACTCCTGGCGCCCCTACCAGGTGAAAACCCACGTCCTGGGCACGCCGGTCTCCGAAGACAAGGTCCTGTACCAGGAGGACGACGTCGCCATGTGGACGGGGTTCGGCCTCTCCGCCGACCGCCGCCACCTGGCCGTGAGCATCGGCTGCTCCGAGTTCAGCGAAACCCGCCTGCTGGACTTCGCCGCCCCCGAAAAGGGCCTGCAGACGCTCATCCCGCGCAGCGAGCACGTCCTGTACGACGCCGAACCGTTCCTGTGGGAGGGTGTCGAAAAGGTCCTGCTGACCCATGACCGCGACGCCGCCAATTCCATGATTTCCCTGGTGGACGCCGCGGAGTTCGCCAAGCCCCTGGCGGATCAGGACTGGACCACCGTCATTGCCCATGACGAGACCGTGCGCATCAACGGCGCCACCGTCACAGCCACCCACATGGTGGTGTCGCTGCGCCAGGACACCATTGAGCGCGTCCAGGTGACCCGCCTGGACGGACTGGGAACCGCGGCCCAGGCGGCCGGCGTCGAGCCTGTCTTTGAGGAGGAACTGTATACGGCCTCGATGGGCGGGAGCGAGTTTGAGTCCCCCGTGATCCGGCTGGTCTACACCTCCGATTTCACGCCGCCGCGCGTTTACGACTATGTGTTGCCGGTGGGCACGGCGGGCGGCGAACTGCTGCTGCGCAAGGAAACCCCCGTGCTGGGCGGTTACCGGCCCGAAAATTATGTGGCCACGCGCGAGTGGGCCGTGGCCGGCGACGGCACGCGGGTGCCGCTGTCCGTGCTGCGGCGCGCAGACCTGGCCCGGGACGGGTCAAACGCCGGCGTGGTGTACGGCTACGGTTCCTACGAAGTCAGCATGGACCCCGGCTTTGGCGTGCCCCGGCTGTCCCTTTTGGACCGCGGCGTGGTTTTTGTCATTGCCCACGTGCGCGGCGGCGGCGAGATGGGCAGGCACTGGTACGAGGACGGCAAGAAGCTGAACAAGAAGAACACCTTCACCGACTTCGTGGCGGCCACGGACTGGCTGGCGGGATCCGGCTGGGTGGACCCGGCACGGATCGGTGCCATGGGCGGCTCGGCCGGCGGGCTGCTGATGGGCGCCGTGGCGAACCTGGCCCCGGAGAAGTACGCGGCCATCGTGGCGCAGGTGCCGTTCGTGGACGCCCTGACCACCATCCTGGACCCGGAGCTGCCGCTGTCCGCCCTGGAATGGGAGGAATGGGGCAACCCCATCACGGACCCGGAGGTGTACAAGTACATGAAGGGGTACACCCCGTATGAGAACGTGCGCCCAGTGGCCTACCCGAAGATTGCCGCCGTGACGAGCTTCAACGACACCCGGGTGCTGTACGTGGAGCCGGCCAAGTGGGTCCAGGAACTGCGTTCCACTTCCACGGGGACCGAGCCCATTGTGCTCAAGATCGAGATGGACGGCGGCCACGGCGGCGCGTCCGGCCGGTACGAGGGCTGGAAGACGCGCGCCTGGGACTACGCATTCCTGGCCGACGCGATCGGGGCCACGGAGCTGCGGTAACCCGCCCTACGACCGCACCACGGAGTAAATGGCCTCGGACGTCCATTCGCCCTTGAGGTACATGTTGTCGCGCAGCACGCCCTCCCGGCGCATGCCGAGCCGCTCGCAAATGGCAGCGGAGGCGGAATTGCGGGCATCCAGGCGGGCCTCCACGCGGTGGAATCCCAGCGTGTCCATGGCCAGGTCCAGCACGGCCCGGGCACCCTCCGTGGCGTACCCCTGCCCCCTCACCTCGGGTGCCAGCGTCCAGCCGATTTCCCCCAACAGTTCCGGCCCCACGCCGTTGTCCGGCTTGCCGCCGGAGTTCCATTTCAGCGCCAGCTCCCCCACCAGGCCCGGCTGCCCCGCACGTTCCACGGCAAAGGTGGCCCAGTCCCCCGGACCGGCAAACGGGTCCTCGATGTACTTGGCAATGCGCGCCATGCACTGCACGTAGCTGCGCGGCCCGCCCAGGAGGTAGCGGGCGGTCTCGGGCAGGCGCTGGTAGGCGTAGTAGGGCTCCAGGTCGGCCGGCGTGAATTGGCGCAGGACCAGGCGTTCGGTGGTGAGCGGGTACGGAATTTCAACCATGCAAAGAGCCTACCGCTGCTCCGTTCCGAGCACGACGGCGGCCGTCGCCTCCGCGATGGCGCGCTCCTCATCCGTGGGGACCACCAGGACGGGGAAAGCCGATTCGGGGGTGCTGACCACCCGCGGCGAGCCGGACCGCTCAAGGTTGGCAACGGCGTCGAGCTTCAGGCCCAAGGCACCCAGCCGGTCCACCACCAGGGCACGGAACGCCGCCGAGTTCTCGCCAATCCCGGCCGTAAACACCAGCGCCTGCGCGCCGCCCACGGCAACATGGTAGCCGCCAATGTACTTCGCCAGCCGGTAGGAGGTGATGTCCAGGGCCAGCCGGGCGTGCGCATCCCCGGCCTCGGCAGCCTCCACGATGGCCCGCATGTCGTTGTTGCCGGCGAGCGCCTTGAGCCCGGAATCGCGGTTGAGCAAGGTGTCAATCTCATCGGCGGACAGGCCCTGGCGCTGCAGGAAAATCAGGATGGACGGGTCCAGGTCGCCGCTGCGCGTGCCCATCACCAGCCCTTCGAGAGGCGTGAATCCCATTGAGGTGTCCACGCTGGCCCCGCCCCGGACGGCGGTCAGCGAGACCCCGTTGCCCAGGTGGGCCACCACAGCATTGAAGTCCGGGACCGGAATGCCCAGCAGCTCCGCGGCCCGGCCCATGACAAATTCGTGCGAGGTTCCATGGAAGCCGTACCGCCGGATCCCGTACTGCCGGTAGAGCGAGTCCGGCACGGCGTAGCGCCACGCGTACTCGGGCAGGGTCCGGTGAAACGCGGTGTCAAAGACGGCCACCTGGGGCAGCGCCGGCCACTTCGCCGTGATGGCGCGGATGCCCAGCACGTTGGCCGGGTTGTGCAGTGGCGCCAGCGGGTTCAGTCGCTCAATGGACCGGGTGATTTCATTGTTGATGAGCACAGGCTCGCTGAATCGCTCCCCGCCGTGCACCACCCGATGGCCGACGGCGTCCAGCGGCTTCTGCGCCAGGATTCCTTCCAGCCCCGCCGCCACCTGGTCCATGGCCACGCCGTGGTTGGCGGGGCCGCCGCCACCCTCGCCGATGCGCTCGATCAGCCCGCTCGCCTGGATCTCATCGGTGGTGGTGTCACGCACCTGGTACTTGAGGGAGGACGAGCCGGAATTGATGACGAGCACGCGCATTAGGGTTCCTTGCGTTCGGTGGTTTCGGTGCGTTCGGTGGTTGGGCTTGCCGAAACCTGGGCCTGGATGGCGGTGATGGCCACCGTGTTCACAATGTCCTCCACGGTGCAGCCGCGGGAGAGGTCGTTGATGGGCTTGTTCAGCCCCTGCAGCACGGGCCCCACGGCAACGGCGCCGGAGGACTGTTGCACTGCCTTGTACGTGTTGTTGCCCGTGTTCAGGTCCGGGAAAATGAACACGGTTGCCTGCCCGGCCACCTCCGACGCCGGCATCTTGGAGGCGGCAATCGAGGCGTCCACGGCGGCGTCGTACTGGATGGGGCCCTCCACGGCCAGGTCGGGACGGGCGCTGCGCACCAGCTCGGTGGCGCGGCGCACCTGCTCGACGGCCGATCCGGCACCGGAGCCCCCCGTGGAGTACGAGAGCATGGCGATGCGCGGCTCCACCCCAAACTGTGCGGCAGTTGCCGCCGAGGCAATGGCAATGTCCGCCAGCTGTTCCTCATTGGGTTCGGGGTTCACCGCGCAGTCGCCGTAGACCAGCACCCGGTCCGCCAGCAGCATCAGGAACACGGAGGAGACAATGCTGACGCCGGGGCGGGTCTTCACAAATTCCAGCGCCGGCCGGATGGTGTTGGCCGTGGTGTGGGCGGCGCCGGAGACCATGCCGTCCACTTCGCCCCGCTGGACCATCATGGTGCCAAAGTAGGAGCCGTCCGCCATGACTTCCCGGGCACGGGCCAGGTCCACGCCCTTGTGCGCCCGCAGGCGCTGGTACTCCACGGCAAACTCCTCGCGCAGCGGTGACGTTTCCGGGTCCACCACGGCAATGCCGCCCAATTCCACGCCGTGGGCCGCGGCGAGCTCCTCGATGGCTGACCTCTTGCCCAGCAGCGTCAGCTCGCAGACATCGCGGCGGAACAGGATCTCCGCTGCCCTGAGCACGCGGACATCACCGCCTTCAGGCAGCACAATGTGCTTGCGTTCGCTGCGGGCCCGCTCAATGAGCTCGTGCAGGAACCGCAGGGGTGTCATGGTGGCCGGCCGCGGCAGGGAGACACGCTCCAAAAGTTCGGCCTCGTCCACGTTGCGGGCCCAGGCGCCCATGGCGGCGGCAACCTTGCGGCGCTGGCCGGAGTGGATCTCGCTGCGCACCCCGCTGACGGTGCGGGCGGTGCTGTACGTGTCGTCGTCGTGCGCGAAAACAGGGAACGGGGCATGGGCCAGGAAAGGCAGCACGTGCGGGTCCGGGGGAAGCCCGCCGGTGAGGATCATGCCGCTTGGGACAGGAAATTCAGGGGAGAAGGCGGAGGCCAGGGACGCCACCATGACGTCAGCCCGGTCCCCCGGGACAATCACCAGGTCGTTGGGCTCGAGCAGGTTCAGGAAATTCCCCACTGTCATGGCGGCCACCTTGATGGCGTGCACGTCCCGCTCCAGCTCGGAACTCCCGGCAATCTGGCGCAGGCCCAGGTTGGCGGCCACCTCCGCCACGGTGGGACGGGAAATCTCCTCGATCTCGGGAATGACGTAAACGGGGCGGTGGCTGGCCCCGGGGCGCACGGCGGCCTTGATGGCCTCCACTTTGTCCGGTTCAGCCCGGTTGACCATCATGGCCAGCAGCGAACAGTTTTCGGCAACCAGTTCCTTGCGGGCCACATCCACGGCGTCGGCAGTCTCCTCCGCCGTCAGCCCGCGGGCACCAATCACGGCCAGGACAGGCAGGCCCAGGTTGTTTGCCAGGCGGGCGTTGAGGTCAAATTCGACGGCGGCGTCCTGGCCGGTGAGGTCCGTGCCCTCAACGATGACCACGTCGGCGTTCTTGGCGATCTGGCTGTAAATTTCCACGCAGCGGGCGTCAATTTCCTCGCGGCGGCCGGCCGCCAACAGCGCCCGGGCCTCTGCGCCGGTCATGGCGCTGCGGCACACGCCGGCGTCGAGCTTGTACATGCGGCGCAGCAGCGCCACCGTGGGGTCCGCTTCGGCGTCGGGGGCCGAGGTGATGGGGCGGAAGAAGCCGATCCTGTCCGCATGCCGGTGCAGGGCATCGGCCAGGCCCAGCGACACAAGTGTCTTGCCGGATCCGGGTGTGGTGGCACTGACATATATTCCACGGGCCATGGCTGTGAACCGCCTTTCGAGCGTCTGATTCCATCCAAGCACGGTGCGCACCGCTGGGGACCATATTGCGGCAGGGATCACCGTGGGGACCTCGCCGGAAGTCGCCGGGGCCCACATAGAGTGGGGTGATGGATATCCTGTTCGGCCCCATTTTCAACCCGCTGCAGGCATTTTCCTTGGTGCTGAAAATCCTCGGGGTACTCATCATGTGCGCGTCAGTGGCATTTTTGGCGCGGCGCAACGAGGTGGGGTGGTGGCTCGCCATGGGATCATTTGCGATGGAAATTCCGGGGGCAATGCTCACGCTGCCCTATGCCCTCTTTGGCTCTGCCCCGGAGCTGCTCGCTTATGGCGTATCGGTGTCCCTGACATCGCTGGTGGGCGTTGGCGCCAGCATTTACGGGCTGTCCCGGTTCTGGCGGGCACCCGCCAATGGACCCCTGGTCCGCAGAATCGCGTTGCGGACTTTCCGCCCCCGTGATCTGGTGGCGCCCGCACTTGTCGCGCTGCTGTACGCCGTCTGCTACGTCCTTCCGCTGGTGGTGCTGGAGCGGGTTCTGGCGGCGTCCCGCAGCCTGGCCGGCCTCCCCTTGGCGCAGCTCCTGCTCTCCGGGTTCTGCATCGGGCTCCTTGTGGGCGGCCTCGCGGGGCTGGCGCGGCGCTCGCGCTGGGCGTGGTTGCTGGTCGCGGTGTCGTCCCTCGTCTCACTGCTGGGAGTTGCAGCAGCTACGCAGGGTTCCGTGCTGGTTTTTCTCTTCATGGCCCAGGCCGTGCTGGCCTTGTATGGCTTTATGGTGTGGGGGCGGCTCCGGGCCGTGTCAGGACGTCGTTGACAGGACCGGCTGTGCCGTGGTCAGATGGCCGTGGAATATTCGAATCGACTCCAAGGAGGACCCAATGATTGCTCGCGCAGCCTTCCGCGCCCAAAACATTCGCTTGTCCTTCCATAGGAGTCGATTCACCCATGAAGTATTCTGCTGACCAACAGCACTTCGAAAAAACCTCAAACACCACCCGTCGCCGTTCCCGCGAAGCCATGCTCCGCGCCTCAAAGTGGAACGTCCTGGACGATTCCCTCGCCGACAACCAGCGCTGGTCCACCTGGCCCGGTTTGGAAAAACTTATGCGGGGCCCGCAGCCCTACCCGGACTGGGTCATCGAGGATGCCGCCGCCGTCGACACCGAGCTGGGTGTCCTGAAAACGGGCAAGGAGGCGGATGTCTTTCTTGTCGAACGGGCCACGAATTCCCGGAGCGCGCTTGTGGCTGCCAAACGCTACCGCTCCGCCGAGCAAAGGCTATTTCGCCGCGCCGATGCCTACACCGAGGGCAGGTCCGTGCGGCGCTCACGGGACGCCCGGGCCCTCAAAACCGGCAGCAGCTATGGCCGTGAGGTGGAGGCGGGCCGCTGGGCCGACGCCGAGTGGAGCTACCTTCGCATGGCCTTCGAAGCCGGCATAGCTGTGCCATATCCAGTCCAGATTTGCGGCACGGAGATCATGATGGAGTTCATCGAGGACCCGGAAAATCCGGGGGTGGCGGCGCCGCGCCTACAGTCGGTCAATCCCGGTCCGGAACGTTTGCAGTCCTATTGGGAGCAGTTGGTGGCCGCCATGACAGCTTTTGCCCGGATGGGCTTTGCCCACGGCGACCTGTCCCCCTACAACGTGCTGGCCGCAGGCGACCGCCTGGTGGTCATCGACCTGCCGCAGCTGGTGGACCTGGCCGGCAACCTGCAGGGCGCTGAGCTGCTGGCCCGGGACTGCCGCAACATGTGCGCCTGGTTCACCTCCCGCGGGCTGGAGGTCGACGACGGCGAACTGCTGGGTGGGCTGCTCGCTTCCGCCTGGTGAGGGCATTTTCGAATCAGTCGGAACCCGGGGCCGACCGGATCCTCCCGGGGCCGAACGGCAGCCAGGGTGCCGAATACACCAGCGGCG
>Ga0157370_10006832_pt1 | contig 12506 bp, 7 predicted proteins | sample C35metaG_FD_113463 | JGI IMG/M metagenome (GOLD analysis project Ga0157370, IMG submission 113463) | Corn rhizosphere microbial communities from Kellogg Biological Station, Michigan, USA - C3-5 metaG | ecosystem: Host-associated > Plants > Roots > Rhizosphere > Soil | place: USA: Michigan...
AAGCTTTTTAGCGATTTTTTCCAGGTAAACAGTCCGGGTTTTGTACACATTGGTTCGGGTATTGGCCTGGCCCTTTCTAAAAGTATTGTAACTGCCCATAATGGCGAGCTTTTAATGGCCAGCGTTCCCGAAACAGAGGCTCAGCCGGGCGATACCTGCTTTACGGTAATTTTGAAAAAAGACGCTAGCTGGGCAGAGCAGCTGGAACCTTATGAACCGGCTGCCGACGGGCAGGAAAGCAGCACCTATGTGGTGCCCATGCCGGTACCCGATGTTGCCGTGGGTACCCTGAGCCCGAAACAGACTTTTAAGGAAACGGTTTTACTGGTGGAAGATAATCCGGAAATCAGACAGTTGCTGCGCAATGCCGTTGGCTTGAACTATCAGATTTTAGAAGCGGAAAACGGACAGGCAGGCTGGGAGATGGCCAGCGAGCAGTTGCCTGATCTGGTAATCTGTGATGTGATGATGCCGGTAATGAACGGGCTCGATTTATGCCGCAAGCTTAAAACCGACGAGCGTACGGCACATATCCCCGTAATTTTGTTAACCGCCAGGGTTTCGCAATCGCAGCAGGTAGATGGGCTTGAAACAGGAGCAGACAGCTACATTACCAAGCCTTTCAGCATAGAACTGATGTTGCTCAATGTGCGCAATTTACTGCAATCGAGAGCTAACATGCGCCGCAAGTTTGGCGAGCAGGCTAACCTGAATCCGCAGGATGTAACGATTAATATGGTCGATCATAAGTTTATGCTGAAGATTACCAAATGCATTGAAGAGCGCTTAAGCGATCAGCATTTTGGCGTGCAGGAACTGGCCCGCGAAATTGGGATGAGCCAGCCGGTGCTGTACAAAAAAATCAGGGCCATTACCGATTTATCGGTTAATGATTTTGTGAAATCGATCCGTTTAAAAAAGGCAGCGGTTTTATTGGAAGGCAGGGTTTACAATGTTTCGGAAGTGGCACATTTGGTGGGCTTTAACGATCCGAAGTATTTTAGCCGCGAGTACAAGAAACAGTTTGGTTATACGCCTAAGGTTTATTTGAGTAATCAGAAGGGGAAAGAGTAGGTTGGATAGCAGGGTGCAGAGTGGTAAGCTGTAAAGATTGCCATCGTGGGCGGAGTTGAAGGACCCTTGTCGCTCCATTCCCCCTCGTCATTGCGAAGCCGGGTTGTGTGAGCTGAAGCAATCTCATTAGCGATCGCATTAGGATTGTTTTGTCGTTCCCTGTTCGTTCTGTCATGCTGAGCGCAGCATCTCTTTGGTAGTAGATTTTGGAGGAGATCGTCATTTCGACCGCAGCGGAGAAATCTGTTTTTAGAGGTTTCTCTCCATCTGTACGGGACAGGCGTTACGCCACCAGAGAAAACCCGGACGGCTTCATCTGATAGCTATCGGATCAAAATGACGATTCTTCTATTGGGGTGTCAATGGTAGCCTGCCGAAGGGCTTATTTGATCTTCGACAGGCTTAATATCACAGATAATTAACTCCCGCTAATCACTTTAATCTTATTATTTCCTGTATCGGCAATATAAAACTTACCTGAGTATTTATCGTACCAGATACCTACAGGGCCGTTAAAGCGGGTAGCTGTGGCCGAACCAACGGCATTACCCGAGGTGGTGGCACCCACTAAAAGGCTAAAAGTGGTATTGGTTTCTACTTCACTGTTTATTGCAGAAAAGGTGTGATTACCTGTATTGGCAACAAACAATTTCCCTCCGGCAACATATATACCGCGTGGCGAACTAAAATTGGTGGTGGCGCCTTTCCGCAATATGGTTACAAAACTATTGGCCAGGTTTATTTTACTCATTGAACTACCGTTCCAGCTGGCTACGTACAGTGAAGTTTCGTCGTCGGTTAAAGCTACACCCCATGGAATCTGGAAGGCTGCGGCAGCACCAGTTCCACCCAATACGCTACTGGTACCCGAACCTGCAACAGTAGATACGGTGTTGGTAGATAAATCGACCTTGCGCACTTTATTACCACCCCATTCGGCCACATATAAATAACGGTTGGCTTTATCTAAGGCAATTCCGGCAGGGCGGTTAAACTTGGCTGTAGCTCCGGCGCCATCGGTGGTTCCGCTCGATCCGGCCACACCGGCAATGGTACTTACTGTAGCTTTTCCATCGGCAGCAATTACAATTTTCCTGATCAGGTGGCGGGTATCATCGGCCACATACAATGAGCCATCGGTACCACATCTAATGCCATAAGGTGCACTAAACTGGGCCACATCGCCCGGCCCATCAACTGTTCCGGCAGTACCGCTACCGGCTAGAACCGTAGCGTTACCGGTATTATCAACCTTTATAATCCGGTTGTTGCCGGCGTCGCTAATATAGATGTTCCCTTTACCATCGGTCGTCATATCCTGAGGGCCGTTTAACGATAAACCGTTATTTAATACCAGTTCGGTAGATTGTAAATTGGTTAAAACAGGCGTAGTATAAGCCGGCGCCTTAAGCGTGAGTGCCGCTTTCTGCTGCACGGTAGCATAAGTAGGTACATTGGATACTACCGAATAGTTAGTGAAATAAGTGTTGTTAAGCATTTCTACCTTCACCTGTGCAGGCTGGGGAACCATTAGTGAGAAGTTACCGGAAGCATCGGTAAGCATATTTTTGAAGAGCGTAAATGCGGTTTCGTTCGGTTTTTTAATGTACACGTTAAAGCTGGTATTGGCTACATATTGCAGGTCGACTGCATCTGTAGCACTGAATGCAAACAGGGCACTTGTTGAGACCTTTAGCTGTGTACTTTTGCTGTTTTCATCCAGTAAATTAACAGAAACCGAATCGGGGCGGTAGGACGTGGTATTGCCGATTTTAACTTTTACTTCGGTTGGATAAGGCAATGAAAGGAGGAGTTTGCCGCTGGCATTTGTTTTCTCCGAGCCATTATCGATAAACTTACTGGTACCAATTTTACGGTAGCTTACATTCACCAGGAAATCGGCAATTGAGGCCGAAGATGCACTGTCGAGCACGCTGATATCAACGGTTGACATGCCGAACTTAGGCTTGGTATGTAAAACCAGCTCGCCATTTGTGGCGTTTTGCACCAGCAACTCTTTTACATCGTATTTGTAAAAAGCGGTATCAATTTCGGCCCTGAATAAGTTTGGATAGGGTACCTGATAGGTAAATTCGCCCTGTGCATTGGTGCGCACGGTATCTACCACCTGAAAGGCAGCACTTGCATCAATTTTACGGCTGATGAGGATTTTAACACCGGGCTCCAGCCGGTTATCCTTATCGTTCATCACCTTTACTTTTAGTGCGGTTTTTTCGGTAGTGGTATCGTTAAAAGCTTCTGTTGCAAATTTTTTGCAGGCAGCAAGCCCTAAGGCGAGGCCCAATATGAGGATGTAGTAAGGTTTTTTCATGCTGTTGGGTTTAGGTTCAAAATGGTGATGGACCGGACAGACGCATTGGTTTTGCAGATCCATCACCTTTTTTGGTGTTTTGTTCTTCGGCGGATTGTTTATTTAAAAAACTCTACTTCGTACAGTTTCAGCCACGATTTTCCGTTTAGTTTCCATGAATCGTTTACGTTAACGCCAAACCAGTAAATAATTTGTGAAGCGATATCGGAATTGGATACGGCCATGATGGTATTGCCTGATGGGGCGGTAGCGTTGCAAACTGATTTCTCAAGTGCAGTCCACGAACCGCCATTACCACCAAAAACCAGATCTTTACCTGTTGCTGCAGGTGCTTGATTCAGTAATTTAGTACCATTTACCTGTTTACATGGCCAATAGCCAATTAAACTTGCATAGCTGGCATCGGTGGTTTTTATCCCATCACTGCAGGTAAAGTTTTTAATTTCATCATCTGAAAGAGCTTTATTGTAAATGGCAATATCGTTTACGGCATAAGAAGAGGTGCTTACAGCCGAGTTAATGTTACCTAGAATCAAATCATAAGGTACTGTACCAATATTACGGCCGGTAATATCTACCGCGGCTCCAGGTACCCCATCTACATAAAGAACCGCCATTCTTTTGCCGGCATCTGTATAAATTTTTAACGTAACGGCATACCACTTATTAAGATCGAAATTAGCGGGTGCATATACATAAATTAGTGTAGAACTGTTATAACCCATTACTACCCTGAATCTACGAGTTGCTGTTGCACTCAGTTCTACCATAAACTCCCAGCCATTTACCGTGCCATAAGAAGTATTTAATTTAGACAGGATTACCGCATGGGCATTTGCACCACCTGTTGATTTTACCTGCACTTTTAGCTGCATGGTTTTATCGCCCGTAGTTCCTATATCGTAAAGCGCTGCATTGGCAGAAGCCAGTACTGCTTTTACGTCTGTAACGGCTTTAGCCGCCGGAAATAAAAAGCCATCGGTTAAAGGCACATTATCGATTTCTACTTTCTTAAAAGCGGGATTATAATAAATGTTAAACGAGTTGCGTTCGCGCTCGGTTTGGCTGGTAAAGCCTTTGTTGTAACCCCCATGGTTAGAAGTAATGACCACCAGCCACTCTTCATTGTTATAGGTTTTACGGGCTTTAACAGCTTCGAGCAGCTTACCTATGTAGGTATCTACCTGTGTTACGGCAGTTTTGTACTCCGGTACATCGGCTGAGTAGCCGTATTTCAATCCAGCCTGGTTTACCTGGTTAAAATTTACCACCACTAAATCGGCCTTGCTGATGCCAATTTTCTTCACAGCCGTATCCGCTGCGGCAGCATCGTTGTTTACTGCAATCGGCTCATCGGCGTAGAGCAGCAATCGGTCTACCAGGGTTTTCCAGGGCGAAATGGCTACCGAATAACGCATTTTCGGGGTGGCCTGCAGGCGTTCAATTAACGAGGGATATTCTACAACAGCATCGTGCTCGCTGGCGCTTTCGGGTACGATAAAAGTACTGTCCTGAATCTTATGGATAGTGGCAATACCTGTCATAATATTTTTCCAGGTACCGGCATCGCTCACAGGCGCATCGCTCCTGCTCTGCCAGGAATATTTACTGTTGGGCAGTATAGAAGTGATAACAGGCGGCATAATTTTTTTCATGTCTTCGCCGGTTGCCCCATCAATGCCGATCAGCAAAACCTTTCTTTTCTTTACCGAAACAATTTCCTGCTTTTCGAAAACTGCCGGTGGATCGTAATATTTTTTACAACCAAAAATAACGGCACACAGCAGCAGGATGACTAGTGTGCTGTATTTTTTTAAACTAAACGGATAATTCTTCATTGTTGGTTTATTTTATGTTTTTTGGATGAATTAACTTGGATCTGATAACCAAACCGCCTCTGTTAACAGGGGATATTTAGCAGAAATTTTGGTTTTGGAAACGGTACTTACCGTAACGCCCCATTTGGTTAAAAAAGGCTCCATATCGGTTTTGGTAAATTCGGATAAGCGTTCGTAAAAGAAATCGATCTTATCCTGGTTACTTGATGAGGTGAACCGGGCATGGCGTGCTTCGGTGGTTAAGTAGGTAATAAACTCGAAACCATAACGCTCCATTAACTGGATAAACATGCCCAGTTTGGCATCTTCTGATGCATTGGCGTAAGATTTGGTACCTGTAGGCGATACAAAAGCCAGCGCAGCGGTCATCATCCGTTTGTAGTTGCTGTGTTTATAACCGTGGTATTTGGTTACTTTTAGCGAGAAAATGTTGTTCGACACCTCTCCATTGCCATCAAAGCTCCAGGTATTGTTCATTTGCATATTGTGGCCAAGCTCGTGGTAGGTACCCCAGTTCTGGCCAATAACGCCACTCAGGGTTACCGCCTGCTGAAAATAGTTATCGTTGGCCATGGCCACTACGGGGTAACCGCTATGTTGTGCACCTACCGATGGCTGGATATCGTGTACAATACGCCATGGTAACATTGGGTTTAAGTCGCGGGCATCGGCAGCATTTTCTGATAGGCCATACCATTCCCAGTAACAGTGCAGAATCTGCTCATCCCAGGTTTGCATTAAAGCGGTTGGGCTGGCAATCGGGAATTTGGCTAAACGCGATATGGGTAAGGTAAAGATGATCCGCTTGCCGCGCAGCTCAAAAAAGGGTACGGTTGTTTTGGCAATCATGGCTTTCCATTCTTCATCGGTAGTTTGGCCCAGTACAAAATCGGGCGATTTAACGGTTCCGGTAAAAGTGAATTCTACCTTGCGGCCCAGTGCCCTTGGCGGGATAATGTAAACCTGACCGCCATAGAGGTTACGGATCAGGTTTTTACCTGGTGCCAGGGTATGGCGGCTGTAAATAACTGGAGCCCTTAGTTTGGTTTGGAGGCTGGTCAGGTCATCGTCCCAGGCGCCAATCTGGGCGGTCATGCCGTACTCGTTGGCTGGTACATTAATCTCAATCAGCTCGCCAGCGGGAGCATACATGCCCGTACTGAACCAGCCTTGCGGCGGTACTGAAATTCTTAAATTGGCATTGTTGGCATAAACAAAATCGAAATCCAGGGTTACTTTGGTGTTTTTTAGCCGCGGCTCGGTAATGGATACCAAACCCGGGAAAACCCTGGCCAGGTTAAACTGCGATCGGTCTACCTTGTATCTGGAGGTATCGAGCTCCTGGTTGCCAAAGGTATCTACTACCTCGGTTTTGCTGTAGCCATCTTCAAAAGAGTAGCCGTAATCTTTTTTACAGGCCTGTGTAAGCAGCAAAAGCGCAGCACAAGCGGAGGTTAAAACTTTTATATGTTTACTTTTCATGGCCTCGGTTACTTTAAAATGTTGGTATAGGTAGGTGTCCAGACTTTGCCATCGAGGTTAAAGCCTGTTGCATTGATGTTGAGCCAGCCCAAAATAAAGGTGGGTATATCTACTCCTCTCGGCACCACTTTATAGAGCTCGGGCGAGGGTTTAATACAAAATTTGCTATCGTAATCTTCGAAGGTTACCCATTGGTTCGATTTCTGGAATACAAAATCATTTTTCGATTTGCTTTGGTCTTTGATCAAGGTTCCGGTTCCATCAAGCGCCGGCCAGTAACCGATTAAATTGTTGTAATATGGGTGACTGGCATCCAGGGCTACCTGGCACGAATAATCTTTTATGGTTGCATCGGGTACGGCCACGTTAAAAATGCGGATATCGGCAATAAACTGTTTGGCGGTATTGCCATAACCCGAGCGGTAACCCGCAACCAATGGCTCACTGTTATTTACGCTCCTGCCGGTAATTACCGTTGGCGAGCCTATGAGTTCGCCATCCTGATAGAGCTGCACATAACGTACGGTACCCACAAAATAGATTTTAAACCCTATGGTATACCATCTGTTGGTTTCCATTGCTTTGGCGGTTGGGCTGGCAATGGCTGCCGAAGCTAAACCACCCAGGCGCCAGGTACCGTTCGATCCGTTGTGGATAATCCACCAGCCGGTAGTACTGTTGGCCGGGCTCGATGTTTTAAAGAAAATAGGTGCATTGAGCGTACCAAAGGTTTGTACTTTTAACTTAAACTCTACGGTGTATTCGCCTGTAGTACCAAAATTGTACAGGTTAGATTTGGTGGCATCAACAGTGGCAATGGTATCGCCGTTTAAGCGGCCGAAACTGCCGGTGTAAGGCAATGAGGCTAAGCTTGAAGGCTTGTTGTAAATGGTCGATTTAAAGTTGGGATTATACAAAATCACAAAGCTGTTTAACAAGGGCTTGCTAAACAGGGTATTATCCATCAGGGCCGGAATTACCGGGTAGTTACCTCCTTTGTTAGAGGCAATTACAATGAGCCAGTTCTCTTTGCTAAAATTAGCACGGGCCTTAATGGCGTTATTTAGTTCACCAATGTAGGTATCGAGGTTGCTGATGGCAGCGGCATACTCGGGCACACTGGCATCATAACCATATTGCGCACCGGCTTTATCCACCCCCTGAAACTCGGCCAGTACCACTGCAGCATCATTATTGGCCAGCTCGGTTAAGGTGGCTGTTTTTACAGCCTCGTCGGTAGCAAAAGTGCTGTTTACATCGGCATTGGTAACAAGTTTACTGCTTAAGCTTTGCGAAATGCCAAATGCGGCGGTTCTTAACGCGGTATTGTCTTTAACGCGTTTAAAAAACATGGGGTAATCGCTTAGTTTGTTGTTCGCAAAATCTTCGCTCAATACCTTGTGTTTGGTTTTATCAACCCCGGTAAGCATATCGGCCCACGATGTAGCGTTTAAACCGTTTTCATCCGATACGGAATTGATGGTGAACATGCCATTCTTAATCATGCGTGAGAGATTGGGTGTAGGCGATTTGAAAATAGATTCGCCACGGGCACCATCAACAATTACGTACAATACCTTTTGCTTTTGGGCATCGGCTACCTCGCCACCGGTATTGTTCGAGAAATCTTTTTTATCGGCCAGTTCTTTGTTGCACGAAAAAACAGCAACCATGGCTACCATTAAAATGGCTGCCAGTGGGTAGCTAAATGCCGGTTTTTTTATTTTACTTTTCATTGTAAGCTAATTTGGTTAACAACGTGATTATGGTTTGAGGGAGATGCGTACAGCACCCGATACCTGCTGGTTATCGAAAAGGGTAATGGTCCCGGCAATCAGGGCAGTTGGTTTACCAAAAATGTCGGTGCTTTCGTAAACATCGTTTACTATCCCCTGAAATTTACCGGTATTGTTATATCCTGTGGCCAGGCTTCCGTTCGGGTTTAATACCATAAACCCTTGTCGGATAATGCCGTCATACTTTTTAAACGATCCGAATACGAGTATTTTACCACTTTTTAACTGAAAGGCTTTACTGATACTGCCTCCTTCGATGGTTTTAAGCACCAGACTTTTATCCACCGTACCATCGGTATTTAACATCACCAGGCCTTTGGTAGCAAAGCCATTGTAATTGTTAAATACACCGGCCACTAAATATTTGCCCGAAGTAGCGCTGTAAGTAATTGCATTGATGGCATCGTCGGCACCGGTACCCGAAGGGTAAGTTGGATCTACAAGTCCGTTGGTGCCAATACGTGTAATGCGGTTGCTGTTTAAGCCCTGATAGGTAGTAAAGGCACCCACCAGAATAATTTTGCCATCGCTCTGCATCAGGGCGTCGCTAATGGGGCCATTGCCCGCAACATAAGGCAGGTTGGCCGTTACGTTGAAATTATAGCTCGAATCCATCTTACCATCTAGGTTCATTTTTAACAAGCCATTGAGTTTGGTATAACCCACTACTTTATTATCGCGCGTAGAACGTTCGTAGAAAAACTCGGCGTAATTATTAAAACTACCCACCACATAAATGCTGTTGTTGTAATTAAAAACCTTGTTTACAAAACCCAATACTCCACCGTTAAAGGTGGCTACAGTATCATAAGAGTGATCGGAGGTTTTGCCTACTACTTCTACACGTGATGAATCTAGTGAACCATTGGCGTTTAAGCGGGTTACACCATTAATGCCCAGGCGGTTGTTGTAATTGGTTAGGCTGCCGCCCACCATTAACTGGCCGTTGGCCAACCTGAAGATTGAGGATATGGGGCCATTGGCACCTTTACCCGTAGAAAAGCCCGAGGTAATAAAACCATTGGAATTGGTTAACACAATGTTGTTAATGGGGGTTTTGGTGGTGGCTGCCGCCATGTAGTTCACAAAGGAACCTACCATAATCAGGTTGCCGTTAGGCAATGGTAAAACCTGTCTGATACTACCCAGACTGGTGTTGGCGGCAAAAGTAGCGTCAACTTCAACTTTACCTTCTACACGGTAAGCCGGACCAAAAAAGATCTGGTCGCCTACAATCAGGGTGGTTCCGCCGGTACTTGCTCCTACCGGGAAAAGTACGGTAATGGTTTTATCGGTTATTTTGGTAATGCTGGCCTCGGTATCGTTAATGTAGAACTTTACCTGATCTTTAAAGGGCAGCAGGCCGGTTACCTCGAAGGTAATCTGCGTAGCTCCGTTTACCTGCTCAGTATCCGATACATCGGAAGAGAATTTAATACCCAGGGCAACCTTACCGCCTGCATAAGGATCTTCGCTTATGGGATTCTCCTTTTTACACGAAGCGAAGGAAAGGGCCAGCAGGAGCAGGCAGGCCAGGCCCATATTTTTACCTAAGATTTGTCTGTTTCTTAACATAATGCTGTTTTTATTGATTCCCAATTCCATTTTCTATCGCAATTGAGTTAAAATAGGTGCTGTTAAAGCCAAAAGAGTGCTTTTCCATTTTGAGCGCGTGCACAATCCCGTTGGTGGGGTTGATATCGGATGAAGCCACAGGTGCATTGATCCAGAAGGCTTGCGGACGCGAGAGATCGGGGATGTAGGAAATCATGAGTTGCCTGTAGCCTGCATATTTTACCCTTACCTCGTTGGCGGTATTGGCATTGGTTACTGCATCGTTATACACCACACCAATGTTCATGGGTGCACCGTTGTAAGAAATGTAACCCTGCCCTTTGTAGGTATTCAGCGCCAGCGTATCCACCTGGCTATAATCTTTAAGGCGGTTGGTGCCTTTAAATACATAAAGCGAGAGTGCTGTTTTCCATACCGCCGGTTTAACATCCGAAAGCTTGGTTACGGTATCTTTTCCGGTTGAGCGGAGCTCTTTGTTAAGCGTGCGGATGGCCCGGTTGATGGTTGGATCGGTTGGGGCAAAAAAGGTAATGTTATCGCTGCTGAAAGTACTTTCCATACCGGCCAGTTTAATTACCTGGGTTAGGGTATCGAAATGCAGGGGCTTGGCCTGGAGGTACTGTAAAATGGTACCGTCAAATTTGGCCTCTTTTACACCCCCATCTATGTAGTGCTCGTATTTTTTGCAGCTAAAGGCTAAGCCGGTTAGCACAAGGGCCAGGCTTAGCAATAGCGTATTTTTGTTAAACTTCTTCATGTCGAATTTATGCTGTTAATGGGTTAAACCGTATCATCTGCTTTAGGGGCGGTTAGCGCCAGTAATTGTTCAAAGTCATGTAAGGATTGTTAATGGTTGCGCTGGCATCGATAGGCCAGGTCCATGCACCTGCCTGAAACGCCGAGAACGAAAGCGGGTTGGGCGTAAATTTAGGGTCGAGGATTTTCCGGGTACGAACAAGGTCATAAAAATGGTGTCCTTCGCCCATCAGTTCTTTGGCGCGCTCTAAAAAGATGGCATCTTTGATTTTACCCTCGCCTGGGTTTGCCGGATAAAGATCGGCACCGGCCCGGGCCCTGATTACATTGAGTAAAGTAGCCGCCTCACCATCCCTGCCCAGTTCGGCCAGAGCTTCGGCATGTAGTAAAATGGCATCGGCCAGACGGAAAATAATCGGGTTATCATCGCTAAACTGTACCAAAGCCGCACGGTTATAAAATTTATAGAACTGCCATACACCGGTTTGGTCGTATATGTTCTCATCAAACCATATTGTTTTGCGTTTATCGGTGCCACTTTCGGGATAAATTTTCTTCATGAAATCGGCATTGTACACCAATTCACTTACCGGCCTGTCGCTGCTGGCAAAGAAAGGGTTGTGTACTACAGAGAAAGAGTATTTGTAACGCAGTTTGGCGGTGTTTTCGCCGGTATTATCGCTCAGCTGGATTTCGAATAAACCCTCCTGCGATTTACCGAACATGATGAGGTAGGTTTGCTCAATAGGCAGTAACCGGTAAGCTTTTTCCTGGTCAACACCAATATCCTGCAGTTCGTTACCCAATTGATCTACCTGGTCATAGTAGGTTGGGGCATTACCGGCATCGAAACCAGCACACCACATGTTCAGGTGCATCATTAAATCGATGGCACCACCGCGCATGGCCCTGATACCTTTATAAGTTGGGTCGTTGTAGGTCCAGGGTAAATCATTTTTTACAGCGCCTAAATCTTCCAGACAGCCTTTTAATACCTTAACCATATTGGTACGGGGCAGGGCTTCCTGGTTGTAGGCTTCGGTATAGTAAGGTACATCGCCAAACAAGCGCACCAAAAAGAAATAGGATAGGCAACGCATAAATACGGCTTCGGCAATGTATTGTTTCTTTTTGGCAGGAGAAATTGCGCCATCGGGCATGGCAGCTACTTCTTTAACCATAATATTGGCCGATTGGATCACTTTGTAAAAAGGAGCCCATTTCTGGATGAGATCGTAACGGGAGTTAAGCTGAAACCACTCGTTAATGGCATTGGCTTCGTAGCCGGGCAAAGAGCGGTCGGCACGGGCGGCAATGGCCATTTTAAGGTTATTGGTAGCCATGTAGGTAAAGTCGATACGTGGCGGATAGCCTTTGGTTGAGGGGATGGCCCAGCCGCAGCGGGTATCGCCTATTTCGAAAAGCACACTCTGCATGGTAGCCTCCCTGAACGAGCGGTAAAGGCCCATCGCAAAGCCTTCGGCATCGCCTTCAGTTTTCCAGTAGTTATTACCTGATAGTTTACTTAGCGGCTCTACGTTTAAGAACTTTTTACAGCTAAAGTTTACACTCAACAACACCAGTGCTGATAGTAGATATATTGTTTTTTTCATCGTTATCCTGTTTATAATTGAATGTTTAAGCCCAAAGCAT
>Ga0157370_10006833_pt1 | contig 12505 bp, 10 predicted proteins | sample C35metaG_FD_113463 | JGI IMG/M metagenome (GOLD analysis project Ga0157370, IMG submission 113463) | Corn rhizosphere microbial communities from Kellogg Biological Station, Michigan, USA - C3-5 metaG | ecosystem: Host-associated > Plants > Roots > Rhizosphere > Soil | place: USA: Michigan...
CGTCACACGATTAAACGGCGGCAAATCGCGGTCGGCTTTAATCTGTTCGGCCAGTACACGGCCCAGCGCTTCATCGAACAGCACAATCTCGTTGCCGTAGTCGCGGGTGTTTTCTAATATTAGTTTTTCGGCTTGTTGAACCGTTATCATAGTCTTTAATTACCTAATTTACACCCCGTCATCGCGAACGAGGTAAGAGTGTGGCGATCTCTTAGCGAATTATGACTGTCGCGCAGAGATCGCCACGCTACGCTCGCGACGACGTAGATTTTTAAGAGACGCAAGTATTGCGTCTCTACGGCAGGTTATCCGCCAATTGTCGCCATTGATTCATGTATACCCGCCTGTTCACGCCGCAGGCGTTCGGCCTCCCAACCGTCCAATGGACGATGATTAAAGGCTTTCAGTAGTTCTTGTTTGATTTGCTCGTCGCTTGCTCCTGTCCGCATCAGGTCTTTGATATTCAGTACCCCGTCGTCATACAGACAATTTTTTAAAGCCCCTTGCGGCGTTACACGTATACGGTTACAGGTGCCGCAAAACGTACGCGAATAAGCCGCAATAATGCCTATTGTACCTTTATGTCCGGAAATTTGATAATTATAAGACGTCGAGTATGCCTCGTCGTCCAGTTTTTTGATAGTTGGGTGGTGCACCTTGATTTCATCCAATATCCGCAGATAATCCCACTTTAAACCTGTATAATTATGGCTTTCGCCGTTAAAAGGCATTTCTTCAATAAAACGTACACTAACGGGCAAATCTTTGGTTAATGCCACCATCGGCGCAATGTCCTGCGTATTCTTGCCATCCATCACTACGGCATTGATCTTGACTTCAAAATCATGCTTCAGCAATTCGTCCAGCGTGTTCATCACAGCTGCAAATTCGTCGCGGCGGGTAATGGCAAAAAAACGACCGGCATCCAAAGTATCTAAACTCAGGTTAATTGACTTTACGCCCAGCGCTTTTAAATCTGAAATATGGGGAGCAGTTAATACACCGTTGGTAGTGATGGTTATGTCTTTTAAACCGTCGATATCTGCAATACGCGAAAGCAACTGCATAATATCCTTGCGCACGAAAGGCTCGCCGCCGGTTATGCGGATTTTTTCAATGCCCATCTGCACCATTAGTTGGCACATGCGCAGCATTTCTTCGTAGCTCATCAGTTCGGTACGCGACAGCCAATCCAATCCCTCTTCGGGCATGCAATAAAAGCAGCGCAAGTTGCACTTGTCGGTTACCGCCAGGCGCATATAACTGATCTTTCTACCGTGATTATCTACCAGCACAGCCAACTTTTTTAGAAAGATATAAAGTTAACACCTAAAGCCGGAATTTAATTTAAAAAGATGACAGCTTATACAGATAACTTGTAAATGGTTGTGCTTTTAAAAACTTCGCCGGGTTTTAATATCGTCGATGGGAATTGAGGTTTGTTTGGCGAATCAGGGAAATGTTGAGTCTCCAACGCAAAACCAATACGGGGGCCGCCTTTCACACCGCCGCGCAAAGTATTTGCGTCAGACAGGTAGTTGCCTGAATAAAACTGCATACCGGGCTGGTCGGTAAACACTTCCATCTTGATACCGGTTAAATTGCCCATAGCTATAGCAACAGGCGATTCCATTTCGTGCGGATTCAGCACATAGTTATGATCATAACCAAAGCCAAACTTTATTTGTTGATGATCTGCATTGATACCTTTGCCAATACGTTCAGACTGAGTAAAATCAAGCGGCGTATCTTTTACCGCAGCTATTTCACCGGTTGGGATGGCGGTCTCATCTGTCGGTGTATAATTATCGGCTATTATTTGCAGAGTGTGATCTAAAATATCGCCGTTGCCCTCGCCATTTAAATTAAAATAGGCATGGTTGGTAAAGTTAATCACTGTGGTTTTATCGGTAGTAGCTTCATAGTTGATAATGATCTCATTATCATCAGTCAACTTAAAAGTTACCTTAATTTTCAAATTACCCGGATAGCCTTCTTCCATATCTTTAGAGAAATATTCCAACTCGACGGTGCTATCATCAATTTGCTTAGCATCCCACACCTTAATACTAAAATTCTCAATACCGCCATGCAGACTGTTAGGTCCGTTATTAACAGCCAGCGAATATGTTTGTCCCTCCAGCGTAAACTTACCATTTGCTATACGGTTAGCATACCGGCCAACGGTCGAGCCGTAAAAACCTTTGTGAGGAACCAGTGCATCAACTTTATCAAAACCTAATATCACGCTGGTTAAGTCGCCGTTTCTATCTGGCAGCCAGGCGCCAATCAGGTGCGCACCATAGTTGCTCACCAGCACATGCATGCCTTTGTTGTTTTTCAGGTTGTATAGTTCAACCTGGCGGTCGCCAATTTTACGGTGAAAATTTGAAGCCTCAGGTATAGTTACAGCGGTAGGATTGTATGTCATGAGATATTTAAATATTATTTTTTTACTGCTGCGGTATCGCAGATATAAGTGGGTACTATACCGGTAGATTCAATGCGGGTATGTGCATCCTGCGGAAGGGTATTTCCCGAAAGTACCAAAACGGTATCTAAACCAAATTTATTACCGCCCAAAATGTCGGTGTGCAGGGTATCTCCTACCATTACGATTTCTTTTTTGCTGATGGGGCGATACTCGCGAATCATGTCATAAGCAAACATAAACATCTGCGAGTCGGGCTTACCAAAGCGGATAAAGTTTTTCTCGACGATAGATTCGATCATATTAGCCAGGCCACCAATTGCTATAGACACATCATGAATAGTAACCGGATAAGCATCGTCTGTATTAGCCACAATAGCCGGAATGGTGCGTTTACGCAACAGGTTCACTGTAGTGTTTAACCCGGTGGCCCAGTCAAAACCCTCGTCGTCCAAAAACAATAGTGCGTTTACTTTATCGATATTACTGGAGTCGACTTCGCTTACCGGCATGGGGTGCAAACCCAGGCTTTCAATATAATGCGCCGAATTTTCAGTCCCCAGATAGGCCACAATGCCATCAAAAACCTTCAGATACAGATATTCTTTGGTTAACATACCTGACGAGATGATCCTATCAGGCGTAATGGCATGCAGCCCCATTTTATGGTATGAGGTAGCTAACTGTACCGGACTGCGCGATGCATCATTGGTAACAATGTAGTATTCTTTATTTTGCTCCTTCAGGTACTCGAAAGTATTCTCGATACCCGGCACCAGCCCGTGATAATTTTTAAGTACGCCAAACGCATCGAAAAATATGATATGATACTTGTCTATGATGTCTTTAAAGTTGTCGATACGTTTCATTGCAAGGGACTGGGCAAAAATTTATTTTAAGTTTAAGGCATTAATTATTTTGTCGGCATTAAAGTCTCTGTCAACCGATGGCAGGTAGTTACTGAATGCCTCGGCCTGCAATTTTTTGGCGTATTGCTCGCTGAAAAAGTGACGACCGTCTTTGATCACATAATTTAAGATAAAAAATCGATATGCTTCCTTTAAAAATCTGATTTCGTTAGCAGTAAGCGGATTTACCTCATGATATTCTTCCAGAAACATAATGAAACGGTCTTCCATCAAAGTATTGATACCATAGCTAAACACAGTACGGTCGCCCACATCAGACACCACCCTGCTCAGGAAATAAAAGTCGAGGATACGATAACTCATCCTGAACCAATCATAATCCCAGCGCGAATAGAGATTCATATTATGATCGACAGAAAAATTACCGATGTTCCAGTCGATAAACACCGGGATGATCTCGAACGAGCTCATGTTATATTTTGACCGGTTACGCAAGAATGTCTCACAATGATATTTCAGGAAATCGACCTGCATGGCCGAACCGAAACCCTCTTCATTGATCTCCAACTGATGCATCAGCGAATAAATGTCAGTACGTAAGGTTTTTGACGACTTTGGCAGCACATTCTTAATCCTCGAGCAAGCTTTGTGAAACTTACCTACTTGCTGACCCAGTTTACGGATATGATGTTCTTCCAACCTGCGCGGCATACGCTCCATAATGCGGGTCGGGTTATAAAATACAACCCAGGCATCTTCTTTGGCCTGTTTGTAATGAAATATGTATACCCGATTATTCTTGAGCAGTGATTTAGCCAGAAAATTCTCGAACGGGTAAAGCAGATTATTAGATAACGAATGGATAATGCGATGATCTTCCTTAAAATGCTCGTACTTACCAAAAAGCGACAGCTTGGCTATAACAATATCATCGTCGTCAAAAGTTACCTTGAAAACCCGGTTTGTCGACACCATTGCACTGATGTCTTCAATTTTCGCAATACGTTTTGAAGCATCATACCCCTCCCAGGCTTTGTTAATTATAAGAGAATAGTCCATCAGGTTTATATATTCAACGGATGGCAAAGATATAACAGAAATAAATTACAAAGGGCCAGTTTTTTATTTTATCGTGATGATGTTACGGTAAAGCAAAGGCCACATAAGCATCGCCCGATGGCGTACCCAATTTGCCACCGCCACAAGCTATCACCACATACTCTTTCCCGTTTATCTGATAAATACTCGGCGTAGCATAGCCCGCAGCCGGCAAATCGGCTTGCCATAATAGCTTGCCGTCGTGTTTATCAAAGGCGCGTATTTTCTGATCTTTGGTAGCGGCTATAAAAATTAGCCCACCCGCTGTAACCGCCGGGCCGCCGTAATTTTCAGTTCCTGTCGGTACATCTTGTTTGCCAAACTTACAATCCTCGCCTAAAGGTATTTTCCAGGCGATTTTGCCGGTGTTCAGATTAATGGCATTTAGCGTGCCCCAGGGCGGAGATAGCGCCGGCATACCTTCTTTGCTCAGAAACTTATTGTAGCCGGTCATTCCATAAGGCAGGTCTAGATATGAGTCAAGCGCGACCTTACGGGTAAATTTGCGCTGTCCGCCTTCTTTGTTGTTAGTGATGAATGCGATGATAGCCTCGCGCTCCTGCTTAGACACATCTTTAAACGACGGCATCATTCGGCGTCCGGTCTCCAAAAGCGCCATTACCTGATCGGCCGAATATTTCTTTTCAATACCGATCAAAGACGGATAATTACCTGACCCTTCGCGGTTTTGCCCATGACAAGACATGCAGTTTTTAGTGAACAAGCGCTCACCGGCAGTAGTGTAAGTTTCAACTTTATCTGGTGGTGCAGGCGAATCGATCATAGTCAATATCCAGGCCATTTCGTTGGCGTTGATGTATAGCAAACCAGTTGACGGATCGTAAGCCGGTCCGCCCCACTCTGCACCGCCATCAAAGCCGGGAAATATTACCGATGGTTTTTTACCCGGCGGGATAAACATATTACCGTAGCGATAACCTTTCAATCGCTCCAAAACTTCGGCTTTTGATTCGGGCGATAAATACGGGTTGATATCTTTCTCCATAAAGGTTTGCCTTACAAATGGCTGAGGTAAGCTTGGTATAGGCTGTGTCGGCCAGGGTTTCTCGCCATCGAGCTCACTCGTTGTTGATACCTTGGTCTCATGAACCGGATACAGTGGCTTGCCCGTTACCCTGTCCAGTACGAACACAAATCCATGCTTGGTAGGCTGCGCTACGGCATCAATTAGTTTGCCTTTTCTTTTTATGGTGACCAGTGCAGGCGCAGTAGGTAAATCCTTATCCCACATATCATGATGAATCACCTGGTAATGCCATTTCAGTTTACCCGTTGCAGCATCCAGCGCCAACAAACAATTGGCAAATAATCCTTTGCCTAAACGCTTGCCTCCATAAAAGTCAAAAGATGCCGAACCTGTAGGGGCATACAAGATACCGCGCTTTTCATCCATACTAAAACCCGACCAGCAATTGGCCCCGCCGATATGTTTCCAGGCCTCTTTATCCTCCCAGGTATCATAACCAAACTCGCCGGGATGCGGCACGGTATGAAATATCCAGCGCAGCTTACCCGTACGCACATCAAACGCGCGTATACTGCCCGGAGCAGCGTTGGCACTTTCGTTTACGCGACTGCCTAAAATATACAGGTCCTTATAAATGATACCCGGCGTAGTGCCGGCAATGTACCAGTTTTTATTGGCCAGCTCCAGGTCATCATGCAGGTTGACGGCGCCGTTATCGCCGAAGCTAGAAATAAGTTCGCCCGTGGTCGCATTAATCTCATACAAATTAGAGCCGGCGCAATAGAGGATGCGTTTATCATTTCCACTTTGCCAATAAGTAACACCGCGACTGTTATTGACACCCAGATTGGTTTTTTTGGGCAGATGTTCTTCTGCATTAAACAGCCATTTCTTTTCGCCGGTGGCTGCATTTAGTGCAACCAGGCTTAAATGCGGCGTGGTGCCATACAATACACCGTCGACAATAATAGGGTTACACTGCATTTGCGACGAGCCTTTTATATCAGCATCACCGGTGTGGTAGGTCCAGGCAACCTGCAACTGCTTTACATTGCCGGTATTAATTTGCTTAAGCGATGAGTAGTGCGTTGTCTTTTTTGAACCGCCATAAACGGGCCAATCGGCATTTTGAGCCTTAATTGGCAAACTAAAAAGCACAAGCGAAATCCACAAACAGGCTATAGCCTTTTGATAAAAACACATCAGGAATAAGTATATAGTTTGGTTTATATGATCTCAAAATACCGCTTCAGCTCCCAATCAGTTACACTTTTGGCAAATTGGCGCCACTCCCACAAACGGGTTTGCGTAAAGTGCTCAACAAAGTCGGCACCTAAAATCTCTTTTGCTATGGCCGATTTCTGCATATCTGTAGCAGCCTCAAATAAATTTGGCTGTATGGTACCGTTGCTTTTATTTTGATAGCCATTGCCAATGGTTTGCGGCACATCCAGCTTTAACTTATTCTTGATACCGTATAAGCCCGACGCTAAAGCAGCGGCCATTACCAGATATGGATTAGTATCTGCACCCGGAATACGCGTTTCTAAACGGGTATAGCCTTTCGATGAATTGAGCACGCGGAAAGCCGTCGTTCTGTTTTCAACAGCCCAGGTTAAAGTAGTAGGCGCCCAGGCGCCTTCAACCAGACGTTTATAGCTATTAATGGTCGGCGCATACATGGGCAAAATATGGGGTAAACAATACAGCTGACCGGCCAAATATTGCTTATGCAGCTCGCTCATTTTATGAGCGTCGTTATTATCATGAAATAAGTTTTCCGATTGATCTTTGCTCCAAAGGCTTTGATGTATATGGCCGCCACAACCCGGCAGGTTTTCGTTCCACTTAGCCATAAAAGTGGCTGTGATGCCATGTTTGTAGGCGATCTCTTTAACAGCGGTTTTAAAGAGCGCTGCCCTATCCGCAGCTTCTAAGACATGCGAGTGCAAAATAGCCGCCTCATATACCCCCGGACCGGTTTCGGTATGAAAGCCCTCTATCGGTACGTTGAATTGGTTCAGCAAATCGACCAGATCTTTACAGAAATCATCATTTTCTGAGATCCGCAGTATAGAATAACCAAACATGCCCGGTGTTAGCGGCTGCAGATTGGTAAATTGTTTATCTTTTAAGCTTTGCGGCGTCTCCTTAAAGTTAAACCACTCAAACTCCTGCGCAAATTCGGGATGAAAGCCTATATCCTCGCATTCTTTGGTAATGCGTTTTAATAACGATCTTGGGCATACTGCCAAGCCGTTACCTGCGGCATCACTAAAATCGCCAACAAAAAATGGAATATTGTCCTGCCATGGGATGGTACGGAAGGTTGACAGATCAATATGGCATGATTTATCCGGATAACCTGTGTGCCAACCGGTAACCTGAACGTTGTCATAACAAACATCGCTACTATCCCAGCCAAAAACAACATCGCAAAAACCGTATCCACCTTGCAAGCCATCCAGAAACTTTTTAGTGTGAATCACCTTTCCGCGCAAAACGCCGTCGATATCGGCAAAGGCGAACTTGATTTTTTGTATATTGTTTTCGTGTAAATATGCTGTTATTTGTTGTTTGTTCATGGTATAGGTAAATCCAATTTTAAGCAAGATAGCTATCGTAGCCCAAAAAACTCAATTTAAAAATGACAAATGACCTTTTGTTTGTATACGGTACCTTACTACTTGCTGATAATGAGTTTACCAACTATTTAACCAGCAACTCAACCATTTGTTGTAAGGGAAAAATACAGGGCAGGCTTTACGACGCCGGGCATTATCCTGGACTCATTATAGACAAAGATAATTATGATGTTTGGGGAACGATTTATCGTTTACACAATACACCGGAAGTAATAAAACAGCTCGACTTCTACGAAGGCTATGGCGAAGGCGAAGAGCAGCCCAATTTATATATCCGCGAAGCTTTATCGATTGAGACTAATGAGGGGAAAATGACCTGCTGGGTTTACTTATACAATCGCTCTATTGCCGGGCTCAAAGAAATTGCGACGGGAGATTATGTTGAATATCTGCAGCAAAAGCTAAGGTAATTGACTTTCCCCAAACCCCGTCATTGCAAGGAACGAAGCAATCCCTGCGCGATAGTTACACCATGCTAATGATTAGCATATGTAGAGATTGCTTCGTTCCTCGCAATGACGCGATGTTTATAGAGACCTTTTTCAAAACAAAAAAAGCGATGAGCTTTTGGCCCATCGCTTTTACTTATCTATTCAATTTAACTAAAATTAGATTTTAGCTGATTTTACAGTTTTGATGATAACTGCAGCCACTTTGTATGGATCGGCAGCTGAGTTTGGACGACGATCTTCTAAGTAACCGCTCCAGTTGTGGTCAACAGCGTACAGAGGGATACGGATAGAAGCACCACGGTCAGATACACCATAGCTAAAGTCGTGGATAGAAGCGGTTTCGTGTTTACCGGTTAAACGTTGATCGTTATCAGCACCGTAAACAGCGATACACTCCGCAACAGCAGGACGGAAGGCCTCACAAACAGCTTTGAATTTAGCTTCGCTGTTAGCAGTACGCAATAAAGTATTTGAGAAGTTGGCGTGCATACCTGAACCGTTCCAGTCTAACTGACCAAGTGGTTTACAGTGCCAGTTGATAGAAACTCCGTATTTTTCACCGATTCTTTCCAACAAGTAACGGGCAACCCAGATTTGATCACCAGCTTCTTTAGCGCCTTTAGCGAAAATTTGGAATTCCCACTGACCGGCAGCAACCTCAGCATTGATACCTTCTACGTTCAAACCAGCTTCTAAACATGCATCTAAGTGTTCTTCAACAATCTCACGGCCATAAGCGTTGTTAGCACCTACTGAACAGTAGTAAGGGCCTTGTGGTGCAGGGTAACCGTTTACCGGGAAACCTAATGGTTTGTTAGTTTCCGGGTTCCACAAGAAATACTCTTGTTCGAAACCAAACCAGAAATCATTATCATCATCTTCAATATGAGCACGGCCGTTTGACTCGTGTGGCTGACCTTTTGAATCCAATACCTCGCACATTACTAAGTGCGCATCTTTTCTTTGCGGATCAGGACAGGTAAACACTGGTTTTAAGATACAATCAGAAGAACCACCCGGTGCTTGCTCAGTTGATGAACCGTCAAAGCTCCAGTTATCAAGATCTTCTACTTTACCGCTAAAACTTTTAACGATTTTGGTTTTGCTACGAAGGCTTTGAGTTGGTTTGTATCCGTCAAGCCAGATGTACTCGAGTTTAGTTGCCATGTTTTAAATTAATTTTATAAAGTTTGATTCAGATAATAGTTTTAATCGCAACGATTACGTTTGTTTGAGCAAATTTATATTAATAATTTGCTTTTTTACAAATTTTATCAAAAAAAGTTTAAAAAAATGGAAAATGTTACAATAAAATCACTCATCTACCTAAAAAACAATAAAACTTCCATCTAAAAAATACAAATAATCACTTTTAAGCTATTTATTTACAAATTCCGAATTTCAAAAGCTGATTATACAACATCCATTATCAATTTCGTAATTGACGCCTATTGATTACTAACAAAACCCCGACCTACCGTATAGAATAATGCAAAAAACATCAGATATCCGGCTTTAGCGCTACTTATTGATATTAAAATCCCCCAAAAGTCGGACAACCTTCACATCAGAGGCCAAAATCGCCATAAAATTGATTAACAATTCATATATAAGGGTATTTTAACATTTAACAGACGATGTTTATATTTTTTCAGTAAAATTGCGTCCGATATTTTGATTCTCATCTCATATAAATTTAAAATACTATGAAAATTACTGTTGTTGGTGCCGGAGCTGTCGGCGCTACTTGTGCGGATAACATCGCAAGGAAAGAATTAGCAGAAGAATTGATTTTGTTAGACATCCGCGAAGGTTTTGCCGAAGGTAAAGCTATCGACATGATGCAAACTTCTGCGCTGTTGGAGTTTGACACCAAAATTAAAGGTGTTACTAATGACTATGCTGCTACTGCCGATTCTGAAGTAGTAGTTATCACTTCGGGCTTACCACGTAAGCCGGGCATGACCCGCGAAGAACTGATCGGTGTAAACGCGGGCATTGTAAAAAGTGTTACCGAGAATATCTTAAAATACTCTCCTAACACCATCATCATTGTGGTTTCAAACCCAATGGATACCATGAATTATTTAACCTTGAAATCATCAGGCTTACCTAAAAACCGTGTTATCGGCATGGGTGGCGCGCTTGATTCTGCAAGATTTAAATACTACCTGAGCCAGGAATTAGGCTGCTCTCCAGCCGACTTAAACGCGGTAGTTATCGGCGGTCATGGCGACACTACCATGATCCCATTGATTAACCACGCTACCTGGAATAGCACACCTGTTACTCAATTCCTGAGCAAAGAGCAACAAGACAAAATCGTAGCTGACACCATGGTCGGCGGCGCTACCTTAACAAAATTGATTGGCACTTCTGCATGGTATGCACCGGGCGCAGGTACTGCATTTATGGTTGAGTCTATCGTTCGCGATCAGAAAAAACTGATCTCTTGCGGTGTTGCTTTAGATGGCGAGTATGGCCAAAAAGATATCTCATTGGTAGTACCGGTAGTTTTAGGCAAAAACGGTTGGGAAAAGATCGTCGACTACAAATTAACTACCGACGAGCAAGCTACCTTTAACAAAAGCGCCGACGCAGTACGCGCAATGAACCAGGTATTAACCGACAGCAATTTGATCTAAACAGATCAGACATAAAATAAAAAAGCCCTCCTCATAATACAGTGAGGAGGGCTTTTTTATTTCAGTAAATTATCGAATCGTCGTTTTCGGCGTTTCTCGTCAGGATCTATTTTGCAGGGCATCAATTTTATTTGTCTGATGTAATGATCAGGCAAACCGGCATCGGTAGCTAGCTTTAATATCTTAGCATGATACCAATCATACGGCAACAAATGGGTGGTCAGTGCATGCGGCTGGGTTACAAACACTTCGGCATGGTAGATATTATCGTCCATATCAAAGCAATGTACGGGTTCAAGTTTTAACGTCGAGCTCCATAAAGGGTCATGAAAATTTGAACGTTCCTCGTCATCTATCTGAATCAGCAGCCCCCAAACCATCGCATCCAAATCAAACGATTTCATGACATTGGCCTTGGCCGACTCATCTTCGCCGGTACTGTTAAACATGAAATGATAGCCGGGCAATTTACCGACACCCAGATTTTTGGCTGAGGGAACTGTTTTTGCGAACTTCTCTACATTCATGTTGCCCGCGTATGCAAATAGTATCATAGAGTTTTATAGGTAATTGGATAAAGTGGTAAACGCGTTCACCTAAAAAATGTTATAATAAATATCGGTGTTAAACGCTGATGGATATCTTCTTGCCCGTTTTTGCAGCTTCATAAACCGCCGCAATGATCTTCAAATCTTTCAAAGCTTCATAGCCGTCAACCGGCACCGGCGGCTGTTTATCGTGAAATATAATCTCAGCAAACTCGTCCATTTGTACCGCCTGATGTACGGTTATAGGTTGGTTTAATTCGCCCTGATTGGTGCGGCCCATTATCGGCCCGTAATTGGTGGATGGCTGCATTTCGGCAAAACCATGCTGGCCGTTCAGGAAAAACTTATCCAGACCATTCATATTATAGGTAGACAAGCAAGAAGCCGTCGCTCCACTTGGAAATCCAAATTGAAACTGGATGGTCTCATCAACACCTTCCTTGAATTTTACCGGGTCGGTTTTAGTTTCCTGGGCAGTTACCCAAACAGGCTCTTCGCCTGTCATATATCGCGCACCGTTTACCGCATAAATGCCGATATCCATCATTGAACCGCCGCCTGCCATTTCAGGTTTTAAGCGCCATTGTTTAGGGTCGCCGATTTTAAATCCGCACAGACCCTGAAAAAACATGATCTTACCCAATTCACCCTCCTTACGCATACGAATCACCTCTAAGGTCTTTGGCTCAAAATGCATGCGGTAGCCTACTAATAGCTTCACTCCTGCTTGTTTACAGCCGGCAATCATCTCTTCGGCCTGCTTTACGTTAATGGCCATAGGTTTTTCGCTGATGGCGTGTTTACCGGCCTTGGCTGTACGTAATATAAA
>Ga0157370_10006834_pt1 | contig 12502 bp, 6 predicted proteins | sample C35metaG_FD_113463 | JGI IMG/M metagenome (GOLD analysis project Ga0157370, IMG submission 113463) | Corn rhizosphere microbial communities from Kellogg Biological Station, Michigan, USA - C3-5 metaG | ecosystem: Host-associated > Plants > Roots > Rhizosphere > Soil | place: USA: Michigan...
ACCGAAAAAGTTTTAAAAGGCCTTAATGCTGAATATGATAAGAAATAAACTTTTACCATTTATTTTACTATTATTTATTTCCTCTTGTAACAAATCATTTGATACACAAGAGGAAATGAATGCATATATACAAGACGAAGATAACGGCTATCATTACAAAAAAACGATATCTGGTGTTGATTATGTTTTACAGTATAGACCAACTGATTTATTAGTAAAACAGGAATTAACAGAAAAAAATAGTCCGTCTGAGATAGAGAAATTAAGGAAGCAATACAATAAGTTTTTGTATTTCAATCTTTCAATGTCAAAAAACAATCAGGAGTTATTAAATAGTGTTGCGCAAGACAAAGCAAAATTTGGTCAAATGGTCAATGATTTAGCTTTTGGAATGGAGGAAAAACTACATGTTTACACCCCTGCAAAAGATACCCTTGCCCTAGCCGACTTTATTTATCCAAGAATGTACGGCATGAGTAACTCAACTTCTATTATGATAGTCTATCCCCGTGACGAAAAATATCTAAAACAAGACTATCTAAATTTTGTAATCGAAGATTTGGGTCTTAATACCGGAGATGTTAAATTCAAAATAAATACCAAAGCCTTAATAAACGAACCTCAACTAGTTTTTTAAAATCATAAACCAATAACCAAATACCACAAGCGCCATCGTATTATTGCCACTTTTTTCTTGTTGATATTTTTTCCAACATTATTACCTAATAATCTATTTGCTTCTAATAATGGACCAGTTGCTCCAGAAGCTACTAGTTTTGAACCTATAGATGCCACAGATATGGTTAATCTTAATACAGGAGACATGTCTTATGTTTTGCCTTTATTAAATGTACCAAGTCCAGAAGGAGGTTATCCGCTTACATTATCAAATCATGCGGGAATAGCAATGGACGAAGAAGCTTCTTGGGTTGGTCTTGGATGGAGTCTAAATCCTGGTGCTATAAATAGATCCGTAAAAGGAGTTCCAGATGATTGGGATAAAACAAGAGTTTCAGAATTATTATACGATCAAGGACAAAATTTAAACTACTATAGCTTCTCAATAGGAGGTACTCTGCCTAATGGTATAACAATTGGAATGAGTAGATCATGGGGAGCACATAAAGCCTGGGGGGGAACTGTGGGGTATGCAGGAGTAGGAATTGGAGTAGGTTCTGAACAAATTGAGGTTTCATATGCAGGAGTTGGTGTTGGATATAATTTAGATTCAAAAAAAGTTTCCGGTTCATACACTCTATCTGCAACAGGTGCCTCATACAATGGCCTTACTATAAATACCAGCGGAGAAGTAAAAGCCTCTGCTTTGGGTGTTTCTTATAGTACTGCTTCAAACAAAGTAACTTCACAATTTTTAAATGTCTCGAGCAATAATAGTACGCCCGTTACAAACTCAGATTATTATATAAATAACTTTAATCGTGGGTTTGATTTAAATGCAGCTGGTTTCTTTTGGATAGCTTATCAGCATACACACATTGAATATTCGCTTTTTAAACTTACCAACAGCTATAATTCTGGAACTTTAAATCTTTTCGATTCAAAAAAAGAATCCCAATACAAACAGGACATAAAATATTCAATGGATGTTAGAACTCATAACGTTGTAGATAAAAATCGTCCATCTAGCACAGGAATGTTTACACAAGCAGAAATAACATTACCTGATTATGACAACTATTCTGCAACAGCACAGGGAATGTCCGGCTCATTTTCTCCAAGAATTTATGATGAAGTTATGCTCTATGGCAAAGGAGATGAAGCAAATGATCTTGCAACATATTTAACATATCCTGCAAACACAAATGATAGTAACTATAAATTAAACAACAAACTGTTTTTTTATTTTGATAATGTAAATTCTTCCTTTTTAAGAACACAAACAGGAGATTTTAAATCCCTTGACCCTACATTTAATTTAGACAATAATACTGTCAATTCCAACGGTTCAAATGAAATGGGAAGATTTGTAAATAATATTGTTACCGATACTGATAATACTTTTAGCTCTAATTATAATAAAGATGGGCAATTAACTAAGGTTGGTAACAGAAAAAGAGATGGACAGTACATTGAGGCTTTTACAAATAAACAAATTGTAGATGGAAATACAGGTTCAACTCCTTTTCTGGAAGCATCAAATTATGATAGACAGTACTATAAAAATATTGCAGAAAATGGAATTGGAGCCTACAGAATTACCGCTTTAGATGGGAAAGTATATCATTATTCACTACCTGTATACAGCTTTGAGGAAGTTTATAAAAATTACTCAAATACGAGTAATGAAAATGATAAATTTTTAGAAACAATTAAAACAAAACCATATGCAACACATTGGCTATTAACTGCTGTTACAGGTCCTGATTATGTAGACATTAACAACAACAACATTATTGACAAGGATGATTATGGATATTATGTTCAATTTGAGTATGGAAAATGGTCAGATGGATATGGGTGGAGATCTCCAAAAGTTGGAGGAAAAACATATAATAGTAAAAATTTCTTTTTTTGGGGCCGAAAAGAAATTTACTACTTAGATAAAGTTAAAACCCGTACCCATACTGCTTTATTTGTTAAGTCAGTTAGAGAAGATGACAAAAGTACCTCTATACAATACCGAAATGGACAATATCAGTCTGGTGCAATGCCTATAAACTTAACCCAAACATTTCAAGACAGAATAGCCAGACCAATAGAGCAAGGATATTATTATGTACCCGTATCAAGTGGTTCTAATACATACCAGTCCTTGAATTTTAACTTTGACTACGATTATAAGCATAGAACCTATAAATATGTAGACTTACCTGAGAATTTAAGTTTGAAACTTGATAAAATAATACTGTTAAAAAATAATGATGCTGCAAATGCAAATAAAAATTTAGGGACTGGGACCAATAGGAAGAAAGGTTACACTTATTTTGATTTTGGTTTTTTTGGAGCATATGATGTATGCCGTAAAAATCCTTATGATGTAAAAGTTTCGGATATTAACACTGATCAAAATGTACTTGATACAGAAGATATTAACATCTTAAATCAATCACAAGGCTTTGATATTCAGACCAAGGCTGTAAAAGTCATCAATTTTAATTATGACTATAGTCTAGGAAATAATTTACCTAATGCAAATAACGGAAGACTGGCTTTAAGAAGTCTTGAACTTAATGGAAAAAATAACATTAAAACGATGCCTGCATATAAGTTCAATTACTTAAAAAGTACTGTTCCGTATAATTTCACTAATTCAGATAATTGGGGCTATGTAAAAGATAACCCCGATGCATGGAGTTTAAATGAAATTATAACACCTATTGGGGGTAAAATAAAAATTGATTACGAACCTGATTCATTTTCGAGAGAAGCAGCTTTAAACACTAATACAGTCGCGAGTTCTGCTGCTGATTATTATAGAGTTCGCCAGCCTTTAACCAATACTCCTGTTAAATATACCGTACAAGATGATATTATAACAATAAATACAGATTTTAAATATTCATCCGATAATTTAAATGACGTATTTAGCTTAAACCAAGAAATCGATTTAACTTTTAAATTTAAAGATCCTACTCATTATTCCCGCATGAATGAGTACACAAATAATTACACCATTATTGGTATAGATAATCCAAATAAAAAATTAACTCTAAAGCCTAACAATAAAACAGATATTACTCTTCAAAGAAGATTTTTTGAAGGTCCATCTTGCTATCATAGCAGTGGTACTGGAAATTTTGAAATAAAACAATATACTTATTCTGAACCAAATCAGGCTGAATACGCATTTAGTTTTAAGATTATTGCTAATTACAATCGATTAGTTGCCCAATATGGCCGAAATGGAAAGAATGGAGGCGGACTGAGAGTTAGACGAATTACTACTTCAGATTTTAATAATGGTAATATTTTATTTACGGATTATGACTATAGAAATCCTTACACAACAAATATATCAGGAGTAACTTCTTTTGAGCCATCAGATAACCCGCAAGTGGCAGATAATATTCAGGCTGTAGAAGAAATTCCTTCACCTAATGTACAATATGAATATGTAACGGCAACTATAAAAAACAATTCTGAAACATTATCCAGTTCTCTTTTTAATTTTAGAGTAATGGACGATCTGATGCAAAGTAATCAGAATGAGGGAGAATATGATTATAAATTTGGAGATCAGTTTTATTTAAAATTTTTCGGAGGCAGTAGAAGAGAATTTAATTCCAATTATCGTCAAGTATCTACTTCTAAGATCATGTTGTATGATAACTTTTCGTCATTAGGACAACTATTAAGTGTAAGGCATTTTAATTCTAAACAGCAATTGATAAGTCAAACTATTAATAAATATAAAAAATTTCAATATGATGACAAAGAAAATGGTATTTCGCAAGAAAGCTTTAAATATGCTATACAAGAATATACAAAGAGAAATTCAATAAATGCAAAAGATTTCAGATATACTTTCAATTCTATTGGAAAAGTTGTTTTTCCATCAAGATTAGAAAGTACAACCACAATAAATGGAGGTTGGTCGTCTACAAATTATTATGATAATTATGACTTTTTAACTGGTCAGGCAACTGAAACAAGAACAATAAATAGTACTGGAGAAATAACCAAAACTAAAATTGTTCCAGCATATTTAAGACATGGAGGAATGGGATCAAAAGTTGATAATCCTAATACATACAAAAACATGTTATCTCAGGTAGCAGTTAATTATTCTTATATTTTTGATAAAAATGGCGGTGCAAGTAAACCATGGAAAGAAACTGGTGTTGGTATTACAACATGGAATAATATATGGTCATATAAAGACATGGCTGGAGGAACGCAATCTCCAACTTTATTAAATGAAAAAATCTGGAGAAAACATAAATCTTATACTTGGAATGGAGAAAAAGACAGCAATGGTATTTTTAAAGGTTATATCAGTGGCAATAATTATGACACTGATGATGATTTTAAATGGAATTCTCCTTTAAATGACCCACAATCTTCTAAATGGAAGCAAATTTCTGAAATAACATTATATGATCATTTTTCGGCACCACTTGAAACAAAAGATATAAATGGTAATTATACATCAACAAAAATGGGAGATAATAATACCAAAGTAACTGTTGTAGGAAATGCAGGTTATAACGAAATATTTTTTGCTGGTGGTGAAAATGCCCCTATGACAGGTTTCGTTAACTTTATAGAACCAGAAGTGATAATGAATAATGCCTCAATAAATTCTACTTATTATCATACAGGCAAAAAATCAATTGCAGCCTCATCAAGTTCACAATTTGGGGTCGCTATGAGAAGTGGTCAACATAGACCTGGTAAATACAAAGTATCTGTTTGGGTTGAAAAATCAAACGCTGCAAAAGCAAGGATAAATAATAATAGTACTATAGTAGATTTTACAGAATCATACACTGCCGGAAACTGGGTACTGAAATCTGGTTATGTAAATGTAGCTGCAGGGGTGCATACAATCTATTTAGTTTCAGCAGATACTTCAATAGTATATTTTGATGATCTTATGATCCGTCCTGTGGCTGCATCAATAACAGGATATGTTTATAATGAATGGGATGAGTTAACCCATATTATTTCAAACAATGGCCTTGCAACAAGATTTGAATACGATGCCGCTGGAAGATTAATTAAAACGTATTCGGAAATTCTTGATGATGCTAATAATGGAATCACTGGTGGTTTTAAATTAGCTAAATCAAATACATATAATAATAAATATTTATAAGATCAATTTTATATAAATAAGAGTTTGTTAACCTAATAGAAAATCGATGAAAAAATATATATACTATTTTATCTTATTTCCGATATTTATTTTTGGAAATCCGGGAATTACTCATAACAAAAAAGCTGGTTCATACAATTTAGACGCCTTTGGAAACTATCCAAATTATACGGTAAATTTAATTTTATCAGATCTAGTCAATTCAAATGGATCTGTTTCAGGAAGTTTATCTGTTACAAATAATGTCTTATCTCTTGTTTTTGGCGGCAGGTGGCAGCCAACTGTAATGAAAACTGGAGTCATAAAAGTATTAACTATTTCTCCAAGTCTGCCCAATCTTGAATTAGGTCCCATACTTATAACCCCGAACGGTGTTCCAAGCGGATATAATGCAAAAATTGAAAATAATAGTTTAGTAATTTATGATGCTGCAAATTTAGTTACAAGTGTAAATACCAATATAAGCATATCACCATCTAACTATGCAGCAGGAGTTAATTACTCTAATGTACTGCCAAGCGTTTTTACTTGTACAACCGGAGAAGGAAGCAGTAATGGCAGTATATCCATAAAAAACGGTACAGTAAACCTAAGCATCACAGGTGCTTGGTCTAGTTCTTGTACACTAAAAACAGGTCAAATTCTCTACTTAAATACCGGAGTACCTTTACAAAATACTGAATTAGGAATAATTAAACAAGGTAGTGTTGACACTAACTACAGAGTTAAAATAGAATCTAATTATCTAGTATTTTACCATACAGGGGCCACTTCCCCCATTATACCTGCCTGCTATTTGACTTTTAGTAAAGATCTTGGAGACAGTGAAGAAGTTTTCATTTCTAATGATAATCTTTACAATTGGATTCATGGTGTTTCATACGACAGTAAAGGAAATGTGATAAGCCAATCCAGATCTTACTTTGACGATTTAGGAAAATCAGATGTGAACTTGTCTAAAGATTATGTTACAAATAAAATTTGGGGTACAGAAACAACATATGATAATTTTGGAAGGTCGGATAAGACCTCTTTTATCGCCCCATCGTCTCTTACAACTTTTAATAAAATTAATTTTCTAAAAAGTACTACTGAATCAACTGCTTCTGCCTATCCTTCTATTCTGCCATTAAATAATATTGCAATAAGTGATTCGTATAAAGCATCACAATCTATAACAGCTACTGGTAGTGTAGGTTCGGGATTGAATGTAACTTTAACTGCTCCAAATATAAATTTAGGGAATACTTTTACAGTAACTGCGACAGCAGGAAGCAGTTTTATAATTACAGCTGCTAATCTACCAGATATTTCAGCAAATGCAAGCTTAGCAAATTATTATAGTGACAATAATACTGACGAACCTTATCAGGCTACAGCAACCCATCCCTTTTCTCAAATAAATTATGATTCATTAAATCCTGGTAATGTTATTACTGTAGTAGGCGGTAATAAAATAAATGGAGAATGGAAAACAGTCTATTCTTATGTTGTCCCTGCTGCACAGGAAATGTATTATGTGTTTGGCTCTGATTTTTATGATGGAACAATTTCTAACGGAAAAGAAGAAGTTATTACTAAATTTTACAAATCTGTAAACATTGATGCTAATGGTAATGAAAATGTAGCTTTTACTGATGGCGAAGGCAAATTACTCGCTTCTGCCAGATCAGGTTCTGAAGGAGGAGTTTCATATCCAGTTGTTTCACTCATAGGAACTCAGGGATTTGTAGATGTTCATATTCCAAAAGGTATTTCATCAGGAAGCTTGATAGGAGGGGCAAATTTATATAATGTATATGATTTAAAAACAGGATTAATAGCTTCAAGTATAACTGGTGGAAATGCATATAGAATAGAAGCAAAAATACCTCCCGCTTCAGACCCAAAAGTTTATATTTCTTCAGGAACACCAACATATGATGCTGGTTCATTAGGAATAACTTATAATGTAAACTACTTTGAATATGCCATAAATATATATAACAAAACAGGTCAATTAATAAAATCTGTACAACCAAATGGATATACAAATAATACAACAATTGTAGCAAGTCCTACACACATGACTTCTACAAATTTTGTAACTACCTATTTATACAATACATTAGGCCAATTAATTGAAACATCAGATCCTGATCAAGGAAACAATAAATTTGCTTATCGCAATGATGGACAAATACGTTATTCACAAAATGCACTGCAAAGTAAAAGCAATGAAGTTTCTTACACCAATTATGACATTTTGGGCAGACCGATAGAAAACGGTGTTATTGCAGGAAATCCAGGAATATGGACAACAGCTGTCAATAGTGTAAATAATGCCGCAATCATTACTGGTAATAGTGTTAAGGAAAGAAATTTCTCAATATATGATTATACAGAAAATACCGTTACTGATCCCACTCTTTTACCAACAGCTTACTCATTAACAATTCCTACATCTTTAAGCCTTATTACTTTAGCACCAGGATATGTAAATTTACAGAAAAATTTATCTGGAAATGTAGCAGTAACTTACAAATCAGACGCCGGTAATACAATAAACTCAATTAGCTGGTACAGCTATGACATATATGGAAGAACAGAATGGGTTATACAATACAATGAAGGTCTTGGAGCAAAAACCACTCACTATGAATATGATTATAAAGGAAATGTACAAAAAGTTTTGTTTCAAAAAGATAATATTAACGAGTCATTTATACATAAATATACCTATAATATTAATGGTGTACTAACAAAAGTTGAGACCTCAACAAATAATACAAATTTTACAACACAGGCAGATTATAATTATTACAAAACAGGCGAATTAAAAAGAGTTAACATAGGTCTAGGAACGCAAGGATTAGATTATGTATATACACTAAGCGGACAACTTAAGAGTATTAACCATCCAAGCCTAGAAGCATCTAAAGATCCTGGAGGAGATAATAATGATGTATTTGGTTTGACACTTGACTATTATAACGGAGACTATTTACGTACGGGAAGGAATATTATTTCATCACCTACAATTAATACTGATTATAACGGAAATATAAAAGCAGCTAGATGGGCTAATAGAGCAATAGCTGACGATTATTCTGGGAATTCAACAAATCAAAAAGGGTATTTATACAATTACAACCTTAACAATTGGCTTACACAAGCTACATTTGGAAATGCAAATCCAAATACAGCTATTATTACTCCGTCGTCGGTTTTAAATGAAGGTGGCTTAACCTATGACCCTAATGGAAATATAAAAACGCTTATAAGAACTGATAATTCAGGCCGAATTATTGACAATTTGAATTACAGTTACAATGGAAAAAATCAATTAAACAGTGTTTCTGACAGCGGTATTGTAGATCCTAATTTAAATGATATTCGAAATCAAACAAACGCACAAAATTATAAATATGATGAAATAGGCCAATTAACAGATAATATTTCTGAAAATCTAAGTTACATTTACAACTCACAAGGATTAGTAATAGAAGTAAAGAAAAGTAATACTTCTTTAGTAAAGTTCTTTTATAATGAAAGAGGACAGCGTATTAGAAAAGAGAGTTATGGTTCACTGCCTGGTACCACTTATTATACAGTAGATTTATCTGGAAACACAATAGCTATATATTCCTTAACTGGCGGTGGAAGCATAAATCAAGTCGAACTACCAATTTATGGCTTAAATAGATTAGGCGTTACAAATAGAACAAATATAACAAACTATGAAATTACTGATCACTTAGGTAATGTTAGGGCAGTCGTTCAAAAGGAAACTGGAGGTACAGTTACAACAAAATCTTACGCCGATTATTATCCATTTGGAGAGGTATTATATGGACGTAATTCATTTGACAACTATCGCTATGCTTTTCAAGGGCAGGAACTGGATAAAGATACACAAATGGAGGCTTTTCAATTACGCCTTTGGGATGGAAGAATTGGAAGATGGCTTTCTACCGATCCTTATAGTCAGTATGCTTCTCCTTATTTAGGAATGGGAAATAATCCTGTTTCTGGAGTTGACCCTGATGGAGGCTGGCTCCTTAAATTCTGGGCTAATTTTCAGAGAAAGAACGCTATAAAAAATGGATTAGATCCTTCTGAAGTAATGTATAGTGAAAATAAAGGCTATTATTTTAATTTAACATCTGTGCAATCTGAACTTAGTGCCGGAGGTTTTGAGACAGGAATAACTATTACATCAGTTTCCTCTGGTAAAGGGCTCGATAATTACGGATGGACGCCTCAAATAACTGCTCATCAACCAAATTTCTTTGAAAATATCGAAGAAAATTATTTAAATCCCAGAGAAAGTGATAACTTTATTAAATCTAAGTTAAGAGGGCTGGCTAAAGTTCCATATAATATAGCGGATGATGCATATGTTTATGGTACAAGGAATTTTTATAAAGATAATTCGGCAAGGCACCTTAACGGTTTTGGTGCTAGTCCTCAAGAGGTTGTTGAATCTGGTATAAATACTATATATTTTATCACTCCAAGTCCAATTAAAGGAAGATTTTCAATTGCACCAAGTCTAGCCGGTAAATTTAATGTAGCAACCTTTGGTTCAACATTTAAAGGCACATTTTTAACAAAATTAACCCCTGCAACTAGAGGAGCGATAATTGTAAGAATAAATAAAATTCTTACTTCCTATACAAAACGAAGTAAATTTATTAGATATGCAAAAAAGGGTGCAAGAAAAGTAAACGAAGAAATAAATCAAGAATAATATGGATTTAATCGAAATAATATCAGGAAGATACTTGCTTGAACTCTTAGGGGCCATTACAAGATACATCTATTTAAATGCTATAACTCTTACCAACGATGATGATTTTATTTCATTTTCTAAAATATGGTCTCCTAAAGGAAGTATTGATAAAAAAAGTGGAAATAGTGACCGAAATCATATGATAGGTGTAATTGTTTTTGGCCTCATCATAATTCTTCTAATAATATTCACGTCATAAAAATTTAATTATAATATTCCGTTTTTTAAGTCAAAAAACTCTATTAGTTTACACTCACCTAATTTCAATTTCTTATTAACTAATACGCTAAACGGATTAATAATTTAAATTATTTTAAACAAAAAAAGAGACTTTCAGTCTCTTTTTTTGTTTAAAATAATCTCTTATAAAATGATTTTTCCCTTAGGAATTTTCTATTTTTCAAATTCTAGTAATTGCTCATAAAGTTTTCTATTTTAATTTACAATTTTCCAGAACGTTTAACCTCCTACTCTGCTCTTCGATAATCTTCATTAACTTCTCGGTATTCTTTTGTTGCTCAATAGTATAAAGAGTTAATTCCTCAACCTTTTTCAAAAGCGCCATATTCATTTCAGAAACATTGATTCCATTTTTCTCAAATTCTTTTGCCGATGGAATTTCGGGTAAATGACTGTTTTCTTTTATATATTTTTCAACTTCTTTTAGGTCTTTTAATTTATAATCACTTGCAAAAACATAATCAGGAGCAGGAACGGTTAAATCTACTTTTACTTCTTTTGAATGTATTGTACCATTTACTGCTAATTTTGCATCAGGGTTTTCAGTTCCTATCCCTACATTTCCTTCTAAATTCCAAATGCTTCCTCCGGAAAGATAAACATTGCCTTTAAATCTATTTTGATATGGAATTTCTACTGTTTTAGTTCCTGTCATTGGTTCATCAACGGCTGTCCATCCTTGAAACCAACTACTCGTTTCTGCCATACCCTGCGCATAAACACTTACTGTAAATCTTTGAAAATAAACTTTATCATTAATAAAAATAACTACTTTACCATTTTCATTAGATAAGTAAACCGGTGGGGTATAACTTCCTGATGAAGACATTTTTGGTGTATGAAAATAATAACTTGATGCATTTCCTGAATCTGGTCCGTTATAATATATATAATAAACAATTGTTAGGTTTATCGTCTCTGCAGTCTGATAATTAAACCCTGTTATTGTTATGGTAGGCATTTGACTTGCTGCGGCAAAAGGCAGATTGGTTTTAATTTTAACTCCATTAACCGGAGTGCCATTAATTGAATAATTAACTATATTATTATAATTCTGTGCGCTGCTGATGATTGTAAAAAACAATATCAAAATCAAGTATTTTTGTTTCATAGGTTTTTAAGTATTATTTAGATGAGGTTAATTACTTTTAATCTGTGATTTCAATTCTTTATTTTCTTGCTTCAAAACAGAAATATCTTTTTGCATTTCGATCATATATAAAGTTAATTCCTCAACTTTCTTTAAAAGCGCCATATTCATTTCAGAAACATTGATTCCGTTTTTCTCAAATTCTTTTGCTGATGGAATTTCAGGTAAATGACTATTTTCTTTTATATAATTTTCAACTTCCTGCAGGCTTCTCAATTTATAATCATTTGCAAAAACATAATCTGGTGCAGGAAAGTTTAAATCGACTTTTACTTCACGCTAACGGATTTTACCATTTACGGTTAATTTTGCATCTGGCGAAAAAGTCCCAATACCAATATTTCCTTCTGGCGAAACTCTCATTCTAATTTGTGGTTCTGCACCAGATCCATCCCATGTTAAAAAACTAATTCCTTTGTTATACATGCTCCCGTGAGATGTTCCCTGAATCATTAATTCGCCATAATTATTAAAAGGAAAAGCTCCTGTTCCATCATCAGGAAATCTTCTTGTTCTATAAATAAGAGGCGTAGCCCAGTACGCATTTGTTGCTGTCCAC
>Ga0157370_10006835_pt1 | contig 12500 bp, 14 predicted proteins | sample C35metaG_FD_113463 | JGI IMG/M metagenome (GOLD analysis project Ga0157370, IMG submission 113463) | Corn rhizosphere microbial communities from Kellogg Biological Station, Michigan, USA - C3-5 metaG | ecosystem: Host-associated > Plants > Roots > Rhizosphere > Soil | place: USA: Michigan...
CCCAGGATGCCCAGGCGGTCCAGCGGCCAGGCAATGACCACTGCCCGCCCTTCGACGTCGGCAATGGGCACAAAGCCGGTGCCGTTCGCAGCCTGGTGGGCGCGTGAGTCCTCGGAGTCGTTGCGGTGGTCGCCCATGACCCAGAGGTGCCCGGCGGGGACGGTGACATCAAAGGTGGTGTCCGACGGCGAGGCCCCCGGGAAGAGGTAGGGCTCGGTGATGGCCTTGCCGTTGATGGTCATTTTGCCATCGGCATCACAGCACTTGACCCTGTCCCCCGGCAGTCCAATGACGCGCTTGACGAGGTGCTGCTGCGAGCTGTCGGGCGCCAGGCCGATGAACGTGGCAATGTCCCCGACCCAGGCAAACGGGCCGGTGCTCTTGGGCACATTGGCCAGCCAGCCCTGGGTGTCCTTGAACACCACCACGTCCCCGCGCTTGAGCGCAAAGGGCTGGGGCACCAGCAGGTTCACAAAGATCCTGTCATTGATTTCCAGCGTGTTCTCCATGGACCCGGACGGGATGTAGAACGCGCGAAACAGGAAGGTCTTGATCAGGAAGGACAGCACAATGGCAATGGCCAGGATGGTGACTATTTCCTTGCTCCACGCCCACACGGTGTTGCTGACGCGTTCCAAGGCCGTTGTTTCACCTTCGGGCACCCGCGCGCCCGGCGTCGACGCAGTCTCGGGCTGGCCACCCTCGGGCTGGCCGCCGTCGGGGTTGCCGCCGTCGTCCTGGCCGGGGTTGCCGGGGCCGGGATCGCCGGGCGCATTCTGCTGCATGTGCGGTGCTTCCTTAAAGTTCAGTCCGGGGGGTCGGGAGGGCGTCGGTCACTTCGCAGGAACGGCGTCGCGCACCAGTGCGTGGATCCGCCCCAGCGGCCACACCGTGGCCCACGGGCGGCCGATCACCTTGTCGGTGGAGATCAACCCGCCACCGGGCGAACCCAGCAGTGACCGCGAATCCAAGGATACGTTGCGGTGGTCGCCCATAAGCCACAATGTACCCTGAGGCACCGTGACATCAAATGCAAACTCGCTGGGCTTGTCCCCGGGATACAGGTAATTCTCAGCAATGGGGACGCCGTTAACTTCCAGCTCGCCCGCCGCCGAGCAGCACTTGACCGTGTCACCGGCCACGCCCAGGACGCGCTTGACGTAGATGTTGTTGTTGGGCACAAACCCCAGCCACTGCCCCACGCCAATGGCGGCGTCCAGGAGTGGCCCGTTGCCGGAATCGTAGGGGGTGAAGGAGCCTGTGCCGTCAAAGACCACCACGTCGCCGCGCTTGACGGGCGTGGTGGAATAGTCGGTCCGGGAAACCAGCACGCGGTCGCCCGGGAGCAGCAGGGGCTCCATGGATGCGGAGGGAATGTAGTAGACATCCACCCACACATTGCGCACCACTGCAGTCAACAGGAACAGCACCACCACGGCCAGAACAACAAAACGCCAGCCCAGTTTCCTGGACCGGCGTTTCGTGTGGATCAAAGTGCGAATCCCTTACTTGCCGGGGATGTTGTCGCGCTTTTCCTTGATCTTGGCAGCCTTGCCGCGCAGCTTGCGCATGTAGTACAGCTTGGCGCGGCGAACGTCGCCCTTGGAGACGACCTCGATCTTATCGATGACCGGGGAGTGCACCGGGAAGGTACGCTCCACGCCGACACCGAAGGAGACCTTGCGGACCGTGAAGGTCTCGCGGACGCCGTCGCCCTGGCGGCCAAGGACAAAGCCCTTGAACACCTGGACACGTGCGCGGGAGCCTTCAATGATGTTCACGTGAACGTTGAGGGTGTCACCGGCGCGGAAGGCGGGGATGTCGCTGCGCAGGCTGGCTGCGTCGACAGAATCGAGAATATGCATTTCACAACTCCAGGCAAACGCCACAGGTCACTTGCTTTGTGTCACACTTTCCATGGACGGCACGCAGCCAGTCACGGAAAGTAAAAAGTTTCGTAGCCCACAGACCCATTGGCGGGTCACAGGCTGTGCCGCAACTGTTGACGAACGCTCCCCCTGTGGCAGGAACGCGCCCAGCAGGCACACTGCCTGATTATTCCACACGCCGCCCCTGCGCCGCTAATCGGCGTCGCGGGGCACGGCCTTGCCGTCGACGACGGCGTAGCCCAGTTCCCAGAGGACGTTCCGTTCCGTCTTGCTGAAGTGGGAGACGTCCAGGGCCGCGATGAGGTCGGGGCGCCGGGCCGCCGTCCGGCGCAGCTGGTGCTCACGCCGGAACTTGGCGATCTTGCCGTGGTTGCCGCTGAGCAGCACCTCCGGGATGTCACGTCCGCGCCAGGTGGACGGCTTGGTGTAGACGGGGTATTCCAGCAGGCCGTCGGAGTGGGATTCCTCAATGAGGGATTCGGGGTTGCCCACCACTCCGGGGATGAGCCGGCCAATGGCCTCAACCATGGCCAGCACGGCCACTTCGCCGCCGTTGAGCACGTAGTCGCCCAGGCTGACAGGGCGCACCGTGAACTGCTCGGCAGCCCACTCCAGGACGCGCTCGTCAATTCCTTCGTACCGGCCGCAGGCAAACACGAGGTGTTCCTCCTCCGCCAGCTCATAGGCCAGCTTTTGGTTGAACACCTCCCCCGCGGGCGAGGGAACTATGAGGGTGGGTCTCCGGGCGGGCACCTGGGCCGCGATGTCGCCCAGTGCCAGGGCCCAGGGCTCGGCCTTCATGACCATGCCGGCGCCGCCACCATAAGGGGTGTCATCCACCGTGCGGTGCCGGTCCGAGGTGTAATCCCGCAGACCGTGGACGTGCAGGTCCAGCAGGCCGTCGGTGCGGGCCTTGCCGATCAGGCTCAGTTCCAGCGGCGCCAGGTATTCCGGAAAGATGCTGACAACGTCAAGACGCATTATTGCCCGGCGCCTTCCGTGCCCGTGCCGTCGGCTTCCTTGCTTTCGGAAGCCTTGCCCTCAACGTCCTTGTTCACGCTGAACAGCCCGTCCGGCGGGGTCAGACGCACATAACCGTCCTCCAGGTTGACCTCGGGGACAATTTCATCCACGAACGGAACCAGGACTTCGTCGCCGTCGTTGTCTTCAACTATCAGCAGGTCCTGCACGGGGAGGGTGCGCAGCCCGGCAACCTTGCCCACCACCTCCGTGCCAACCCGGACCTCAAGGTCCAGCAATTCGTGTTCGTACCAGGCGTCGTCGTCCCCATCGTCATCTGAGTCAAAGAACAAGGTGGCCCCGCGCAGCAGTTCGGCCTCATTGCGGGTCGTGGTGCCCTCAAACCCGAGCAGCAGGATGTCCTTGTTCCAGCGGGAACTGGCCACTGTCAGGGGGCCCAGCTTGGCCGGCTCGACGGCGAATTGGGCGCCGGCGGCGAAGCGGGAATCGGGGGCGTCCGTGAGGACCAGCACCGTCACCTCGCCGCGGATGCCGTGTGGCTTGCCGATCCGGGCAACTTGAACCTGCATGTGAACTCCTGGGAAATTGGTAGGTGGAAAAAATTTGGCCCCGACACCATTATGGTGCCGGGGCCAAAAGGCTTGGCTTGTTGCTGAAAACCCCCAACCCTGTGCGGGCGCAAGGTTCCCTGGTGCGGCAGGCTAGCGGCGGCGGTCCGTGTCGACAACGTCAACGCGGACAGGCTCGCCGTGCGCCAGTGCGGCAACCACCGTGCGCAGCGCGCGGGCGGTGCGGCCCTGGCGGCCGATTACCCGGCCCAGGTCGTCCTGGTGAACGCGCACCTCGAGGGATTCCCCGCGGCGGTTGTTCTTGACAGCCACCTTGACGTCGTCGGGAGAGTCAACAATCCCGCGGACAAGGTGCTCCAGCGCTTCAGCCAACAATTTACTCGGCCTCGGCGCTCTCGGGCGCCTCGGCTTCGTCAGACTTGGCAGCCTTCTTGGTGATGGCTTCCTTGACAACCAGGTTGGTTGCCTCGGGGGCGACAAAGGGAGCCTTGGCTTCCTTGGTCTTCAAGGTGCCTTCCTGGCCCTTGATGCCCTTGAACTTCTGCCAGTCACCGGTGATCTTCAGGATCTTGGCGACCTGGTCGGTCGGCTGTGCGCCGACGCCGAGCCAGTACTGGGCACGGTCAGACTTCACTTCGATGAAGGAAGGCTGCTCGGTGGGGTGGTACTTGCCGATCTCTTCGATGGCACGGCCATCACGCTTGGCGCGTGCGTCCATGACGACGATGCGGTAGTACGGTGCGCGCATCTTGCCAAAGCGCTTAAGGCGAATCTTTACGGCCACGTTTGTGGTTACTCCTGGTTCGAAAAAGGGGCGAACTCCGTTTCACGCTCCCGTGGGGCGGGCCGGTCAGCGGATTTCTAAGGACAGGATCATCGCCCGGAGAGAGGGGCCGCGCGGATCGAGTACCCGTCCATTATGCCAGATAATTGGACACCCGTGCGACGCGCCCCGGCGTGTTGTCCGTCATCGCCCGGCGCTAAGGGGCCCATGAAGGGGTCTGTGAAGTGGTTATTCGGCGGAAAAGAAGAACAGGCCCATCTTCGCGTTGTCGTCGGCCGCCTTGGCGGCTGCAACGGACATGGCTGCCAGGGCGCGCACCAGCGGCTCGGTGACCTCCGGGGTGAATTCCATTTCCTCCGCCGCCGCCCACTCCGCAGCCAGTTCGGACACGTCCTCCTGGTCCTCCAGGCTGTCAAGCTCGGCAAACACTTCCAGCAGGGCATCCGGCACGGCATAGAGGGTGTCCAGTTCAATGTCCACCAGGCTCAGTTCGGCAGCAACTCCCGTGGCATGCACCTTTTTCACGGCCAGCCCGCCCAGGACTTCGATCTCAAAGTCGCTGAGCCCCGGCGTCGGCAGGACGGGAACGTCAATGGCGGGCGACTTTCCGGCTTCCCGGGCCTTGGCGCGGGCAACGGCCTGGTGGTGGTCCGCGATGAAGAATTCTGAGTAGCTTGCCAAGCTGGTGCCTTTCGGTGGGTTGGTCCGGCCCGGGCCGGAGCCGCTCAGCGGTGTGCTGCGGCAGCTTCTGCCTCAACACTAACGCGAATCCGGTTCCGCCACGGATCGTCAAAGACAATTTCGGCGCCGGTGTCGGCCATGGCGACGCCACGGCGGGCCAGGCGCTCTGCCAGCGCCCCGACGTCGTCCTGCCCCGGGACCGTGATCAGCACCTCGCCCAGGCCCAGCGTGTCCTTGCGGGGGCCGGCGCCGCGGCTGTTCCAGACGTTCATGGCCATGTGGTGGTGGTACCCGCCCGCGGAGACAAACAGTGCCTGCCCGTGCCAGCCGGCCGTCTTTTCAAAGCCGAGGGTGTCCACGTAGAACTTTTCCGCCGTGGCCACGTCACCTACCTGGAGGTGGACATGGCCGACGCCGGCGCCCGCGTCCCGCTGCCCGCTCACCGACGCTTCAGTCAGGTGCTGCTGGAGGTAGCGCTGCGGGGGCAGGGCCAGGGAGTCCATTTCCACGGCACCGTTGGACCAGGACCACTCAGTGCGGGGACGGTCCCAGTAAAGCTCAATTCCGTTGCCTTCGGGGTCGGTGAAGTAGAACGCCTCGGAGACCAGGTGGTCTGCGCTGCCGGCAAACAGTTGGGGGTCATACTGGGCGGCGCTGGCCACGGTGGCGGCCAGCGAGGCCTGGTCCTGGAAAAGCAGGGCGGTGTGGAACAAGCCGGCCTCGCCCCGGCCCGGAATGTGCAGCCCGCCGGCCGGCTGCAGGTGCACCAGGGGCACGGAGCCGCGGCCCAGGTACTGGCCGCCGTCGGCTTCGGCAACCACGTCCAGGCCGAGGGCCTTTTGGTAGTAGTCGCCCATCAGGCGCATGTCGCCCACCTTGAGCATCACGGTGCCCATATGCAGGTCGGCGGAGAGGAGGTCGTGCTGGGTGGTCATGGCTGCTCCAAGGTTTGTGGTGGTCATAGTCTAGCAAACTACTTGAAGCTTCAAGTTATTCCTTGCCTGGGGCCGGCAGTCCGCCTTCCCTGTCCCACAGGCCGTGGTCCAGGGCAAACAGTGTGGCCGACACCCGGTTGGCCGAACCGGTCTTTTCATAGATGTGCTCCACATGGTTCCGGGCCGTTTTGGGGGCAATGAACAGGGCGGCCGCTATGTCCTTGTTGTTCATGCCCCGGCACAGCAGCGAAAGCACCTCGAGTTCCCTCGCGGTCAGTCCGGCGGCTGGACTGCGGCGACGGGCGGCTCCCGTGCCTGCCTCCCGACCCGTCCCATGACCCGCCCCCGGACCCGCCGCCGCCAGGACCGCATCGACGGCGCGTTGGTCCAGCCGCCCGGAGACGGCGTCTTCGTGCAGCCTGCGGGCGGCATCCGCTGGCACGGCTGCCGGCCGGTGCGGACGCGGTTCCACCGCCGACTGGTACGCGTCAACCGCCGCGAGCAGGCGCTGGCCAGAATCGAGCCCGGCGCCCGTGAGACCCCGCGGATAGCCGGAGCCGTCGAGCCGCTCACGGTGCGCCCCCGCCAGCGCTGCCACCCGCCGCAGGCCGGGCACCCTTCCAAGGATGCGCTCGCTGAGGAACGGGTACATTTGCATCCGTTCCCGGTCCATGGAGGACAGCCCGGCTGCCTTGTCCCAGACCGCATTGGAGACACCCATGCGGCCCAGGTCGTGGACCCAACCGGCACGGCGCAGCAGCTCCACCCCGTCCGCGGGAAAGCCGTACGCTTCGGCGGCGCGGGCCGCGAGGGCGGCCACGGCCCGGGAATGGCCTGCCGTCCAGGGGGACTTCAGGTCGGCAAAGTCCCCCATGGCGGCCAGGACGGCATCCATGCCGGCCTCGGTCAGCTCGTCGTCCCCCGGGGCCGCGGCGAGGGCTGCCGGCCACGGGTCCGCCTCCAGCAGCCCCGCCGTCAGGCCGGCGGCCCGTGCGCAAAACAGCTCCGCCAACTCTGGGTCGAACTGCGTGCCGCGGCGCTGCCGGACCATGTCCACCGCGGCCGGCAGGCCGCCTGTCCGCAGGAACACCTCGGCTGTGTCCGCCAGCTGCGCGATGCGCATTTCCAGCGGAATTTCGACGCCGGACCTCCCCGCCGGGAGTCCCTTGCCGTCCCAGCGCTCAAAGGCATGGCGCAGGATCGCCGGCATGGCCGGGTCCAGTCCCACCCTGTCGGCGAGTTGCCCGGCGGAGAGGCAGTGCGAACGGATCAGCTTCCTGACCGCCGTGCCCGCCGTTGCCGCGAAGTGCGACTGCCGGGCGGCGCGCCGCAGTGGCGGCAGCTCTGTGCCGGTATGGTGCAGCATCAGCGACAGCATGGGCAGCCCGTGGGCGTCAATGAGGTAGTAGTCGGCGCGGAAGCCGATGTCGTCGCCAAAACGGGCAGCCAGTTCGAAGGAGTCCGCATGGCAGCCAATCCAGGCCAGCAGGTTGGCATAGTAGGTTCGGGTCCGCGCCTCCGGCCCAAGCCCCAGCAGATCGGCCATCCGCACCCCCAACAGCATGGCGCGCAGCATGTGCTCCATGGGCTGGCCAAGCCCCAGATCGATGGCCAGGGACAGGGCCGCCAGCACTTCGGCGCGCCTGGCCGTGGCGGGGGGCCGCGGCACTGCGCCCGCCGGCCCGTGGGCCGTGGGAGACCGGAAGGAGCCGCCGAAATCCTGTGCCGCCACACCCCCATTCTACGGCGGGCGCAGGTTCCGCACCGGCTTCAAGTGCCGGCCGCTGCCGGTCCCGCGGCCGCCGGGAGTGCCGGACGCCCCGCCCCGCCCACGGGTGCGAGCAGGGCGTCCTGCAGCCCGGGAGCCAGTCCGGGAGGCACGTCAACGTCCACTGCCAGTGCGTGCAGCGCCCTGCTGAAATAGTTGCGGGCCGCGGCAGCCAGGGCGATGTCCACAATCTCCCTGTCGCTGAAGCCGGCGTCACGCAGGGACTGGGAATCGGCGTCGTCCATGGTGGCGGAGGCGGTGCTGAGCTTGAGGGCGAAGTTCATCATGGCCACCTCGTCCGCGGGGAGGCCGGCGGTGCGGTAGTCGCGTGCCACGCGCTCCAGCTGCTCCGCCGGCATGAACTTCAGGGCCTTGAGGCCGTGTGCCAGCAGGCATGCGGCGGAGCCGAGGCCGCGTGCGGCGGCCAGCGTCACCAGCTCGTAGCGCCGCACGCCCAGCGAGCCAGCGATGGCCGCCTGCAGCGCCCGCCAGGCAGCAAGCGCCTCGGGATTCAGGGCCATGGCGCGGGTGTGGCTGGGAACGTAGCCCATGGCCTTGAGGTCGTCGGCATACAGTTGTGCCACGAGTCCCGCGGCAGCCGATTCGGGAATGGTTTCAATGATGCTCATGGTGCTGCGCCGCCCTTTCATGATCCGGTATGTGGTGGGGTGCCGCGGTGGATGGGTACCTGATGCCCAGGTCCGCCGCAAACAGGCCCCGCTGGGGGAGCCAAAAATCACCCAGGCGTGCCTGGCCGGGGAGCGGCCGCAGGGTACCCGCGTCCTTGCCCCCAATGGCGGCACGGCTGCGCGTGACGGCCCAAATCCGCAGCGGCCTGGCCTGGAAACTTTGGCCGTTGGGGACAATCCCGGCAAGTTTCATCCGTCCCGCGCCCAGCGCGGGCCCCATCATGGCGGCCATGGCGTTGACCACACTGTCCCGGCGCCACAGTGCGGCAGGAAATCGCAGGGCCGTTGCCGTTGCAGCCCGCGTGACCCACGTTGCGCCGAATTCCAGTTCCCACTGCACCACGCCGGGCACGCGCACCGTGAGTGCCGCGGGCCCGGTCCACTCGGCGTTGACCGGAGCGGTGGCGGCCCGCGCCAAGGCGGCGCCAAAGTATCGGGCACAGCTGAGCTCCGGCGGGGCATCTGCGTAAATCGTCCACTGTCCGGCGGGGGTGCGCAGCCATACGGCACGGTACCCCGGGCCCACCGAACTTGTGGGGAAGCGCCGGAATGCCAGGTAATGGCCGGAACCAAAGGGCACCCCGACCACCGCGTAGCCGGCAAAGTGTTCTGCGGTGTCGGGCGGCTGGATGGCAGCCTGTTCCGCCGCCTCTGCCCATTCCCGTGGTGTGGTTGTCTTCATGGCCCTCTCCCTTTTTTGCCCTGGTCCGGCCAGCATAGGGCCGCGGCGTCCCGGTGGCATGGGGCAGATGACCCATTTGTGCCGTGGGGAATTGGGGCGGGGATTTCCTAGCGAAGTTCGGCGGACATGGCCACGCGCCGGCCCATGGCGTCGAGCCCCAGCGCTGCTTCCTCGCGGCGCAGCTGGCGCAGTTCAGGGGCCAGCGCCCTGTCGGCCAGCTCGGCAAAGCCGCAGCTGGCGTAGAACGGGCCGTTGAAGGGCACCTCGGCAAAGGTGCACAGCGTCATCGCGCGGAATCCTGCCTCAAGGGCCCACGCCTTGGCCGCCAGGACCAGCGCCCGCCCAATCCCCTGCCGGGCGTGCTCGGGGCTGACAGCAAGCTGGGCCAGGTGCGCCTGGCCATCGACAATTTCCAGCCGCGCAAAGCCCACGGGGGGCCTCCCGGCAACCACGATGTGGAACGCGCCCGCATAGGATTCCGCAGTGCCGGGCGGCGGAAAGTCCGCCGGCGCCCCCGGAGGGAACGGCGGGTCCAGGGTGGCAAATGCCCGGTCCGCGTCCGCTTCCAGGGCAGGCAAAAGCGAGAATTCACTCAGCGCCGCGGGACGAATTTCCAGCATGGAACGATCCTACGGCTTGACACCGACACCCTCTTCTCGTGTACCTTCAATCTTGACCACACGGGAGCCCCGAAGCAGGGGCTGAGACACGGGCTGTAGCTGCCCGGGACCGTTGAACCTGTCCGGGTAATGCCGGCGAAGGAAGTGAGCACCACCCTGTGAATTCCACCGAACAAAGCCCTGCCCACACGCTGTCCTGGCTGACTGACCCCGACCACGGCCTGCGGGTCCCTGTGACGTCCATTGCACTGGAGGATTCGGCGCCAGGCCGGGAAAATCCGCCCCTTCAGGTGTACCGGACAGCGGGCCCGGGCAGCGACCCGGTCCGCGGACTGCCGCCGCTGCGCGACCCCTGGATTGCGGCTCGCGGGGATTGCGAAAACTATCAGGGCCGGGCGCGCGAACTGCTCGACGACGGTCGCTCGGCCCAGCGGCGCGGCGCCGCCTCCGCGGAATGGCGCGGTACGAGGAGGGCGCCGCTGCGGTCGCGGGAGGGACGCACCGTGACCCAGATGCATTACGCCAGGGCCGGCGTCGTAACCCAGGAAATGCGTTTTGTGGCGCTCCGCGAAAACTGCGACGTGGAACTGGTGCGCCGCGAGCTGGCGGCCGGCCGGGCCATCATTCCCAGCAACATCAACCACCCCGAGTCCGAGCCCATGATCATCGGCAGGGCATTCCTAGTGAAGATCAACGCAAACATCGGCAACTCGGCCGTCACCAGCTCCATCGCCGAAGAAGTGGACAAGCTCCAATGGGCCACGCTGTGGGGCGCCGACACGGTCATGGACCTCTCCACGGGTGACGACATCCACACCACGCGGGAATGGATCATCCGCAACTCCCCCGTCCCGATCGGCACCGTGCCCATCTACCAGGCCCTGGAAAAGGTCAACGGCGAGGCGGACAAGCTCACGTGGGAGATTTTCCGCGACACCGTGATCGAGCAGTGCGAACAAGGGGTGGACTACATGACCATCCACGCCGGTGTACTGCTGCGCTACGTCCCGCTCACGGCCAACCGGGTCACGGGGATCGTGTCCCGCGGGGGGTCCATCATGGCCGGCTGGTGCCTGGCGCACCACCGGGAGAATTTCCTTTACACCCATTTTGACGAGCTGTGCGAGATCTTTGCCCGCTACGATGTTGCCTTCTCCCTCGGCGACGGCCTGCGCCCGGGCTCCACGGCCGACGCCAACGACGCCGCCCAGTTTGCGGAGCTGGACACCCTGGCCGAGCTGACCAGGCGGGCCTGGGAATTTGACGTGCAGGTCATGGTGGAGGGGCCCGGCCACATTCCCTTCCACCTGGTCCGGGAGAATGTGGAGCGCCAGCAGGAGCTGTGCGACGGCGCCCCGTTCTACACCTTGGGCCCGCTGGTCACCGACATTGCCCCGGGCTACGACCACATCACCTCGGCGATCGGTGCCACGGAGATCGCCCGGTACGGGACGGCCATGCTCTGCTATGTCACGCCCAAGGAGCATCTGGGGCTGCCCAACAAGGACGACGTGAAGACAGGCGTCATCACCTACAAGATCGCGGCGCATGCGGCCGACATGGCCAAGGGCCACCCGGGTGCGCGGGACCGTGACGACGCCTTGTCCAAGGCCCGCTTTGAATTCCGCTGGCGGGACCAGTTTTCGCTGTCCCTGGACCCGGCGACGGCGGAGGCCTTTCACGACGAGACGCTGCCCGCCGAGCCGGCCAAGACGGCGCACTTTTGCTCGATGTGCGGCCCCAAGTTCTGCTCCATGCGGATCAGCCAGGACATTCGGGACGCCTACGGCGACACGGCGGATCAGGAGCTGATTGCCGGCGGCATGGCGGCCAAGAGCGCCGAGTTCCGGGCGGCCGGGGGCACGGTGTACCTCCCCGAGCTGGTGGTTCCCCGCCCTTAGCGCCGCCGACCGGGCTGGATGACCGCTTCGGCCTTCCGAACGCGCCACGTGGGTGACCCGCTTCAGCCCCTCAGCGGCCGGTAGACCTGGACGACGACGCCGCTGGGGAAGGGGGTGCTCCCAACCAGCTCAAGATGCCGTGATTCCGAAAGCCGGTCGAACAGGGCCTGGCCGCGCCCCAGGACCATCGGCTGGACCAGGAGGCGGTACTCGTCGATCAGGTCCGCAGCGGCGAGCCCGCCGGCAAGCCCGGCACCTCCCCAGACGATCACGTCGGGGCCCGGGTCTGCCTTGATGGTGGCGATCTCGGTGGCGAGGTCGCCGCGCGCGACCCTGGTCTGCGGCCACGTGGCCTCGTCGTCGCGGAGCGTGGCCGAGAACACGACCTTGGGGATGTCGTTCATTGGCGATGCGTAGGGGTCCTCCGAGGTGGGCCAGAACGACGACATCTCCTGGTAGGTGACACGCCCCATGAGATGTGCACCGGCCTTGCTGATCCCCTCAAGCTTCCACTGCTTCAACGCAGAGCCTTCGGGGACTGCCATCCCCGGATGCTCACGGACGCTGCCAACAAACCCGTCAACGGACATTGACATGTACAGGATGACATTCCGCATTGTTTGCTCCTCGATAGTGCCGCACTGCTGCCGTCCTTCCATTCTGCGGCCATGCGGCGAACGGCGACAGGGCAACAAGGTGGCCGGCGCCACGGTGGACCATCCCGGGCGGGGGGCGGCCCCCGCCTTGGCCGTGATCCATCGGTGGGCCGCGGGGTTGCTCGGCGTTTTAAACACGAAATGCCCGTCATTTAGAGGGAGGTACGGCTACCACGGTCAAATCTTCGTACCTAAAAGAGGGCATCGCGCGGATGCACATGTCCCACAGCCGTGCGTCCCTGTCAGTTTCCTTTGACCAGGAGAATCCGGTGCCGCAGACCGGGCCTGGTCCCGGTGATGCGCCTGGGCCGGACGGCGCCCTTGTTCGGGACACCGTCCGGGGAA
>Ga0157370_10006837_pt1 | contig 12498 bp, 15 predicted proteins | sample C35metaG_FD_113463 | JGI IMG/M metagenome (GOLD analysis project Ga0157370, IMG submission 113463) | Corn rhizosphere microbial communities from Kellogg Biological Station, Michigan, USA - C3-5 metaG | ecosystem: Host-associated > Plants > Roots > Rhizosphere > Soil | place: USA: Michigan...
AAATCTCACAAAATAGTCACTTTTCCGGCCGTAACAGAAAAAAATCGCTAGATTTGCTAGCAATCCCGTGGTTTATGTGTGGTGTCCAAATCGGAACTCACCATTATGGCAGCACCACTAAAATCAAAAAAGAACCTGACCCGTTTCACTTACGAAACCGCAGCATTCGAGGGATGGAGACTGTGTATCAGCCGCGCTGGTACTACATTTACCCGTTACTTCCCTGACAAGCGTTTCGCAGGCGGCAAGAAATCGCTCGCAGCAGCAGAAGCTACCCTGGCAGAACTCAAGGCTCTGGTAGATGGCTCCAAGCGAGTGGATGGAAAGCTTACCGCAGCGACGATCAAGAAAGCAAATAAACTGCTTCAGAACGCATTCTGAGCAAATAGTTCCTCCCCCCAGGATTTCCGTTGTTTGCGCGAAGCCACTGTCTTGCTTTCTTGCACCATGCCTGGCGCAATAAAAGTAGCAATACAGTGGTTTCGTCGTGATTTGAGGATTACAGATAATACCTCACTGAATCAAGCGGCGGCCCACGCTGCGCAGGTAGTCCCTGTCTATATCGTAAGTGAGTGGAAAACGCACCACGCCTGGACAGGTCCCAACAGGCAACATTTTCTCTGTGGCAGCCTTGAATCCCTGGCCGCCAATCTGAAAACCATCGGAGGAAGCCTGATCATCCGCCAAGGGAGTGCGGTGGCAGAGCTGAAAAAGCTGATCGAGGAAACCGGGGCCACTGAGTTGCACTTCAATCAGGACCCGGATCCATACGGCAGGGCCATTGAGAAGAAAGTAACCGCCCTCTGTGATGAATTGGGCGTGTCCTGTCATTCCTATCAGGATGCAGTCCTGCATGGGCCGGATGAATTGAAAACCCAGGCCGGGCAACCTTACAAAGTTTACACCCCTTATAGCAAAAACTGGCTGGCCCGCCAGAAACCACACCCCCGGCAGAAGCCTGCTGACTTGGCCACGCCGGAGAATATCAAGACCCTGCCCTTGCCGACGGTAAAAACCTGGGGATTGAAAATGCCGGATACCCAGATCGTCCCGCCGGGAGAGAAAGCTGCCAGAGAACGCCTGAGGCGCGCGCTTTCCGAGCGGATTCCGGCTTATGGGGACAACAGGGATTTCCCCGCCGTGGATGGCACGTCACGTATCTCTCAGGATTTACGGTTCGGCCTCATCTCCATCCGGACCGTATTTGCCGAAGCGATGAAACTAAGGGAGAAATCCCAACCCCGTGCGCGGGAGAGTATTGACAAGTTTATCAAGGAGCTCGCTTGGAGGGAATTTTACTTCGCCATTCTCTATCATTTCCCGGAAGTGCTGAACCATGAGTTCAATGAAGATTGGCGTGGCCTTCCGTGGGATGAGCCGGGAAAAAATTTTGAAGCCTGGAAACAGGGTCGCACCGGATTTCCCATCGTGGATGCAGGGATGCGCGAACTGCTGGCCACCGGCTTCATGCACAACCGGGTCCGGATGATCACCGCAATGTTTCTGACCAAGGATCTGCACATTGACTGGAAACAGGGAGAATCCTGGTTCATGCAGCATCTGGTGGATGGCGAAATCGCTTCCAATAACGGCGGCTGGCAATGGTCCGCCGGCAGCGGTGCGGATGCAGCCCCGTACTTCCGCATTCAGAACCCATGGACGCAGACCGTCCGGTATGACCCCAAGGGCAACTACATCAAAAAGTGGGTGCCGGAATTGGCTAACGTCCATCCTTCGCGGTTTTTCGAAGCGCCCAAGGACGGACGGCCCATCGCCGAAGGCTATCCCCTGCCCTGTGTGAATCATCAGGAAGAGCGCGACCGCACACTGGCGATTTTCAAGAAGCACCGGGGAAATTGAGCATTGCTGTACATGTATAGCGCGCTGTGATACCCTCATGCTCGCTATTCGTCTTGATGCGGAAATAGAGAAGCGTCTAGAGCTTTTGGCAAAAAGGACCGGCCGCACGAAAACCTTCTATGCCCGCGAAGCCATTCTCGCCCATCTAGACGATCTGGAAGATATCTATCTGGCCTCTGAAAGATTGCGCGAACCGGCACAGACTTATTCCGCACGACAAGTAAAGGATGAGCTGGGTCTATGGATTCGACGAGTGAGCGCTCAAGGAACTCAAGAAGCTCTCCCGCCAAGCTCAGCAGAATATTATCGCTTATCCAGATGAACGAATTGCGGGAGATGAAGATCCGCGCCCATTTGGAAAATGCCTGAAGGCTGATCTGGCCAGCCTATGGAGATACCGCGTGAATGAATACCGGATACTCTGCCAGATTGTGGATGGTGAACTTCGGGTGCTCGTCATCGCAGTCGGCCATCGGAAAAATATCTACGAATAACCCGGCGATTATTCCGCAGTTCTGCTGCTGCATCGGCGCATTTTGGTCTATTGCTTCGCGCCGGAGCTGGCCATGAGGGCTGCGGCGATGCGCTTCAAATCCTCCACCGGGATGGCGAAGCTCTCCGCACGATTGGCCCGGGCGATGTTCATGCCAATGCATTTTCCATTCAGATCCAACAATGGACCACCCATGATGGATTTGTTTCCCAGAATATCGTGCTGCATCACGCGTGGGAATCCACTGCGGCGCTGGGAAAAATCACCGCTCATTTGATCGTTGCGGTTGCCATCGTCATGAAACATTTCAGCCCGTGCCGCCAAAAGGACCTCCACTGTGGCTTCCTCCTCTTTGCGGCGGTACGTGATTGTTATCCGATTGCCTGCCTTGCGATCCTTGAGCGCATCCGCCAGATCTGCGGAATTTTTCACCTTTTTACCATCCGCAGCGACAATGAGATCCCCTTTTTGCAGACCTGCTTCCTTGGCGCCGCTCTTGTCACCCACTTCCGCGATTTCGAGAGTCTCTCCCTCACCCTTGAGAACGATGCCCAGTCCCACACCTCCGCTGGCAGGAATTTCCCGGGACTTCGCACTGACGATGCCGGCCAACAAACGCCGGACCAAGCGGCTGCTGGCACCATTTGAAACGACCCACGTCCCCTGCGGCACACCACTGGTTTCTGCATAAACAATGGGCACCAGGCCGCTGGCCTCGATTTTTACCAACGCGACATCCCATGTCTGATCCACCACCAGGATGCGGGCTCCGGGGTAGTTGGTGCGATCCACGGTAACGGATAGATCTGCTGCACTGATGACCTCGCTGGCCTTCGTGAGCACATACCCATCATGGGAGATCACGATGCCATAGCCGATCTCCTTCCGGCCATTCAACATGACGGCACTGGAAGTCTGTAGCACCTGCCGCTGCTCCTCGAAAGCCATCACCGTCTGGGTGCCGGCAAGACGATAGTCAGAATCCAGACTCTGCTGGGCGGCTGCGTGGCCCGCCCACAGGAGGCATGCAGCAAAGAGTGAGATTTCAGCGCGCACTGAGATAACAGGTTAGAGTGATAGGAGAGCCGCCCCGCAGGATCTCCAGCAGAACTTTGTCCCCTTCGGACATCTCCTTCAGCAGAGCCTGCATTTGCTCACGGGTTTCCAATTTCGTCCCATTGAATTTTAAAACCACATCGCCATCCTTGACTCCCCCTTCTTCCGCAGGGCCGCCCTTACCCACCTTCGTCACGCGCAGGCCCCCTTCCTTGCGAGGCTCCGTGGCCATCCCCAGGAATCCTTTCCCTTTCTCCGGCCGTTTGGCGAAATCACCATCACCCAGGAACTCCCCTTTCTGAAGGGAATCCCAGTTTTCCAGATACACGTGCATGGGCACATGCATGTTGACCTGCAGTTGCTGGCCCACCCGCGAATGGATGCCGATGAGCTTTCCATTCAAATCAAAAAGCGGTCCACCGGAATCCCCGCCGATGAGCGTGCAGTCGGACTGGAATGTCATGTTCGCAATCCGCACCAGCCTGCCGATGCGGACTACGGAGCCGCGCTCCTTGTCATAGCCGCCGGAATGGCCTAACGAAAATACCCAGTCGCCCAGCAGCGTGGTATTGTTCTTATCCATTTCCACATAGGGGAACGGGCCTTTATCCAAAATCTGCACCATCGCAGCATCCTTGTCTGAGACGAGACCCAGCGAACGGGCTGGCAGTTTCGTCCCGTCTTCCAGGATTACGGTGATCTTGCGGTTGATCCCGCCAGTGACGTGCGCTGCGGTTAAGACAAGCCCCTCCGGGGAAACAATCACTCCACTGCCGGAGCCGTCCGCCATTTCCAGACATACCGTGGCGGATCTCGCCTTTGGCAGTGCCTGGGTGAGCGCGCCTTGGATCACCTCCAGATCCTTCCGGTTTTCGGGAGCCTTCTTGTCATTCACATATGGTCTGGCATCCGAGGCAGCCGGCAGATGCCCTGTGATCACCAGCAGCACGGAAAGAACTATCAGCAAGGGTTTCATCAGAATCTTGAGAACGAGAATATGAATGGGATACTCCACTCTGCAATGCCGTGTTACGCCCTGCGGCGAAACAATGCCAGCCACTCCTGGCCTTCGCGTCCCGGATAACAGCACGAGGGCACCCAGCCATCGATCTTCTCAAACCAAGACGCCAATAGACCTTCGATTTCCTCAATGCTGGTATTGAAGGGCGGTCCTACGTTCTCTTCACACGGTCCATTGGGCGTGAGATAAAAAACGCCTGCCAGCAATCCATCCTTCTCCACCAGATTCCCCGCAGCCTCCGCATAGGCAGCACGCAAATCGGGCGGTATGGCACAAAAGCAGGTGTGCTCCCACCAACCGGAAAACTTCCGGCCAGCCTGCCATGCCGGATCGAACAAATTCCCCAACTCAAAATTCTCCGTGCCCGCTGCTGGCAGTTGCCGCGCGCGTTCCACGGCAGTAGGGGAAATGTCCACTCCCACCACCTGATAACCACGGCGGGCGATTTCCCGCACATCGTGGCCAAGCCCGCAACCGGGAGCCAGGACAGCGCCTTTTTCCCACCCTGCAGGCAGCCCCCGGTCAAACAACTCCAGCAAGGGTGGTGCCGGTTGTCCCTTATCCCATGGGGTTTCACCTGTTTGATACTGCTTTTCCCAATCGGTCACGGGCAGAACATGCAGCAGCCACCCCATCCAGCACAAGTGAGACTGGATATTTTCCGGAGCCTGCTTACGCCCTTCTCAAGTAATCCGGCACCTGCACCCGCTGCGAGGCGGGAGGCAGCGCCGTGCTGGCAAAGGAAATCACAGCTCCCACTCCGGCAGCGTGCTCACCCCCGAGGCGAGGCTCCACATGGAAGTCTGGAAAACGATAGCGCATGTTCCGCCGTAGCCACCAGTTCCCGGAAATGGCAGCAAACAATAGCGCGATCAGGATAGAGACCGGCACAGCCCATTTCCCAACGATGGCACGGATCTCCGGCTCATGTTTTTTCAGGAAGGAGAGCTTCACCGGTTTCACAGGAGCCGCTGCCTCTACCAATAACGGTGATGCTTCTTCTTTCTGGGCATTGAGCAGCCGTTCCATCCAGTAAACACGGATGGAGGACTGAACGAGAAAGGCTTCCAATTGCTCGGTGGGCTTCAGTTTTTCAAAGGCCTGCATCACCGAGCTTTGCAACGCGCGGCGCTGCTCCACGGCTGGCACCGCCTCTGTGAGCGATGGGCTGAGGTAAAGAACAGATCTCTGCGGTGCGCCCAGGTAATAGAAAACAACGGCAGCCGGCTTTCCGTAGGAATAAAACCGCTCCACGATTTCTTCCTGCCGCACCTCGCCGGGGATTTCCTGATCGCCCTTGAAGAGATAGATATAGAGATCGATGGAGGAATCCCCGGAGTGATATTTCAAAAATTCCAGCCGATCCCGTGCCTGTTCCGCAGAAAGCAGACCCTGCGGATCCACTAAAAAGCTGCCCGGTTTTTCAGCGAAGTATTGCGGCAGGAATTTCTCCGGAATGACAGAGGCTGGCACCTCCGGGATCAGTTCCTCGGCTTTGGGCTGCTCCACCTTGAGTTCCTTGATCGGCTCTTCTTTCAGTTCAGGAATGGGCTCGTCCGACAGCAGCAGGCTACCCGCGACCCAGCCCTTGGATTCCAGAGCCTTCCGTTCATCCGGCTGCCACACAGGCAGAGGAGCCTGGGCATAAATAGGCCAAAAGCTGAGCAACCAGAGAGTGGCGGCGAAGTGTTTCATGGCTCCGCCTCCTCATGATCTACAGCCACAGGCGTCTCCATGGCGGGAGGGCGGTGCCCCTCGCGGATTCGCTTTACCAGATCCCCCATCCGTGCGGGAGGGAGGATACGGCGCTCGAATTTTTCCGGATCGCGCCGGGCCTGGCGGCTGCGCTTTTTCAGCACACTTTCCAGATGACCGATCAATTTCACAATGCCATCCGCATAGCGGCCTTCCAGCCAGTGGGCGTGGGCGCGTGAAAGGCAATCAAAGGTATCACCTTCTTCCAAGAATGGATCAAGCAGGTAGCCAAAGACCATACCTGCTCCTTTCGACTCCGGATCAATCGTTAGGAGAATGCCTGCCTCATTCGGCTTGTCCGCTGGCACATCCTCAAAGGCAGCACGGTTCAGCAGCCAGAAACCGAACTGCCGGAGATTGGAAACCTCACCCAGCACGCCCGTGTAAACCGCGACGAACAATTGCGGAAATTTTTCGTCAAAGCGGGCCAATGCGGCCTCCACTTTTGCCCGTTCCCCTTTGCGCAGGAGGCCCGCCGTATCGGTAAGGCGGCGCAGGCTAACAACTCCTGCGCCAAAACGCTCATCCGCATCCAACTGCGAATACCCGCAATGCGGACAAGAGCCCGCCCCACGGTGGATTCTCTGGACACAGCGAGGGCATTTCATTTGGCAAAAAACAGGACGCGCTACGTTATGTGCGGCGCCGTCTTTCGTCAAAGCTAATCATTAAGAAAGCCGAACTATCTCAGCCATGATGGAGGTCATCCAGATGATGTGGATCTGGAGTGATCGTTTCCTCCAGATCCATTTCACGCACCCGTTTTCTATCGCGGATGTCTTCCACCTGACGGCGGAGTTGCTCGCGCAGTTCCACGCCACCCTTGATGGCGGGAATCGTGAGATTGGGCAGGGTCCGGTCGGACGTTTCGAGGACGAGGGTTCCGAGACCCGCCACCCGCATCCAGAATGGCCGAACCATCAGATGATCCTTTACCCGATAAAGCTCCACCTCATCAATCCGTTGATTGATGATGCCCTTGGTAATGCGCAGCCGTTCGGTGGTGAGTTCAAACACCTGGGTCCTGACGACCAGATATTTCCAGATCAGATAGATCAGCGGTAGCACGAGCCCGATCCATGCAGGAGGAAAAAACACGCCACCCACCCCGATCCCTGCCGCCAGCAGAATCGCAAAGGTGAATGGCCACAAATTCAACCACTGCGAGGGACTGCCTTTCCAAAGCGTGCTTTCTTCACTCATGGCAGCAGGATGCCGGGTATCGGGCGGACTCTCAAGTCAGGAATGAGAGGGCTGACATCCCATCCTGGGTTTTCCCACAAAAGCATCTCTATCAAATCACAGTAAATCCGTACGTGAAACCACGCCTTGCGCAGCAGAGGTTCTTCGCCTACGGACGGAGCACATGGTCCGGTTTTCGATTTTTGGCATTCAGGTGGAGGTGCAGCCGTTTTTCTGGCTGACGATGGTTCTGATCGGCTCCGGATTCGGAAGAGGACTCACGGGTTCCTCGCTGGAACTGCTGTTCATCGCCCTGTTTGTAATTGCAGGGTTCATCTCGATTCTGGTGCATGAACTCGGCCACGCACTGACCGCCAAGGCGAATGGAGCGCAAGCGCCTTATATTGTTCTGCAGGCCTTCGGTGGCTACGCAGCATATCCCTCCGGCATCATGAACCGCTGGCAGAGTTTTCTTATCACTGCGGGTGGTCCTGCGGCGCAGTTGTTCCTGGCTCTGGTGGTGTATGTGGCGATGGGACGTCTGGAAGGACTGATGAATCCCAACGTGCAGTATTTCCTAGGCAGCATGTTGCAGGTCAGCGTGTTCTGGGCGGTGATCAACCTGCTTCCTGTCGTGCCGCTGGACGGGGGACAAATGTTGAATGCGATCATGGGGCCCAAGCGCTTGAAAATCACCCTATGGACCAGCGTCATTGTGGGATGCATTTTGGGTGTGCTGATGTTTTATGTCACGCGCTCCATTTTCTTCCCGGTCTTCCTCGGGATGTATGCGTGGCAGGCGTATCAACTGCTCAAGCAACAACGGTGACTCTCACCAGAAAACCAGCCGCAGCCCGGCGATGGCGGCGAAGGTGACAATCATCCACTCAAAAGCGAGCTGTGGCACGCGGTGGATGAGCCATTTCCCGCAGAGGATGCCGATGAAAATGCCGGGCAGGATTTTCAGGTTATCCATGAGACTTTCCCGGGTGATGAGGGCGAGACTGGAATTGAGCGGAATTTTGATCAGATTGAGCACGAGAAAGAACCGTGCGCCGATGCCGATGAGCTCCATCTTGGGGACCTTCCGCGCGTTCAAATAAAGCTGGATCACCGGCCCGGCGGCATTGGCCAGCATGGTGGCGAATCCTCCCAGAATAGCGGCGATGACACCAAATGCCGGAGCATCCGAAATCGCATCGAACAGATGCGGCCGCAGCTTCCGGCAGATCTGGATGGTCACCATCAAAAGGATGCACGCGCCGATGAACTTGCGGATATCGTGATCGGACAAGGTGCCCAGCACCCGCCAAGCGATGGCCATCCCGATGAGTGCGGGGCCTAGAAGTTTCCACACTGGCCGCCAGGAGCCGTATTTCAGATAGGCGGGAATCACCATCAGGTCCGCTGCGATGAGCAGGGGCAGCGCCAATCCCACGGACGCCTTGGCACCATAAATATCCGCAAGAATGAATACGGAAACGAGGGACAGCCCACTGAAACCGGACTTCGCCATGCCAATGCAGATCGCCGCCAGCAGGGCGAGCGCGTAAACATGGTAATCGGACAGCATGACGCGGCGACCATCACGCCATACCCGAAAGAGATACAAGTAAACACGGTGAGCTCTGCTTGATTACTGCATTTCAAACCACGCATGGGAACCCCATTATTCCTCTTTGCGGCTGACTTTTCCGCAGTCTATCATTGGCATCATGTCCACCCTCGTCCGTGTGCTGCGCCATACCTTTCGTTTTCCAGCCCGTAGTGCCGTCTCGCTGCTGATGGCCATCGCCTGTACTGCGTTGGTGCTGGTGCTGCCGGGAGTGACGATGCGCTTCATGGACATCATCAAGGAAGGGAAACCGGAGCTGATCCTGGGAACGGCCGCCATCGGTGTGGGGGCCATCCTGCTGCGGCAGGGACTCTTCACCCTGCGGACGTATTTCAATAATGCGCTGGAACATAAACTCACCCACCTGATTCGCGTGGAGATTTACGACAAGCTCCAGCGCCTGCCGGTAAAGTGGTTCGACAGCACCTCATCCGGAGAAATCATGTCCCGCGTGGCGGATGATGTGCCGGCCACCAACCGGGTGATCATCGAGGGAGTGGACCAGGCGATCGCGGCGATTCTGCAGTTCGTAATCATGATTGGTGCTGGCCTTTATTTTTCATGGCAACTCACTCTGGTGACGCTCATACCCCTGCCTTTCATTGGGCTGCTGACGAACTGGTGGAGCAAGCGCTCCGAAGCGATGTGGCGTGAGTCCTCGGAAGCCACCTCTGCGCTCAATTCCATCCTGCATGACAATCTTTCCGGCATCCGCCAGATCAAGGCCTACACCGTGGAACCCAAGGCGCTGGAAGCCTTCGGAAAGGCTTCTGAAAAAGTAGGGGAAAAGCACATGACGGTGATGCGCGGCCAAGCAGTGGTGTGGCCCACCGTTTCCTTTATCGCGGAATCCGGCATTATCATCATGGTATCCTTCGGTGCATGGTGGGTGCTGCAGGGAAAGATCGAGCAAAAGGTGGTGATGTCCTTCCTCGTTGGCTGGGGATTTTTATTCGATCCCATCTCACGGATCAATGCGCTGTCACAGACCTTCACGCGGGGACTGGTCTCGGCACGCCGGATTTTCGCCATCATCGACATGCCGGATGAGCCAAACATCATCGAAGGGGAGCGCCCGGCAGAAATGAAAGGCCACGTCCAGTTTCAAAATGTCTCCTTCGCTTACTCGGAGGAGGCCACTGCGGTGAGCGGACTGACCCTCGAGGCGCTGCCGGGGGAAACCGTAGCACTCGTGGGAGCTACAGGAGCCGGAAAATCCACCGTTCTCAATCTACTCACCCGCTTTTATGAGGCCACCGGCGGCCAGATCCTGGTGGATGGCAGGCCTCTGGAAACACTTTCCAAGGAATGGCTGCGCGATCAGATGGGATACGTCACGCAGGAAAGCTTCCTCTTCAACACCACCTTGCGCGAAAATCTCCTGCTGGCGAAGCACGATGCCACGGATGAGGAAATCTGGGCCGCACTGGAAGCGGCGAATGCGGCGGAATTCGTCCGCGCCTCTCCTGAAGGACTGGATACGATGGCGGGAGAACGCGGCGTGCGTTTTTCCGGAGGCGAAAAACAGCGGCTCTCCATTGCCCGCGCCTTGCTCAAAAATCCGCCCCTGCTGCTCCTGGATGAGGCCACATCCGCCCTCGACAACCAGACGGAAAGGCTTGTGCAGCAAGCACTGGAGAACCTTCGTTCAGAACGCACCTGCTTCGTGATTGCACACCGGCTCTCCACCGTCCAAAAAGCAGACCGCATCTGCGTGCTGCAGCGCGGTAAACTCATCGAACAAGGCACGCACGAAGAACTTCTCGCCAGACATGGCTACTACGCCACACTCTGCGAAGCCACTCTGGCTAACGAAACTAGACCAGAGGCTGAAGACGCGATAAAAAGCCTCTGACTTTCCCTTACCTCCGCATGGAAACCCTTTTACAACTTCCCGATTCTGAAACTCCCAGCACCATGAGTGAAATCCTCTCCGCCCTTCGCAAAGAGGATCTGGAACCACGTCATGAAAAAAAGAGCTGGGGAGACTGGATCCACCTCTCCGGCTATCGCACCGTCATCAGCATCGAGTCCAATCGTGGTTTGAGCAGCTCCGCCACCATCGAGCACGCGGAAGATGAGGAGGATGGCGAGCCCGGTGCCTCCATCATGCGCGCCTTCGGCACACTCGGCTGGATGGGCATCGATGACGAAGGCGAGTTTTCGCTGGCTTGACAAGGAGGGGCGGTCTCCGAACCGCCCTAACCTGAAAAACCTCAGAATGCTTTGCATTCGCTTTTTGTGGGTTGAGGCGGTTCGGAGACCGCCCCTCCTTGTTTTAAGAGCCTTTTCTTAAACAATCTTTTCACCCGGAATCGCTTCCCATCGGATCAGGCGGGGAATGCATGGATTTTCCGCTGCTTTGCCGGTTGCACTGCGGCCGTGACATGCCAAGATCTTGTATCAAAATCGATGACAACGGAACAATTGCAGGAACGCATTCTTGAGAGCAGCGGCTGGATCCAGGCGGTGAAAGATGAAATGAGCCAGGTTCTCGTGGGCCAGGACCGATTGGTGGAGCGGCTGTTGATAGGCCTGCTGTGTAACGGCCACATCCTGCTGGAAGGCGTACCCGGCCTGGCAAAAACGCTGGCGGTGAAAGCCCTTTCGGGCTCCCTGCACGCCACCTTTTCCCGTTTCCAATTCACTCCCGATCTCCTGCCGGCGGACCTTGTGGGAACGATGGTCTATCATCCCCAGGAGACGAAGTTCGAACCCAAGCTGGGTCCCATTTTCAACAATCTCATTCTCGCGGATGAAATCAACCGTGCCCCGGCCAAGGTGCAGTCCGCCCTACTGGAGGCGATGCAGGAGCGCCAGGTGACTCTGGGAGATCGCTCATATCCCCTGCCTGAGCCATTCCTCGTGCTGGCCACCCAAAACCCCATCGACCAGGAAGGCACCTATCAGCTTCCGGAAGCGCAGCTAGACCGCTTCCTTTTCAAAGTGAACGTAGGCTATCCCACGAAGGATGAGGAACTGATCATTCTCGACCGGATGGCCACCTCCGCGCCTACCTATCAGACCAAAACCGTGGCCACCCCGGAGCAGGTGGCCCACTCGCGCGCGCTGGTGAACCAGATCTACATCGATCCTGCCGTCCGCCAATACATCGTGCAACTCGTTCATGTGACCCGCCACCCGGAGTTGGTGGATGCTTCATTGAAAAACTACGTCCGCGCGGGTGCCTCACCACGGGGCACGATCAATCTCGCCCTCACCGCCCGCGCCAGCGCCTTCATGCATGGCCGCGCCTTCGTGACGCCGCAGGATGTGAAGGACATCGCCCTGGATGTGCTGCGCCACCGGATTCTCCTCACCTATGAGGCAGAGGCGGAGGATATCACCACGGACATCATCATCGAGCGCATCCTCAACAAGGTGCCCGTGCCTTGAAGAGGTTGATGGTCGATAGTTGATGGTGGATTGAAAGACCATCACGACGGCTTTCCTCAACTCAAAACCCTCAACCCATCCCATGCTTTCCGACGAACAGATCGAGGAAATGATGCAGCG
>Ga0157370_10006839_pt1 | contig 12493 bp, 13 predicted proteins | sample C35metaG_FD_113463 | JGI IMG/M metagenome (GOLD analysis project Ga0157370, IMG submission 113463) | Corn rhizosphere microbial communities from Kellogg Biological Station, Michigan, USA - C3-5 metaG | ecosystem: Host-associated > Plants > Roots > Rhizosphere > Soil | place: USA: Michigan...
AAGTGCACAGGATATAAACAAACTCCGCCAGATGACTGGCGCAGGTATGATGGATTGCCGTAAGGCCCTGACAGAAACAAATGGTGATTTTGAAGCAGCGATCGACTGGTTGCGGAAACAAGGACAAAAAGTTGCCGCAAAAAGAGGAGATCGTGAAGCTAAAGAAGGTGTGGTGATCGCCAAAACAACTGCCGACAATAAAACCGGTATCGTTGTTTGTGTTAGTTGCGAAACGGATTTCGTTTCTAAGAATGCAGACTTTGTTGCCTTTGGTCAAACTATTGCAGATGCAGCTATCAATAATAATGTGAAGAACCTTGAAGAGCTGTTGAGTTCAAAAGCTGGCCAGGCTACTGTTGCTGAGCTTGTAAATGATAAACTCGCAGCCATCGGGGAAAAGATAGGTGTTACAAAATTTGAAAGGATCGATGCTCCTTTTGTATCATCCTATATACATGGAGCGTATCGGATCGGTGTTTTGGTTGGCCTTGATAAAGAAGCCCCTGAGGCAGGAAAGGACATTGCCATGCAAATTGCAGCATTGAATCCAGTAGCTGTAGATGCAGCCAGTGTACCTGCAGAAGTGATCGCACGTGAAAAAGATATTATCATGGAACTGATGAGGCAGGACCCTAAGATGGCTGGCAAACCTGACGAAATGCTTGCTAAGATCGCTGAGGGTAAAATGGGCGCCTTTTTTAAAGAACAAACCTTAACGGCACAGGCATTTGTAAAAGAAGGCAGCAAAACAGTTGCTGATTACTTAAAAGAAGCCGGAAATGTAACAGTGACCTCTTTTAAAAGAGTTGCGCTGGGATAATTCTGAAACAAGAGATAGTAAAAAGCCTCGCAATTGCGGGGCTTTTTTATTATTCGAATTGTTGCACATTTTTTGCTGTCGTTTTATCAAATCGTTTTGCTTATGCGGTCTCTTATCGTTCTTTTCCTATTCCTTGTAAGATCCTTGAGCACTTTTTCACAGGACAAACTGGCCACGGCTTCTTATTCTAACGTTGTAAAGATCAACCTGGGTTCACTGGCTGTAAAGAATTTTGCTTTACAAGGAGAAAGAGCAGTTGGTAAAAAGATCTCGATTGCGTTGGGTATACGTCTCCAACCCTACGGCGATCTGCCATTTCAGCAAAATGTAAAGGATAACATCAATGACCCCGATATCCAGGTTGCAAATATTCAAATCGGAAACTTTGCCATTACACCAGAGTTCAGGTATTATTTTGGAAAACATGCCCTAAAGGGATTTTATGTGGCCCCCTATGCCCGTTATGCCAGTTTTCAAATGGAGGCCCCGGTGAATTATAATTCGCTGCTGGTTCAAAAGACAGCGTACTTCAAAGGTCATATCAATTCATTGAGTGGAGGACTTCTCTTGGGCAGTCAATTCAACCTGGGAAAACGCCTGGTGCTTGATCTTTGGATAATAGGAGGACATTTTGGTTCTTCCAATGGAAATCTTCGTTTTGCAGCATCCTTAACTCCCCAGGAACAGGATGATATAAGACAGACACTTTCTGAAGCCGATATCCCGCTTTTTAATATAACCTACGATATCAATTCCAATGGTGGCTCCATCAGGAGTAAGGGTGCCTGGGTTGGGTTTCGTGGACTTGCCTTGAACCTTGGCTTCCGATTTTGAACCTATTTTTGCGGAATGGGAACCATTGACCATTTCGAGGCGAATAAACATATCTGGAACCAAAGAACCATTTTACACAAAAACTCTTCCTTCTATAACAGGGAAGGATTCGTGAAAGGAGGATCTTCATTAAATAGCATAGAATTGAATGAACTTGGAAATGTAAAAGGTACTAGTCTCTTGCATCTTCAATGTCATTTTGGAATGGATAGTCTTGATTGGGCGCGAAGAGGAGCTACTGTTACTGCTGTAGATATTTCCGATGAGGCGATCAGGGAAGCAGAATTACTAAAGAAAGAATTAAAACTGCCTGCAACCTTCTTATGCTGTAATGTATATGATATAGACAGGCATATCCATTCCCTTTTCGATATAGTTTTCACATCTTATGGTGTGATAGGCTGGCTGCCCGACCTTGAACGATGGGCGCAATTGATCGCCGATCGGCTTAAGCCAGGAGGAATATTTTATATGGCCGAATTTCACCCGGTAGTATGGATGTTCGATGAAGAATTCACTCATGTGAAATATCATTATGATAACAGGGAACTCATCATTACAGAAAATGAAGGGACCTATACTGACCGGAATGCTGCAATAATTGGAAAGGAATATTCCTGGAACCATAGCCTGGCGGAAGTTTTGAATGCATTATTAAAGACCGGACTTCAGCTGCAGCTATTCAATGAATACATGTATTCACCTTATCCATGTTTCCGGAATATGGCAGAGGTTGAAAAAGGACAATGGCAGATCCCCGGCATGGAAGGCAAAATACCTATGGTGTATAGTTTAAAAATGATAAAACCTGCCTGACAAAAGATAGGGCCAGGGCCTGGTATCAGGCGAACAAAATAGTCTTCCTAAAGGTGGTTTTCAGGTTAGAACTTTAGAGTTATCTTCGCTGCAAATTTCAATTCCGCACTATGCTGCCAAAATACAAACGCATTCTTTTAAAACTTTCCGGTGAAGCCTTAATGGGTGATAAAAGCTTTGGCTTTGACAATGATGTTATTGCCCAATATGCGCTGGATATAAAAACGATCACCGAACTTGGCGTACAGGTGGCAATCGTTATCGGCGGAGGTAATATTTATCGCGGCATGAATGAAGCGGAGACAGGAATTGAAAGGGCGCACGGAGATTACATGGGAATGCTGGCAACCGTTATCAATGGAATGGCCTTACAGGCAGGCCTTGAAAAAGTTGGAGTATATACCCGCTTGCAAAGCGCTATCAAGATGGAACAGATCGCTGAACCTTATATCCGCAGACGCGCCATACGGCACCTGGAGAAGGGGAGGGTAGTTATCTTCGGAGCAGGAACCGGTAACCCATACTTTACTACTGATACAGCAGGTTCATTACGGGCAATAGAGATCAATGCTGATGTGATCCTTAAAGGTACCCGTGTTGATGGCATTTACACTGCCGATCCGGAAAAGGATCCTACTGCAACAAAATATAATGTGATGACCTTCCAGGAATGTGTTTCCCAGAATCTTAAAGTGATGGATATGACGGCCTTTACGCTCTGCATGGAAAACAATCTTCCTATAATAGTTTTTAATATGAATAAGGAAGGAAACCTTCGCCGTGTTGTGACGGGGGAGAAGGTAGGAACGCTGGTACGCGGATAATTCCCTAGTAGTTTTCCTATAGTTCCTATTGCAGTAACTACTATCTTCAGGCACCTATCCACGCCTGTGAAAAACTATTGAACAAGAACTATCATTGTTTTTAATAGTTTGACTGCGTAAATGTATACTCCCCTTCCGTTAACCTTACTTGAGCTGCTTATACTCATGGCCGGCGCCATAATGCTCGGCATTACCATTCATTTTTTTATAGTAAGCAGGCGTACATTGAATGCATCCTCTCCGCAGACACAAATAAAGATCAATAAGGAGTTGGAACAACGAAAACTTCGTTACCTCAATGATATCGAATGGAGAGATAAAGAAATGGTTTCCTTAAATCAAAAGATCGCTGAGCTTGAGGAGAATAATGAGATTTTATCCATAGAGGCGGAAGAGTTGAGAGAGAAGAACAAGAAACTCTCTTCTGCCCCTGCACCTGCTCCAGTTGTTACTGTAGCTGAAAAACAAACAGTACAGGAGCGGACCCAATATGGTGAAATGTTACAGGCAGCACAGGCTGAACTGATCGCTTATAGCAAGAAGATATCTCAAATGTTATCTAAGGTCAACGTAATAGAGGATATGGAGGAAAGACACGAAGAGCTGAAGATGGAAAATGAATCATTGCAGTTGCAGGTGGAAGAATTGACATTGCAACTGCATAAGGCTGAACAAAAATTGACCTCCCAGCAACATAAATCCGAACTAACTACGGAAATGAGCAGTATGCTCGATAATGCTTTTTCCGAATTCTCTGTATTACAGGAAAAATTATCCAAGCTCGAGGGCCAGGTTGCTGGATCACAAAAGGTAAATCTTGATTATATAGATGCACAGGAGGAGCTCATGAAACTTACACGGCAGCTGGAAGAGGATCGTTCAAGGTATGGGGCGTTATTGAAGGAAAAGAACCAGTTGGAAGCGGAAACAAAAGAAACGGGGGAAAAGTTAAAAGAGGCAAATTTCCAGCGGCAACAAATGCAAAAGCAGATCGCCTACTTAGAGGAACTGAATATGGACCTCCAGTCGGTTGCAGAAGTAAATACCAAGCTCCAAATTCAAATAAAACGCATTGGGGAACTTGAAAGCATGTTGCAGATGCTATCAGAGGAAAAGCAGGAATTATTGCGAAGAAAAAGTTAGTACTTCCTTCTGGCGTATTTTTGCATATAAACCTTTTTCCATGTCTTCCCATATTGCAGATCTCAGAAAGAATTATTCCCAAAAAAAACTTACGGAGAAGAAAGCTAAACCGGACCCTATACTGCAGTTTTCTCACTGGTGGAAGCAGGCTGTCAAGGCTGGAATTGAAGAGGTGAATGCTATGACGTTAGCAACCGCTTCAGCAGATGGAGTTCCCGCTGCACGCATTGTGTTGCTGAAAGAGTTCAATGAAAAAGGGTTTGTGTTCTTTACTAACTATGAAAGCTTTAAAGGCAAACAATTGGCAGAAAATCCAAAGGCATGTCTTGTTTTTTTCTGGAAAGAACTTGAACGACAGGTACGTATCACAGGCCTGGTAGAAAAGATCGAAGTTAATTCGAGTGAGGAATATTTCCACTCCAGGCCGGCCGATAGTCAACTGGGCGCGACGGTATCTCCCCAAAGCCAGGTCATTGAAAGCAGGGAATGGCTGGAACAACGGTTTAAAGAAGCAAAGAAGCAATTCATGAATAGCAATATCCCCAAGCCTCCCCATTGGGGTGGTTATAGGGTAAAACCAGTGATGATAGAATTCTGGCAAGGCCGTCCCGGGCGATTGCACGACAGGATTCAGTATTCACTTCTCGAAAATGGAGAATGGAAGATGGATAGATTGGCTCCCTGAAGAGATCAGCTTTTATCGTCCTTCTTAACGTACTTCTTTTGCTTCGCAGGCCTGCTTTTCCCAAATGAACCCTTTGTACGTTTTCCTTTTGCTGTTTTTTTGTCGCCTTTTCCCATTTTGTAATAGTGTTTAAGCGGTAAAATTAAATAAAAAAGCCCTGCCAATGGTCAGAGCTTACTAATAAGTTCAGCTATTGTTACAATTTCGCAGCTAATTCTTTTCCAGCCTTAAAACGGGCCACTTTTTTAGCCTTGATCCTGATCACCTCATTCGTTTTGGGATTTCTCCCATTCCTTGCTTTGTGCCGGGATACTGAAAAAGTGCCAAAACCAACCAGGGTTACTTTGCCTCCGCCTTTCAACGTTTTGGTAACTGCCTCTATGAAAGAATCCAATGCAGCATTGGCCTGTGTTTTTGTGATACCGGTATCATCGGAAACTTTGGCAATGAGATCTGCTTTGTTCATGATTGGTGTTTTAGAATAGTTAAGGTGAACAAATTTAGAGGCTTTTTGATTCTAGCAAAATTAAATTAATCGCTTGCGCACATTCAATTCACAACTTGCATTACAGATCGAAAAGCTATGAATTTATTGCCCCATTTCTCCATAGCTTTCGTACGCATATTGTCTGCATATTGTTCAATATACCGGTTATACAGGGCCTTGCTTTCCGCAAAATACTGCACCGCATAGGTAGGTCCTTCCGCATCGTCCACCTCAAGTAATTGTAGTATATGGGCATGAGTAAAACAACCAGTGCCAATTATGTCAGGTATATGTTCCTCTTTCATCCATTCAAGCCACGTGGTAGCAATGGAATGTTCTGTTTTAACGGTTACATTATAAACTATCATGATCAGAGCTTTAGTTCCAGCATAACCGGGCAATGGTCCGAATGTTTCACATCGGGGAAGATCTCAGCACTGACCAGTTTCTTTTTCAGTGGTTCTGTAACATTTATATAGTCAATTCGCCAACCCTTATTGTTTAATCGTACACTTGGAAAGCGCTGACTCCACCAGGAGTAACGATGAGGCTCCGGATGAAAGGCCCTGAAACTATCGATCCATCCATTATCCAGGAACTTCGTGAGCCAGGCCCTTTCTTCGGGAAGAAAGCCAGTGGAGTTTTTATTGCCTTTAGGGTCATGAATGTCAATTTCCTTGTGCGCTATATTGTAATCGCCACAGAGAATGAGTTTGGGATGTTTTTTTCTCAATCCATCCAAATAGATGAAGAATTCATCCAGCCAGCTGTATTTAAAAACCTGGCGATGTTCGCCACTTGTGCCAGATGGGAAATAAGCATTGATCAGGCGCACATCACCAAATTGTAATTGCAATACACGGCCTTCATCATCACTGGCACCATGTCCATTCCCATAAATTACCTCGTCAGGTTTTTTTCGGGTTAGTATTGCAACACCGCTATACCCTTTTTTGGAAGCGCTGAACCAATAATTATGATAGCCGATCTCTGCGAACAACTGGTGGTCGACATCATCTTTTACAGCTTTTGTTTCCTGGATGCAAATAACATCGGCAGGATCTGTTCGCAACCAATCAATAAATCCTTTTTTGATCGCGGCCCTTATACCGTTAACATTATAACTGATAATGCGCATTGCTTTAATCGTTAAATTGTCCACGCAATTTAATCTATGGAATCAACAGTAAAAGAAGAATCCGCTGCCATTATTCCGGCCAAAGAATCCGTTTACCTGGATGGCCCTAAAAGCCGCGGCTACGAATTACTGTTTGGCATAAGGGTCTTTCTTCAATTCATCAAGGGCTTTCGTACCCTGCATTTTGTAGGTCCCTGCATTACTGTTTTTGGTTCTGCCCGCTTTAAAGAGGGATCTGAATACTATGAGGATGCCCGAAATTTTGGGCAACGGATAGCCCAAATGGGGTTTACCACCATAACTGGCGGAGGGCCAGGAATTATGGAAGCTGCAAATAAAGGAGCCTTTGAAACAGGAGGAATAAGTGTAGGGTGCAATATTAAGTTGCCTTTTGAGCAGAAGGTCAATCCTTACCTTACCAAATCGATCACTTTCGAGCACTTTTTTGTGCGCAAAGTGCTGCTGGTAAAATACTCCTATGCATTCATCATTATGCCCGGAGGATTTGGCACCATGGATGAATTCTTCGAGATCCTGACCCTGGTTCAAACCAAAACCGTGACCAACTTTCCAATAGTATTATTTGGGAAAAAGTTCCACCAGCCCCTGATGGATATGATCGCCCATATGGCTAAGGAAGGCACCATTTCTGAAGAGGACCTTGCCCTTCTTCTTCTTACCGACGATAAGAATGAGGCCATGCACCACATACAACTCTATGTAAAAAGCAATTACCAGGTGAAAAAAAGGCACAGGGCCTGGTGGTTCTTCGAAAAACGCTAATTGTGTACTTTTTACACAAAGTTACTATCTTCATAAAAATTTGCCGTATGCGTAGTATAAGACCTTTGCTTGTGCTCTTGTTGGGCCTAGTATTTATCAATGCCCGGGCTACCGAAACCATTACCATCAGGTCCATTGACCAGAATATTCAACTCACCGTTAACCATGGTGACAATGGAAATATTACATATGCCGTACAATATAAAGGGAGGAATGTGATCCTGCCTTCCTTATTAGGCTTCAAACTGAAGACACCAGAATTCGATCTGAACAGTTTTAACCTTGTGCATGTGGATTCAAGTGCTGTGGATGATTACTGGAAGCCGGTCTGGGGAGAGGTGAGTACTATTCATAACCAGTATAAACAATTATTGATCACCGTAAGTGACCGGGGCAATTCTGGCATTCAATTACAGATCGTATTCAGGGTGTTTAATGAAGGTGTAGGCTTTCGCTATATATTTCCGCAGCAGGATAAACTGAATCATTTTATCATAGCAGATGAATTGACAGAATTTGCGTTGACAGGAGATCATACTACTTTTTGGATCCCCGGCGATTTCGATACCAATGAATACAGGTATAATCATACCAGGTTGAGTGAAGTAGATGCCTCCAGCAGTAAAATGAGCCAGGAGATACAGGCCAAAACATTTTTTGACAAGAATGCGGTGCAAACCCCATTGATGATGAAGTCAAATGAAGGTCTCTACATTAATATACACGAGGCGGCACTTGTGAATTATCCTGCAATGGATATAGTGATCGATAAATCGAATTTTAAACTGCATTCTTATCTTGTTCCGGATGCGGTGGGGAATAAAGCATATTTACAAACGCCCGCCAAAACCCCGTGGAGAACGATCATTGTGAGTGACAAAGCCACTGAGATCTTAGCGTCGAAAATGATCCTTAACCTGAACGACCCTTCCAAGATCGAGGATCCGTCCTGGATCCACCCGCAGAAGTTTATCGGAGTGTGGTGGGAAATGCATATTGGCAAATCAAGTTGGGATTATGGAATGAGACAATCAGGGTCTACCCTGCAGGCTCATGGCCATCATGGAGCCACTACAGAAAATGTAAAAAAATATATCGACTTTGCCTCAAAGAATGGCATAACCGGAGTGTTGGTGGAAGGATGGAATACTGGATGGGAAGATTGGTTTGGACAGTGGAAAGAAGATGTGTTCGATTTTGTAACTCCTTACCCTGATTTCCATGTAGAGGAATTACAGCAGTATGCCGCTTCGAAAGGAGTAAAGCTGATCATGCACCATGAAACTTCCGCGTCAGTTACCAACTATGAAAGATGGATGGATACTGCCTACCGTTTTATGAAACGTTATGGATATGACGCTGTAAAAACAGGATATGTAGGTAGGATCATTCCGCGTGGAGAGCACCATGATGGTCAGTGGATGGTACGCCATTATGAAAGGGTAGCCGCTAAAACTGCGCAATACCATATCATGCTGGATGCCCATGAGCCAGTTCGACCAACTGGATTACAGCGCACCTATCCAAATTGGTTGGCCTGTGAAGCTGCCAGGGGAAATGAATTCAATGCATGGAGTGAAGGAAATGCGCCTGACCATGAGACCATTCTTCCCTTTACGCGATTAATGGGTGGGCCTATGGATTATACTCCGGGAATTTTCCGGATAAAATTGAATTATATCGATCCAAATAAGAAAGAACAGGTACACACTACGCTTTGCAAACAGCTGGCATTATATGTTACTATGTACAGCCCTTTACAAATGGCTGCCGACCTTCCTGAAAATTATGAGGCCAGGATGGATGCCTTTCAATTCATTAAAGATGTTGCTGTTGATTGGGATGATACAAAGATCCTTGAAGCGGAACCCGGTGATTATGTTGTTGAAGCAAGGAAGGCAAAAGGGAAAGCTGATTGGTTCCTTGGGGCCATTACAGACGAAAACGCAAGAAATTTCACAGTTCCCTTGAGCTTTTTGGATGCTGATAAAAAATATGTAGCAACCATTTACCATGATGCTGATAATGCAGACTGGAGCACCAATCCGGAAGCATATGTGATTGAGAAGTTCGTTGTAGATAGTAAGACAGCATTGAAGTTAAAGCTGGCACCTGGGGGTGGAACCGCAGTTAGTTTATTGGCAGCAACTATGGATGATATAAAAAACATTAAAAAATATAAATAATGAGCGGAGTTGAGATCCTTGGCTATACGGCAGGTGCTATTACCTCACTCACCTTCCTTCCACAGGTAGTGAAGACATGGAAGTCAAGGTCGGCTGCCGATATTTCACTGATGATGTTCCTGATAGCTGCATTGAATGAAGTGCTGTGGATCATGTATGGAGTATTATTGGATAACACCGTGATCATTCTTACAAATGCTATTGTATTGGCAATGTCTCTTACCATGATCTATTTCAAACTTCGTTACCGGTGAAGAGCGATATCAATGCAATAATATATGATCTTGGGGGAGTGTTGGTTGATTGGAACCCTCATTATGTTTTCGATGAGAATTATTTTGAAAACGAAGATCAACGCAACTTCTTTTTTGAAAATGTTTGCACTGCCGACTGGAATGAGACGCAGGACGAAGGGTATTCCATTGATAAAGCAACGGAAGAAAAAGTGAAAGAATTCCCTGAATGGGAAAATGCCATCCGCGATTATTATGGGCGCTGGAAGGAAATGCTGAAAGGGCCGATCAATGAATCGGTAGAGATATTCAGGCGGTTAAAAGAAGAGACTCAAATCAGGTTATTCGCTTTGACCAACTGGAGCGCGGAAACATTTCCCATTGCTCTTGAACGATTCCATTTTCTTCATTGGTTTGAAGGACGGGTAGTAAGCGGGGAAGAAAGAACACGCAAGCCATTCGAAGATTTTTACATGATATTGTTGAACAGGTATGAACTCGAAGTTTCCAGGACCTTATTCATTGATGATAATTTGCGAAACGTAAAAGCTGCCGAAGAAATAGGCATTAAAAGTATCCACTATATAAATGCTGCAGATCTTGAAAAAAAATTGATCGAAATGGGAATTTTGAAATAGGCAAAAAACAATTAGATCATTCCAATACAGGCCTTAACCATCTTTCTGCCTCATCAAGGGGCATTCCTTTTCGTTTGGCATAATCCTCCAATTGGTCTTTTCCAATTTTGCCTAAGCCAAAGTAATGGCTCTTGGGATGCGCAAAATACCAACCGCATACTGAGGCAGGTGGATCCATCGCCAGGCTTTCTGTAAGATGGATCCCTATATTATCTGAGACATTGAGAAGCGAGAATAACTTGATCTTTTCAGTATGATCGGGGCAGGCAGGATAACCCGGCGCCGGCCTGATCCCTTTATAATCCTCATGGATAAGTTGCACCTGGTTCAACTCTTCTTCTTTAGCATAACCCCAGTACTCCTTTCTAACCTTTTCATGAAGACATTCTGCAAACGCTTCCACAAGGCGATCAGCCAGAACCTGCACAAGTATCTTATTGTAGTCATCATGCTGTGAAGCAAACCTATCTATATGTTTCCTGGCACCATGAATAGTAACAGCAAAAGCACCCATATAATCTGAACCTCCCAGGTCCTGCGGTCTCACGAAATCAGATAAGGAATAGGAAGGTTGGCCAACTGCTTTCTTTAGTTGCTGGCGCAGGGATTCCAGTTTAACTTCTCCTTTTTCCGTTTGAAGAGTAATAGTATCCGCATTGTTGCTTGAAGCAGGCCAGAAACCAATGACACCATCTGCAGTAAACCACTTTTCATTCACTGCCTGGTCAAGTAAGGTTTTTGCATCATTATAAAGTTTTGTGGCCTCAGTACCGAAGATCTTATCTGTAAGCACCTCCGGAAATTTACCTGGCATTTCCCAGGCAATAAAGAAAGGACCCCAATCAATATATTTTGCAAGAGTACCAAGGTCGAAATCTTTTACTGCCTTTACACCTTTTACGGCAGGTTGAACAGGTTTATATCCTTTCCAGTCGAAATATTCTTTAGTGATCACCGCTTCCTCATAGGAGATCAGCTCTTTTTTATTCTTATTAAGGAACTGTTGTCGCAGCCCCTCATATTCTATTTTGGTTCTCTCTAAAAGATTACCCTTTTCCTTTCCCAGCAGATTACTTACCGCGTTTACGCTCCTTGATGCATCAAGAATATGCATTACTCCATTGTCGTATTGGGGAGCGATCTTTACTGCCGTATGCATACGTGAGGTGGTAGCGCCACCTATGAGTAGCGGCTGCTTCATATTCCTTCTTTTCATTTCATGGGCAACATGAACCATTTCATCCAATGATGGAGTGATCAACCCGCTCAGGCCGATGATAGCGGCACCACATTTCTCCGCTTCATCCAGTATCTTATCAGCCGGAACCATCACTCCAAGGTCTTTGATGTTATAACCATTACAACCCAACACTACCCCTACGATATTCTTACCAATATCATGAACATCTCCTTTTACTGTTGCCAGCAAAATGGTAGGCGCATCGGATGCTTCCTGTTTTTCGGCTTCAATAAAAGGCGTAAGTACCGCCACACTTTTCTTCATCACCCTTGCACTCTTTACCACCTGTGGCAGGAACATTTTCCCTGCACCAAAAAGATCTCCAACCACATTCATTCCATTCATCAGGGGACCCTCGATCACATCAAGGGGTTTAGGATATTTCTGTCTTGCCTCTTCCGTATCCAACTCAATATATTCTGTGATACCATTGACGAGTGCATGTTTAAGCCTTTCTTCAACCGAACTATTTCTCCACTTTTCATCTCTTATTTCCACTTTACCTTTTGCTTTTACCGTTTCTGCAAAAGCGATCAGTTTTTCAGTAGCCTCATTGTTATCATTGTGCCTGTTCAGTATCACATCTTCGCATAGTTCACGCAGGCCAGGTTCGATCTCATCATATACCACAAGCTGTCCTGCATTTACGATACCCATGTCCATGCC
>Ga0157370_10006841_pt1 | contig 12492 bp, 10 predicted proteins | sample C35metaG_FD_113463 | JGI IMG/M metagenome (GOLD analysis project Ga0157370, IMG submission 113463) | Corn rhizosphere microbial communities from Kellogg Biological Station, Michigan, USA - C3-5 metaG | ecosystem: Host-associated > Plants > Roots > Rhizosphere > Soil | place: USA: Michigan...
CGCCTTTCCACCACCGATATCGAGATCGCTTCGAAGTTCTACACGGCCCTCTTTGGCTGGCGTCTGGTGCCCGGTGAAACCGGATATCTGCACATCCGCAACGGCGAGGAGTTCATCGGCGGCATCCCGGGCGTCGAACACCGTGACGCGAACATCCCGCCGCACTGGCTTCTTTATTTCCAGACGGACGACTGCGCCGCCAGCGCCCAAAAGGCCAGGGAACTCGGCGCGAACATTCTGTCTGGCCCGTTCAACGTGGAAAACGTCGGCCGTTTCGCGACCGTGGCGGATCCGCAGGGCGCTGTTTTCGCATTGTTCCAGCCGAAGTAATTCGAATGGCCGATTGCGAAGAGCCGGCGCTGGCATGATACCGAATGGTTAGCGGCGTGCTCATTGTGGGGCCTCAGAAGTAATCGCTGGAGAAAAACGTCGCCGAATGGGCTGGGTCGTGGTTGCAATCATCGGAGTGGGAACAGCAGCGCGCGCGGGCTGGGGCCTGATGAAGGCTTATGAATGGCTCGCCGCCGCCCGCGACGAACTCGACGACAGCCTCCACACCCACCGGAACGAATCCTCTACGCCGAACCCGGGCCGGGAACCATAACCAGAAACGCGTTCTTTGCAGTCACAACACCCGCGCACCAGCGATCTCGATTGTTTTCACCACGCGCTGTCTTGTGGCGCGTCCGCAAGTCCCGACCTCGTGTTACTTTTCGGAACGAGTGCTGGAAGCCGTTTCCATTGATCGCGTAAGGCCACGAGCCGGCCATTGGCCGGCAACGCCCGCCGCGCGCCGCTCGAAAAAACGAACCCACTGCGCATCCACCCTGCCGCCCGCCGGAAGGCCAGCATGCCGATTCTGACTTCCTCGACTTCCTCGACTTCTGGATTCCTCGACTTCTGGATTCCTCGACTTCCCCCCTTCATCCCGCCACAGCCGGCCGCTCGTTTTCCCCCATCACCAGCCGCAAAAACGCCTCGCCCGCGTAACTCAGCGCCCTGCGCGAAGGCTGCAGCAGATGAATCTTCCGCTCCACCGTAATCTCGGGAACCCGGACCGCCACCAGCCGCCGCTCTACAATCTCCTGCTCCACGCACATCCGCGGCAGGAACGCCACCCCCAGATTCTGCTCTACCATCCAGCGAATGGTCTCGATCGTCGGCATCTCCACGTTCATGTTCAGTCGTACCCCGTTCTCATGAAACACGCGAAGCACAATCTCCCGGTACGGCGAAAGCACGTTATGAGCGATAAACGTCTCCTCGCCGAGTTCAGAGAGCGCCACCTCACCGCGCTCGGCAAAGCGGTGCTGCGTGCTCACCACGAATGCCAGTGAATCCGTATAGATAACGCTCGAATGAATGCGGTCGTCCCGGGGCTCATAGCTGATCACGCCCAGCTCCAGGTTCCCGTCCACGATCTCGCCCGGAATCCGGCTGGAAAAACTACGCCGCACCTGCACCTTGATCCGCGGATACAACAGTCGGTAGCTCTGCAACTGCCGCAGCAGGTAAAGCGTGGTCGATTCGTTTGCGCCAATTACCAGCCGCCCTGCAGAATGGTCGCGAAGCTCCGAGATCGAGTCCTGCAGCTCGAGTTCGAGATTTTGGAACCGGCGGGCGTACTCGAGTACTGTCCGGCCGGCGTCCGTCAGGACCACGTCCCGGGCGGAACGGTCCAGAAGCTTCTCCCCAAGCTCGGTTTCGAGGCGCTGGAGCGCAAGCGAAACAGCGGGTTGCGTACGTCCCAGCTTGTCAGCGGCGCGCGAAAAACTCCGCTCGGTCGCAACGGTCATGAAAACCCGAAGCGTGCTCAGTTCCATGGGCTGATCATAGCGGCTTCAGGCGCCCGCAAGAACGCCCCCGCCGCCCCGGCTAATTAAGCTAAGCTGGCACTTACTTGATTTGCTGGTAGCCGGCGGATCCGAGTGCAGATACGCTCCGTATCGTGATCGAAGCCAGTAGCTGCGCTCGTCAGAACACAAGTAGCGCCGCATTCCCTTGTAATTGCTGAACGTTCGGGTTCGCGGACTGTCAAGGTTCACGCCGCGAACTCGCATTTCAGCGCTTCGGGCTGGTGGTTGGTTCCGCACGATCATTGATATCCTCTCGAATCTGTTTGTTCTCGGCCTTCTCGCAGATCCGGCATACCTGTTTCTGCTTATCTGCGCTTCTTTGCTGGGCTCTTTTTCTTCGTCGTCAACTGCTGCGCATAGTCGCGCGCCCATTTCGCCGGAGCTTTCTTTAACGTGTCGATCGCCGCCCGATTTCCCTCGCGGGCTTCCTTCTTCAACTCCGCGGCCGCTTTCTCACGATCCTTCGGCTTCGACTTATGCCAGGGGTGTGGCGGATGCGGCTTGTGCCGGTGGGATGGCCCCTTCTCCGGTTCTACTTTCAGCCGCTCCGCGAGCTTGAAGAATTCGTCTGCGACATCGGCCTGCGTTGGAAGCTTCAGGGCGTGAAGATCGGCGTTAGGCTTCTTCGCCGCCTGCGAACTCAGGTCCCCGCGAAAATGCTGCAATACTTCGCCAGCACTGCGATATTTTTCATAGCGTTCGCGTTGCGCCTGGGTTTTCTGCTGCACGCGTTCGAGGCGCTTCGCGTCCGCCCCGTCATATCGCTTCCCCGGGGCTTTCAGAATCGGATTCCAGGCGCGCCGTTCGAGGAATGCGATCAGCTTCTGTTTGGGATCCGTGTTTGCCACGTTTCATTCTGCGCAATCGCCCAGAAAAATTCCATTTGCTTCAACCCGAAGCCCGCGGCATCAGCAAGCTGGCGCTCATTTCTCCCGTGTCCGTTCGGTTCATTGGGAACTCCGCTACAGCCAGGTATGGGCTTCCTGCGAAACCGTCCTATTTGAAGCTGATCGCGAAAGGCATCATGCGCAGCATGCCGCCTTTCATCCACACACGCAGCCGGGCGTCCTTCCATGCCGCTCTCAATGGTTCGAGACCGGCGCGCGAAAGGATCGCATCGGTCTCCGAATCCGCCGAGGAAGAGTGCATCAGAATGTCCCAGATGCTCCGTTTCGGTGGGTAAAGCACCAGTTGAGCGCGGCTGGTAGCAGGAATGCCGGCGCTTTGCTTCGCCATTTCGATGGCGCGATCGATTCCGCCGAGCGCATCCACCAGCCCGTTTGCTTTTGCCTGGTCGCCCATCCAGACACGCCCCTGGGCGACGGCCTGAATCGCATCCACAGGCTTGTGCCGTGAAGCGGCTACCCGGCCGACGAACTGCTGATAATCCGAGTCGATTCCCTCTCTCAGTTTTTGCCTGCCGGCGTCAGACAAAGATTCATAGTCGGAATCGATCAGCGCGAAGCGGCCACGGCTTACCGCATCCTTGCTGATGCCGAGCTTGTCGTAAAGGCCATGCAGGTTCGGTTTGCCGAATACTACGCCGATGGATCCCGTGAACGTCCCCGGATAAGCGATGATCGGCGCCCCTGCCATCGCCATGTAGTAGCCGCCCGAGGCCGCGTCATCCGACATCGAGATTACTACCGGCTTTCTGCGCTTCAATTCGTTCATGGCGCGCCACATGTCGTCGGAAGCCGTCACCTCGCCGCCCGGCGAATTAATGCGGACGATCACCGCTTTGATCGAAGAGTCATGCGAGACCCGGTCCAGCATCTTGTCGAACTGTACGGATTCGAGCCCGTCTCCGGCGTTCGACGTTTCGGGGTCGCCGCGCACGATAGTTCCCTCAGCCACCACGAACGCGATCCGGTCCGAAGCCGAACCTGCCGAACTGTCAGGAGCGTTGGCGTATTCCTTCTCGAGTACTTTCTGCAATTCCTTCTGATGCAACTCGGCCCGAAGTTGGCCGAACGCCTCGTCTTCATATCGCAGGTCGTCCACGAGGCCGTTCTGTTTCGCCTGAGTGGAGAGAAACGGCCCGTTGTCGAGAATGGCCCGCACCTGCGCCGGATCTTTATGACGGCCCTTCGCAATTGTGTTTACCAGATCGCCATACGTGTCATCGATGATGCTGTTCATCACCTCGCGAGTCTCAGGGCTCATCGAGGTTCGCGTGAACATGTCGCCATAATCTTTGTATTTGCCGGCGTGCTCCACGTCCACATGCACGCCGAGCTTGTCGAGCGTGTTTTTGAAATACATCAGCTCGAACGCGATGCCTTTCAGGTTCAGAAGGTCGACGGGCGACATGAAGACCTTCGAGCAGGCCGTCGCGACGTAATATTCGCGCGCCCCGGGGGTTTTCAGATATGCATATAGCGGTTTGCCGGATTTGCGGAACTGTTCAAGATCGGCGCGGATCTCCTGCATCTTCGCCCATCCAATGCTGAGGTCCTGGGGTTCGAACACGACAGCGCGGATTTTCGGATCCGCCGCCGCGCGCCGCAAAAGCGACCATACGCCCTGAACGGTCATGGGGACGCGCTGTTCGAGAAACGGAATGGGGAACTGCACCGGCGGCTTCTCCGGCACATCTCCGCCGAGATGCAGGATCAGGGTCGAATTATCGGCGATCGAAGGCGGCTTCGATTTGAGCGAGGCGATCGCAAAGAACCCGATCACGAGGATCAGAACGATCAGAATCGCTCCCGTAAGAACTCCCAGCAGGAATTTCCCCATGGAGATGGCGCTCCTTCCAGTCCGAAAGTAGCATGGGTTCTGACGGCTGCATCACTTTCGGGGAGACGAAGCGGCCTCTCGCATGCACGGTGGAACGCGGGATAGCACTCAATGAGACGGTATTTTCGAACTTACCTGCTTGCGCCCGCCGCGGCGGCCATCCTTGTGATCGGACTGACCGCGTGCAACAACCAGGGCAACTCGCCGCGCGACAGCGAGAAGGCGGAATACGCGCCCAACGGCAATGGCGCGAGTCCGGGCGGAGGCGCCGGCACGGGCGGTGGCGGCGCGAAAGCCGGCAGCGAAAATGGTCAGCCTGCCGGTAATTCAGGCTCGGGTGGCTCAACGGCCGGCTCCGGGAATGGTGGCGCTGGCGCGGGCGGAAGCGGCGGCGAAGCCAGTACGCCGACCTCGCGACCCTGATGAAAGTTGCCGCCGAACCGTTGACGGCCGCACCACCTTTTCGGGTGGAGCGCGCTGTGATGCGCCAGACGTGGAATTACGTGACCTTCCTTCACTGGCCTTACGATCCCGCCGTGGTGCGCCCGTTTCTTCCGCGGGAACTCGAGCTGGACCTTTTCGACGGCGCGGCCTGGGTGGGACTGGTCCCCTTCCTGATCACCGGCCTGACACTGCCCCGCTGGCCCGCGCTGCCGTGGCTTTCGCGGTTTCCGGAAACGAACGTCCGGACTTATGTGGTCGATCGCGCAGGCCGGCGCGGCGTGTGGTTCTTTTCTCTGGACGCGGCGCGCCTCGCGGCCGTCGTCGGCGCCCGAACGGGTTATGGGCTTCCCTATTTCTGGGCGAAGATGCGCGTTCGGAATGATCCGCATCACGTTCGCTACAGAAGCAGACGCCGGTTTCTGCGTGGCCATTCCGATCTGACAATTGAGAAGGGCGGCCTGATGCCCGAGCAGTCCGAACGAGACATTTTTCTGACTGCCCGTTTCCGTTTGTATGCGCGATGGCTTGGCCGGATAGTTTGCGCGAGAGCCGAGCACCGGCAATGGCCGTTACATACGGCGCGGGTTCTGCGTCTGCGGGATTCTCTGGTCCGCGAAGCCGGGCTGCCCCAACCCCAGGGCGAGGCGCTGGCGCATTTCGCGCCGCGCGTGGAGGTCAGGGTCGGGCCGCCCGAGCCAGTGCGCTGATTACGGGGTGCTTTTCCACTCGCGGTCCTGCGCATATTGCGGCTCGACCGTCTTTTCCTTGTGCGGCTGACTCATTTTTGCGCTCGCACTCTGTGGCGTGTCTTTTCAGCTCTTCCGGAGAGTTGAAATACCGGCCGCACGCCTCACAGCGAAACTGGTTGGTATTCAGACTAGCAGGTGATGGCATAACGACCGTTGACGAAACACGGCTGGCGCCACGTGGAACACTACTTTCGGGAACACCGAATCCGGGTGTGAACAAATGCGGCCAGGTTAACGTAGTCTCAGATAGCAATGCCTTTCTGCACACAGTGCGGACGCCAGGTAGCGCAGCAGGACGCCTTTTGCGCTTTCTGCGGGGCCAGGCAGGCTGGCTCGGCCCAACCTCGCGCCGCCGGAACCACCACCAGCCGACCAATTCCCCCAGCTCCGCCTGTGGATCCTCTGGGCGGCCTCTCGCCCCGAACAGCGGCGATTCTCTGCTATGTCCCGACTGTGGGGTGGATTGCGGCCGTTATTGTACTGGCTGCCCGGAAGTTCAAGACCGACCGGATCGTCCGCTTCCACGCGTTCCAGGGGCTCTACCTTTTCGCCGTATGGCTGGTAGTCAACTGGGTAGTGCGGCCGATCGTCTCCGCCATGCCGCAGAATTTTATTCGCGTGGACCACATCCTCGAAGGCGTTATTCTCGCCGTCTGTATCTTCATGATGGTGAAGGCCAGCCACGATGAGGCTTACGCGCTGCCCATTATCGGAGAACTGGCGCAGCGCTCGGCTGCCGAAAGCTGAGCCGGCCATGGGTGCGGGCCTGAAGGCGGTTGTTGTGACGAAGCACCCCGCCTGGAAACACAGCTCGCTCAGATCGCCATCACCTGCGGTACTCCGATGCTCGTCCTCGAGCTGATGGGGGTTGCCTGGTGCGACCTTCTCGAAGCAGCCTTCGATATGACGATTGACCACGGCCTTTGCCGAATGTCAAGAGCGGCTCAATTGCCGCGATAGGCTTCGTCGAGCAGTTCGACGACGTGCATCACTCTTTCGCCCTTGCCCCACTTGCGGACGCCGGCTTCGAGCTGGATCATGCAGCCCGGATTGGCCGTCGCGATGATTTCCGCTTTGGCCAGTTCCACATTGGCCATCTTCTTTTCGAGGATCTGCATGGAGAGATCGGTGTGCAGCACGTTATAGATTCCGGCGCTGCCGCAACAGAGATCGGAGAGCGGCATTTCGCGGAATTTCAGGCCTGGAATCGCGGTGAGAAGCTGCCGGGGCGCTTTACGGATCTTCTGGCCGTGCGCGAGGTGGCAGGAATCCTGGTAAGTGACCGTGGCGTTCACGGGCGCCATGTTCCGGTTCAGGTCGAGGGCGGCGAGGAACTCCGTGACATCCTTCATCAGAGATTTGAACTTCACCGCGCGCGCGGCGTATTGCGGGTCATGTTCGAGAAGCTCGTCGTACTCCTTCAGGGTGGAGCCGCAGCCGGCCGCATTCGTGATGATCGCGTCGAATCCGCCATCGAGCACCGCATCGATATTGCGCCGCGCGAGTTTGCGGGCTTCATCGCGGATGCCGGCGTGAACGTGTAATGCGCCGCAGCACGTTTGCCCGGCCGGTATGACGACCTCGCATCCGTTCTTCTGCAGGACACGAACTGTCGCCTCATTCAGACGCGCAAAAGAGATGTTCGCGATGCACCCCGCCATGAGAGCTACCCGGTAGCGCTTTTCGCCTTCGGCGGGGAACGTCTTGCCAACCTGGCGGAAGAAGAACGGGATCTGGGCCGCGGGCGCGAGAGCTTCCCGCTCGCCCAGAGGGCCCATGAGCCGCGACAGCCCCGAGGCGCGAACCAGCTTCTGGAGGCCGCTCGCCTGGTACATATAGAGGCCGGCGCCGGCGGCAGTGAGCAACGCTGGCGAAGGCAGCAGCTTACGGAATACGAAATTGCGAACGGTTCGCGCAAGCCATCCCCGCGGCGTTTTCGCTTCGATTTCCGCGCGGGCGGCTTCCACCAGCCTGCCGTACTGCACGCCGGAAGGGCATGCGCTTTCGCATCCCCGGCAGGCGAGGCAGAGATCGATGTGCTCACGGTACGAGTCCGTCATGGGTGCGCCCGACGCGATCTGAACCATTTGGTAGATGCGGCCGCGAGGCGAATCCATTTCGATGCCCAGCTCGCGATAGGTCGGGCAGGCGTTGAGGCAGAGGCCGCAGTGAACGCAGCGATCGAGATCCGCCTGCTGCGGCCTGTCGATATCGACTGAACTGGAGACGCTAGATTCGGCCAAAGAGACGCCCACGATTGAGAAGACCTTCCGGATCGAACATTTGCTTGATTCCTTTCATGATCGCAAAGTCGCCGCCGGGGGCCGGCCAGAACGCCAATCCGGGGGCGGGGACTTCGGGCCCGAACTCGACGACTCCCTTCCATCCTCTCTTCAGGCAGGCTTCGAGCCAGCGTGATGCCGAATCGGCGCGCGTCAACCAATTGCGGACGATACCGCTGCCGGCATGCGCATGGCCCGGGCCTTCGACGCTGGCCAGCGCGTCGCCGCACTCGGTGAGCTTCGTCGAGACCTTCACGACCAGACCGTCGCGAAACTTTTCGAGATGGCGCGGCGTGATCTGGCGGATGGAATTCCAGAACCGCTGCTCGTCATCACCTGAAAGGCTGCGCGCCTGGCCGAGGCCCGCGTATTCGGTCGCCGAGCGCTCGATGACGGCCTTATTGCCCACGAACTGGACGGCAAGCAGGAATCCTTTCCATCCGATCTGGGCGGCGAGAACCGGATTCACTGCGTCGATCGCGGCCGGGGCGAGCACGCCACGCAGGATTACGTCGCGCGCTTCGAAGGTGGTTTTAGCGTCGTTGAAGGTGAAGACCAGGGTTCGCGAATCCGCCGCGCGGGGCGCGAGTTTGAAATTCACCGAGACGATCGCCGCAAGGGTGCCGAAAGAGCCAATAATCAGCTTGCCGACATCGAGGCCGGCGACGTTTTTGACGACCATGCCACCGGTCTGGGCAAGTTTGCCTTCAAGGGTTGCATATGTCATGCCGATGACGAGATCGCGGGCGGAGCCATAGAGCCGCCGCCGGGACTCGCTGATATTGGCCGCGATGATGCCGCCGACGGTCGCATTTTCGGCGAACGGTCCATCAAGAGGGATCATCTGGTTGTTTCTGGCGAGTTCGCGCGAAAGGTCAGCGAACGGCATGCCGGCTTCGACGCTGACCGTGAGGTCCGCCGGTTCGTAATTCAGAATTCGCCGCATCTTCGCCGTGCTGACGCGGACGGCGGGCGGCGCGGCGAGTGGACCTGCCATGCGCCGCTTGGTATCTGCGCCGAAAAGGTCAATGGAGCGCTTTGCGCCGGCGGACGAAGCCAGCAGGTCCGCCATTTCGGAGCCCGAGATGGGGTAGAGAATGTCCGGCAACACATTAGGGTACATGGAGGGAGTCAGAAGTCGAGGAAGCCGGATGCCGGGTCGGCAGCGACGACGAAATGCATGAGCGCCGCCGCCAGCCGGCGCTCATGCAGGTTTCGTTTGGTCAAAGCATCGCCGGGAAAACCAGAAGGCCTCGAGGCGATGCCCGGTATTTTCCGATGTACTACGACGCGAAGACGGGCAAGTTGTTCCTCGAAGTTTCGTGCTGGAATAGCGACTTTCTGAAGAGATCGGTCTCGATCGCGCCAGATCGGCGGATCGCTTATCGTTCACTTCGAGCGAGCGACCAGAAGGTGCTGCCGGTTGCGCCGGAGCACCGAACGGTACGCGAGCGCCACTCGTTCATCGCCCTTCCGGATCGGCCGTTTCAGCCGCGGCGCGGCGACGTGACTCTGACGTTAAAGGATGGCCGCAGCATCGAAGGTCGGATGCGCAAAGTCAATCGGGCTGTGCCTGGGCAACGAATGTGCCCCGGCTTTTAAGCTGTGCCCGGGCTCACCTCTGGTGCCTTCACAACTGGGATTCGCGGCTGCGCCGCAAGCTAAACTCCAGGAAGTGCCTTTGCAAGACGCGATACGCGCGGCCGCTGAACGACTGCAAATTCAACAACAATTCTGGGATATTTTCGGGCGTCCGCACGAGACGGCTCCGGAAACGAACCGGGCCATTTTGTCCGCTTCGGGCATCGATTGTTCGTCTGAAGAGTCGGTCCAGGCCTCGCTCGGTGAGCGGGACAGGACCGAATGGTCGCGCTGTATTCCTCCGGTTCTTGTTCTCAGCGTCAATGCGCCCGTCCGGATTCCGGTCCGCACGCCCGCGAATACAAATCATGTCCAGCTCGAGATCGCGACGGAAGAAAACGAGCGGCGCTCCGTACCTCTCGACCTGACCCAACTTCACGTGGAAGACGAGAAAAACATCAATGGCGAGCGGATCGTCCAGCGCTCCGTTCATTTGACGATGGAACTGCCGCTCGGCTATCACGATGTCCGCTGTGGCGATTCGGCCATGCGCCTGATCCTTACGCCGGATCGGGTCCACACGCCGGAGCCCGGCAAGCACGCCGGGTTCGGCGCCATGATGTGGGCGATACGCTCGCATCGCGATTGGGGCACAGGCGATTTCACCGCGCTTCGCGAGCTGGTCAACTGGGCCGCTGCGGAGCTGCACGCTGATTTTCTGGCGCTCAGCCCGCTGCACGCGACCAAAAATCGCCGTCCGTATAACAGCAGCCCTTATCTGCCGCAAACCATCTTCTTCCGCAACTTTCTTTACCTCGATGTCACCGCGGTCCCGGGATACGATCTGATCCGTTCCGGCTTCGAAACGCCGGAGCGAATCGCGGAGATTGAGCGTTTGCGCGGCACGCCCATAGTGGAATATGAGCAGGTGGCGGCGCTCAAGCGCGAGGCTCTCGACCGGATCTTCGATGCGGCGCCTCCCGGACCCGAGTGCCGGGCGTGGATCGAAAAACAGTGTGACCTCCTGCGTTCGTACTGCATTTACTGCGCGCTGGACGAGCACCTCCACGCGGCCGATCCGAACGTCTGGGTCTGGCCTGACTGGCCGGAACAATATCGCGATCCTTCAAGTCCTGCCGTGGCGCAATTCGCGGCGGCGCACCAGCGCGAGATTCTGTTTCACGGCTGGCTGCAGTGGCTCATCGACCAACAGCTCGAGACGGTCCAGCGCGCCGCGAAGGATGCTGGAATGTCGATCGGTCTTTATCACGATCTCGCTCTCGCGACGGACCGCTGCGGCGGCGATTTGTGGGCGCATCGGGATTTTTATGTCGCGGGTAACCGCGTCGGCGCGCCCCCCGACGATTTTTCGCCCAACGGACAGGACTGGTCGTTTCCTCCGCCCAGTCGCGATCGCCACGTTACGGATGGTTACCGGCTCTATTCCGAATCCATTCGCCACACCCTGCGGCATGGCGGCGCCTTGCGTATCGATCACGTGATGCGCCTCTTCCGCCTCTACTGGATTCCGGAAGGCCACGACGCCGCGCATGGCGCCTATGTTCGCGACAATGCCGAAGATCTCATCCGGATCCTCGCGCTCGAGAGCGTGCGCAACCGCGCGGTCGTGATCGGCGAAGATCTCGGAACGGTGGAGGACAGCGTTCGCGAAATGCTCGCCCGCTTCGGCGTTCTGAGTTACCGCCTGCTGTACTTCGAGCGCAACAAGGAGCAGTTCAAGCGCCCCGCGCAATATCCCGAGCAGGCGCTTGCCTCCACCACGACCCACGACCTTCCGACCATAGCCGGTTTTTGGACCTTCGACGATATTGAAGCCCGGCGCAGGGCGGGCGTGATCGAAGAGAAGGATTACGAGCGCCAGAAAAATGACCGGACTCGTGACAAGCAGCATCTTCTGGACGCGCTTTTCGAGCTGCATCTCGTGCCCGGGAACTATGAACGCTCGGCCGAACGGATTCCCGAACTTACGGGCGAGCTGCACCAGGCGATAGTAGGATTCCTCGCCACTACGGCCTCGGTCTTGTGGCTGATCAATCAGGAAGACATGACTAAGGAACGCGAGCAGCAGAACCTTCCCGGCACGACAGCCGAATATCCCAACTGGAGCCGAAAGATGCGGTGGGCCGTGGAAGACCTCTGGCTGCCCGGCGAGGCTCGGGACTGCGCCGCCATGGTGCGGCACTGGGTGGAACGGTCCGGCCGCGCCAAATAGCCGGCTCGGCTGCCTGTTCACGGCCGGGGACGCTCGAAGAACTCCTGCGTTTTCATCACCCTCCTCGGGCAACCTCCCCGCGGAGGCCCTCACCCGTGCTAAGTCTGATACGGGGACTCACGCGCGGCCGGGCCGGAATGGTCCGAACAGATCGGGCCGAACGAACCCAACGGGCACAGTTGAATTCTGCAAACAAAACCTGCATGAGCGCCGCCTCGCGACGGCTCGGCGTCCCGAGGAGGAAAAACGCAGCGCGCCGCCCGGCTGCCTGGCCACTCGAAAAAACGAACCGGTTGTGGAGACCGGCCAAACAAAATAAACGTCGCTTCCCGCCGTCGGAGTATTTTCGGAACAAGCCAATCTGCCCGGTTGCATCGCGGGAGCGTTGCCAAAAAACCAATGCGCCCCCCGCGAGGTGGTCGCTGCACCCAGAGGCGAGACGAACCGAACGGGAAAACTCGCAACCGGCTGCCAGCATCATCCAGCCATTGCCAAACGAAGCCACCGCGCGTTTCCGCGCCGCTGCCTGGCGACTCGAAAAAACGAACCCATTGTGGACACCGGCCAAAGAAAACAAAGGCGTTGCTTCCCGCCGCGAGAGTATC
>Ga0157370_10006850_pt1 | contig 12477 bp, 7 predicted proteins | sample C35metaG_FD_113463 | JGI IMG/M metagenome (GOLD analysis project Ga0157370, IMG submission 113463) | Corn rhizosphere microbial communities from Kellogg Biological Station, Michigan, USA - C3-5 metaG | ecosystem: Host-associated > Plants > Roots > Rhizosphere > Soil | place: USA: Michigan...
CTCAGGTGGTGGGCTCCAAGGCCTTCCCAGGCAGGGCTTCCCGGAAAAGGGCGGATACGAGTTCTTCTTCGGCAGGAATGCGGGCGAACGCCGTTTGATGGCGGATGGCAGAGGTTTTCCAGAGCGAGAAATGATTCACGTAGGCCTCTTGATAACGGCGGAGAATGGCGGGCTCGATCCGGTGGGCGTGGCGGGTGCCCGCTTCCGCATCGATGAATTCATAATTACCGGACCAGTCCGGGCGTGCCTCGGATGCCAGGAAGGGAGCCATCAGGATCACAGTGCCGTGGCGCTGCCCCAGATGACGCAGGAGGGAATCCGGCTCGGTATTGAAAAGCAAATCAGACAGGAATACGCGGATCGCATTGGGACGCAGTGGCAGCCGTGAGAGCCCCGGCGGCAGGGTGGGATCCTCGGCTTTCAATCCGCGTGCAGCCTCCAGCCACTGGTGGCTGCGCAGGGCTGCAGGGTCCAGTGTTAGGGATGCGTCACCCCGTGCGGCGTGGAGCGCCAGAGAGGCCCCGGCAGCAAGACTGCTTTCCGCCAGGAAATAAAACAGCTCTGCGACGCGCGCTGCTTTCAATGGATCAAAAAACATGGAGTCGGAAGCGTCCAGAATCACATCCACCACCGGACGAACTTCCTCCCGGTAGAGTTTCATCGTATAGCTTCCGGTCCGTGCGTAGGCCTGCCAGTTGATATGACGCGGGTCATCGCCCGGGGAATACGCGCGGTGATCCTGGAAATCCATGGATGAGCCGGTGCCGCCGCCAGTGAATTCCCCTGCCTGGCCGCGCCACACGCGGGAGCGTAGCGGCAGACGCAGGCGGGCTGCTGCCGCCATGGCGCGTCCATGGCACTGTTGGAGTTCCTCCCGGGTCATTCGTGGGGAGCGTTGAGGGAAAGCTTTGCCTCCGCAATGATCGGCTGATAGCTGCGGAACGCCTGACCTGCCCTGATCAGTAATCCGGCCAGAATGATAGCATCCACAATGATGGCCGCATTCAGGATTTTTTCAGCCTCAGAGCCATACTCTTCTATCAGGGGTAGGAAGATTGATGGATTCCAGATGAATGCCCACAGGATTTTTTCCTCATGCCAGATATTCAGGAAGGTAGCCGCCAGGATAGTAATCAGGGAGGTGACGAGGAGGAACAGGATGAAAACCGAGAAGCGTTTCGTCTCAATCTTGGTGAAAAAGGTGGCAAGCAGCGCGGGCAGCAGCAGACTGCCCAAGAGGCTTAAAAAGACGACGGATTGATCTTCAGGTTGAGGAGCCTTACTGCTCAGCACGACCGTCATCACTCCCATGAAAATCAGCAGCGTCGTGAAAAACACCCCGGAAGGCCAGCCAGGGTAAAGGAATACGCTCGCGATCCTGCCGGGCAGGCCTCGTTTGAGAAAAGGAGTGCAGATTGGTGGCAGCAACTGGGATGGTTCCGTGAGGGCAACCAGAATGGCCGGGCCACCGATGATGCATAGGAACATCCGGGACATCAAGGGCGTGGCCCAACTCGTAAAACTGAAGATCACAGCCAGAGCGACCATGACCAGGGCGACCACGCGGAGGACGCTGGAATGGTTTTCCGCAGTCGGCGCAATGGCGGCGATTCCCTGATTGAGAGCGCACCACGCCAAGTAGCCACCGAAAAGAACATAGGCTGCCAGAACCCCATAAGCTGCCGGATCCTGCATGGAAAAAAAGCTGGCATACGAGGAAATTCCTCCTCCCCCGAAAATCATCCGCGGAATACTGCTGGCGAGTATGAAGATGATGGCAGCCGGCACAAACCGCATGAATCTGTTAGCTTTTGCGGAGAGTCCTACCATCAAGGCACTCAAGACGGCAGAAGTGAAAAAGATCATCAGCAACATCATCATTTCACCGATGATGTTCATCCCGCCGAAAAAGTAGCGGAGGATCATGTAGGGGATGATGGTCACCAGCATCAGGGCCGTCTGACTGACGATCGAAAACCATTTTCCCAATACGATGCGCGTGCTGTTCAGCCGGGTGAGCACCATCATCTCCATGGTATTCCCGGTGATTTCCGCAGAGAGGGCGGTCGTGCCTCGCATGGGCTGCAGCAAGATGGCGGTGATGCCGAAAATGAAAAAGATGACGCCGGAAATGAAGGATCCGGCTCCTTCCGCATCAGCTCCGGAGGAGGCGCTGAGAAGAAAAATGAGCATCAGAGACTGAAAGAGCAGGAACTGGATCACAAATGCCTTGGCCCGCAGGCCCTGGCGTAACTCCTTCACCAGCATCGGCGGAATGCGGTCGGAAAAATCGGATAGAATCTGCATGTCTCAGGAAAGTAGGTTTTGGTCTGCGGCTGTGGGCAGTGGAGGAGGGGTGGCGATTGCTTGCTGTCCCGAATTCACACGGCCCAGAATGTCGATGAACGCATCCTCCAGATTCCGTTGTTCACGATGGTATTCCACGATGCGCAGTCCGTCCTTTACCATGCGGGCCAGCACATCCGCTGCCTTTGCCGGGTCCTGGGTATCGATGCGGATGCGTCCGCCATGTTTCCGTGCCTCCATGAATTCCACATTCGCCTGGAGAATGCACCAGTCCGAGACGGCTTGGGCATCCCCATCCACCTGCACATCGTAAAGCACACCACCGTAGGTGTCGGACCCGCGTTTGAGGGATTCGGAATCTCCGTGGTGGACGATGCGTCCGTTGTTGATAAACAGCAGGGAATCACACATCTCCCCCAGTTCTGATAGAATGTGGGAGGAGATGAAAATCGTTTTACCTTCCTTGGCCAGCACACGGATCAGGTGTTTCAGTTCCACGCGGGCCTTCGGGTCCAGGCCAGCGGCAGGCTCGTCCATGATGAGCACCTGGGGATCGTGCAGCAGGGCGCGGCCCAGTCCCAGCCGTTGGGTCATTCCCTTCGAAAGCTTGTTTGAAAAGCGTTCTGCCAGAGGAATGAGATCCGTGAACTCCATCACTTCCTCGATCCGCTGGCGGCGCTCTTTCCCTTTGTAGCCCAGTGCGCGTGCATAGAAGTCCAAATACTCCAGCACGGTCATGTTGTCATAGTTCCCGAAGTGATCCGGCATCCATCCAATGAGGCGGCGCACTTCGGAAGGATGATGCATCACATTGATGCCGCATACTTCCGCGTGACCCAGAGTAGGATAGTCCAGCGTGGCCAGTATCCGCATGGTGGTGGTTTTCCCGGCGCCATTGGCCCCCACGAATCCGCACACGGAGCCGTGCGGAATTTCGAAGGTTACGCCATTCACTGCCTGCAGGGGGCCGAAGTAGCGGTAGAGATTGTTGACTTTAAGAGCAGACATGCGCGTGAAGGGAGTCGGAGGCGGAGGGTCCTGTTGCCTTACTGGATAGGGCCGGTGATCACGGTATGGGTTTTCTTCCAGCGGATGCCGGAATTGGTATCGATGCCTGGGGCTGCATCCGTGATGGCCACGAAATGTTCCGGCCGCTGGCGTGCGGTATTCAGCATCTCCCGCTGGCGGCTCACAAAGCCATTGGCTTCTTCAGCCAACACGGGATCGACCATTGAGAACTCCACTGGAGCGGGCGTGAATTTTTTTCCGGTCTGGATGCCATCCGCGCGGAACCACTGTCCGGAGTCGTTCAGATAAAATAGTGTCCTGATAGGGAAATCGAAAGTGGAAACGTAAGTGCCCGCCCTGTCTGCAGCTTCGATTCTACCGCGCGATGGCAGCACGGCACTGAGGATGTGGCCATGCTCGGAACGGCTCTGGAACCAATCGCCACTGGCTCGCAGTTTTCCATCTTCCGGCTGAAGATTGAAGGTCCCCCGGTAGTCATTCCGGGAGGTGTAGCGGGCCCAGCGATTCAGGGAAATCGGCACTGGGTCGATGGCGCATGCAGGATCAATGGTGAAGGTGGAATTGGTCAGCACACCGGTGCGGGCAAATTGTTCCTGATGGAGGAATACGGCATGTTGCCCATCGTCGGGACGCACTTCCATCAGCACTTGGCGCATCCCATTCCCCCCGAAGCCATCCTGCAGGATGATCAGGAGAATGAGCAGAAAGCTGGCACCGAGGGAAATGATGGGAGTGGTGATGAAAAGGCGGTGACGCTGCCCGGATTTGGCAAATACGAACAGATTCACTGGACCCACCAGAATGCCGAAAAGGATCAGCACGAAAATGAAGATGGCATATTGGAACGATTGCGCACCGAAGGAGGCCTGAAGGGGCCAGCCCGCTTCATAATCATTCCGCAATGAGTCTTGGCGCGGAGGCTCGCCCTTACTGACCATCTCGACGGTTTCGTTGGGATCCAGGCCCTTTCCAAACGGGAAGATTTTGATGCTGCCGTAACTTGGGTCATTCGGCAGGCCGAGTGAGGCCAAGGTTGCGGAATTACTGTAAATGACCAGATGGCCTCCCAGTCTTACCCACGAGAGAATCGCATTCCGACTGCCGGGAGGCGTGGCGGACCAATCAGAATCCGTCATCAGCACCCAGTCATATCCGGAAAATGCCAGCCAGTCGTCCGGCAGTTGCTTGGGATCGAATTTTCCGCCGAAGTTACTGGAGGAGCGATAGCTGCTGGTGAATTTTGCTGCAGCCGCGCTGTCGAGAAGGGAGGCGTTCGGGGTGAAAAGTTTTTCACTCAGTAGAACAGCAGGTTGCTTGGGATCCAGTTCGCCACTGAGGGTGTATTCGGCCGTTCCATAGGAGCCGCCCATTTTGATGGTGAGGTTGGTGCCGCCACCGTAATTGAACGTCGGCGGCCCTAGCGGAACCATCACGTCCTGAGTGGTGATTTTTTCGCCCGGCACTTCAAAGTCATAGGAGGAAGAAGTCCGGCTGTTTTGGCCGAAGCTGGCTCCCGTTTCACAATCCAGATGAATCTTGGCGGGGGATTTCCGGTTATTGGCGATCTTTACCCGCATTGGGAAATACCCACCAGGAGAGGTGGTGGTAAACAGCCCTGTAATCTCGATGTGGGTGTCCGTCAGCGGATCCACCACTTCGCGGATCAGGGTTTCCTGTGCGGCCAGCGGCAGAAGTAATGCGAGGAAGGTGAGTAACAGGCGCATGGACATGGGAAAATACAGGGAATGAAAAATGATCCGCCGGGGAATCAATGAGCTGCCAGATTTTTGGGTGTGGCAGTGGATTGAAAGGGGACTTCCTCCAGCAGGGAGCGCACGATGTCATTCGCTGTCAGACCTTCCACGCGGGCATTGTAATCCAGCACGATGCGGTGGCGCAGAACAGCGTGGGCGATGGCCTTCACGTCCTCGAAGCTGGCATTCACCCGGCCATTCAGCAGAGCTCGCGCCTTCGCTCCAGAGGCCAGGGCCAGCGCTGCCCGTGGGCTGGCTCCATAACGTATGCCCTTTGCCACGCTGGATTGACCGGGGTGGGTGGCATCCACCAGACGGGCGATGTAGTTCGCCACCACTTCCGGCAGATAGATGCGGCGCACCAGCTCCAGCAGGGAGGTAAAGGTCTCTGCCGTCATGACGGGCTCCACCACGGGTTCCGCTCCCAGTTCACGGTGGGAAACGATGCGCTGGAGGGTGCCCACATCATTGCGGGTGACTTCCAGTTTGAAGAGGAAACGGTCCAGTTGGGCTTCCGGTAGTGGATAGGTTCCTTCCAGTTCGATCGGGTTCTGGGTGGCCAGTACGAAAAATGGTTGAGGCAGGGGATGGGTCTGTCCCAGCACCGTTACGCGGCGCTCCTGCATGGCTTCCAGCAGGGCGGATTGGGTTTTGGGTGAGGCCCGGTTGATTTCATCCGCCAGCACGATGTTGGTGAACAGAGGGCCGGGTTGGAATACGAATTCGCGGCGGCCTTCCACCTCCTGGAGCACTGGATTGCCTGTGATGTCTCCGGGCAGCAGGTCCGGGGTAAACTGCACCCGCTTGGTATCCAGCTTGAGCAATTTGGAAAGGCCCTTTACCAGTTCGGTTTTACCAAGGCCGGGCAGACCTTCCAGCAGGATATGGCCGCGGGCCAGCACTCCGGTGATCACCAGTTCGATCAACTCCGTTTGGCCGAAAAGGACTTCATTCATGCCGCCTTTCAGCGAGTCCAGGTGCTTGGTGGCATCAGTTACTTCCGTTTCGGTGGCGTTTTCCATGACTTGATTGCCGCGAAGCTAGCAGGTCTTTCCACACTTGAAATGAAGAAGGATCAGAATTTCTCCCTTTTTCTCAAGACCGGGAAGGATGGAAAAATTTCTCCCTTCCCGCTGGCGGTTTGCGCATTTTTTGTCCAATTTCCAACAGTATGGCAATTTCCGATGTGGACTACGAGAAGCTGGGCCAGTTTTACCTGGGGAAGGAATATGATCTCGATTCCAAGCAGGTTCAGAACGAGTTGGTCCTTTATGACTCCAAGGATCTCGTGACGCATGGGGTGGTGCTGGGCATGACCGGCTCCGGTAAAACAGGCCTCTGTCTGGCGCTGCTGGAAGAGGCGGCGATGGATAATATCCCAGCCGTCGTGATCGATCCCAAGGGAGATATCTCCAATCTGCTGCTGATGTTTCCTGAGCTGGATGCCAATAGCTTCCGCCCATGGATCAATGAGGATGATGCTGCGAAAAAGGGAGTTTCCCCAGATGAATTCGCCCAAAAAACCGCAGAGTCCTGGAAGGCCGGTCTCGCGGACTGGGGGCAATCTCCCGAGCGGATCGCGAAGCTGCGTGAAAAAGTGGATATCACGATATTCACCCCAGGCAGCAAGGCCGGCATCCCGGTTTCCATCCTCAGCTCTCTGGAAGTGCCGCCTTTTGAAATCATGGACGATGCGGAACTGCTGGGGGAGCGTGTGGAAAGCACCGTTTCCTCACTGCTCTCATTGGTAGGAGTGGAGGCAGACCCGATCCAGAGTCCTGAGGCCGTCCTGCTGGGCGCTGTTTTTCAAAACGCCTGGGCAAAGGGGCAGGGCATCACGTTGGAAACCCTGATCCGTCATATTCAGAAGCCTGCTTTCGATAAGGTGGGTGTTATCGATGTGGAGTCCTTTCTCCCTGCCAAAACGCGGCAAACGCTGGCATTGAAATTCAATAATCTGCTGGCGTCTCCCGGATTTGCCTCCTGGCTGGAAGGACCACGGCTGGAAATTTCAAAGATGCTGCACACGCCCGAGGGGAAGCCACGCATCTCCATCTTTTCCATCGCACATCTGGGTGATGGGGAGCGGATGTTTTTCGTGAGCCTGCTGCTCAATCAAATGCTCGGCTGGATGCGCGCGCAGAACGGCACCACTTCTCTACGGGCGCTACTATATATGGATGAAATCTACGGCTACCTGCCGCCCTCGGCCAATCCTCCCAGCAAGCGCCCGATGATGACTCTGCTCAAGCAGGGCCGGGCATTCGGCCTGGGCTGTTTGTTGGCCACTCAGAATCCGGTGGATCTGGATTACAAGGCTCTCTCCAATATCGGCACGTGGTTCCTTGGTCGCCTTCAGACGGAACGGGATAAAATGCGTGTGCTGGATGGCCTGGAGGGAGCGGCTGGCACCCAGAATGCGAAGTTTGATAGAGCTTCCATGGAACGTCTCATTTCCGGATTGGGAAATCGTATTTTCCTCATGAACAATGTTCACGAAGATGGACCGGTCCTGTTTCATGTGAGGTGGGTCATGAGTTATCTAACTGGGCCGCTGACGCGCGGCCAGATCAAGACGCTGATGGATCCGAAGCGGGGCGATTTTGGAGCCGCTCCCACGAATGGTGGGACAGTAGTAAATCCGATGTCCATGCCGGGACTTTCATCTCCCGCAGAGGAGGCTCCCCAATCACGCCCGCTGGTGGGAAATGGGGTAAAGGAACTGTTTGTCCCCATCAGCGGCGGGGCAGAGGGTATCATCTATCAGCCTCATCTTCTACGCGTGGGACAGGTTCATTTTTCCTCGGCCCAAACGGGTGTCGATGGCTCGCGAATGGTGCGGCTGGTCAATCCGATTACCGCCACCTCCATTGAATGGGATTCACAATTGCCACCGCCATTGAAACTGGAGGAGATGCTGCCGGAACCTGCGGCTGGAACAGCATTTGGTGTGCTCCCGGGTTTTGCCATGAACGCTGCGAACTACAAGCAGGTGGAGAAGGAGTTCGCGGAATGGCTATATCGGAATGAACGTGCGGACATTTTCACCTGCCCCACCCTGAAGGCGTGGTCTGCTCTGGGTGAAAGCGAGGCAGACTTCCGTGCCAGACTGAGCCATGAAGCACGCGAGGCCAGGGATGCTGCGATTGATAAGCTCCGTGAGGGAATGACAAAAAAATTCACAGCACTGGACTCCAGGCTGCGAACCGCAGAGGCACAGCTTGCCAAGCAGAAAGCGGAGGCGAATGCTGCGAATCTCCAGGCAGGGGTCTCGGTACTGGGCGGCATCCTTGGTGCTGTTTTCGGACGCAAGGGCGGGCTTGGTTCCCTGACCCGCGGCAGTTCAGCGATTTCCAAGGCGGGAAGTGCCTATAAACAGCATCAGGATGTAAGTAGTGCTGATGAGAAAGTGGAAGGCATCTTGGCCGAAAAGGAATTTCTCCAAAAAGATCTGGAGTCAGAAATTGCAAAAATCACCGCTGCGTATGATCCGGTTAATCTCACTTTGGAAAAAGTGGCGCTCAAGCCGGCCCGCACGGATGTGAAAGTGATAAGTGTGGCCCTACTATGGATTCCTACGGATGCGAAAGGCAATCATGCTGGTTAGAAGACTCCAGTAGAAACAAAAAACCTCTTATTGGTTGCAGAATGCATCAAGATTAATTTGTCTAAAAGAATGCAAAAAATGCAGGGGTAGTGCAAAATGTGCTTGTGATTAGGGTTAGGTTTCAGTGATGCTTTGATTTGCTGTTATATCGCTTGTTTCAAACAAAGCGGGCTGATGGCGCTCAACTCCCAGAGATCTACCATGAAACCAAAATTCCGTTCCTTCCTCAGTAAGGCGTTTCCATCCCTGATCATTGTTCCTGCGATGATGCAGGTGGCGGTGGCCGCTCCTCTCAATACTGCCGCCAATGGCAGTATCATCGTTACCAGCGCAGATAACGGTGCAAATCACATCGAGGCGAATGGCGGTGCCACTCCATTGGTTACCATCGGTGCCGGAACCGTCCTGACTGCGGATGCGAGTTCTTCCGCAGTGGAGGTAAACGTAGCCGGATACAATGATTCCTCCTATGCGGGACTTTTCACTTTGGGCAGCCCAGGGGATATTCCTACCCTGATTACCACTCCAGGCGTACCCGCTACCGGCATCATCAATGCAGGAAATCTGTCCGCCGGGGATGATGGTGTGGAAGGCAGCAACTTTGCCGTGACGGTGCTCAATACCGGCACCATCAATGGAGCCAATTCCGGCACCAGCGAGATCGGCAATGGTTCCTTTTTTGCCAACACCGGCACTTGGACTGCCGCAAACGGCAGCGGCATCAGTGCCTTCACAGCCAGCGGTGTGACGGTTCACAACACCGGTACAATCACCGCAGCCAGCGCCGGCCTGCAAGGCGGCGTCACGCTCGGAGCCACCGGCCTGATCGTGAACTCCGGCACCATTTCTGCCACGGGCGGCTTCACCATTGGTACTGCTCTAGGCAATAACGGCGTTGTTTACAACCTCGCAGGCGGCAGCATCAGTGGCGGTGCGACTGGCATCACCGGCTCCGGCATCAGTGGTGGCATCACGGTTTACAACTGGGGAACGGTCTCTGGCGGCATCGCAGCCATCAGCGGCAGCGCACTGGCTGCAGACTCTATCAATCTGAATTCCGGCTCCATCATCAATGGCGGCATCGCAACTCTGGGCGGAGCCGATCTCATCAATCTGAATGCGGATTATTTGGGTAACGTGACCGTAAATGGCAGCATCGCAGGTGGTGCGGGTGTGGACACCATCAACCTCACGGCAGATGCCCTGACTCCGTTCCTGGGTTTTGCCAATGGAGAGCTGTTCGTCGATGGTAATATTGATGGTGGTTCGGGTGTGGATACCTTCAACCTTACCACCTCCAACTCAGGCAAAATTTACGTTAGTGGAGAACTGGACGGAAGCGGTGGAGACGACATCTTCAATCTCGTCTCCAACTCCGGAGCTCTCGTGGTGGGATCCATCGATGGCGGCGGAAATGCAGATGCCATCAATCTCACCAGCACTGGCGGAGCCCTCGTTGTGCTCGAAGGTATCGATGGTGACAGTGGAACAGACACCCTTACCATTTCGGGTGGTCTGACCAGCCTCGTTGATTTTTCGGGTGATACCTCCATTCAAGACTTCATCGAATCTGCGAATGGTTCGGGACTCACACTGATCCTTGAACAAGTGGTCGGTATCGAAACGTTGACCAAAAACGACGCAGGCCTCGCGCTGATCAGCGGTTTCAACTCCACTGACAACGTGTTTGATTCTTCCGCAGTTGTGGAAGCAGACACTATCGCTGTAAACAGCGGCGCTCTTTACATCAATGGCTCCCTGGAATCCACCTCTGGTGGCCGTTCTTCGGTAGTCGTAAATGCCGGCGCTCTGGGCGGCACGGGCACATGGAGTGCGGACGTGAATGTCATCTCCGGTGGCATCAGCGCTGGTCAAGTTCCTGTCAATCTGGACTGGAATATCGCTGACTCTTCTTCCGACACGGGTTCCACCACTCCGGTCATCGATCCAGTAGGCACGCTCACCATCAATGGCAGCCTCAATGTAGGCAGCGGCGCTTTCATCCGTCAGGATCTGAAAACGCAACAGAACAGCCCTCTGGTGATCGGTGGCCCTGATTCCGACCTGATCATCCACAATACCGATGGCGGTGGTGTGGTGACTCTGGATCCGAATTCGACTGTCCGTCTTTCACCTCTAAATCTTGACCAAGCTGTGAGCGATGGGGAATACACGATCATTGATAGTGATTCGTCCATCACCGGTACACCTGGCTTCGTCACCGTCCAGGTCAATGGTAACGTTCAGGACAACAGCATCTTCCAAGGTTCCCTCGTTCCATTCCTGACCGGTACGCAAACCGCTAACCTCACTGGCACCAATCTTGCCGCTTTCACCACGCTGGCTGTGGTCAATGACGGCTCCGGCCAGAGCCTGGTGGCATTTGTGCAGCACGACTATGCTGGCCTTTCCGGCCTGACGGCAAATCAGTCCGCCATCGGTGCAGCGATCGATAACCTCGTTTCCAGCCCGAATGCGCTGGTGCAGGACTTCATCGGAGCTCTGGATCTTTCCAGCGCCCAAGCCGCAGCTGAGACGATCGCTTCCCTCTCCCCAGAGGCGCAAATCTCCCAGTCACTGGCACTGGTGAATTCCAACTACCGGATCAACCGCCTGGTCCAGAACCACCTTTCCGACGTTCGTTCGTCCGATACGGTTCGCATTCCAGTGGGTGCACCTAGTGCCAAGGCGGAAGTTGCGCCTGCTCCTGCTTCCTCCAATCGGGGAAATGTCTGGGGCGCTGTTTCCTATGACAGACAGGATTATGAAGGTGATGAATCCGGCTCCGACTATGATGGCGATGTGACGGCCTTCACCGCTGGTGTGGACTATCGCGTGGCTTCACAACTCGTTCTTGGTATCCTCCTCGATGGTTCCAAGGCCGATTATGACTACAATTCCGGTGGTGATTCCGATGTGGATAGCCTCCGCTTCACAGCCTATGGCACATGGGGCGCTGCTACCGGTCTGTATTCCGACTTCCTTGTCGGCTACGGCAGCCATGATCTGGACTTCCATCGCCCATTCGGTGGTATCCTTGGCGGCTCCGCTTCCGGTTCCACCGATGCAAGCAGCATCCAGGCTCTCTGGACAGTGGGTTACAGCATCGTCAGCCAGAATGTGAAGCACGGCCCATTCGCCGGTCTGGAGTATCAGAAGGTGGATGTGGATGGCTATGATGAAAACGGCATCCTCCCAATCAGTGTGGACAGCTACGATGTGGACTCCCTCCGTGGCCTGATCGGCTATCGTGCTGAGGCCACCTTCGGCCGTTTCAGCCCATATGTCACCGTGGCCTATGCTCACGAGTTCAAAGATGACGAAGTGGAAACCAAGTCGAACATCGCTGGTTCCCCGTTCACCATCCGTACTGCTGGCCTGGGTTCCTCCATCGTGGTGACCACCGGTGTCGGTATCTCGCTGAATTCGTCCCTGTCCCTGAACGTCGGCTATCGTGGAGATATCTCCGTCGAGAGCGATGGTATCACCAGCAACGGTGGCACCCTGGGTCTCAACTGGGCCTTCTAAGGCCCTTATGATCCTGCATTCATCTCAGGGATGAATGCAGGATTTCTTCAGCCACCGGCATCTTTGGGATGCCGGTGGTTTTTTTTCGCAAAGCGTTTCCATTCAAACGAAATCCTCTTGCCCTTCGCCGTCCTCTCCGTCAACTTGCCGCGCACCAAGGCGGCTTGGCGGAATTGGTAGACGCGCTCGACTCAAAATCGAGTTCTAACGAGTGTGGGTTCGAGTCCCACAGCCGCTACTTTCATTCATTTC
>Ga0157370_10006852_pt1 | contig 12474 bp, 8 predicted proteins | sample C35metaG_FD_113463 | JGI IMG/M metagenome (GOLD analysis project Ga0157370, IMG submission 113463) | Corn rhizosphere microbial communities from Kellogg Biological Station, Michigan, USA - C3-5 metaG | ecosystem: Host-associated > Plants > Roots > Rhizosphere > Soil | place: USA: Michigan...
AACAAGGGTCCGGCGGTGGTCCTATTACCCAGGACAATACTTCCGTAGAATATTATTGTACCATATTTACAGCCACCGAAAGCTGGGTGGAGAAAGATCTATTATGGACCGGCAGCGATGATGGCGTTATCAGTGTTAGTAAAGATGGCGGCAAGAATTGGGAAAATGTAACACCTAAAGATTGTCCTAAGTATATGATGTGGAATTGCGTGGAAGTGGATCCATTTAAAAAAGGAACCGCTTATTTTGTTGGAACAAGATATAAGCTGGATGATTTTACACCCTATATATATAAGACCGAGGATTACGGAAAGAACTGGCAACTGATCACTACCGGGATAGAGAACATGCATTTTGCCCGTTGCCTTCGTGCAGACCATGTAAGACCAGGCTTGTTATACGCCGGCACAGAATATGGTATGTACATATCTTACGATGACGGAGCGCATTGGAAAAAGTTCCAGTTAAACCTGCCAATTGTGCCTGTTACTGATATGACCATTAAAGAAAATGACCTGGTAGTAGCAACACAGGGAAGAGCGTTCTATGTTCTGGATGATCTGTCTGTATTGCAGCAATCCAGTAGCATCATACCCGATAAGAATCTGTATGTTTTTAATACTACACCAGCTTACAGGATAGCATCCAGGTTTGGCGGCAATTTCGGAGTGCCACGAAATGCGGGTATGAATCCACCCTCAGGCCCTGTACTGAATTTTTATGTAAAGGATATGACAGATTCTACAAAAGGATCGTTGGTGATCATGGACAAAAACCGCAAACCGATAAAGACCTTCTCAACTGAGGCTAAAGAAAACTCAGAAGGAAGAGGCGGTCCGGAAAAGATCAGCATCAGTAAGGGAATGAATCAGTTTGCATGGAATCTTTTGTATCCTGCACCTGAACGTGTAGAGGGAATGATCTTATGGACAGGCGGGCCATCAGCCATCGTAGCTCCTCCTGGTATGTATTATTATAAATTAAAAGTGAGTACTGATACAGCGGAAGGAAGTTTTGTAATAAAGGCCGATCCTAATTATAATATCCGCCAGGATGATTATGATGCCCAATTCAATTTCCTTCAAAAGGTGAGCAACAAATTCAATGAAGTCCAGAAGACGATAAAAGATATCCGCAACCTTCGTTCGCAGATCAATGATTTTGTGGCAAAGCAGGGGAAAGATATTCCTAAGGACGTAAAGCAGATGGCTGACAGCATCAATAAGAAGATGACAGTGATCGAAGAAACACTTTACCAGACCAAGTCAAAGAGCGGCCAGGACCCGTTGAATTATCCCATAAGGTTAAATGATAAATTATCGGGGGTATTTGGCGCAGCCAGCGCAGGCTTTACTGCGCCTTCAAAGCAAGTACAGGAAGTTTATGCAGAACTTGCCGCACAATCTGACGTACAAATGGCGGCCTTTAAAAAGATCCAGGAAGATGATGTGGTGAAGTTGAATCAGCTGATCAGGGAAAAGGGATTGTTGATCATCGGCCTGCCGCCGACAAGGAATTAGCCTCTGCCTGGAGCACTACTTTTTGGGTTCTCTCTTTAAGCAGGGCGATGGCTTCTTCTTCACTAGAGAACATTCCATTCACATTAACCAGGTGCGCGGCAAGTTTATCATATCGCTTCATCATTAGCCACTTAAAAATATGGAGGTAGTGAATACCATCGAAGATCAAGGTCTTGTCTTTAGCAAAATTATCCAGGTTCTTTGCAAACTCGATCGGTATCTCAGTATAGTGAAGTGCGGGCCTGAGATGATGCACTGAATGATAACCATCATTCCAGCAAGTGTGATTGTATTTTGTATTGATGCAATTGATCGTATTATGTTCGGGGTCCTTTGTATCTATGAAGGCATGTTGTGCCCAGTTTCCCAGCATCATCACCATTCTTGCAAAGGAAAAAGGAATGATAAAGATGAAAAGCGTGGCCTTGAAATTCACAAAACACATAAGGATACAAAAAGCAAAGAATGACATCTCACCATAGGTAAGGCGCATGTACATTTTCTTCCTCTTCCTGTTGAATAAATAAAGAAAAGTGTCACGGAACCCAAGGATGAAGAAGCGTAGCCAGTATTTGATAAAATCCCAAAGCCTGTCGCGCTGGTAAAGCAAGGTACTGCTGGCATCATCTTCCATATTGTTCTCCACATGGTGCATGGCCATATGGTGTACGAAATATGTTTCGGGGGTGTGCCCAAAGAATGGACAAACAAACCAGATCGTCCAGTGGTAAAGCCAGGTATATCCTTTTTTGAACAGTTTGCGGTGGCTGATGCAATGCAACATCAGGCCAAATCTTCCTTTAAAATATAACTGGGAAAAATAGAAATACGGAATATAAGCCAGCCACCAGTACCAACCTTCCAGCAGCGGGGTATACAGCAAAACTGCTGTCGGTATAATGAGGATATGAATGGCAGTAAGCAGGTGAATAAAGGGTAGGTCACGCTTATCATTGATATACCTTAACCAAAATCGTTCATAGCGTGAGAACTCCTTAGGCTCATGGTAAGTTGGATCGGTTATTATCGGCAGGGCCTTCATTTCAGGGGTTGTAAGTTAGCGAAACAAAAAGGGGCCATAAAAATACTTGATTTGGCTGTATAATAACATTTAAGACATCACAAATTTCTGCCAAGTTCATATGATATAAATCATTAACAGGCAAGGGAATAGGATGCTAAACACAATGCCTGGTCAGGGACTCCTATATCCTTTTGCTTCCTATCTGTTAACTGGCAGGTAACATTCAGCCGGTCACGCTGGGAATAATTTTGTAGAATGAATCCAGGCAGACAGGTTTTTCAGACCTCATCACGATTAAGATGGAACACGTTTAAATGGGGCAGCCGCCTTTTTTTATTCTCACTATTGCTGATCATCCCGATAGTTTGGATCGCTATGGCATTTGACGGCAAGCCTATTCTTCCCGGCCTTTCCCATAACCTGGTAGAAAGGACAACGAGCGCCACACTCGTAAAAGGATTAAATAACCGGGAGAAAAAAAGGTATCATGGTTATGGAGATTTCCTGGCGGTAAAAAAGCAGATCCTTTCCTCTGTAGAAAGAAATAAGAAGATCACCAGTTCGGTCAGGGCAGCCTTCTATGTAGACTGGGATCCTCAGGCCTACTATTCCCTCCAAAACCATATCAATTCCCTCAATATGGTGATGCCTGAGTGGTTCTTTATCGATCCAGTAGGAGATACATTGACAACTTCAATCGATACGGCTGCGCTCAAACTTCTTAAAGAGAACCCGGTAAGAATATTACCGATGCTAAGCAATGTAAACGTTACCTACCACAACGGAAGCTTTGATGGCGCCTTACTGGCAAGAGTATTGCTTGATCCCGCAAAAAGAAAAAGGTTACTGGATGATATTGTGTCAAAATGCAAGCAATATAAATTGCAAGGTATCAATATCGACTTCGAGGAATTAAAAGAAAGCAGTATCGATGCGGTCCATGATTTTCAGAAGGAATTATACGCAACACTTCATCAAAACGGATTACTGGTATCCCAGGATGTGATGCCCGAGAATGAAGACTTTCATTTCAGGGAACTGGGAAAGGTGAATGACTATATATTCCTGATGGCCTATGACCACCACTACGATGCCAGCGAACCCGGTCCCATAAGCGACCAGAAATGGGTAGAGAAGACACTTGACGAGGTCGCAAAAGAAATACCCTCTGAAAAGATCGTGCTTTGTATAGCAGGATATGGGTATGATTGGCCGGAGGATGATAATGCGGCAACTGTTACTTACCCTGAGGCCATGTCAACCGCGAAGGAGTTCAATGCTACCATCGACTTTGATAATGACACTTACAATTGCAATTACGAATACACCGATTATAAGGATGTAAAGCACCGGGTTTACTTCATGGATGCTGCAGGCAATTTCAACAGCATGCGTTTTGCTGACCAGTATGGAACAGCAGGTGTTGCCCTGTGGCGCTTGGGTTCTGAAGACGAAAGACTCTGGCGTTTTTACCGTCGCGATCTCAGCAATGAGGCGTTGCGTAAAGAACCTTTTGATTTTTCTGTGCTGGCCAGTACGGATGTTACCACCGAGGATCCTGATTACGGCATGAGTGAAGGAGAGGTGCTGGATGTTGTAAGTGAACCACAAAAAGGCATTATTGATATTCAAACTGACACAGCTGACGTGCTGATCAGTGAACAGACCTATAAGCAACTACCCACCCGCTATGTTATCAGGAGGTTTGGAAAAGTAAATAACCAGGTTCTGCTAACATTTGATGACGGCCCCGATCCAAATTATACACCACGCATCCTGGATATACTGGAAAAGGAAAAGGTGCCGGCAGCTTTTTTTGTTGTAGGAATGAACGCTGAAGCCCATCTTCCCATTTTGAAAAGGATCTATCGTGAAGGATTTGAGATCGGCAACCATACTTTCACGCATCCAAATATGGCAACGGTAAGTATGAGCCGTGCGGAAACGGAAATGGAAGCTACCCGACTGTTGATAGAATCTGCAACAGGACATAGTACTGTATTATTTCGCGCACCTTATAATGCAGATGCCGAGCCGCGTACTGCAGTTGAATTAAAACCAGTAGCCCGGGCCAAAACAAGCAGCTATTATACTGTTGGCGAAAGTATTGACCCCGAAGACTGGGACCTTGAACATGGCATGAATGAGGATACTGTTTACAACCGTGTAATAAGAAGGTATGAACAAAATCCAGGAAAGGGGATCATTCTGCTGCATGATGCCGGAGGCAACAGGGAAGCAACAGTAAGAGCATTACCAAGGATCATTCATTATTTCAAGACCCGCGGCATACAATTCACTACGGTTGCAAATTTACTGGGGGGACTGCCAAAAGAAGCGATCATGCCGGCAGTACATAATGATTGGGTAGGTATCAATGGGCTGGTTACAATTTTTATTTATTGGGCCTCACGCTTTTTATTCGCTGCATTTTGGGTAGCGATCATACTTGGATTGATCAAGATATTTTATATGGGCATTATGGCCGCCATACAAAACAGGCGGGCAAAAAAAGAATGGCTCACCTTACCTCTTTCTTTTAATGGAAAGGTAAGCATCATTGTTCCTGCATATAATGAAGAAGTAAATGCTGTAAGAACAGTGGAGAACCTGCTGAAACAGGATCATACTGATTTTGATATCATTTTCATTGATGATGGATCAAAGGACAGCACTTACGAAACAGTGAAGCAAGCCTTCCTTCACAACCCAAAGGTGAGAGTGCTTACCAAAGTGAACGGGGGAAAAGCCTCCGCGCTGAATTTTGGAATTGAGCAGGCCATTAGCGAATACGTAGTTTGTATCGATGCAGACACGCAGTTACAGCCGGATGCGGTAAGCCAGCTCATGCGTTATTTTTCCGATCCGGCTGTTGTGGGTGTGGCAGGCAATGTAAAAGTGGGCAACGAAAAAAACCTGCTTACCAGGTGGCAATCGATCGAGTATACCACTGCTCAAAATTTCGACAGGCGCGCCTTTGACCTCCTGAATTGCATTACAGTGATTCCCGGAGCGATCGGGGGCTTTGAGAGAAAAGCGCTGATAGAAGCCGGTGGATTTACTACAGATACCCTTGCAGAAGATTGTGACCTGACCATTCGTATGTTACGCAATGGCGGTAAGATCCGTAACTGTGCGGCAGCCATTGCGGTAACAGAAGCGCCTGAAACATTGGGGCAATTTATGAAGCAGCGATTTCGCTGGAGTTATGGCATCATCCAAAGTTTCTGGAAAAACAAAGATGCCTTGCTCAACCCGAAGTACAAAGCACTGGGAATGGTATCGCTTCCTAACATTTTCATATTCCAAATACTGATGCCGATGCTGGCGCCGGTCGCCGACCTGATCTTTTTCGTAAGTATCGGACTTACCTGGAATGACACGGAAAGCAGGAATAAGCTTCTCTTGTTCTATGGTTTATTTCTCCTGGTAGATGTAGCTGTTTCAGTAGTGGCATTCATATTCGAGAAAGAAAAATTCAGGAAACTGATCTGGCTGGTCCCGCAGCGGTTTGTCTACCGCCAGCTGATGTATATCGTCTTATTCCGCTCGATACGCAAGGCTATTAAAGGCGAGGTGCAGGGATGGGGAGTGCTGAAGCGTACGGGAAATGTGGTTCTTAAACCAGAGCCGAATAGAATATCGAATATCAAATAATGAATATCCACGATACTTCGATATTGGCTATTGGATGTTCAATATTCGAGATTCGGCTGTATTAGAGCTCTGGTCTCCGCTCCTTCGTACGCTCCACCGACTGCTCATACCTCCATTCATCGATCTTGCGATGGTCGCCACTCATGAGAATATCGGGGACTTTCCAGCCACGGAAGTCTTCGGGACGAGTGTAGACCGGGGGCGCTAATAAATTATCCTGGAAGGAATCAAAAAGGGCAGAGGTCTCGTCGTTTAGTACGCCTGGTAATAAGCGACCGATCGCATCTACCAGTACTGCAGCGGGTAATTCACCGCCACTTAACACATAATCGCCAATGGATATTTCTTTGGTAACAAAATGTTCCCTTATCCGCTCATCTATGCCTTTATAATGACCACATATCAACAGCAATCTTTTCTTTAATGATAAAGTATTTGCTATGGGTTGGTTCAACCGTTCTCCATCCGGAGTGAGATAAATGATCTCGTCAATTTCACCGAATTCTTTTTCCGCAGAAAGCTCCTCGATCGCCTTTGCCAGCGGCTCACACATCATCACCATTCCGGCACCGCCGCCGTACTGGTAATCGTCTACCTGTCCATACTCATTCACGGCCCACTTGCGCAAATGATGCACACGCACGGTAAGTAGCTTCTTATCCTGCGCGCGCTTCATCATGCTGTGGTTAAATGGGCTTTCAAGAAGTTCCGGAAGGACGGAGAGAATGTCGATGTGCATTTCACGAAATTAAAGAATATGGGATATTAATAAGAGGGCCCCCGGGGAACCGGGGGCCGTACAGAAACAAAAACCAACAATAACTCCTATCGGAGTTTATATATGTTCGATGGATGATGTAAAAATACTGGCGCCATTATCTAAACAAAGTGACTCTCGTCACCCTTCACTTTGATTCGCATCACCTGGGTGCGCACACGGCTGCACTTCCATGAGCCGCCATGATCTGTGGACTTAAAAAAGGAATTCCCAGGTTCAAACCCCTGATGATAAGTAAACAACCAGTAAGCATCAGGAATACCGGTATCATTTTCTGGACGACGAGCTTGCTTTTCCATTTCAGGTTCTGGCCTGCCCAGGCAGTCGCGAACATCATCGGCAATGTGCCGGCGCCAAAAAGAGCCATAAAAGCTACAGTAGATGCCAGTTGTGTAAAAGATATGGCAACAAGTGTAGCCATATAAACCATCCCGCAAGGCAACAAACCATTGGCCATTCCCAACAATAAAGATCCCTTACCTGTTCCTGCATTTTTCAAAGCAAGTACTACCAAATGCTGGATGCGTTTGTAATATCCCTGGAAAAGGGGTTTGTCGAAAGTCCTTCTTGCAAAATAATATAGAAGTGCAAAGCTAAAAGCAAGAATACCCAGCCCTATAGAAAACCATTGCTGGTAACCTGCCAGGTAAAATCTTCTTCCGATCAAGCCAAGTATCAAACCGATCAACGAATAGGTCAGTATCCTTCCTGCCTGGTAGGAAAGGATCAGCATTAGCTTCCTTATAGCCGTGCCCTGGTGTACAGGCAATAAAAGGCAAAGTGGTCCACACATGCCTGCACAGTGCAGGCTACCGGCTGCACCCATCACTAATCCTGCTATTAAAACTGGCCCATTCATTATAAAACGGAAATGACTTTTTCAGTGTAATAACCATATGTCTTATCCTTCCAGTCGATCTTTACTGAATACTTGCCTGATGGTAAGGCCTCCAATGGGATCAACTGTGCGCCGCTGCTGTCAACATTTAATTTGAATTTACGGTCATTCTTCCTGTCATAAGCGCAATAGAACCATACGTTACCATCGATGGTCTTATCCTTCATTTCAGAAGGAAGGCTGATGACCACAGCTTTGGAATTTTGACTTATCCCGACGGGCATACTCAGGGCGTCAGCTCTTTTTGTACCGTCGATCACTTCCTGGTATTTGAGCTCGGAGCCATAATAATCTGTTTCCACGAGGTCATAATTTGTATTCATCGACCGGTACATGAGATATCCCATGCCAGCTGCGAAAACCAGGAATACAACCAATAATCTATAACCCCAATTCATACTTAATAAATTTAATTGCGTTTGAATGGCCCCATGAAATTGGTGGAGACCGTTGTTATTTTTTTGTCGCCCTGGTATAGTCCTACGTAAAGTTTTGTTTTCCGCCGGCTGATATAACTGTTGGGAAGTACAATAAAGAAGGAACCTTTACCTATATCCTCTTTTTTAACCAGTATCTCTCTTCCTTCTGCCTCAATGATCCTGCCTGGCGCTCCTTCCAATCGTAGTGTAAGAGGGATATCATTCAATGTTTTGTTGAATATACGAATGGTATAAAGGTTGGAGATGCTGTCCGTTCCTCTCTCCTGGTATAGCTGCCCAACCGCCCGTACAATGGTACTTCCTACTTCTTTTCTTGTGGCCAGTAATACAGCAAGTACACCTGCTAGCAGTACGAGCAGTACCGTATAGAATTTCATCCTGGCTGTATAGCGTAGTTTGGTTCCATCCTCGATCCCATTTTCTGAAGCATAGCGAATAAGCCCTTTGGGTTTCTGAATAGAGACCATGATCTTGTTACAGGCATCGATACAAGCTGTACAACCCACGCATTCCATTTGTGTTCCGTTCCTGATGTCAATACCAGTAGGACATACTTTTACACACTGGAAGCAATCGATACAATCGCCATGAACAGTAGCATCCAGTTCTGCCTTTTTGAACTTGCTTCGGGGTTCACCTCTTTTGTGATCATAAGCAACAAGCATGGAATTGCGATCGAGCAACACACTTTGCAAACGGCCATAAGGACAAACGACAGTGCAGGCCTGTTCACGAAACCATGCGTAGACCCCATAGAAAATGCAGGAAAAAACAACCAATGATAAGAAGCCAACAAAATGTTCACTGGGGGGATCAGTGATAATTTTCTTTAATTCATCTACTCCAATGATATAGGAAAGGAAATAATTGGCTATTATAAAAGAGAGAAAAAAGAAACTGAGATGTTTCAGGGCTTTAATGCGGATCTTCTTTCCTGTCCAGGGGGATCTATTCAGTAATTTTTGCTTGCCGGCATCACCTTCGATATAGTATTCTACTTTCCGGAAAAGCATTTCCATAAAAATGGTCTGGGGGCAAACCCATCCACAAAATAGCCTGCCAAAAGCAGCTGTAAACAGGACAATGAAGATAATAAAAGTTACCATCGTCAACCCGAAGATGAAGAAGTCCTGGGGCCAGAAGATCTTTCCGAAGATGATGAATTTTGCGTCGGGAATATTAAAAAGAAACAAAGGACGACCGTTTACCTTGATCCATGGCAATGTAAAGAACAAGGCAAAGAAGCCCCAGCTTACCCAGGTACGAACATTATAGAATTTTCCTTTGGGTTTTTGTGCGTATACCCATTTCCTTTTTCCTTTGGCGTCTACAGTTGCTAACCGGTCCCGGTAGGATTCATCATGCAAAGTTTCTGCTTGTTCAAAGGTTTTTGTTTCTTCCATAATAACTGCTTATCACGTTTACTTTACTTTTTTGGTGGTGTCAGCAGCGGGGGTTGCGGCCCTGGTTGTTGAATCTGGTTTGGTGGTAGTTGTATTATCTTCTTCTTTCATTAAAATACCTTGCGGCGGTTTTGGATTTGGAGGGTTAGTGCCGTGCAATGATTTCACATAGCTGGCCACCTGTGCTATCTGCTTGTTCGAATAGGCCATCTGCCATTGGGGCATCGCATTAAAACCATATCGAATGGTCTTGAACACGCTTTTAATGTCATTGCCATGGAGCCAGTAATCATCCGTAAGGTTGGGTCCTACATCTCCGCCACCTGTTGGTTTATGGCAGGCAACACAGGACCTTTCAAAGATGGCCTTTCCTTCAGCCAGGTCTTCTTTCCCTTTTAACAGGGTTACTGTATTCTCGTCAACGGCATCACCTTTGGCTTTCAGGTAAGCTGCGATCTGTATATCTGCTTTTGCAACGGAAGCTTCATATTCTTCCGCGCTTGAAGGACCATTATGGGAAACATGGAAACGCCAGAGATAAACTGCTGCAAAAAGGATCGTAAGATAAAATCCATAGAGCCACCATGGCGGGAGACGGTTATTCAATTCGCGTATACCATCATATTCATGACCCAGGTCCAGTTCAGACTCCTGGCTAACGGGCCGTAGTGAATTAAATCGATCCCACCAGGTGAGCGTATTTTTCTTTATAGAAATTTTTTCTTCTTCCGTAACAACAACTGCCTTTTCTTTTTCTTTCAGCAACAAGGCACGGATATTCAATAACAATACAAATACGACCAGTAATTCCACGAAGATGATCGCAACCATCAGGTAGAAAGTTCCGGACGCAAGGTCACCGATCGTGGATGGTTTAGTAGAACCGGGTGCGCTGCCGTCCTGGGCATATAAAGCAGAACTAAGGAGTAAAAAGAAAGGTAACAGCACTACTGCAATTCCTGCATTCTTTTTCTCTTCCTTTCTTTTTCTTAGTTTGATATCGGCTGCACTGATCAGCATATTCCCAAGGATGCCGATCACGATCAGCAATACGCCCATCAATAATAAAAGGGAAAGAGCCAGTGCGCTGCTGAATATGGACGGGGATGGCGGCCCTGCTGCCCACACAGGCTGGCTTGCCAATACTAACAGTGTGATAAACACAGCTGAAATGGTTCTTTTTGTATTACGCATATACATTACTGGTGTTATAATTAATTGTCAAGTGGTAAGCGGCTGATCTCATCCATTTTCTTCTTTTCAGACCTGATAACCCAGGTCAACATGATGGAAAAGAACACAACAAACAGCAGGAGGGAACTGATCCCCATGATATCAACACCGCTGATCTTTTCGATATAATTGATGAATTTCATTTTACTAGTTTTACTGGTTGGTTGCAGCAATTGGTTTTGCTTTTTCTCCTTTGATATCACGACCAAGCCGCTGTATATAGGCGATCAGTGCAACGATCTCTGCCTGCGGTGCCGTTTCGATCTTATCTCTTTTCAAACTTGCCGCAATTGAATCTGCCTGTTCCATCAGGTCCCTGTTGGCGATCTTATCATATCCTTTTGGATAAGGAACGCCCAGCCTTGTCATGGCCCTGATCTTTGCTCCAGTGGTGCTTGTATCCAGGTCATCATCAACGAGCCAAACATATTGAGGCATCAGTGAACCAGGTGACATAGAACGGGGATCATAGAAGTGGTTGAAATGCCAGCTGTCCGGATATTTTCCTCCCTCACGTGCAAGATCTGGTCCCGTACGTTTACTTCCCCATTGGAAAGGATGATCATAAACAAACTCACCCGCCTTGGAATATTCACCGTAGCGCGCCACTTCATCGCGGAATGGCCGGACCATTTGTGAGTGACAGGTATAACATCCTTCTCTTACATAAATATCCCTGCCCTGTAATTCAAGCGGAGTATAAGGCTTCACGCTTGCAATAGTGGGTACATTAGATTTGATCAGGAAGGTGGGTATCATTTCTATCAATCCACCGATCGCAACTACCAGCAGGCTTAACACCAGCATGGTCACTGGTTTTCTTTCCAGTATACGGTGCCAGTACTCTTTTTTGGGGTTTAATTCTTTCACAAGCGGAGCTGCTTCTGCTGCTTCGTTTGGAATGAATTTTCCCTGTCGGATCGTTTTAAAAAGATTATATGTCATCATCAATGCACCGGATAAGTATAATAATCCACCAATGCTCCGCGTGATGTACATGGGTTTGATATTATTGACGGTCTCCAGGAATTGGAACTTCAATTGTCCTTCCGGAGTGAATTGCTTCCACATCGAAGCTTGCTCGAAACCTGCCCAATACATCGGTACGGCGTAAAGGATGATACCAATGGTGCCCAGCCAGAAGTGATTGGTCGCTAACTTTTTTGAGTAAAGAGGCGTGTCCCACATCTTAGGAACCATGTAATAAAGGATCGCGAAAGCAAGGAACCCGTTCCAGCCCAATCCGCCGATGTGCACGTGCGCGATGGTCCAGTCGCTGAAGTGAGAGATGGCGTTCACGCTTTTCAAACTCAGCATCGGGCCTTCAAAGGTGGCCATTCCATAGCAGGTGATCGCCACCACCATGAATTTTAAAACAGGATCTTCTCTTACTTTATCCCATGCGCCACGAAGCGTAAACAATCCGTTGAGCATACCACCCCAGCTTGGAGCGATCAGCATGATAGAAAAAACGACTCCCAGCGATTGTGCCCAATCAGGTAGTGCTGTATATAAAAGATG
>Ga0157370_10006853_pt1 | contig 12474 bp, 7 predicted proteins | sample C35metaG_FD_113463 | JGI IMG/M metagenome (GOLD analysis project Ga0157370, IMG submission 113463) | Corn rhizosphere microbial communities from Kellogg Biological Station, Michigan, USA - C3-5 metaG | ecosystem: Host-associated > Plants > Roots > Rhizosphere > Soil | place: USA: Michigan...
CGAAAAGGTGGATGCGACGCAGCCGGAGTTCCGTTCGACAGCGGTTGAAGTTGAAGCGAAGATCGCGCGTCTGCTTTCCGTGAAGGGGAAGCGTACGGTTTCGTCGTTTCATCGAGAACTCGGCAAGATCGTTTGGGACTACTGTGGAATGTCGCGCAATGCGGAAGGCCTGCGGCGCGCCATCAACGGCATCCGCAATCTGCGGGAGGAATACTGGCGGAACGTGAATGTGCCCGGGTCTGAAGGAGATCTGAATCAGCAGCTCGAGAGCGCAGGCCGGGTGGCCGATTTCTTCGAGCTGGCGGAGCTGATGTGCATCGATGCGCTGCATCGCAATGAGAGCTGCGGCGGGCATTTCCGCGAGGAATTCCAGACGGAAGAGGGCGAGGCGCTGCGCGATGACGTGCATTACCAGTACGTGGCGGCGTGGGAGTATAAGGGACCCGAGACGTCGCCGGAGCTGCATACAGAGCCGCTCGAGTTCAACTACGTGCACCCGGCCCAGCGAAGCTACAAGTAGAGCGCGGAGTTAAGAGACTTCAGGAATGAACCTTACATTGCACGTCTGGCGGCAGAAGAATGCATCGGACGCCGGCCGAATGGAGCGTTATGAGGCGAGGAACGTCAATCCCGATATGTCGTTCCTCGAAATGCTCGATGTGGTGAACGAAAAACTCATCGAAGCGGGCGCGGAACCGATCGCTTTCGAGCACGACTGCCGGGAAGGCATCTGCGGGTCCTGCGGATTCATGATCAACGGCGTGGCCCACGGGCCCGAGCGCGGAACAACGGTTTGCCAGCTTCATATGCGCCACTTCAAGGATGGTGATGAACTGTACCTTGAACCCTGGCGCGCGCGGGCATTTCCGGTTCTGCGCGATCTGATGGTGGACCGCAGGGCTTTCGACCGCATTATTGCCGCCGGCGGCTACATCACGGCGCGCACCGGGAGCGCGCCGGACGCGAACGGGCTGCCTGTTTCCAAAGAAAATTCCGACCGGGCGATGGACGCCGCGGCATGTATTGGTTGCGGGGCTTGTGTGGCAGCGTGCCCGAACGCATCCGCGGCATTGTTCACGGGCGCCAAAATTTCGCACCTCGGTCTGCTGCCCCAGGGCCAGCCGGAGCGCTCGAGGCGGGCCCTGCGCATGGTGGCTCAATATAACAAGGAGCTGTTCGGAAGCTGCACGAATATCGGCGAGTGCGAGGCGGTGTGTCCGAAAGAGATCCGGATCGAGGTAATTTCGCGCATGAACCGGGATTACCTGCGGGCAGCGTGGAAAGACCGGAGCGCGCTTCGCGACGATCAGCCCGAGGCCGAGCCGAGAGCGGGCGGCCGCCGGTAGGGCGATAATATTAGTGCGGGTTTGTGCTGGAGCAAACCGCTCGAGCAGGGTAATTCTCAAGCCCTGCATTACGTCTCTGTAGTATGCTTGTGACTTCTATTCCAATCACTTCCTGGCCGAGGTACGTCTAACATGTCGTTCCGTTTGAAATCTTTGTTGCTTTCGCTCTTTGCGACCCTTCTGCTCGCGATTCCCGCCTTTTCACAAGTCACCGGTGTGGAGGGTGTGATCAAGGCGCCAGACGGCCAGCCGATCAAAGGCGCGGTGGTGAATTTCGATCGCACCGATATCAAGGGCCATTACTCCGTGAAGTCGGACAAAAAGGGCCACTACGGCCACTACGGACTTCCCCTCGGGACCTATAACGTCACTGTTGCCGTGGATGGGAAGACGGTAGACGGGATCAACGGTCTGCGGACGAAGCTTGGCGATCCGACGGAACAGAACTTTGATTTGAAAGCCGTGCAGCAACAACAGCAGGCCAACGCCGCCGGGCAATTAACCCAGGAGCAGGCGCGCGGGATGTCGAAAGAGCAGCGCGAGCAGTTCGAGAAGAACGCCAAGGCTCGTGAAGCTCAACTTGCCAAAAACAAGGCGCTCAACGAAGCTTATACGAACGGCAAGAATGCTCTGGACGCGAAGCAATACGATCAGGCGATCGAGAACCTGACGAAGGCGTCGGAGATGGACCCGAACCAGGTGGCGGTGTGGAGCGCCCTGGCGGATGCGTATGCGGGCGCCGCACAACAAAAGCCGCAGGAAGCTGCGACGCTTTGGCCGAAATGCTTCGACGCCTACCAGAAGGCGATCGCGCTGAAGCCGGACGACGCCTCCTACTACAACAACTATGCGCTGGCGTTAGCCAAAGACAAGAAGTTGGATGATGCGCGGACGAATCTGGAGAAAGCGGCCCAGCTCGATCCAACGGGCGCCGGCAAGTATCACTACAACATGGGCGCGCTGCTGATAAATACAGGCCAGAACGACCAGGCCGTTGAGGAGTTCAAGAAGGCGATTGCGGCGGACCCCAACTACGCGGATGCGCAATATCAATACGGCGTCGCTTTGGCAGGCAAAGCGACGACGGATGCTTCGGGCAAGATCACGGCTCCTCCGGGCGCGGTCGAGTCCCTGCAGAAGTATCTTGACCTGAAGCCCGATGGACCATACGCTCAGTCTGCGAAGGAACTGATCGCTCAGCTCGGCGGTACGATTTCGACTACGTATCGGAACCCGAACGCGCCGAAGTCTTCGCCGAAGAAGAAGAAGTAAGCTTAAAGAGAGGGCATCGGGAGCGATGCCCTCCGCATACATGCTTGCTTTTGTCAGTCGGCTGATTCTGATCCTGGTTGTTCTTTCGCTGATCCGATGGGCCATTCAGTTTGCTCAGAGAATTCTGCGGATTTCGAGCACGGGCGCTATGGCTCCCCGAGCTGCCGCTTCACCCCAACCGAAAAGGGCTCAACCCGGAAGCACTGCGGTATTGGAGCAGGATCCTGTCTGCGGTACATACGTGGCGGGGGATCTTTCGCTCAAAAGGATCGTTCGGGGTAGAGTCATCCATTTTTGCTCCCCGGAGTGCCGCGATCGTTACCCGGTCGGATAGCGAATGCGCACCGTGGCTTGCGGCTGACGGCGGCGAAATCTGCCGTCTGCGAACGAGATCCGCAGCCCAGCCTGTTTCGGAATACCGTTGAGAAATCCCCAGATCGATCACTTGTTTTCTCCGCTGAAGCGTGAACCTGCGTTTCAGTCCCTTGTCGGCCGGCTTGCTTCGCCAGGTGCGCGCCGGATGCGCCTTTCAGGTCTTACCGCTACAGCCAGAGCGCTGTACGCGGCGCTGCTGCACGAAGAAACCGGGCGGCCGCAGATCATCGTGGTGGAAGGCGCAAAAGAGGCGGACGCGCTGGCGCAAGCGCTTCGTTCGTTCGCCGAAATTGTCGGGATCAGGCGCAGTCCGGTGCTGCTGCCCGCGCTCGATGTGTTGCCTGGCCAGGGAATGTCGCCGCACGCGGAGATTCTTTCGTCGCGGGCGACTGCGTTCAACCGCCTTTCCACCGGCGATGCCGGGATTGTGGTTCTACCTGTCGCGGCCATGCTCGAGCGGTTGCGGACCCCCGATTACTACAAGCAACTGACTCTCACGCTGAGAGTGAAAGACGAGCTCCCGCTCGATGACATCACGGCGCATCTGGAAAGCGTGGGCTACACGCGGCGGGATCCGGTTGAGATGGCTGGCGAGTACTCGGTTCGGGGCGGCATTCTGGACGTTTTCTCGCCCGAGCAGAATCAACCGGTTCGAGTTGAATTCTTCGGCGATGAGATCGAATCCATTCGCAGGTTCGACCCCGAATCGCAGCGCTCCGTGCTCAAGCTGAACGAATGTTCGCTTCAGCCGCTTTCGGAGTTTCAGAAATCGAGAGAGTTGCTGGCAGATCTCGCGGATTATGCCCGCGAACACGGGGCCCGGCCACGCGACTATCCGGCGGGCGGGGAGCCATTCTCAGGCTGGGAGTTGCTTTTGCCGGCGCGGGTCCGGTATTCGGGATCGGCGCTGAATTTTCTGGAAAGCCCGGTGATCCTGATGGACGAACCGGAGCTGCTGAAGGCTGCTGCCGACCGGCTGTGGAATCGCCTTTCGCAGATGGCCGCGAACTCCGGTCTGGAACCCTCAACCGCGACGAGGACCTGGGAGGAAATCCTGGAACTCGTCAGCGCGTGCGATGTGGTGGAAGTCCGGGAACTCGAGATGGGCGAGCCGGACGAGGAGAGTTTTCACATCGGGACGCGCCCGGCGCTGGCGTTTCACGGCAATCTTCAGTTCGCGATCCGTGAGGCGAAAACGCTGCTCGAAGCGGGCATAAAGCTCGCATTCTTCGCGCCTACGACGGGCGAGATCGAACGGCTGGCCGATGTGTTCAGTGAGTATTCGTTGCCCTGGCAGATGGATCTGGGCGGAGAGCGCGTACCGGAACACCTGCAGGCGCGAATCGGAGCGGAGAGCCCATCCGCGGTTGCGCTGATTCGCGGCGAGATTGCGCGGGGGGTGGTGTTCCCTTCAGCGCAACTCGCGCTGTTCGGGGCGGAGGATCTTTTCGATACGCCCGAGACGGTGGGGCGTCCCGGGAAATCGCATCTGGCGACGTTTTCAGCGGACCAGTTCGATCTGAAGCCCGGCGACTACGTGGTTCATGTGGAGCACGGAGTAGGTCAGTTTTTGGGATTGCGGGAGATCGCCCAGGGAGATTCGCGGGGCGACTACATGCTGATCGAATATTCAGGCGGCAACAAATTGTACGTGCCGCTGGCGCGCATGGACCTGGTGCAGCGTTTTCGGGGAGAGGGCGAGGCGAGGCCGGCTCTGGACAAAATGGGCGGCGCGACCTGGAGCCGCACGAAAACGCGGATCAAGGCCCGAATGCGCGATATGGCAGAGGAGCTGTTGAAGCTCTATGCGTCACGCAAGATGGCCAAAGGGTTTTCTTTTTCGGCCGATAGCAACTGGCAGCGCGAATTCGAGGACGCGTTCGAGTACACCGAGACGAAAGACCAGAAAGCGGCGATTGTGGACATCAAGCGCGACATGGAGAGTCCGCAGCCGATGGATCGCCTGTTGTGCGGCGATGTGGGATATGGCAAGACGGAAGTGGTGATGCGCGCGGCGTTCAAGGCGCTGGGAGACGGCAAACAGGTGGCGGTGCTCGCGCCTACCACGGTGCTGTGCTTCCAGCATTATCAGACGTTTCGGAAGAGATTCGAGGCTTTTCCCGCACGCATCGAAATGCTGAGCCGGTTCCGAACGGCGAAGGAGATCAAGGCGACGCTCGAGGACCTGGCGGCGGGGAAGGTCGATCTGGTGGTGGGCACGCACCGGCTGTTCTCGAAAGACGTGGAGTGGAAAGACCTGGGGCTGGTGATCATTGACGAAGAGCAGCGTTTCGGAGTGAAGCACAAGGAGAGGCTCAAGGAGATTCGGAAGAGCGTAGATGCGATTGCGATGAGCGCCACTCCGATACCGCGAACGCTTCACATGTCGCTGCTCGGATTGCGGGACATGTCCGTCATCGAAACGCCGCCGAAGGACCGGCTGGCGATTCATACGGTGGTCGCGCCGTTTAATTCCGAATTGATTCGATCTGCAGTTGAGTTGGAGCTGGCGCGCGGCGGGCAGGTCTATTTGGTGCATAACCGGATTGATTCGATCTGGCACAGGGCCGCGATGGTGCAGGAGATGTTTCCGCAGATCCGAATCGGCGTGGGTCATGGGCAGATGGCGGAGGCGGAACTCGAGCGCGTCATGCTGCAGTTTATGCGGCACGAATTCGATGTGTTGGTCTCGACCACGATTGTTGAGAATGGCCTGGATATTCCGCTCGCGAACACGATGATTATTGAACACGCGGAGCGGTATGGGCTTTCGGAACTGTATCAGCTAAGAGGACGGGTGGGCCGGTCGAACAGGAGGGCTTATTGCTATCTGCTGGTGGAGCCGGATTCGGAATTGACGGAGATTGCGCGCAAGCGGCTGGCGGCGTTGAAGGAGTTCAGCGATCTGGGGGCTGGATTCAAGATCGCCGCGCTTGACCTGGAATTGCGCGGGGCGGGGAATCTGCTGGGCGGGGAACAGCATGGGCATATCAATGCGGTGGGATTCGACATGTACATTCGCATGCTGGAAGAGACTGTCCGGGAATTGCAGGGCCAGGAGGTGGCGCCCGAAATTCATTCCGCTCTGAATCTTGGGCTGGATATGCGGATTCCAGCGACTTACATTTCCGACGAAAACCAGCGCCTGCGGGCTTACAAACGAATCGCGCAGGCGGAGACCGCGGAGCAACGCCGCGATGTGGCGCAGGAGCTGGCGGATCGTTACGGGCCAGCGCCGGAAGAGATTCAGCAGTTGCTGCGCTATTCGGGGGTCAAGGCGGCCGCGGAGAAGATCGGGATTGAAGCGATCGATCGCCGGCACACGGTGCTGAACGTGAAATTCCATGAGCGGACACGCGTGGATGGCGAAAAGTTGATGGCGCTGGTGAGCGGAAATCCGGGCGCGCAGTTTACGCCCGCAGGCGTGCTGCGGCTGCCAATGGATGGGGCGTCAACGCCGGATGCAGTGTTGGAGTTTGTCGAGACGAAACTGATTGATGCGCTGGTGGCGTGAGACTGGAGGCTGGCGGAGAGGGGGGGATTCGAACCCCCGGTAGCGCTTTAAGGCACTACGACGGTTTAGCAAACCGCTGCTTTCGACCACTCAGCCACCTCTCCGGAGGACGTGCGGGCCGCGACTACTTCCGAATGTTAGCATGCCGATTTGTGCGGGAAAGCCGTGCGGTAAGATTGAGTTTTGCGCGCCCGTAGCTCAGCTGGATAGAGCGTTTGCCTCCGGAGCAAAAGGTCAGAGGTTCGAATCCTCTCGGGCGTACCACTTAGTCCTTCGTCTTCAATCACTTCCAAACAGCTGCAGTTTCCACCTCGATACAGAATTTGCACAACAGTTGTGCACGGCCCCGGATTTGAGATCCCGACGCATGACAACTGCACGAAGTCCCAGGAGCACATGGGGCGAGGCGCTCGTGACTGTCTCGTTCGCAGTTCATCCCGCTTCCCGCAATCCCGCTTCCCGCACGGCGGCACACGTCGTGTGGAGTAGTATAATCGCTCCCTGTATCCGACCAGACGTCTCCACCGTGGCGCTCGCCTTCACGTGTCTTGCTGCGCGTGCGAAGGCGTGCAGGTGGTGCCGCCAAAGCGCTTAGCGGACTAAAGGTGGTGTGCAGAAGAAGGAGTACCTATGAGAAATCACAAAGTAACCGGTGGGGGTGGAACACAGATACACCTCGTCGAAAATGGTAATCATAACGGCTGGCCGATCGTTTTCATCCACGGCTTTTCACAAAGTTCGCTCGTCTGGAGGCGACAGATGGATTCGGATCTGGCCACCGATTTTCGATTAGTAGCAATGGATCTGCGTGGACATGGCTCCTCCGACAGGCCTGTTGACGGCTACGGTGATTCCCGCTTGTGGGCAGACGATCTCCACGCCACGATACAAACGCTTGGTCTCAAGGACCCAGTAGTATGCGGTTGGTCGTACGGACCGCTCGTTATTCTCGATTACATTCGGCACTACGGCGACGACGCGATCGGAGCGATCTGTCTCGTTGGTGGCGTCACCAAACTTGGCAGCGAGGAAGCGCTCGGGGTCCTGACTCCGGAGTTTATCAGCCTCGTACCGGGTTTCTTCGCATCCGAGGTAGAACCTTGTGTCGCGAGTCTGCGGTCTCTGATCGAACTGTGTCTTCACGCGCCCTCGGACGAGGACCTCTATACGATGCTCGGCGCCAGCGTTTCAGTTCCGCCGTACGTGCGTCGAGCAATGCTGTCGCGGTCCGTGAGCAACGACGACCTTATTCCGAGAATACGAAAACCTGCGTTTATCGTGCATGCTCCTGACGATGCGGTCGTCAAAGCAGCAGCAGCCAAGCAGCACCAAGACAGCTTCCCTAAATCTCAGGTTGCTACGGTCCCTGGTGCAGGCCATGCAGTGTTCTGGAACGATCCGGCAACATTCAACCGGCACCTTAGAGATTTTGTGAAGCTGCTCGCGACTGATCGGCCACGCTCCACGTCGTCAGTGCAGGTGTGATTGGTCCGGCGCCTGCGGAGCGCTTCGCGTGACGTTCGCACCTCAGTGATGGTGAAGGCTTCGGCCGTGGGGGTACACCTGCGCCAGGGATGAGCGAGAAACCAGAGGCAGCTCTCTACCCACGAATGAACACGCGAAAGGATGTTCGTGCTCGTGAGACGGCGATATCGGAAACTTGAAGATCTCGTCGACGCACGTGGTGAACACGGCATCACTAAGTTGCTGGGCGATGCCGGGCTTTTCCTCTACAACGCTCGACGATCTGGGGCAACCAGCACCGATGCTCCGTCATGGTCGATTTGGGCCGGACAATCGGGCCAGTAGAGCGTCACTACTTTCAACCACTCTCGGATCCTCTTTCGGAAGTTGCGACCGCGGCTGTACTCCGCAACGCCGAGCTGATTGATGAGACCTCCGTGACCGAAGAGAGGTATACGCTCGCTCCGTTTGGCATGGAAGCATCTCCACGAAAGCCACATGTAGAAATCGAGACAGCCAGGATTGCCTGTCAGTGCTCGAACCACATGCGCGTTGACAGGTATGGGATGCGCCTGGATCTCTTGCCAGAATGCCTCACTGAGGCGGATTACGTTCGCACTCGGATCGGTTCCAACACAGAGGTGATCAGGTTCGGGATTGCACCATAGGCGGATGCGGTCGAAGAAGTGGAACCGGCGATAATCCCAAACTGCCTGTTGCGACTGCCCCGCCTCGTCGGTCCCAAAGAAGACAGAACTGGCGAAGATTCGCTTAAAGCCATCGACGAGACGACGAGACGGCGGTAGTGAGGTCCGTCCTTCGGCAGATCGAAGTGGTCAAGAATCTCGGCTGCTGAGCGAAACATAACGGTGCGGCTCTTTTGCTTCACGGCTAGAGTAGCCACCCAGATCGGAATCAGGCGGTCCTGTCCAAATGGCGGACCGAACTCGGGGTGAGCGATGATGTCCAGTTTGAAGCGACCGTTTCGGCGCGTGTACTGCAATGTACCGGCAGGTGGCCTTCGAATGGGGAGGCCACACAGGACAAACGGTCGGGATTGGAATGCCAACTCTGCCCGGTTCCCGTCACGCTCCGACCTGACCAGTTCGATCGACTCAACTCGTCGGTGCTTCTGGCGCGATAAGCTGAGGTCAATGCCTTGTTCGTGTGCGAGTTGGCACACTGCTCCCCTGATGTGTTCCACGGAACTGACCGGTACCCGTGTGGGTGTTAGTGCCGGTCCCTCCGAGAACGACAGTTGTGCAAAAAGTTGTGCAATAAGCGCCGAATAGGCCGTGATGAGGAGGTGTTAGCCGAAGAGCTGTTCTTTGGCCTCAATAGCTTACGGTATGACCCAAGAACTCCGGAGCAAAAGGTCAGAGGTTCGAATCCTCTCGGGCGTACCAGCTCCCCAAGGGCCTACAGCCGCCGGGCTGAGCGCCGCCTCAAAATCCGTTCCAGACCGCAGTGATTCAGGATCTTCTGGCGCGGAACAAACCGAGTGCGACCGCAACGGCGATTCCGATCGCAATCCACGATGCAGCATCCATACACAACAGATGATTCGTTCGGCATGTTTGTGACAGGCGGCGGATACCGATGCAGGCGCAACGAAAGCACCCGGACCCGGTTGCCGAGACGATAAACTACGGTGGCAATGCTCCGCCTTCTTCTATTCGCGCTCGTGCTCGGGGCGCTCTCAGTGAGCGGACAGGAACTGCGCCTCGGCATTATCGGTACCGATGTCTCGCACGTGATTCATTTCACGAGGATTCTGAACAATGCGTCGGATCCCGAGCATGTCGCCGGCGCGCGTGTGGTTGCCTCGTACAAAGGAGGCAGCCCGGATATCGTGTCGAGCCGAACGCGGGTGGAGGGCTACGCCGAACAGTTGAGGAAACAGTACGGAATCGAGATTGTCCCGGATATCCCGACACTCTGTTCCAAAGTGGATGCGGTGCTGCTCGAAAGCGGAGATGGTCGCATTCATCTTTCGCAGGCCAGGCTGGTCTTTGCCGCCCATAAGCCAGTCTTCATCGACAAACCGTTGGCTTCCACGCTCGAGGATGCGCGCGAAATTGCGCGACTGGCAAAAGCAGCAGACGTTCCGTGGTTCAGCACATCGGCGCTGCGCTTCAATGATATCGTCACCAGCATGAAAACCCGGGATGCTTTTGCCGTGGGAGTGTGGGGGCCGGGACCTATGGAAGAGCACCATCGTCTTGACCTCTCCTGGTACGGCATCCATGCCGTCGAAATGCTCTACACGCTGATGGGAACCGGGTGTGAGGAAGTGACGCGAATTTCGGGCGGCGATTTCCAGTCCGGTTCGGATGTCGTGGTTGGGCGGTGGAAGGATGGACGTATCGGAACCGCGCGCGTTCTGCGGCCAACCGGAGGCTACGGCGTGGTCGTCTTCCGGCCCGGGAAGATCATGCAGAGTCCTGCTGATTTTCCTTTCAGTTACGCTCCTCTCGTGAAGCAGATTGTGACCTTTTTCCAGACTCGGAAACCTCCTGTTCCCAATGAGGAGACGCTGGAGATTTTCGCCTTCATGGATGCCGCTCAGCGCAGCAAGGAAGCCGGCGGTAAACCGATGAGATTACGATGACGAGCCGCGACCCGGCAGAAAGTCGAGACGTCGTGAATCACGAGGGCGCTTCCGATGCTCTTTTCTCGAGGCGGTCCATGCTTCGCGCCAGCGGGGTTGTTTTGGCGGCTTCCGGCACACTTCCAACGCGAGCCGATAATGCGCAGCCCGGCCCAGGGCTGAAGGTTGCGATCTTTTCCAAGCACCTGTTATTCCTGCACGGAGAGGAACTGGCGCGAGCGGCGGCGCAAATCGGGTTCGACGGCATCGATCTCGCAGTGCGAAAGGGCGGGCATGTAGAGCCGGATCGCGTGAAGCAGGACCTTCCGCCGCTTGTGGCTACGATCCGACGGCATGGCCTGCAGGTTCCGATGATCACGACGGACATTACGGACGACAAATCGCCGTATGCGGATGACGTTTTGAGCACTGCCGCAGCACTGGGGATCAATCATTACCGCTGGGCGCAATTCAGGTACACGGACGATCAGCCGATCGCGAAGCAGCTACAGGCATTCCATGCGCGTGCGGCGAGATTAGCGGAACTGAACGCGCGATATCGGGTTTGCGCCATGTATCACACGCACTCGGGGGTCGGTCTGGTAGGCGCGCCGATCTGGGATCTGCAGCAGATTCTCACCGGGCTCGACCCAGCGCTCGTGGGCGTAAATTACGACGTCGGACACGCGACTGTGGAGGGCGGACTTGGCGGGTGGATCGACAGCTTTCGGATCACCGGGCCCTATCTGCGCGGTATTGCGGTAAAGGATTTTCTTTGGGAGAAGGACGCGCACGGGGAATGGCGGCCGGGCTGGCAGCCCCTCGGCCAGGGCATGGTGCGCTTTCCCAGGTTTTTTGAGATGGTTCACGCGGCGCGGTTTTCGGGGCCGCTTCAACTGCATTTCGAGTATCCGCTCGGTGGCGCTGAGTCCGGCAAAGAACCCAAAAATCGCCAACAGGTGTTCGATGCAATGAAGCGTGACCTGAACCAGCTTCGTTCTTATCTGAAAGAGGCGAAGCTGGCTTAACTGGTTCCCAGACCTGGCCCGTTCAATCCGGCTGTATCGAGATATCCGTCCTTCACTTTGAAAATACCCGGGTACCGCTTCTCCCAGCCACGATTGGCAGAGGGCACATACTCGCGCGCATTCGCTTCGAGAGCGGAAACGCCGGGAACATGCGCGGCAACCCCGGCCGACTCAACCAGCGCGGCGCCTGGACAAGTCAAATCCTGTACGCACCGGAACATCTTGTATTTCTGCGCCGCGGCCGCGAGCAGCAAACTCTGGGATATTCCCTTGCACGCCTTCAGCGCCACGCCCGTGTATCCCATCTCGCGCGCCAGCAACAATCTGTCGAGTCCCGTGAGCGATTCATCGATTACTACGGGTTTTCGCTTCGCCGCCTCGAACATCGTGTTGGCGCGATCTTTCTCCAGATCACGGGCGGTCGGCTGCTCGATATACTGCACGCGGCTGAACGCAGTGGCGGCCTTCTCGTCGAGGCGCCGCTCGAACTCCAGCAGATATGCGACGTTCGGGCACCGCTCGTTGAAATCGAGGGAATAGATCCAGTCGCGAAATCCACGTTTCGCCTGCGCCGCCGTGGTAACGCGATCGATTCGCGCGACGCGATCCACATCCCATGGGAGATCATTGCCATTCAGCTTGATCTTGATCGCTGTCACGCCGCTATAGGGAATCCAGTCTTCCAGCGCCTCCGGGAGACCGTCGCGAATCGGCCTGGTGACGTCCGCGGCGGTAAGGGGATCGGACGCGCCCACGGAGTGGTACATGCGAATCTTCTTCGTGGGCGTGCGCTGTATGTATTGGTCGAGATACTCACCGCGAAAATCGCCGTTCAGATAATGCGCAAGATCCTGTTTAACGAACTCCCTGCCGCAAACCGCATAG
>Ga0157370_10006856_pt1 | contig 12473 bp, 14 predicted proteins | sample C35metaG_FD_113463 | JGI IMG/M metagenome (GOLD analysis project Ga0157370, IMG submission 113463) | Corn rhizosphere microbial communities from Kellogg Biological Station, Michigan, USA - C3-5 metaG | ecosystem: Host-associated > Plants > Roots > Rhizosphere > Soil | place: USA: Michigan...
CACCGGGAAGCGGCTTTCCGCGTCCAGCAACTTTCGGCAATGGCCGAGCGGGGCCGCAAGGTTCTCCTCGAGCCGCCAGATTTCGCCCGTCGGACCGCGGCCGAACTTGGGCGGATCCAGCAGGATGCCGTCGTAGCGGCGGCCGCGCCGTACCTCGCGCGTGCTGAACTTGATCGCGTCGTCGACGATCCAGCGGATTGGCCGGTCCTCGATCCCGGAGAGCCGCGCATTCGTCTTGCCCTGCTCGACCGATTTCTTCGAAGCATCGACATGCACCATCCGCGCTCCGGCGTCGCTCAGCAGCAGCGTGCCAACGCCCGTATAACCGAAGAGGTTTAGGACATCCGCGTCCGCCGATCGATTGCGCATCCAGTCCCATTGCGGCGCCATGTCGGGGAAGAAGCCGAGGTGGCGGAACGGCGTCAGCGAAGCATCAAACTTCACCCCGTCACGTGACAGCTCCCATTGCCGCGGCACAGGCCGGTGCTGGACCCAGCGTCCCCCGCCCTCCTCGTTTGATGCGGGAACGAACGTCGCGTCGGGAATCCAATCGTCCCGCGCCGGAGGCCACATCGCCTGTGGCTCGGGCCGAACGACGGTCACGTCGCCGTAGCGCTCGAGCTTCCGGCCATTGCCGCAGTCGATCAGTCCCCAGTCAGACCAAGGCTCGGCAATGATCGTCTTGAGCTCGCTCACGCCCGAATTCAGGCCGCGAGGGCGAGCTTCGCGCCAACCGAAGACAGCGCGCGGGGACCGGCAAGCATCCGGGCTCCGGCATCAGATACCTCATCTAGCGTGACTCGATCGAGCTGCTCGACGATTTCGTGCGGTTCTATCAAACGGCCATCGCGGAGCAGGCGTGTGGCAAGATAACTCGCCTGCCCCCAGCAGCTTTCCAGGCTCATCATCATGCCCGCCTTGGCGAGCGCCCGGGCGCGTTGCAGATCTCGCTCCCGAAGGCCGAGCGCCGTTTCGGCGAGCACTCGCTCGATCTCGTGATGGACACGTTCCGCATTGCCCCGATGCGCTGCGACGTAGCTCCAGAGCATGCCGCAATCGCGGAAATTCTGGGCACCGGCAGAAACGGAATAAGCAAGGCCCCGCTCCTCTCGAAGCTCCTGGAACAGGCGCGACGATGAGCCGCCCCCCACCACATCCGCGAACAGCTGTGACGCATGGGCGTCGGGTGCGCCCCACGCCGGCGCGGGCATCGCCACCGCGATGTGGGCCTGCTCGCCTTTTCGCCGCTCGAAACGCTCGCCTCCAGAAAATTGGGCCGGCTCCGGCAGCGGCGCTGGAGCTGACTTCATGTCCCCGAATGCCTCCTGGGCGAGGTCGACCAGCTGCTCATGCTCGAGCTTTCCTGCACCGACGAGCACAAGACCCTGCGGAGCATATTGGCTGCTGCACCATTCGTGCAGGTCTTCGACCCTGATCGCCTGAATCGTGCTTTCACGTCCGAGCACAGGGCGGCCGAGCGGCTCTCCGGGAAATGCGGCTTCCTGCAGATTATCAAAGACGATGTCCGAGGCGGTGTCGCGCGATTCCGCGAGCTCCTGAAGCACGACTTTCTTCTCGAGCTCCAAATGATGTGGCTCGAAATGAGGACGACGGATGAGATCGGCAAGCAGACGCACACCAAGGCCGAGGTCGGGCGCGAGCAAGCTTGCATAGAAAGCCGTCAACTCGCGATCGGTCGAAGCATTGAGATCGCCGCCGACGTCCTCGACCAGTTCGCTGATCTCCCGTGCCGACCGGCCGCCAGCACCCTTGAACACCATATGCTCGAACAGATGCGCGATGCCGTTGAGGGGCTCGGACTCGTAGCGCGATCCTGTTGGGGCGTAGAGACCGACCGCGACCGTCTCCACGCTCTGCATCGGCCGGCTCGCAACGCGCAGCCCGTTCGCAAGCGTTGTCAGCGCCATCATTGCCGTGGCGTCCCTTGCGTCCACCGCTTGCGCACGGCCAAGGCATAAGTGATGAGCGCGATCACCGCTAAGCCGAACCATGTCGCGGCATAGCCGCGGTGGCCTGCTGGCGTGATCGGACTGACGGAGGTGACGTCTGGCACCTTGCTCGGCTCCAGCCCCGGAGGAGATGAGGCCGCGACCAGCCGCATTCGATGCAGCCGGTCCGGGGCGATCACGCCGCTGACGGGTCCTCCTGCCCAATTGACCTTGGCGTTGGGGTCGTTCGACCAGCCAACTTCGACGCTCATCCCGGGTCCCTCGGCTCCGGTCTGGCAATCGAGAATATGAACATAGCCGGGCTCGCCGGCGCGGTTCTCGCCGCCGATCGCGCGCTGCCCGACAACCCGCAGGCAGACGCCCGTCGCATGGCGGAACAGCGGCAACTGGTCGCTGTGGAGCGGGACCGTCGGAAAGGCGATCGGCGGCAGCTTGTCGGCCGCCGAGTAGCGGGCGATCAGACCTTGCTTCCAATTGGCGCGCTGCAGCTGCCACACGCCAAGGCCGACCATCAATGCGACGGCGACCACGACCACGATTGTGGCGACGATGGGAATTCGCCTCATCATTCGACGATCCGTCCTTCGCGCGCCCGATGCCTATATTCCTGCCCGAGCAGCCACGCCTTCGAGAAGCGAAGGCCGAAGATCGTCAGTGCGGCAGCGACGGGAATCCAGACAAGATGGACGTACCAGGGAGGCTCGACAGCCGCATCGAGCAGGAGCGCTCCTGCGACCGTGATCGTCCCAACGAAGAAGATTAGGAATGCCGCCGGCCCGTCCCCGACGTTGAAGCTGGAAAAATCGAGGCCGCACGTCGGGCACTTATCGGTGAACCTGACCCATCCGGCAAAGAGCGTCTGCCCGCCGCAGTGCGGGCATGTCCCGGCGAGCGCCGAGTGCAGCGACGAACGTTCGTTAACCGTTCGGTTGGATGTCACCCGACGTGCGGCGCGCCCCAGCCGCCCCAGACGTAGATCGACGTGAACAGGAACAGCCACACGACGTCGACAAAGTGCCAATACCAGGCGGCAGCCTCAAAACCGAAATGCTGTCGCGGCGTGAAATCGCCCTTGTACGAGCGGATCAGGCAGACCGTCAGAAAGATCGTTCCGATGATCACATGGAAGCCGTGGAAGCCGGTCGCCATGAAGAAGGTCGAGCCATAGATGCTGCCTTTGAAGGCGAACGGCGCGTGGATATATTCCCACGCCTGGCATGAGGTGAAGGCGACGCCGAGCAGGATCGTGCACCACAGCCCGACTTTGAGGCCGTGCCGATCACCGTGGATAAGCGAATGATGCGCCCAGGTCACCGTCGTTCCCGAGCAGAGCAGGATCAGCGTGTTGAGCAGCGGAAGGCCCCACGGGTCCATGACGGCCATGCCCTTGGGCGGCCAGACTCCGCCGACGGCGTCCACTGCCGAGGGGAATATCGCGCTGTCGAAGAAGGCCCAGAACCAGGCGAGGAAGAACATCACCTCGGAGGCGATGAACAGGATCATCCCGTAGCGCAGGTGAAGCTGGACGACGGGCGTGTGATAGCCCTCGTGGGCCTCGTCGATCGTGTTCTTCCACCAGTTGAACATGGTGACGAGCACTCCGGCGAACCCCAATATCATGAGCGGGACGCCGTAGCGGTTGTCGTGGAACCACATCACTGCGCCGCTGAACATGACGCCGCCGCTGATCGCGCCGATGATTGGCCAGGGATCCGGCTCGACCAGATGATAATCGTGGTTCTTCGTAGCGGCCATAGTGATGCAACTTCCCTCTTTGGCTTAATGCGGCTCTAGCTGCCCGCTTGAACGGTTTCCACTGGGTAAAATGTGTAGCTGAGCGTAATTTCGTGGACGTCCTTGGTATCCGGATCCTTCTTGATCGCCGGATCGACAAAGAAGATCACCGGCATGTCGACCTTCTGCCCGGGCTTCAGAGTCTGCTCGGAGAAGCAGAAGCACTGGATTTTCTTGAAATATTTGCCGACCGTGTCTGGCGTGACATTGTACACGGCCTGGCCGACGATCGTCCGCGCCGACAGGTTCTGAGCCATGTAGAATATTTTGGTCTGCGCGCCGGGTGCGACCTCGACTTCATTCTGTTCCGGCTCAAACCGCCATGGCAGCCCCGGATGGACGTTGGCGTCGAACTCGACTTTTACCTGCCCCGCGACCGCTCCCGGTGCCTTGTCGGCGCGCTGCGTGGTCCCATTGAAACCAGTCGCTTCGCAGAAGGCGCGATAGAGGGTCGGAGTGAGCGCCACGAGCACGATCATCGCACCGATGATCAAAAGCAGGATCAGTAAAGTCTTGCCGTTCTTGTTTCGGGCAACCGCGGTGTTCACCAGTTAATCCCCGTCTTGGCCAAGGTGATGAAGAACAGGAGGATGACGAAGGCACCCAGAAGCCAGGCAGTGATCCGCGCCCGCTCGCGCTGGCGACGGACGATCTCGTCCTCGAGCTTGGGCATCAGCGTATCCACTGGTCGGCGACCAGCACGGTGAACAGAGCGAAGAGGTAGAAAACCGAATAAGCGAACAGATGCTTCTCTGCTTCCATCTGGGCCGGCTCGGTTGCGCGGCTTGCGAGGATCCGGCCGGCAAGGACCAGGAAGACGAAGCTCAGCACTGCCGCGCTGACCCCATAGACGGGTCCCGCAAGGCCAAGCGCAAAGGGCGCAACCGCCGCTGCTGCCATCGGCAGGCTGTAGAGGAAAATCTGGCGGCGGGTGCTCTCGAAACCCACGACCACCGGCAGCATCGGAATTCCGGCGGCGGCATAATCGGAGCGCACGAACAGCGACAGGGCCCAGAAGTGCGGCGGAGTCCACAGGAAGATGATCGCGAAGAGCAGCAGCGGAAGCGTTGAGATGTGGCCCGTCGCAGCGACCCAGCCGATCAGCGGCGGGAAGGCCCCCGCGGCGCCGCCGATGACGATATTCTGCGCCGTGCGCGGTTTCAGCCACACCGTATAGATCAGCACGTAAAAGAGGATCGAGGCGGTCAGGAAAACCGCAGCCAGCCAGTTGGTAGCGAGACCCATCAGGATCACTGAAAAAAAGGCGAGGCCCACGCCGAAATGGAGCGCCGACTGCCGGTCCATTCGGCCGGCCGGCAGCGGCCGCTTGGCGGTTCGCCGCATCTTCGCGTCGATCTCGGCTTCGTACCACTGGTTGAGAGCGCCGCATGCGCCTGCGCCCAACGCGATGCACAGGATCGCGGTGAAACCTAGCGCGAAGGGCGGGAGCTCTGGTGCGAGGAGTAGTCCGGCAAGTCCGGTGAACACCACCAGGCTCATCACGCGCGGCTTGGTCAGCGCGACGAAATCGCGCCAGTCGGCCGGCAGCGCGGCTGGATTCGTCATCTCGATGGCGGGCATTTGCAGCAGCCTATAAGGGCTTGCTCCAACGAGGAAAAGCCTCTCCCGCTCATCAAAGACAGAGCTATGCTGCTTCCATGCTCATCCGACTCGTCCTTCTTCTCAGCGCCTTCGCAGCTACGACGCTAATTGCGCAAACGCCCTCCCCGATTCCTTCCACCGGGACTGCGCAGCCGAAGGAAGACCTCGTGCCGGTCGCCATCGACACCAGCCTAGGCCGGATCGTGATCGCGCTCGACCGCGCTCATGCGCCGGTCACCACGGCCAATTTTCTCCATTATATCGATACTCACCGCTTCGACGGTCAGGTCTTCTACCGGGCGATGCATGTGCCGGATGCCGAGGGGAAAGACGGCGGTCTGATCCAGGGCGGGATCAGGAGCGACGCGCGCTTGCTCTACGCGCCGATTGGACACGAACCGACCACCAGGACCGGTCTTCACAACGTGGCGGGCACGATCTCGATGGCCAGTAGCGGGCCCGGCACCGCCCGAGCCGACTTCTTCATCCTTGTCTCCGACATGCCGGGCCTGGACGCGGGCGGGCCCGGTGGCGATGCCAACGGCTTCGCCGCCTTCGGGCATGTGACCGAGGGCATGGACGTCGTCAGGAAAATCTGGGCCGCGCCCGTTTCAGCGACCAAGGGCGAGGGCGCGATGAAGGGCCAGATGCTCGATCCACCCGTCAGGATTCTGCGCGCCGAGCGGGTGAAGTAACCGCTGGCGCTTCCTTAAGTCCGAGCCGCCTCTTGGCGGAGGCGATGATTTCCTGAAATCGCGGGTCGTCGCGGATCGAATCGAAATCCGTATCAGCGTCGGCAATGCGGACCTGATACTCACCGGCGGTCGAGAGCGCGCCTTCCAACATGCTGAGCGCAGCCTCCTTGTCGCCGAGATGGCCGGCAAGAACGCAGGCGAAATTATAGCGCATGTTGAGATTGTCGGGATCGATCAGCATCGCCCGGGCAATCCACTCGCGGGCCCGGTCCTTCTCTCCGATTAGGGCATGTCCGCCCGCCAGAATGCCGAGCGCTGCCCCGTTGGACGGGTCCTGCTGAACCACCCGCTGCGCCTCCGAGACCATCATCTTCGCCGCGTTACGAAGCTTGGCCTGCTCTCCCAAAGCAAGATAGCAGGTCGACAGCATTGCCCAGGCATGAAAGTCGCTGTCCATCAGCTCGACCGCTTTCTCATAATGCCGCGTCGCGGTCGGAACGTCGCGCTGCATGAGATAGAACCGCCCCGCCTCCTTGTTCACCTCCCAGGAGTCCGGACCCAGCCGGATCGCAGTTTCCATTTCCGCTGCCGCGGCGTCGAAGCTTCTTCGTTCCTGCAACCTTTTGACCATCGGCAGGTGCGCCTCGGCGATGCTCGGATCAATGGCGAGGGCCGCGTGCGCCGCGGCATAGCCATCGTCCACCTGCCGGCTGAATCCGTAACGCAGGCTGGACTGAGCGATCGCCAGCAAGGCCCAGGCCCGCGCATAATAAGGGTCGATCTCGACCGCCCGGCCGCAGATTCGCATCACTCGTTCTTCACGGCGAACATCCCCGTGATTGCCAGTCACCCAATATTGCCGTGCTAGGAGGTAGAGATTGTATGCCTCGACGTCGCTCGTCCCGCGCCTTTCCAGCGCTTCGCGCTCCTCCGGGAGAAGCTTCACCTTCAGAGCGCGGACAATCGCCTTCGAAATCTCGTCCTGGATCGTGAAGATGTCGGTGAGGTCGCGGTCGAATCGCTCGGCCCAGATATGACCGCCGGTTCGTCCGTTGATGAGCTGAGCGTTGATTCTGACGCGTTCTCCGACCTTGCGGACGCTGCCCTCGAGCACATGAGTGACTCCGAGCTTCCTCGCGACGTCGCACACGTTCACCGACTCCCCCTTGAAGGTGAAGGCAGTATTGCGAGCGATCACCTCGAGCGCCGAAATCTGTGAGAGGTCGGTGGTTATGTCCTCGCTGATTCCGTCGCTAAAATATTCCTGCTCGGCGTCTCCGCTCATGTTCTGGAACGGCAGGACACAGATTGAGACATCGCGCATCGACTGCCGTGCGCTCTCGACGCAATCCACGGGCGCGGCGAGTTCGGTAACGCTCGCGACCAGCTTTCGCCAGCCTGGCGCGGATCGCTGACCGTCCCACGCCTTGAGATCGGCGCACTGGATCTGGTTGAAGGGCATCGGCGGGATGATTCCGTCGAGGCTCGCCTGAACGAGAGTCCGGGCCGAGCGGGCGGTATCGGCCTCGGCGCGCACCCATTGGGACCTGGTGGCTTGTGCCGACCATAAGACAACCACTGCGCCGGCGCCGATGATTCGTTCCTCGATTACCTCCGCATAGGAGCGGTGCGCCGGGAGCTGGTCGTCGCGCCACACCTCGAAGCCATCCTCGCGCAGTCCGTCGGCGACCGCGCTCGCGAGCGGTTCGTCGCTGCGGGCATAAGAGATGAAGACGTGCGGCACGCGGTCCTCTCCGGACTTATTCCGCTGTCGTGGGGTCGATCGTGGTCCGGACCTGCGCGATCTTGTTGCACGGGAGACCGCCGCGCTGCGCATGCTCGCGGATCATCTCCTGGTTCGCCGCGCGATAAACGCAATAGATCTTGTTGTCCGTAACATAGGAGTGGACCCACTGGATTTGCGGACCGAGGTCGCGCAGCACCGAGCATGAGGTCTGAGACGCGAGTTTAAGATCTTCCGGGCTGAGCCGGCCGACACCCGGCATTTCCCGCTCGATAACGAACTGGGGCATGTGCTCTCTCCATTCCCTGTTGCGGGGCCGCTCATATCATTCGCGAGGACAAATGTCCGCAGCTGAGGAATCAGATGATCAGCTTCAGCCCTTGGAGACGGACCGGCAGGCCATCCTCGATTAACGGCGAACCGATCAGCCGCATCCATCGCGACCGCTCGCCATTGGCCGGGCGAATCTCCGCATCCATGATGAAGCCCTTGCGCTGCCCAATGGCATAGTTGCGCAATCCCTCCATGACTGCTCTCGAGGGCTCCGAGTAAAGGCTCACGGCCTCCGTGCGGCTAACTTGCGCGTCGGCAGGCAGGCCGAAGATGTCATAGACCCCCGTGGTCCAGGTCAGCGAATTGTCGCTGAGATCGCATTCCCACCAGCCCGCGCCGGTCCTTCCGAGGACTCTCCGGACCGCGATGTCGGCAAGGTCGACACGAGCGCAGTCGAAGGTGCAGCCCAGCTCGAACTGACGAGCGCGCTCGAACAATGGTCCCTTGTGCAAGAACGGCAATGCATCGACGCGCCTCAACCCCCGCATATGCGCCCTCCGCCTGCGGCCGTGCGCCGCCGAAGGCAATCTCGCAACCGCCGGAACCGGTCTGCAGTTCCGGCGGTCCGTTTTCGGGTCAGTCGATGACCGGCAGGGTCGAATATTGGTGGAACGGCGGCGGGCTCGACAGCGTCCACTCGAGCGTTGTTGCGCCTTCGCCCCACGGATTGTTCGGCGCCTTCTTGCCGGCCGCGAGTGACAAGAACAGGTTGAAAAAGAAGACCGCCACCCCCGCAATGGTGATGAAATAGCCGATCGTCGACCACCAATTCCAATAGGCAAACGCCGGCGTGTAGTCGGGGATCCGCCGCGGCATGCCATCGAGCCCGAGGAAATGCATCGGGAAGAAGATGATGTTCACACCGATGAACATCAGGAAGAAGTGAAGCTTGCCGAGCGGCTCATTGTACATTTTGCCGCTCATCTTTGGAAACCAATAATAGAAGCCCGCGAAGATCGAGAAGATTGCGCCAAGGCTGAGCACGTAGTGGAAGTGCGCCACCACATAATAAGTGTCCTGCATGTAGGTGTCGACACCGCCATTGGCGAGCACCACGCCGGTCACGCCGCCGATGGTGAACAGAAAGATGAAGCCGATCGCGAACAGCATCGGCGTCTCGAAGGTGATCGATCCGCCCCACATGGTCGCGATCCAGCTGAAGATCTTTACGCCGGTCGGAACGGCGATGATCATCGTTGCCGCGGTGAAGTACATCTTCTCGTCGACACTCATTCCGGTCGTGAACATGTGGTGCGCCCAGACGATGAATCCGATGACGCCGATCGCGACCATTGCATAAGCCATGCCGAGATAGCCGAAGACCGGCTTGCGGCTGAAGGTCGACACGACCTGGCTGACCATTCCAAAGCCCGGCAGGATCATGATGTACACTTCGGGGTGACCGAAGAACCAGAAGAGATGCTGGTAGAGGACCACGTTGCCGCCACCGCTGGCATCGAAGAACGACGTCTGGAAGTTGCGATCCGTCAGCAGCATCGTGATCGCGCCAGCGAGCACCGGGAGCGCGAGAAGCAATAAGAAGGCGGTGACCAGCACCGACCAGACGAACAGCGGCATCTTGTGCAGGTTCATGCCCGGAGCGCGCATATTGAAGATGGTGGTGATGAAATTGATCGCGCCGAGGATCGAACTGGCACCCGCGAGGTGCATCGAGAAGATCACCATGTCGACCGCGGGCCCTGACGAGCCCGAGGTCGACAAGGGCGCGTAGAGGGTCCAGCCCGTACCGGCCCCGAGGCCGGTTCCTCCGGAAACGGTCGTCGACCCCAACAGCAGCAGGAACGAGGGCACGAGCAGCCAGAAACTGATATTGTTCATCCGCGGGAATGCCATGTCCGGCGCGCCGATCATGAGCGGAACGAACCAATTGCCGAACCCGCCCATCATCGCCGGCATGACCGTAAAGAAGATCATGATCAGGCCGTGCGCGGTGATCAGCACGTTCCAATGATGGGTCCATTCGTCGAAGTTCGCGGTTCCGGCGCCGATCGGCCACGCATGATTCAGATATTGAATCCCGGGGTGCATCAGCTCGAGCCGCATGACCCCGGATATCGCTCCTCCGATCGTACCGGCGAAGATTGCGAAGATCAGGTAGAGAGTCCCGATGTCCTTGTGGTTCGTGGACATGAACCAGCGGACGAAGAAGCCCGGCTTGTGGTCCGCCCCGTGATGCGCGTCGTGCGCTTCGTGCGGCTGGAGATGGAGCGAGTCGGCGGTGGTGCTCATTGGGCTAGCGATCCATTACTGGGCTTGGGTCGCGCGATTGGCGACGTTCTTGTTGGTCGGGGCCGAAGCCAGCGACGCGGCATATACGGCAGCGGCGGGAGGCGGCTGAGCGGCTGCAGTTGCCGCGGGCGAAGGGTTGCTCACCGGCGAAATTGTTGTGCTGCCGGGAGCCGGTGGTGCCGCGCCGGGCATGTGACCGCCCTTCTCTGCGACCCATTGCGCGAACCGCGCCGGCGTGGTGGCCTCGATCACGATCGGCATGAAGCCGTGGCGAGCGCCGCACAGCTCGGAACATTGCCCGAAATAGACGCCCGGCCGCTCGATATAGGCCCAGGTCTCGTGGAGCTGCCCGGGATTTGCATCTTGCTTGATCCAGAAGGACGGCATCGCGAAGCTGTGGATCACATCGTCGGCGGTCACGATGAACTTGACCACCTTGCCAGCCGGAAGCACCAGGCGGTTGTCGACGGCGAGCAGCGGCGGACCGTCGGCGTTGGTGCGGGGTCGCTGGCTTGCCTGGCGCGTGGGATCGTTCTTCTCCTTCAGCATGTAGCTGTCGAAGCTTACGCCATAATCGGGAAGCTCATAGGACCAGTACCATTGATGGCCGGTCACCTTGACCGTCAGATCGGCCGGCGGCGGCGAGTAGACGTCGCGCAACAGCCGGATGGACGGGATTGCGATGCCGACGAGGATAAGCACCGGTACCAGCGTCCAGATCACCTCGATCGCAGTGTTGTGCGAGTTGCGTGACGGCACCGGGTTCGCCCCGCGGCGGAAGCGGATCAGCGCGATGATCAGCAGCACCAGGACGACGATGCTGATGATCGCGCATAATGGCAGAAGCCAGTAATTGTGGAAGCTTGCGGCCTCCTGGCCGATTGGCGTGACTTGCGTTTGCAGCCCTTCGCGACCGTCCGGTTGGCCGATGTGCGGCGTCGGCAGCGCATGGCCGACACTGCCGACGACGATTGCACTGGTCTGGGCGACGTCAGGCTGGCCCGGGTTCTGGGGAGTGCCCGCCGGAGGAGTCACGTTCACCGACGGCGCACTTGCCTGGGAACTCGTCTGGTTGGGCGCGCTCGCAGGCGTCTGCGCGGCTGCAGGTGTAAGCCCGGCAGCGGCCAAGGCAATCGCCCATCCAATCAGTCTCATCGTCACCCCGGTTCCGGTCATTGGAGCCCTTGCGGCGCGGGACTGCGCCACAGGAATTTGGCTGCTCTATAAGCGCGGCTTTCCGGAGCCTCAAGCGCCTCTTCCGCCAAGTGTTGAAGGGGGCGCTCGCGGGGCCTAATGGCGCAAGGCGAATGATGAGCGACGAAGACATTCTCGCCGAGTTCCGGGCCGCCGACGCCTTGCTCGAGGGGCATTTCATCCTTTCCTCGGGCCTCAGGAGCCCGCGTTACCTGCAATGTGCGCGAGTGCTGATGGACCCTGCTCGGGCCGAGCGTCTCGCACAAGCGCTCACCGCCAAGCTCCCGAAAATTGTCCGCGGTCAAATCAATGTCGTGGTGTCGCCGGCGATGGGCGGAGTGATCATCGGCCACGAGATGGGCCGCGCACTGGGCAAGCCCGCCATGTTCCTCGAACGGCCTCAAGGCACCTTCGAGCTTCGCCGCGGCTTCGGGCTCGAGCCGGGCTCCAAAGTGCTGATGGTCGAGGATGTGGTCACGACGGGTCTTTCATCGCGCGAAGCGATCGACGCGGTTCGAGCAGCGGGCGGAGAAGTCATTGCGGAAGCGGCGCTTGTCGATCGGTCCGCGGGCGAAGCGAACCTCGGCATTCCCTTCTATCCCCTGATCCGGATCGATGTGCCCACCTACGAAGCCGATACAGTCCCGGCGGAGCTCGCCGCCATCCCCGCGACTAAGCCCGGGAGCCGCTCCGCAGCTTGACCGGCCGTCTCCGCCTCGGCGTCAACATCGATCACGTCGCGACCATCCGGAACGCGCGCGGCGGCGACCATCCCGATCCGGTCCGCGCCGCGTTGATCGCGGCCGACTCCGGCGCCGACGGGATCACGGCGCATCTTCGCGAGGACCGGCGCCACATCACCGACCGCGACATCGACCGGCTGATGGCCGA
>Ga0157370_10006857_pt1 | contig 12473 bp, 8 predicted proteins | sample C35metaG_FD_113463 | JGI IMG/M metagenome (GOLD analysis project Ga0157370, IMG submission 113463) | Corn rhizosphere microbial communities from Kellogg Biological Station, Michigan, USA - C3-5 metaG | ecosystem: Host-associated > Plants > Roots > Rhizosphere > Soil | place: USA: Michigan...
GATCTTGCCGCTGGCCCTGCAACACCTCGGCCTGGACCCCAACAGCAAAAAGCCTGCGGACTACGACAAGGCTGAAGCGCTGCTGATGAAGATCCGCCCGTACGTCACTTACTTCCACTCGTCCAAGTACATGGCCGACATTGCCAACGGCGACATCTGCGTCGCGGTCGGTTATTCCGGCAGCTTCTCCCAGGCCGCCAACCGCGCCAAGGAAGCCAAGAACGGTGTGATCGTTGACATGCGCTTGCCCAAGGAAGGTGCGCCGATCTGGTTCGACATGCTCGCCATCCCCAAAGGTGCGAAGAATCCGGAAGACGCCTACACCTTCATCAACTACTTGCTGCAGCCGCAAGTGATTGCGCCGGTCAGCGACTTCGTCGGCTACCCGAACCCGAACAAGGACGCCACGCAATTGGTCGACCCGGCGATTCGCAACAATCCGAACCTGTACCCGACCGAAACGGCGATGAGCACGCTGTACACCCTGCAACCCCTGCCGCGCGATGCCGAACGTGCGCGGACACGGGCCTGGACCAAGATCAAGTCAGGCACCTGACACATTGATGAAATGGAAGACCCGCCAATAAGCGGGTCTTTTTTTGCCTGCAATAACTATCTACCACCTTTCACCTTCGACAGCCCTCTACCTTGCCCCGATACAACGCGGCCCAGTGGCCCGCGTCCTCATCGGCACAAAGGAAATGGCCATGCCCGACACCTCATCCACCCGCCCCGAAGATGTATTGACCCAACTGGTCACTGGCCCCTCGCTCAGGGAAGTGGCGTCGAACGCACTGCGCACCGTGCTCGACGCCGCGTACCCAAGCCTTGATATCGACCCGGTCCAGGCCATGGTCGTGACGCCAACCTGGACGGTCAGCGGCGACCAGGTCACGTCCGGCCCACATCGATACGAGTCACTGACCGACGCACTGGTGCGGCTCACGCTGTCGGCGCAGACCGCGACCTACATCGACGGGGAACACTTCCTGACCCTGCAACCAGGGGTGGAATCGGCGATCCAGTTGCCCGTCAAGATCGACGACATTGGCCGGTTGATCAACCAATTGATCCCGCTACTGTTCGTGTCCTATCAAGAGCAGCAGCTTGATTACTGGAACCAGCCAACAGAAGACGAAACACCACGCTGGCATCAACTTTCAGGCTCACTGCGCAACCTCTGGAACATCGAGCAGGTTTCAGACTGGGATGAGGATAAAAAGGCCATGGCGCTCGCCTTGTTCAACAACCCGGATAAAACCAGCCGAAACCGCAACGACGCCTATACATCGAGGGCCTGCCTGATCGACATCGATGAGCCGGACAAACATCTGTGGGTACTGGATGTGGCCGTGCTGGTGGGTACGCTGGGTACGCGCACGCTGGTGATCAGCCACTCGATCACCGAGGGCTTCAAGCGTTACGACTCACTGCAAGCATTCAGTGAAACGTTGTCCGCACGCGTTGCATCCACATCGGGTTCGCGTACTTTTCAATGGCGTTTGTATGAACCCGCTGGCCACTTTTTCGACCATCAAGCCTGTGCGCTGATTGCTCTCGAAGTCGCCGCTATCGGCCAGCTTCAAGGCACCATCACCAACGGTGGCCTTGCGCATCAAGCCATGACGGCTGCCAGAAACCGCAAAAACGTTGACGAAGGGCGCTTCAGCCGGATTGAGCGCTTGCTGCCTGAGTGGGTGCTCAGTGCTCAACCGGCGGACCTGACCTGCTATAGCCGACACTTGATGGACCTGGCTCAACTTCGGGAGCAACACGGCGGCAAATCCTTTCTGGATGACATTCCACCGCTCCCGGTATTTACGCTGCAAGCACTGAAAGACCAGGTGCTGAAAGATCACCCGGAGGCGACGGACGCCAGGCTCGAAACGATTGAACTCAGCATTACCAGCCAAGTGATCCTGGGCGCCATCGCGGTACCGGGTAAAACCGAAACCGTCACCCTGTCGCTGATCGATCTGGCCCTGCAGAACCTGATTGCCGTGCCGTTGGGCAACAAGACCGTGCGCCGTACCGATGGCAGCGCCGTTGAGTCCTGGATGACACCGGACTACCTGGAAAAGCTGGTCACCGAGGTCGACATCGGTGAAACCTATCCCACGCTGATCAAGCAAAAACTACTCGGTGACGCGAAGGAAACACAACGTCGGCAAAACCTGTTCGCCAGCCACCTGCGTATCCAGCTGCCGCTCCAGGCGTTGCAGTACAAAATTCGTGGCGAGGCAGGCATCGATGATCAGGGCTACCGATTCGTGGTCGCGGCGATGCAGGAAAAGCCCGGCGACCGCTTTGTGGACGGCCAGGAAATCATCATTCGTCCGCTGGCGTTCATTCCGGGGGGACGCACGGGCAACAAGGCTGACGAGGTTGCCAACATGTTCGTCATCGGCCCACGTCTCGCCGACAAGGGGCCCTGCCTGCTCTTTCGTCCGCTGCTTGATCCCCCGCTGTTGCAATATCCCCGCGAAACCAACCTGCTGTATGCAATCAAACATAACCAGACGCTTCGCCAATCCGTGCTGGCCTGGTTGCCGGACGATGTGCGCTTCAACTACTCACAGTACGTATTTACCGGCCAGTTGCCTTCCGTCTGGACACTGTCGCAATGGCTGGTTGATCCAGCATCGGTCCTCGGCATGATGGGGGCCGTCAGGCTGGCGGCAGTGCCACTGGCGCCACTCTCCCTGTCAGCCGTGTTCACCGCCAATGCCAACGCGATGATCACCCTGGCAGACCGGCAGTCAGTCTCCAATGCACAAAGTCGTTGGCAGACCCTCAAGCAAGGGGCGTGGGTGCTGTTCAACATTGCACTGCCATTTCTGGGCAAAACGGCTGCCAGTGCGGCCTGGATCTGGCAAATCATGAGCGACCTGGATCAAGCGAATGAAGCCAGCCAGAAAGGTGACAGTGGCGATGCATGGACGGCATTGACCGACCTGTTCCTGTCATTGGGTATGGTCCTGGCCCATTACGCCGCGACGCGCCACACGACAAGTCGCGCCATTGAAAAGCAGGCTTTGACGCTGAAGCAACAGCCCATACCGAGGCCGACAATCACCGTGATCCGGCTACCCGATATCACCGCTCAACGGCTGCCAGCGAATCACAAGTCCAGCGTTTACACCCAAGGCGCCCTGGCGCGAACGAGCCTGGTGACCCTGCTGGACGGGCTGTCCATTGCAAAACCTGAAGGCCTTTCAGCCCCCTCGACCCAAATCGGCCCCCATCGTTTTTTGAGCCCGCTCAACCAAAAATGGTACGCACAGGTTGGCCAGCGCTGGTTCGAAGTCATGGTCGACGACAACGAATTCGTGCAAATCATCGATACCCGTCAGTCCCCATCAGGGACTGGCCCCCTGCTGACCCGTACCGCGACGGGACAGTGGGTCGTCGACACACGTCTGAGGTTGCGCGGCGGAGGCCGTAGCCGAAAAGCGCTGATGCAGGAAAATACCCGGCGAAAAAACGAATTGCGAAATCAGCTGGAAACCTTCGATTCGAACAAAGCGGTATTGAAGACTGCACTCGAAACCGCAGAGAAAGCGGCTGTCTCTCTCCCTGCGGGAATCGATGATCCCAATGGACGCAGACTGATAGAAACACTGGAAAAACAGATCGCCGTCTACGGCGTCTACATTGAACAGCTCAGGGCATTCAACGCACTGGAGTCCATCATCAACTACCGCGCGGTCCTGGTCAGTTGCCTGGATCAACAGTTGTTGCTGACACAGATGTGGTTCCATCGACAAAACACGGTGTTTGGCACCTGCATGCGTCGCTCATTGGCCCTGCTTGACGCAGAGCCAATGAACGAATCCACCCTGACACGACACCAGACTCATCAACAGACCAGCGACCTGACCCAGAGGTTTATCGACAAAATCGAATTTGCCCAGGCCCGGATCGACGAGTTGAAACGGCTGGGCAGAGAAGCCACCGAAACCGCCAGGGAATACACGCGAGGACTACCCAGCTTCGACCTGCACGACCTGAAGCTGTTTCAGGTCAGCCTCGCTCAAGAGCTCTGTCTTAATGACACCGGCACAGTCACCACCGAACCTGCCCGTCGGGCACTGGCAAGCCTTGTCGAAGACGCGGGCCTCACCATCCAGTCGTCGCTGGACCTCGCCCAGGAAAATCCCCTGTCGCTACCCGAACGGATTGAGGGCTTCAGCGATCTGGTGGAGCAGTTCGCAACCATCGACCAACGTATTCTCGACTTGCCCGACGAGTACCCCGGGCAATTGCTGCAACCGTCAGTGGACCTGATGCGTCAGCGTATCGAAGCGTTCAATGAACGCGCCGTGAATCACCTGTCGGGGTTGCTGCTTGAACGCAAGACCCTCCAACCGGTGCCTGGCCCATCGCGACCGGCAATGGCCCCGCATCGCCTCATCAAAACGCGTTTCAAAGGCGCCGTCGTCGGCAAGTCCCGAACGCGCGCAAACTCTACCGACACCGATCTGGTCGACGTGACCTCCCCACTCACCGGGAAAGTGATCGCTACATTCCATGAGAAAACGCCCGGTGTCTGGGTCGAGCATGAGTCGGTCAAAACGGTCGTCCCCCCCGTCATACCTCCAACGCTGACGGTCAGCGTGCAAAACGGTGAATCGTTACTGACACAGCTGGAATCTTTCATCCGACGTACCGAGGCCCACTCAAAAGCCGATCGACGTATTCCGCTGGAAATCGAGGAGATGTTTCATCAGCAGGCCCGCCGAATGGATGCGGCAGCGGACACCATCGAAAATGCCCTGACCGATAGCAACTCCACCGAAGGCGGCCCGGGATCGGCGGTCACCGTGGCCAAAAGGCTAAACGATGAGGCGGTCGCGCTTTACAAAAAAGGCACCGATGTCCGTATCAGCATGACCAAGCGACAGCCGCCCACCGCGGGCCGCGTTGAATGGCTGCACAGCAGGGGCCAGGTGACCATCCACAGGATCGGTAAACCACTGCCGGAACATCAACGTTTGAAAGGACCACGCAAAGACTATCTGGACGAGTATGAGATTCGCGATCACGAAACCCGCAAAGTCCTTTGGTACGCGCACTTTCACTACCCGGCGTCTGACAGCCCACGAGCTGCCTTCTCTGCTGCACACTTGAAGACCGTCGAACAACGCGGTTTAGGGGGATCGCACGAAAAGCGTGATGAGTTGAACGCTCATCAGTCCATTGCCATCTATCGCTCTGAAATCAACCAACGACTGGCTGCTGCATTGTTCTTCAAGTAAACCCGGGAACCCAGGCACTGCTTATGGACGCCAGATCGCTTCCAAACGCCCGAGTGCAGCGCTGATCGCCGATTCCGGCACTGCCGCAAACCCCAGGACCAGCCCTGCGCGCTGGTCCACCGGTGTTTGCGAATCCGGCAGCCAGTAATTGCTTAATGCGTTGATCTCGACATCGGCGCTGGCCGCTTTTTCCACCAGTTCTTGCTCCCGGGCTTGAGAGTCGACCGCCACCGTCAAATGCAGCCCTGCCGCGACGCTCGGCAGGCTGCCAATCCCGGGAATGTTCTGCGGCCAACCGGCCAGCAACGTATTACGCCGGCTCAGGGCGGCACGGCGCATGCGGCGGATATGACGCTGAAAGTGCCCGGCAGCCATGAATTCGGCCATCACCGCTTGAGTGCTCACTTCGGAATGCCGCACGTCCACAGCGCGCCGTTGAGAGAATGCCTGCACCAGGGTCGGCGGCAACACCAGATAACCCAGACGCAGTGCCGGGAAAGCGACTTTGCCAAACGTCCCGACGTACAAAACCCGTCCCTGCCGATCGAGTGCCGCCAGCGGCGCCAGCGGCGCACCGCTGTATCGGTACTCACCATCGTAATCGTCCTCGACGATCCAGCCTTGGGTGCGTTCGGCCCATGCCAATAATTCCAGGCGCCGTGCCAGGCTCATCACCACACCGGTCGGGTATTGATGCGACGGCGTGACATAAGCGAGGCGACAATCCTTGAGCCCTGCCAATTCGCGACAATCGATACCCTCGCTGTCCACCGCCACACCGTGCAATCGCGCACCGGCCACGGCGAACGCATGGCCCGCTGCCCGATACCCCGGATTCTCGATCGCCACCCCATCACCCGGCTCCACCAGCAGCTGTGCACAAAGGCTAATTCCCTGTTGCGCGCCACTGGTGATCACTATTTGCTCAGCCGAACACTGCATGCCCCGCGAGCTGCGCAAATACGCAGCAATCAGACCGCGCAAACGCGCATCGCCCGCCGGATCGCCGTAACACAACTGCTGTAAATCCGGTTTGCGCCAGAAAGCCGCGTTCAGCTTGGCCCAGACTTCGAAAGGAAACAGATCAAATGCCGGAACACCGACCCGGAAGGCACGCGGCGGTCCACTCGGCGGCAGGGCTAAATGGTTCTTTTCAACGCGACCCAATGCGCCGCTGTGGATAACTTTACTGGATGGAATCACAGGTAAATCCAGCCAATTTGTGGATAAAGCTGTGGGTAACCCTGTTGAAAACCCTGTGGATACTTTTGTGGATAATTTTTTCGACGGTAACGCGGCCTGGGGCAGTTGCGCGACGTAAGTCCCGTCGCCCACTCGGCCTTCGATAAAGCCTTCGGCATAGAGTTGATCGTAAGCGCGGACCACACTGTTTCGGGAAATCGCCAGCGCCGCCGCCAGATCCCGACTGGCCGGCAGTCGCGTGCCGCTGGCCAGTCGCCCGTCGAGCACTCGCACCCGTAACGCCTGATACAGCTGGCGACTGAGGCCCTGGCGACGATCGAGTTCGATGCCTGCCGGGTTGAATGAGAGGGAAAGCGGCGCGTCCGTCATGGTAATGGACCTATGAAATTGGTCGGTAATGGCTCTTACAACAGACCAATAGCCTGCCTAGGATGGAGGCATTCGCCAAGGGATATTTCCATGTACAACCCCAGCAGCTTTGCCATCAAAGATTTGGATGAACTGCGCCAGCAGATCCTCGGCACCCGCCTCGCCATGGTGGTTACCCACGGCGAGCAAGGCCTGCAAGCCAGCCACCTGCCGTTGCTATTCAATCCTGACCAAGGCCCGAAGGGCACGCTCTACGGCCACTTCGCCCGGGCCAATCCACAGTGGAAGGCATTGCAGGACGGCGCTGAAGCCCTGGTGATCTTTGCCGGTGCCGATGCCTACGTCAGCCCGGGGTTTTATCCGAGCAAAGCCGAGCACGGCAAAGTCGTGCCAACCTGGAACTACGTCGCGGTACACGCCTACGGTACCGCCGAAGTGTTCAGCGATACGGATCGCCTGCTCGACCTGGTCAGCGCGCTGACCGATCGCCACGAAGCCAGCCGCGCGCAACCCTGGAAAGTCGCCGACGCCCCCGCTGATTACATCGACGGCATGCTCAAAGCCATTGTCGGGTTTGCCCTGCCGATCCAGCGCCTGGAAGGCAAACGCAAACTCAGCCAGAACCGCAGCCCTGAAGACATTGCCGGTGTGCGCGAGGGGCTCACCGCCAGCCCTGATGTACACGACCAGGCCCTCGCCCACTTGATGCGTTAAGGAATAAACATGAGTCAGATTGAAATCCGCCAGGTCAGCGCCGACGATCACGCCGCCTGGCTGCCGCTGTGGCAAGCCTACCTGCGTTTCTATAACACCGAGTTACCCGAGGCGGTCACTGACAGCACTTGGCAGCGCTTGCTTGACCCGAGCGAACCGACCCACGCCGCACTGGCCTGGGCCGATGGCAAAGCCGTCGGCATGGTGCATTTCATCTACCATCGCTCGAACTGGAGCATCGAAAACTCCTGCTACCTGCAAGACTTGCTGGTGTCGCCTGAAACCCGTGGCACCGGGGTCGGCCGCCAGCTCATTGAATTCGTCTACACCACTGCCAAAGTGGACGGTTGCTGCAAAGTCCACTGGCTGACACACGAAACCAACGCCACCGCGATCCAGCTCTACGAGCGCATCGCCGAGCGCCCCGGTTTCATTCAGTTTCGCAAAGCCCTTTAAGGTTCAAGGAGAACACCATGTCGACTTTACTCGCAGACTGGAAAGGCGTCCCGGCGCCCACCGTTAAAGCTCTCGAAGGGCGCTTCATTCGCTTGGAAAAACTCGACCCGGTGCGTCATGCCGACGGTTTGTTCAAGGCCTTGCAAGGCCCCGGTGCCGACCCGAAGCTCTGGGACTATTTGCCCTACGGACCGTTCCCGGAACGGAGCGTGTTTAACGATTGGTTGAACAACCATGCAGCCAATAGCGATCCGTATTTCTTCAGCGTGATCGACCGTGCCAGCGGTGAGGTGCAGGGCATTCTCAGCCTGATGTCGATCGTCCCGGCGCAAGGACGCATCGAAATCGGCCACGTGACCTTCGGCGCCCCCATGCAGCGCTCGCCGAAAAGTACCGAGGCGATTTACCTGCTGGCCAAGGAGTCGTTTGCACTGGGATACCGACGCCTGGAGTGGAAATGCAACAACGGCAATGCCCGCTCGAAGTACGCCGCCGAGCGATTGGGGTTCAGTTTTGAGGGGGTCTTCCGCCAGCACATGGTGGTGAAAGGACAGAACCGGGATACCGCCTGGTATTCGATTCTGGACTCGGAATGGCCGGCGATTGGCGCCGGGTTCGAGCGGTGGTTGAGCGATGAAAACCAGACGGATTCGGGGCAGCTGAAAACGTTGGTGGAGTGCCGCGCGTAATCCTCGTGTCTGCCAGCACGCCTTCGCGGGCACGCTAGCCCGCGAAGCTTTTGATGTGCGTTAGTTTCAGCTCAAATCGCGCCGAATCCGCACGACGCCCATCTTCAGCCCAAATGGTCAAAACACTGCATTCAGCGATTTCAGCGTTTGATTCCCTTCCCCAAGTTCGATATGCACCAGCGTGCGCACTGAGATTTTGCACATTTTTGCAAATTGAGTCTGGTGCAGGCCTGTGACTTCTACCCGTAATCGACGAACCGCCTCGCCTATTTCAAGAGTGCATTGAGCCAACCCTTCTTGAATACTTTCGATGAGCACGGTGCGCTCTGCAACGGTCATGCTCATGTCAGGTCCCACTCTTTCAAACGCTGCTCCAGATTTTTCAAGGCAATCGCCGGGTGATTCATTGTCGCGTCGGGCAAGCCACTGGCAGTCAAAATATCGGGGAGTGCCGCCAGGCGTTTGGCATCCTCGCGCAATCGTGCGAAGGGTTCCGACAGGTCACTCAATGCGGCCAGCGGATCATTCGGATCGGCGATGTCAGCCAGTGCTCGACATACTCCTCGCCAATCAACATCACCCGCTCTCTCCAACTCTTTTGGCCACTTGGTGGTTCGTGTGACACCCTCGTCGTCCATTGCCATCGGTGCCAGGTCATAGATAGGTGCCAAGCGGAACGAGGCGGTGTCGTGAATGATTGCGGTGTTGCGCCCGTGGTTATCTGAGTTACCAAGGATTTTATTGAGCAGATCACGTCGCAGATAGTCAGCCACGAGATTCGGGATTTGGTCCATCTGCCCAGCATCACGCCAGAGTCCGGCACGCATCCGGATGACGTCCATGTGGTCCATCAGGCTACCGGGCGTGGTTATTTGTGCCAGAGAGTAGATCGACTCAACTGCAAAGTGCATTCAACTTCTCAAAAGCACTTTGTAAAATGCATTAAATTGCGCATAAAGGACGGCGGATGGTTAAAAACCGCAGAATAATGCAGATTTCAACTGCATACATCATTCTGTAAAAACCCTCCGGCATGCCATCCGAAGCACGCAACCTCAATGACCAAAATGCGCCAGGCCGACTCTGGCTGTAAGCCATCGGCGGCTATGGCAAGCCGTAATCATGGGCTGATAGGACCGTGGCGGATAAGTTTCTACATTGCGAAAGCCAGCCACGTCTCGATTAGCTGTAAGAAAGGTCTTCATTTCAAACGGCTAAAAATTGCCGAATTCCAACGGTGGGTAATTTTCTACTTATCTATCTGACACCGCCTGCATACCCGCCGGAAGCGGCTGACATCGGTATCCAGGCGCTCTCCATAGAGTTTGGTCTTCTTTTCATGAAGGCTAAATTCAATGTCTGTTCAGCACAAATACCGACCCCATCACTTGGCGCTGGCCATCGCACTTGCGCTGGGTTGCACTGAAGTTTTTGCCCAACAAAGTCCTGTCGAAAACACGGCCCCCGCGCTTGAAACGCCGGATCAGGTCTTGGCAGCGCTTGATGTGTTCATCAGTGCCCCTGACACCAATAAGGTCATCATCGGCAAAACAGTGGACGGTGTTAACCGAGTCTTCAGTGACGACAATGATCTGGTCACCGTATCCCGCCACGGGAGCATCACCGGATTGATTGACGGTGGTGGCGGCACCAATATTCTGCAACTGGATACGGCGAGCGCTGGCACGTTAGGCGACAGTCGAAATTTCGAAGGACTGGATCTCAAACGTGGCACCTGGACCTTGAATGGTGCCGAGGGTGACTTCAACTCAGGCGCCTTGGTGCGCCCCAAAACGAAGCTAGTCAATAACAGTAACGTCCTGGGAGATGCCTTGACCCAAGGCACGCTCGTCAACAACGGCAGGATTGGCGGCGGAGTCACCGTGCAATCAGGTGGCATCCTGAATAACCCGGGTACGATCGAAGGCGACGTCTTTATTCACGAAAAAGGGGTATTTGCGGGCGGTGGTCGCACGGGTTCGCTGGAGGTAAACGGAAAATTTTTGGTGGATAAGGTGCACGGCGCCCCAAAAGTTAAGGGTGACCTGAAGCTTTCCAACACTGCCGAACTGGTCTACGAGGTCCACCCTGAACGCAAAAGTGAAACGATAGTAGTCGATGGCACCGCCACGCTCGGTGGCGCCACACTGAACATCGCTGCCGCACCCGGTGACTACCCGACAATCAGCGCAAACAGCATTCTTGTGGCCGATAAAATCGAGGGCCGATTTGGCAATGTGATCAACAACCTTGTCTTTTTGACGCCTGTTGTCCTATACGACGATCCTAAGAAAGTCGACTTGGTCTTGACCCGAAACGATGTACCTATCGAAAGCATCGCGACTTCGAAGAACGGACAGGAATTAGGAGCAAGTATTGAGGAGCCGAGAGGGCAGACGCCATCTGAAAACACCTCCCCCGTTACTGCCAATGAATCATCTTCGACCCCAACGCCATCCAGCCCCAAAAACGCCGCAGTCGTGGCCCTGCTGGCCAGCGACAAGACAACCGCATCCCATGCCATCGAGCAACTGGCCGGCGGCACCACCGCCAATCTCGCCAAGGCAACGCTCTCCAGCGCCAACCCGGTGAGCACAACCATGCTCTCGGCCATGCGCCAACTGGACAGCGCCAGCAACTACAACTCCGGCAGAAACCGCAACAACGCTCCACGGTTGGCCGCGGGCAGCGAAGACAACGGCAGGGTCTGGCTTCAAGCGTTAGGTCATGGCGGAACACTGGATCGTGAAGTTGACCCCTTGAAACACGCCACCCAAGGCCTGGTGCTGGGCGCCGATTGGGGCATCGATGATGAATGGCGTATCGGGATGATGGGTGGCAAATCCGAAACACGCCTCGATAGCCGCGACCTCGATGGCGATCTCGACAGCTGGTATCTGGGCGCCTATGCCTTGCGCCAGAACGGCCCCATGTCGCTGCGATTGGGCGCGACTTATGGCAATCACGACGGCAACACCAAACGCCGGGTGGCCTTCAAAGGTTTCAGCGATCGCCCGGAAGGCCGTTACGACGCCAACACCCAGCAGGCTTTCGCTGAAGTGGGTTACAACCTGGGGCGTGCCAACGTCAGCATCGAACCGTTCGCCAGCCTTGGCTACGAACGCTATCAGCGTGACAGCTACACGGAAAAAGGTGGCGCTGCGGCGCTGAAAGTTCAGGGCCAGACCCAGAACAATATGAGCACCACGTTCGGCCTGCGCCTGGCGAAACTCAATGTGCTGAATAACGGCATGCAACTGACGCCGCGATTCAGTGCCAGCTGGAAACACACCTACGGTGATGTCGCCAGCGATTCCCGTCAACGACTGGCAACGGGCGGTAGAAACTACACCGTTTCCGGTGCGCCGCTGGACCGTAACAACCTGGCAGTCGATGCAGGACTGGACCTTGGATTATCAGCAAGACATACGCTGGGTGTCGGCGTTAACGGCGAGATGGGCACCGACAGTCGAAGCCATGGTGTCACCGGCCAATGGCGGATGAATTTCTGACCACCACAAATTAGCGGCGAAAAAAAAGGGGAGCACATGCCCCCCCGAGGTTTAAAGCGGTCAATCGAGGCTGTTAAATCAGCCTTCGATTTCGATCAGGATTTCGCCCGGATTGACCCGGTCGCCCTTGGCCACGTGAATGGCGGTGACTTTGCCGGCGATGGCCGATTGGACTTCGGTTTCCATCTTCATCGCTTCGGTGATCAGCACGGCCTGGCCCGCCTTGACGGTGTCGCCCTCCTTGACCAGCACATCGACGATGTTGCCCGGCA
>Ga0157370_10006858_pt1 | contig 12471 bp, 5 predicted proteins | sample C35metaG_FD_113463 | JGI IMG/M metagenome (GOLD analysis project Ga0157370, IMG submission 113463) | Corn rhizosphere microbial communities from Kellogg Biological Station, Michigan, USA - C3-5 metaG | ecosystem: Host-associated > Plants > Roots > Rhizosphere > Soil | place: USA: Michigan...
ACAAAGCCGACCAGCCGTACGCACCAGGCGAATCCGACGCGAAACAAGCAGGATTCCAAGTCGCATCCAGCAGCGGCGGCCTCATGAAATGGTCCCTCGGCCATCGAGGCAACACCGGCCTACTTCAGGTCGCAAACAACCGGCCGTTCGCCATCGAAGTCGACTACCCGTCATCGTGGTCGGTCAAGCGCGATGACATGAGTGACATCGACGAAGCTGTCATCACGACCAGCGGCAAAGTGCTCAGCACACCACCGGCCGGGCAGAAAGCCAACATCATCCTCGGCTGAGGCTCGGTCACGTTCTGCGTCCCGCGGGGCACCACCGGACAACTGAGCAGCGCACCATCCGGCGAGGCCTACCTAGCCAGCGCCCTCGTCTACGGCATCGAGACGCTAATCATGATCAGCGGCGACGTCCCGTTCATGCCGAAAGCCGAAACCGGCAAGGCCGTCACCGCCATCAAGACCACGTTCGACAGCAAAGACTGCATCAACTCCGGCATCCAGCTCACCCGCAACCACGTGCAGTCGTTCAGCGACGCCAGCAAACTGCTCCGAACGATGATCACCCTCGCCGTCGGGTGTCTCGGTAGCCAATGGGAAAAGGCGTACGGGCGCGGCGGACTCATCGGCTCGTTCCTCGTTGCGGTTGTCGCCTGGTTCGTCGACGGCATCCACCTGCTCCTCGACGGAATCGGCGGCGCCATCTCCTCCGCCATCTACTGGCAGGGCTACAACATCGCAGTCCGAACACCGGCCAACCCCGCTCCCCCACCGAGCAACAACCTCGTCCGGTTCGACGGCATCGGCGCGCTCACGCTGACCATGACGGTCGCCGACCTCACCGCACTCGGCTACACAAACACGGGCAACACGTATGAAGGAATGGACGCGTCGTGCGTCAGCTACGACAAGGACGGCTCACCGAGCGTTGCCGCCAACCCGCACACCGGCAAGGTCCTCGCGATTCACACCGTCTACGGCAACCCCGGTCCAAGCACCGCCATCGGCGGTATCCATGAGGGATCCACCCTGTCCCAGTTGCGCGCAGCATTTGCCGGCTACACGTTCAAGACCTACTTCAACCGTGACTTCGGCCAGGGCGGGAACGGCATCGTGGTCAGCAACGGCCACGGCGAAATCGGCTTCGGACTCGCCGACGCCGACCCTTCCGCCTATCGGTCCGGGTCCGCCGTCATCAACTGGATCGCAGGCGTCGGCATCCCAGGTAATGCACCGACCGCGATGGAAACCGGCTGCTGACCGTGGCCACCCGCTTGCCACTATGAGACGCCCGACCTGTCCGCCCGACATGCTGCCCGACTCAGCATGCCACGTACTCATGGAGAACCCGTGAGGCCACCGAACACGCAAAGTCTCCTACCCGCCACAAACCCAGCCATGGTTACCCCGGGCATGGCGGAGTGTTACGGCAGCACCTCAGTGCCGAGGTTGGTGCACGTGCGGGCCAGCCAAATTCGACTGCTTAACGCAGCGCTTCTGCTGACGGCGCTGCTCAGCGGGTGCAGCCACAGGCATCATGCGTCACCCAGGCCCGATGCCACATCACCGAACCCGAGGTCCACTGCTGCGGCGGTCACGCCGGCGATACCTCCCCTGACCCCGAGCCAGGCCGCAACGCTGGCGAAGAACTTGACCGCGGGCACCCCGAGCGGACTGCAGCACGCGCTAGATCTGCCGGCCGGACAACCGCTGGACCCTGGCGCCGCCGCCCAGTTCGCGGCCGTAGGACCGATCACCATGAATGTCACCACCTTTCATACGATCGATGCCACCCACGCCTCCGTCGACGGCTCCGTCGCCCACCCGCGGACCGGCGGCTCCGGCACCTGGCACTTCCTGCTGACCGTCGTCGGTGGCCGGTGGAAAATCTCCGACGCGGAACCGGCATCATGAGGGACACCCTGCGCGGATGGGTAGCCGTTGTGGCCACGGCTGTCCTAGCCACGACGGCCGTAACAATGTGGGGGCCGACCCAAGCTCACGCGGCCAGCCCCGAGACCTGTTCCCGGCCGGACTTCGGCACCTCGACCCCACCGTCCCACGGGCAATCAGCGGCACTGCGGCCGGTCGTGTTCGTTCACGGATGGACCGGTAAACCGATGACCCAGACCGCCAGTGACATCCAGAAGACGCTGCACGGCCAGATATCGACGTTCACGTTCGACTACACCAACTGGGCCTCCTACTGGGCATCCAACGACCACATCGCGCCGTGCCTGGCCAACTACCTGAGGCAGGTGTCTGACGCCTACCGCGCCGCCGGCGGCGACGGGCGGCTCATCTACGTCGCACACTCCATGGGAGGTCTGGCGATCCGGTACGCGATGGATCCGACCAAGGTCGCGCACCCGGCAACCGCAGCCCAGGTCCCGTGGCTGATTACGCTGGACACCCCATCGCTCGGCTCACCGATGGGCGACCTCGGCATTGCACAGGGCAAAGAGGTTCTCAGCAACATTCTCGGCAGCAAGCCCAACCCGTTCGGCAACGACGGCGGACGCTGCCTCAAACTGCACACCAGCGGGCAGGATCTTCCCGCCTCCTGCGACGGGCTGCCGCCCTGGCTACCAGGGGGCACCACGCTGGACCAGATCGGCGGTGCCATCACCGTCCAGCGGTATATGTTCGGCATCCACCTCTACGACGTTCCTCTCGACAGCGACGGCATCGTGGATTACGCCTCGTCCACCGGCTACCTCAAGTCGGGTCCGGGGGGCACCGCACCCGTCGTCTCGTCTCCAACGAACGGCACGACCGTGCACAGCCACCAGATCACTTGCGATGTCTCCAGGGGCCAGATTCATGCCTCGCTCGAAGCGCTCCAGGGGACGCTCGGCAGCGTCGCTGTCCCATTCCAGGAGATCACGGATTGGGCCACCCTGACCGACCTCAGCAAGGGCTACCACACCCCGTTCACGGACCTTATCGAGCTCGCGGCGACCGAGCCAGGCGCGTGCAGCCACGTCAACATCACCAAGAACCACGACGCCGAGGCTCAGCTCGTTACAGATATCCGTGGCTATCTCGCGTCCGCGGCACCACTTCGCCCGGTGAAGACCGTAGAGGTTACGACCCATCGCATCACCGGTGCCGACGGCACGTACCCGATGAGGCTGTGGGCTCAGGACAACCCGACGGACTGCTCGGCGCACTCCCATGGCCAAGTCGTCGCCTATTTCCGCCAGCATCCCTGCCGAGGCCTGTCCCGCTACCTGTGGACGATGCCCTACCACGGCCGCACGCTAGCCGTCGCGGTCGAAACGATCGAGGCCGAGAGCGGCCCGTTCGACCCAACCTCGACCGTCCACCTCGAATACGAATGGGCCAACAAGCTCGTCAACCTCGAAACTGCCGACGGGACAGGCGGCATCAACGACCTCGTCATGGAAGGCCACCGCGTACCAGGCTTCACCGGCACGGTGATACCGGCGCAGGAGGCATTCGACGTCGAAAACGAGGACAACGGCGTCGTCGTCTTCGACGCCTGGTATGTCAACGGGCCAACCACATCACAAGATCCCGACCTAGTCGAACTCGAACAAGGCCTATTCCTCACCCCCGCAAGCTTCCTGACAAACGTCCACCCAAACTGAGTGACATTGCGCCGAACACACCAGAGGGTGCGGTGCTTACTCTCGCCGCGTCGGCGACAACGGCCAGCGTGGTGACCACATAGCCATCTTGAACGAACAGCACCCGGGCCACGGCAAGGGATGCGCTCTTCGGTCTCGGCGACCCAGGTCCACCGATTCAGGCTTGCAGACGATCACCCGAACTCCCTTCGACGCTGAGTGAAGCGTTCGATCGGTGAATCCTCCATCCCGCAAGCAGGAACCACTCATAACCCACCCGACGCACAAGATACTGCCAAGACCGCTCAATTCGCTTGACACGTTCAATTGACGGCCCGTAGGTTAAGCGCTGCCAATATGGCCTTACTTCCATTTAACGTACGGTGGTCTTCTTTGTGCTGTTCGGCGGGGGAATTGTTATGTCTGTTCGGCTAGGTGCTTCGGCAATCGTAGGCGCGCTTGCAGCGTCCTGTCTGATGGGCCTGGTTGCACCAGCCGTGCGGGCGGATACGTCATCGCAAACATTGGTGGCGGATGCCACCTCCGCACCGGACGAGGCGACGGCGAAACAGATCGCGGCAGCCTATGGGCACGACGTGGTCGTCTCCTCCGAGGAGTCGCCAACCATCGAGATCGTGGCACAGGCCGACGGACTGTTACGGCTGACCGAGACCACCGAACCGGTCCGGGCGCAGGTGGACGGGCAGTGGGCCGCGGTGGATACCTCGCTCGAGGAAGACGCCGGAATGCTGCGGCCGGCGGTCTCGGCGGTGCCGGTTGCGTTCTCGCCGGGGGGATCGATCGCCCCACTCGCCGAAATCCAGGCCCCGTCGGGCCAGTGGGTTTCACAGACCTGGAAACTGGGTGCCTTGCCCGCGCCGACGGTGGACGGCACAACGCGACCTACGCCGACGTGCTGTCGGATGTGGACTTGCGGTTGACCGCGACGCCGACCGGCCTGTCCGAGGTGCTGGTGGTGAAGAACGCGGCCGCAGCGGCCAATCCGGACCTGGACGGTTTGACGTTCGGGGTGAATGACGGCGACCTGACGGCGAGCTCGGTGCCCGGCGGAACCACGCTGGCCAAGGATGTCTCGGGAACGACGCAGGTTGCCGCTCCGGCACCGACGTGGTGGGATTCGTCTTCGGCCGGGGCGTCTGCCGCCGGGCCGGGCAGCCTGGGAGTTCCAGCCCCGGTGCCGGCGACGTCAACCGACACGCAGTTCTCTATCGACGCCGGCACGGTGGCGCAAACTCCGGGGGTCACCTACCCGGTCTATGTCGACCCCGACTACAAGACCGGCGGTGTCATCAACTGGGCCTTCATCGACTCGGCCTACCCGAACCAGGCCTACTGGCACGATTCCGGGGCGTCGGATGGTTATCAGCATGTCGGCTACGTCGACGGGGGCCACAGCGACGACGGTCGGGATCACACCACCAGCTCCTTCTGGCAGATGGACACGAGCTTCCTCAACGGGCGAGTCATTCAGAATGCGGTGTTCAATACGACCGAGGTGTACTCGTACTCCTGCTCGGCGCGCAGCGTGCAGTTGTGGACGACCAGCCCGATCTCGCCGTCCTCGACGGCCGCGAATCCACCGATCCCGTCGAGCCTGGTCGACACCGAGTCGGTGGCCTACGGCTACAACTCGACCTGCCCTGGTCACGTGGTCGGTTTCCCTACCACCGATGCCGTGCAGCGAGCGGCCGACAACTCCTACGACAACATCAACCTCGGCCTCTACGCGAGCACGTCAGACGTCTACGGTTGGAAGAAGTTCGACAGCAGCGCCAGCCTGGTGGTCTGGTTCGACACCAAGCCGACCCAGCCGTCCTACCGGTGGGTCTTCGGCTGCGCCTTCGTCTGCGGCTCAGGTGCCTACACCAATGACGACACCCCGATCCTGACCGGGGCGTCCCAGGACGCCGACGGTGACGCGCTGAGCTACAACTTCGAGGTGTACTCCGGTCACTCGGCCGCCCCCACGAACCGCGTGGCCTACGGAGCCACGGCCTACCTCACGCAAGGCCTGCCGAGTACCCCGGACGGCGCCAGAGGTAGGTGGGCGCCAAGCTCCGCGCTGCCGGACGGCGACTACGAATACCACGTCCGCGCCTACGACGGCGTCGCCTACAGCGACTGGTCCAGCTACCTTCCGTTCACGGTCGTGCATACCAGGCGACCGAGCCTGCCGACGATCAGCGTCCCGGCCAACGGCCCCGTGTCCACCAGCCCCAACAGCTTCTACGGCGCGGTCGGCAGCGCACGCGAAACCGTGACCGTCGTTCCAGCCGCATCATCGGACGACCCGGTTTACGCCTACTCCTACGGGATGTTCCCCGGCAATGGCGTCAGCTTCGGATCCTATGGCGACTGCAGCACGCCTAACGTGGGCGCCTATTCCTTCCGCTGCGGCGGGCTGGGCAGTGGAGTTCCGATCACCATCACACCGATCGACAACATGTCCACCCTCGGGATCGCGGTATGGGACGCGGCCGGGAATGAGGCTACGGTCACCGACGCGAATGGAAATCCGGTTGCCGGATATGCGTCCCAGACGTTCTGGGCGAGTGACGACAGGTCGACCACGCGGGTCGGCCATCAGTGGCTGACCAGCAGCTACACCGGCAGTATGGCCTGTACGGCGGCCTCGACGCTCGCCGATCTACCCGCGCCCGATACGACCGCCAGCGATATGACGGTCGCTGCCGGGCATGCCTGCTGGACGACCTCCGCGGTGCATCCGGACCCAGTACCCGTGCTGCGCTTCGACGGCTCTGCCGCGTCGGTCTCGACCGGGGCAGCCCCGAAGCTCATCGACACCAGCGGCAGTTTCACCGCTGGGGCCTGGGTGAATGTCTCCTCCGGCGCGCCGAACGCCGAGACCTTCCTCGACCAGGAGGGCACGAACGAAAGCGTGTTCTTCCTGCAGTTCGTCAAGGACGCACAAGGATTGGGGCACTTCTCCTTCTGCATGTCCAACTCCGACGCGACATCGTACGACGGTAACTGTGTCACCAGGTCGGAGACGCCGTTGGCGAACACCTGGTACTTCGTCGCCGGGGAGTGGGACGCGACGAACCATCAGATGCGGTTGTACGTAAGCGACACCACCGGAACCACCAACACACCGGCCGTCGGGTATCACTCGTCGTCGTGGAACGCGACCGTCAAGGCCCGGGTCGGTGCCGACCGGATCGGTTCCACCCAGCGCTACTTCAAGGGCATGGTGTGCGATCCGTTCATCGACAGCGGCGTTCTCGATGGCAATCAGCTCGGCTTCACGGCGAGCTACGGCCTTCAATCCGCAGTCTCATAGCATTCCTCTCGATCTGGAGCACCATCATGCCTGCCCGTTCGCCGAAGTCGACATTGCGCATCCTCATCCCCGCTACCGCGCTGGCCGTGGTCTGCGCCGGGTGGCAGCCGATCGGGCTTGCTTCCGCAGCCGCGGCGAAGTCGCCCTTCCACCCCGCGGTACCGAAGCTCGGCCACCCCACTCCGGGAACAGCTCAGGCCCCGGTCAAGGCGACAGCGGTGGATCAGTCATCGCAGGCGGTGCCCGCACGAAGCCTGCCCGCGCCCGGTCACTACTCGCTGTCGAAGCTGAACACGCAGCAGTGGCAGTCGATTGCCGGTGGCCAGGTGGCGGTACGGTCAGCCGCACCGGCACGCTCGTCGAGCATGGCCAACCAGGTCAGCGCGGCCTCCGTCTCCGTGCTCAGCCCGGCCGAGGCTACGAGCGCGCACGCTGCCGGCCTCGCGTTCGCACTGACCCGCGCCGACCACCTTCCGGGCTCGGCATCCATTCAGCTCAAGGTCGCCGACGGCGCCCTGACCGGACTCTACGGAGCCGACTTCGCCAGCCGCGTTCACTGGGTGGAGCGGCCGGTATCGGGTGGCGAGTCCATCCCGCTGGCCATCCAGCGCAGCGGTTCGTCGCAGATCATGACGGCGACGACCTCCGCGACGCCCATGCTGCTCATGGCCACCTCCGGACCGACGGCGAGCAACGGAACCGGCAACTTCGCCGCCACGTCGCTCAAGCCGTCCTCGACCTGGGACGTCTCGGCCCAGACCGGCACCTTCAGCTGGTCCTACCCGATGGACGGCGTGCCAGCCGCGGCCGGGCCGCAGCCGGCCCTGGCGCTGTCCTACAGCTCGCAATCGGTGGACGGTGAAACGGGCTCGACGAACAACCAACCCTCGGCCATCGGCGACGGCTGGGAGCTGGCCGGGGCGGGGTACATCGAACGCTCCTACGCATCGTGCAGCGACGACGGCCAATCCGGTTCCGGGGACCTGTGCTGGAAGAACCAGAACGCCACCCTGTCCATGGCTGGCCACTCCGGGCGCCTGGTCCAGACCGGCACCAGCAAGATGTGGCGCCTGCAGGATGACGACGGCAGCCGGATCGAGCAGCTGACCGGTGCGGTGAACGGTCTGCAGGACGGTGAGTACTGGCGCGTCACCACGCCAGACGGCACCGAGTACTACTTCGGCCGCAACCAGATTCCCGGCTGGCAGACCGGCAATCCGGTCACCAACTCGGCCTGGGGCGTGCCGGTTGCCGGCAACAACACCGGCGAGCCGTGCAACAAGACCACGTTCGCCACGTCCTTCTGCGCCGCAGAGGGTTGGCGATGGAACCTGGACTATGTCGTCGATCCGCACGGGAACAGTGAGGTTCTGCGCTATACCGCGGAAACCAACCAGTACCGCGAGAACAACACCACGACCGTCAGCTACACCCGAGGCGGTCAGCTGAGCGAGATCGACTACGGCACCCGCGCAGGCTCAGAATTCAGCGGAACGAGCTCGCTCGCGCCAGCGCGCATGCTGCTGGACTACGCCAGCCGCTGCACCGGCACCTGCGGCACCTCCGACACCGCCGCCTGGCCGGACACGCCACTCGACCAGAAATGCCCCGGGGCCAGTGGCTGCGCCAGCAACGTCGTCCCGACGTTCTTCACCACCCTGATGCTCAGCAAGGTCCATGCCCAGAGCGCCTCCGGCAGCACGTTCACCGACGTCGACACCTGGGCACTCAGCCACTCCTTCCCCGACCCCGGCGACACCAATTCCGCCGCGCTCTGGCTCGACAGCGTGCAGCGCACCGCTGCCGGCAGCACCGCGATCACCCTGCCCGCGGTCAAATTCGGCAAGACTCCCTTGCACAACCGGGTGGACATCAACGATGGGCTCAGCCTGACGGTGAAGTACCGGATCTCGTCGATCACCACCGAGACCGGGGCGCTGATCAACGTCGGCTACAGCACGCAGCAATGCACCAAGGCCACCATCGACACGATCAAGGCCAACCCAGCGGTCAACAGCTACCGATGCTTCCCGCAATGGTGGACACCGCAGACGACACCACCTACCGACCCGTTCCTGGACTGGTTCCACTCCTACGTCGTCACCTCGGTGAGCAGCGATCCCGCCACCGGAGGGGCGAAGGATCAGGTCGATCAGATGTATTACGACTACACCGGCAGCCCGGCCTGGCGGTGGGACGACTCACCGGTGACGCCGGACAGCAAACGGACCTGGTCGGTCTATGCCGGCTACGACAAGGTTCGGGTCAGCCACGGCGACCATGACAACCTGGCCTCGCGCACCTCGACGGACTACCTCTTCTTCCAGGGCAAGGACGGTGACCACAACGTCACCGACCCGGTCTACGTGACGGCCAGCGACGGCAGCCAGGTCCGCGACTCACTCTGGCTGGCCGGTCGAGTCCGGGAAACCATCCACACCCTGGGCGTTGCCGGTGCCACGATCGACGACACTCTCAGCACGCCGTGGGTCTCCGCCCCGACGGCCATCGATGCGCTCTACACCGCCCGCTACGTCCGCGATGGCGACGCCCTGACCAACACCGTCCTGTCCGACGGTGGGAACCGCACCACCGAAACGACGACCAGCTACGACACGAGCAGCGGCCTGCCGACCTCGATCGATGACCAGGCTGACATCCACCTCACCAGCGACGACCGCTGCACCACGACCACCTACGACGACAACCAGACCGCCTGGCTGCGGGACTACCCCGCTGAGGTCAGCGTCGTCGCCGGCCGCTGCAACGCACAGCACACCTACCCAGCCGACGCGATCTCCGACACCCGCTATTCCTACGACAATGCGGCTCTCGGTGTCGTGCCCAGCAAGGGCGACGTCACCAAGACCGAGCAGGTCTCGTCCTACGACCCCATCGACCACAGCCCAAACTGGCAGACTCTGAGCACCGCGGCTTACGATGCCCTCGGCCGGGTCATCTCGACGACCGATCCACGGATCAGCCCGGCCCGCACCACCACGACCACGTACACGCCCGGCGGTGCCGGCCTGGTAACCACCATCAAGGTCACCGACCCGATGAGCTTCAGTACCACCGACACCTACGCGGTCGTGCGGCACAGCCTGCTCACCGAAACCACCGCCAACACCGGTGTCACCGAAGCCACCTACGATGCCCTCGGCCGCATCACCGCGGTTTGGACGCCGGACCATACCCGCACGGCCAACCCGAGCACCCCCACGGTGGCCTACGGATACGCCATCTCCCAGACCGTGGCCAGCAGCGTCAAGACCACCCGCCTCGTCGCCGGCGGCTCGCTCGTCACCTCCTACACGATGTACGACGGCCTGCTGCGTGCCCGCCAAACCCAGACGCCGGCCGAAGGAGGCGGCCGCGACCTGACAGACACCTTCTACGACGCTGCCGGGCGGGTCTACGACACCTACACCGACTGGTACGACACCTCCGTCCCGGCCAGCACGATCTTCAATGCCAACCTGACCGTGCCATCGGAGACGCAGACGACCTACGACGGCGACGGCCGCAAGACGGCTGACATCCTGCTCGGCGACGGACAGCAACTGTGGCACACCAGCTACGGCTACGGCGGCGACCACATCACCGTCACACCGCCGGCCGGTGGCACCGCCACCAGCACCTACACCGACGCCCGTGGCAACACCTCGAAGCTGCTGCGCTTCCACGGCTCGACGCCCGACGGCGTCTCCGACCTGACCAGCTACGCCTACTGGCCGGCCGGTCAGCTGAAGAGCATGACCGACTCCAGTTCCAACAAATGGACCTGGACCTACGACGTTCTCGGCCGGCTGACCGACAGCCATGACCCGGACCAGGGCGACATCCACCACGACTACGACGCCGCCGGACGCCTCACCGACACCAAGGACGCACGCAACATCCAGCTCGACTACAGCTACGACGCCCTCGACCGCAAGACCGACGAATACCTCGACCCGGTAAGCCCGGCGGACAAGCTGGCCCACTGGGACTACGACACCGCCACCGTCACCGGACTCACCGGCGCGACCGCCAAGGGGCAGCTCGCCGACTCGATCCGTTACGTCGGCGGGTCCGGGACCGGAGGCAAGGCCTTCACCGCCACCGTAACCAGCTATGACCCCGCCAACCGGATCACCGGCACCACGGTCAGCATCCCAGCCGGTTATGGGGCCCTGTCGGCCGATTACACCGCCAGCATGGCGTGGGCACCGGACGGTCAGCAGACCTCGCAGGGAGAGGTCATCGGCGGCGGGTTGGGCACCGAGACCCTGGCGATCGGTCACGACACACTCGGCCAGCCGGGTGGTTTGAGGTCGAGCCTGGCGCTGTACGTCTCCAGCGTGCAGTACGACCACTACGGCCGCCTCGCGCAGCTGAGCCAGTCGTGGTCTGCCACCACGACGTATCACACACCGACCTGGCAGGACGGCTCCGATCGGCTGCTGGAGATGCTGTCCCAGCGGCAGGCCGCCAGCGGCGCAGTCGTGTCCGACCGCAAATACACCTACAACGATGCCGGTGACATCACCGAGATCAACGACCCCACGCCCTCCACCGGCACCGACACCCAGTGCTTCGACTACGACTACGACCGGCAACTGCAGGAGGCCTGGACCCCGTCGAGCAACGACTGCGGCACCGACCGGCAGGACAACGCTCTCGGCGGACCCGCTCCCTACTGGCAGTCCTACAGCTACGACTCCCTCGGCGACCGCGCGGCGGTTACCCGCCACGACTCCACCGGCGCCGGAACCGACCTCACGGACAGCTACGCCTATCCCGCCTCCGGCGCGGATTCGGTGCGGCCGCACGCCGTCTCCACCATTACGCACTCCGACGGCAGCGCCGCCTCAACCTACGCCTACGACCAAGCCGGCAACGCCAGCGCCCGCCCCGGCCAGATCCTGAACTACGACGCCGAGGGCCACCTGCAGAACATCACCGTCGGCAGCTACTCCGCCAACGACATCTACGATGCCGACGGCAATTTGCTCCTACAGGCCGACAACGCCGGAACCACTCTCTACCTCGGCGACACCCAACTCCGGCTTGCCACCGGCGCGTCCTCGGCCAGCGCCGTGCGCGACTACACCGCGCCCAACGGCTCGCTGGTCGCCGAACGCACCACCACCGCCGGCGTTACCGGCAGCAAGCTCTACTTCCTGGACACCGCCAAGAACGGCACTGTCACCGCCACCATCGACACCTCCACCAACACACCGGTCCGCCGCTACTTCGACCCCTTCGGCGCGAGCCGCGGCAATACCGCAGCCTGGATCGACCCCAACACCTACCTCAACAAGCCGCTCAACAGCACCGCCGGAACCGTCCACGTCGGCGCCCGCGAATACGATCCGACGCTCGGCAGGTTCCTGTCGGTGGATCCGGTGCTCGATACGACAAACCCCCTACAGGACAACGGCTACAGCTACTCGCTGAACAACCCGGTCTCGACCAGCGACCCGACCGGTCTGCACACCGACGGACCCCAATACGGCGACACCGACCGCAGCGAGTACTACAACCCCGACGTCCCAACGGATATCCC
>Ga0157370_10006862_pt1 | contig 12470 bp, 12 predicted proteins | sample C35metaG_FD_113463 | JGI IMG/M metagenome (GOLD analysis project Ga0157370, IMG submission 113463) | Corn rhizosphere microbial communities from Kellogg Biological Station, Michigan, USA - C3-5 metaG | ecosystem: Host-associated > Plants > Roots > Rhizosphere > Soil | place: USA: Michigan...
CGAACTCGAGAAGAATCGCCGCGATTACGAAAGCGAGCACGGCATCGATCTCGTCGCGCTCGGCATGCACGCGCTCCGCTCGCTGCTCTGACGCCCGGGGCGCGAGGGTAGAATCGCGCACGCGCCAGTCGCAAACGCGCCCATAAACGGAGGAGATACCCATGATTCACCGCGCCATCCCGGCCATCGCCACCCTTGCCTTCACCGCCGTTGCCGTATCGGCGATGGCGCAAACCACCGCACCGGCGGCCGCCACCGGCTCGACCGCCGCGCCGGCCGCCGTACCCAAGCCCGAATGCGGCGCGAAGCCCGGCGAGTATCCCGGCAATCTTGCAAGCGAGAACATAAGGCGCGCGTGGCAGAAGGATTTTGTCGCCTACATCGACTGCCTGAAGAAGTTCGTCGAGGAGCAGCAGGCGCTCGCGGAGCCGCACGTGAAAGCATCGAATGCCGCGATCAGCGAGTACAACGAGAGCGTCAAGTCCTATAACGATCAGATCCAGAAAGCCAAGGGCGGCTGACGGCCGCGAGGCGCCAACGCAACCGGGCCTATAGCCCCGACGTGATGGCAGGCGATCCATTAGATCGAAAGGCCGATGCTATGCTCGCCGCGTCTCGGTTGACGGAGCGTCGCGTGTCGTCACGATTTCCCGCCGTTGCCCTTCTCGCGCTGGCAACGCTCGGCGGCTGCCAGACCGGCCCCACGCAGGAAGAGCTGGAGGCTGCCAAGCACACGGTCGACTGCGAGCGACCGGGCGAGCATTTCGTGATCCGTTTCGACGAGGGCGAGGCGCGGATCCTGATGCCCGACGGAACGCGTGTCGTGCTCTACCAGGTGCCGATGGGCTCCGGCATCCGCTATCTGAACGGCCAGATGGAATTGCGCGGCAAGGGCATGGACCTCGAGCTGATCCGCGAGCAGCAGCTCGTGCACATCGCCTGCAAGCCGTTCGAGATCCCCAAGAAGAAATAGCCAGCGAGCGGGATCAGTGTCGCGCGGCGCGAAGCGCCGGGTCGATGTCGATGTACTGCCACCACTGCGACCGGATCGGATGCGGCACGTACGTACCGATCCACGGATGGCGCAGGCTGTCCTCGAGCAGGTGATACGTCATGCGCCACGGCGCATACGCGATGACGAGCTTCGTCATCCGGTCGAAGAGCTTCGTGCGCTCCGGTGAGTCGGGGAGCGTGCGCGCCTCTTCGTACAGCTTGTTGAATTCGGGCAGATCGAAGCGCGCATTGTTCTCGGGTCCCGACGGCCCATAGAGGAGCTGCATGAAATTCTCGGCGTCGGGATAGTCGGCGTTCCAGCCGTCGCTTCGCATCGGGATCTTGCCCTGCCGCGCCATCTTGCGCAGTTCCGCCGTGCGATCCTTCCTGACGACGATGCGGATGCCGATCGCATCCATGTTCTTCTTCCACAACTCGTCGCGCTCGCGGTCCACTGAAGTCGGCGTCGACCAGCGCTCGATCGTCAGCGGCTTGCCGTCCGGCATCTCGCGGTAGCCGTCGCCGTCGCGATCCTTGTAGCCGAAGCGATCGAGGAGCGCGCGCGCGAGCGCCGGATCGTAGAGCTGAGCGTCGGTCTTCAGTTTCGGATCGTAGCCGGCGATGTCGGGCGGAATCGGTCCGTTCGCCGGCACCGCGCGGCCCTTCAGCAGCACCCGGATGAATTCGGCGTTGTCGTACGCCATTCCGATCGCGCGCCGCAGCGCGATCTTGTCGAGCGAATAGCCGCCGACGACCGGATCCTGCATGTTGAAGTAGACCCACCACGAGTTCGGCCGCAGCAGCACATCGTGCGCGATCCCGCGCTCGGCGAGCCACGGCAGCAGCTTTCCGTTCTCGTCGAGCGCCTGCGACGTGAACTCGGGGGGCACGATGTCGAGGAAGTCGATCTCGCGATTGAGGAACGCGAGCCAGCGCGCCTGCCCTTCCTCGATGATGCTGATCTCGACACGCGACGCGAGCGGCAGACGCTTGCCGCGCAGTGCCTGCGCAACGTTCGTCGACGATTCGGGGATCGGGCCCGCCGGCTCGTAGTACGTCTCGCGAAACGTCGGGTTGGCGACGAGCACGATGCGCGTGCTGCGGCGGTATTCGCCGAGCATGTACGGTCCCGTGCCGACCGGATGCGCGCCGATGTCGACGCCGTACGCCTCGACGACTTCGCGCGCCTGCGCGGCGACGTTCGGGATCGCGAGCACATACGGAAAGCGCAGGTCCGGCGCCGTGAGGCGAATGCGCAGCGTGTAGCGGTCGACGACTTCGAGGCCGGGAATCGGCGCATCGTAGTCGAAGCGCCCGCTCTTTTCGGCCTTCGCGCGCGCCTCGTTGCCGCCTTCGATCTTGCCGTCGATCAGCCACAGCCACGGCGACTTGACGGCCGGATCGAGGATGCGCGAAAGGCCGTACGCGAAGTCGGCGGCGGTCAATTCGCGACGCTGCCCCTTGAACGCCGGATCCGGCGTGAAATAGAGTCCCTTGCGCACGTGGCAGACGTACGTGCGCCCGTCGTCGCGCACTTCGGGCATCGCGTCGAGCGCGCGCGGAACGAGCGTGACCGGACGCGCGAGGTAGTCGTAGTCGAGCATCGAGTCGAACACGTTGGCGATGATGCCGTCCGACGCCGCATCCGACGCGAACGCTGGATCGAAGCTCGTCTCGGCGATCGAGAAGGCGACGCGCAACGTCTTCGCGCCGTCGGACGCATCCGATTGCGCCGCAAGCGCGACAAGCGCAAGAAGGACGCAGGCGAGAACGGGAAGGCGCACGCGGGGATGCTTGAAACCGGCGAGGCGCCGATCGTAGCATTCGACCTTGCGCGTGCCCTTCCCCTCGGGCGCGCACGTCGAACGGCGGGTGATCCGATGGAAATGAAGCGAATGAACGGCGGCAGCCTGCGCGCGGCCGGCTACGACGAGCGCGCGCGCAAGCTCGTCGTCGAGCTCACGTCCGGCACGCTCGAATACGGCAGCGTGCCGTCCGAAGTGTGGCGGCGTTTCTCGACGTCGTCGTCGCCGTGGTCGTACTACCGCGACAACATCGAAGAGGAATACACGGCGCACCGAATCCGCTGACCGCAGCGGCGCGAAACCGCTGCGGCAGCGAATCGGCGCGATGTGCCGTTACTGGATCGCGAGCTTGCGGCCGGCAGCGGCGGGCTTCTTGACGAGCGTGAGCGTCAAAAGGCCGTTGTCGAACTTCGCCTCGCTGGCCGCTTCGTCGAGATCGACCGGCAGCGCGAAGCTGCGATAAACGTTCCCGTAGTAGCGCTCGTTGCGAACCACGCGCGCATTCTCGCCCATGTCGGGGCGGCGCTTGATCTCGGCGGCGATCGTCACCTGGTTGCCCTCGATCGCGACGTGAATCTCGTCCTTCGTCACGCCCGGCAATTCGGCCGCCACGACATAGCCGTTCTCGGTCTCGGCGACGTCGATCGGAAAGCCGCGCGGCGTCGCGCGCTCGCCGCGCTCGGGACGGAAGAAGCTGCGAAGCAGGGTTTCGACCGTCGCGTCGGCGAACGGGTCGTAGATTTGCAGGCTGGCCATGATGGTTCCTTCGATCGTATGTTTGAAAAAGTGGTCGTTCCAGCAACGCGGACGAGCCGAACACGCGGTCGATCCCGCGCGCTTGCACCCCGCAATCTAGGGACGCCGAACGGCGATTCAAGGCCCCCGTCGGCCCGCAGGTGCGGATCGGCGTCATCTGCCCGATAATGCGGCGTGATGACCCCCACCGGCCTGCTATCTCCGGCGCAGCTTGCCGAGCTCGATGCCGCGCTTCGCGCAAGGCAGCAGGTGCTGCGCGCCGACATCGCGGCGATGCTGCGCACGCAGGACGATCCGCGGCTCGTCGGCCTGCGCAATCGGATGGAGGACACCGACGACTGGGCGGCCGCCGATGCGATGGCCGCGCACGACATCACGCTCGTCTCGCGCGACCTGGCCGAGCTCGCGAACGTCGAGCAGGCGCTCGCGCGACTCGCCGACGGCAGCTACGGCGAGTGCGTCGACTGCGGCAACGCGATTCCCTACCCGCGCCTCGCCGCCTACCCGACCGCGCGGCGCTGCGTCGGCTGCCAGGAAGCGGACGAGAAGCGCCAGCGGATCAGGCGATAGGCTCCTTCACCCGCCGCTGGCGCTCGCCTTCCCCGGCGGTCCGACGCGCCGGCGGCTGCGTGGCGACGAAGCGCGACAGCCACGCGAAGAACTCGCGATACCAGAGCACCGAGTTCTGCGGCTTCAGGATCCAGTGATTCTCGTCGGGGAAGTAGACGAGGCGCGCCGGGACGTCCTTCGCCTTCAGCGAGTTGAAGTACTGCAGGCCTTGTGTCGCCGGCACGCGATAGTCGAGCTCGCCGTGAATCACGAGCGTCGGCGTCTTCGCCTGCTTGACGAAATGATGCGGCGACTGGCGCATCACGCGCGCCTCGTCGTCCCAGTGGAACGCGCCGAGCTCTTTCGCGAAGAAGCGGTAGCCGTCGGTGGCCATCATGCTGACCCAGTCGTAGCAGCCCGCGTGGCAGACGAACGCTCGATAGCGATCGGTGTGGCCGTTCATGTAGGCGACCATGAAGCCGCCGTAGCTGCCGCCGGTCGCCACCATCCGCTCCGCGTCGATGTACCCCTGTCCGATCAGGAAGTCGGTTGCCGCTTCGATGTCGGCGAATTCCTTCTCGCCATAGCGGCCGGTGATCGTCTCGAGGAACGCCTGGCCGAACCCGGACGAGCCGTGGTAGTTGACGGCGACGACGACGTAACCCTGCCCCGCGAACACCTGGCTGTTCCAGCGGAAATGCCAGCCATCGTGATGGGCGGCGTGCGGCCCGCCATGAATCGTGTGCATCAGCGGCCACTTGCGCTTCGGACCGAAGTCGGGCGGATAGCCGACGAGCACCTGCACCGGCTCGCCGCCGTACCCCGGCACTTCGAACTCGCGCATTTCGCCGAATGCATGGCGTGAAAGAAGCGCGCGATTGTGCGTGTCGAGCTGACGCTCGCCGCTGCCGTCGGCGCGCGCCGCAAAGAGCGCCGGCGGGAGCATCGCGGTGTCGCGAACGTAGACGAGCACGCTGCCGTCGGCCGATTGCGCATAGTCCGATACGACCCCGCCGGCAACGAGCTCGCGTGGTTGCGTCCCGTCGTTGTTGTGCGCTGGAGCGGGCAGCGGATAGCGACGGATGCCGACGCGCCCGCGGTCCTCGGTCAGCGCCAGCAGCGCGCTCGAATCAGGTGTCCAGGCGAGCTGCGTCGTCCCACGGTCGAACGACGCCGCGATGCGCTCGCTCTCGCCGTTCTTCCGCGCGAGGATGCGCAGCTGCCCCTGGTCGTTGAACGCGCGCGCGGTGTCAAACGCGTGATACGCGATGTAACGGCCGTCCCGCGAATAGCACGGATGCTCGTCGGACAAGCCGCTTTGCGACGTCAGGTTCTTCGTACGCCGCGTCGCGAGGTCGACGACGACGATGTCGCAGCGGTTCATCATGCCCGGTTCGCGCGCCGGATCGATCGTCAGCGCGAGCTCGCGCCCATCGGGTGCGATGTCGTAATGCTCGGCGGCAGGGTCCCATGGCTGCAACGCAATGCCGGTGCCCGCGAGCAGATCCTCGCAGCGCCCAGTGGCGGCGTCGCAGGCGAAGACGTGCGGCTCGCGGCCGTCCGTCAGCCAGTGATCCCAGTACCGATACTCGCCGCGCTCGGTCAGATGCGCGGTGACCTTGGCCGCGTTCTTTTCGCGATACCGCTTCGCCTGCGCCGCTTCGGTCTTGAGATCGGGCCATACCCAGGACACGAAAGCGATCCGCTTTCCGTCGGCAAACCATTTGATTGCCGCAGCGCCCGTCGCGAGCTTCGTAAGCCGCGTCGCTTCGCCGCCATCCGGCGCGATCAGGTAGATCTGTGGCTCCGCATCGTCGCCGCGCTTCGCGGTGAACGCGATGCGCGTGCCGTCAGGCGAGAAGCGCGGACCGCTGTCCTTGTCACCGGCCGTCAGGCGGCGCGGCTTCGACGCAATCCCGGTCTTCGTGCCGAAGCCCGTCGGATAGAGCCAAAGCTCGGTCGTGCCAACGTTGCGGTCCATCGAGAACGACGTCACCGGCGCGCACGCGAGACGGCCGTCGGGCGAAAGCGACGGCGCGCCAATTCGCTTCACCAACCACAGCGCGGCGACGTCGAACGGCGGCTTCTTCGGCTTGGAGGTTGCGTGACGCGGTGGCATCGGACGAGCCCTGTCGGAGTAGAATGAAGGCGCGATTGTAGTGGCAGTGCGTCGCGACGCATTGCCGGCGCGCGACACGCATCATTCCCGCCCACTCCCCCGCCGCGAACTTCGCGTCGAACCCGCTTCGCCACCGCCATGCAATATCGCCGTCTCGGCCGCTCCGGTCTCAAGGTCAGCGAACTGTCGTTCGGCTCCTGGGTCACCTACGGCAATCAGCTCAACGAAAACCTCGCGCGCGACTGCATGGCGGCTGCCTACGGCGCCGGCGTGAACTTCTTCGACAACGCCGAGGTGTACGCGAAGGGGCGCTCGGAATCGATCATGGGCGACGCGCTGCGCAAGCTCGGCTGGCGGCGTTCGTCCTACATCGTGTCGACGAAATTCTTCTGGGGTCTCTACGACGGCCCGAACGAGAAGAACACGCTGAACCGGAAGTACCTGCTGCAGGCGATCGACGGCTCGCTCGCGCGGCTCGGCCTCGACTATGTCGATATCGTCTTCTGTCATCGGCCCGATCCCGAGACACCGATCGACGAAACCGTATGGGCGATGCACGACATGATCGCGTCGGGCAAGGTAACGTACTGGGGAACGTCGGAATGGAGCGCCGCCGAGATCGCGATGGCCTGCGAGATCGCCGAGCGCCATCATCTGCGCAAACCGGTGGCCGAGCAGCCGCAGTACAACCTGTTCCATCGCGAGCGCGTCGAGAAAGAGTACGCGCGCGTCTACGACGATTTCGGCGTCGGCACGACGACGTGGAGCCCGCTTGCATCGGGTCTTCTGTCCGGCAAGTACAACGCCGGCGTTCCGCCCGATTCGCGCGCGGCCATCAAGGGCTTCGAATGGCTCGCCGAGCGCATTCTCGAACCTGCGCGTCTGGCGAAGGTCCAAACGCTTGTTCCGATCGCGCAAGAACTCGGTTGTACGCTCGCCCAGATGTCCATCGCGTGGTGTCTCAAGAATCCGCACGTTTCAACCGTGATCACTGGAGCGAGCCGGCCCGCGCAGGTCGAAGAGAACATGAAGGCGCAGGACGTCGTCGCGAAGCTCACGCCCGACGTGATGGCGAAAATCGATGCCGCCATCGAATGACCCGCATGCGCCGCAGCGTAGTGCGGCACTCGGATGAATTCCGCGCAATCGCGATCGCGCGCCGATCGCCGCACGCAGCCAAGCGGTGAACGGATGAATCCGCTCGATTCCTGGGCCGAGGAGCAGCGTTCCGCTTACCTGTATCGCGCCTGCGCCGATGCCGAGAACGGCACCGTACGCGCCGAGCTGTTCCGTCGTCTGGCCGGCGAGGCGGAAGCGCAGGCCGCGATCTGGCGCGCGCAGTTGACCGCACGCGGGTATCCGGCACCCGGTCCGTTCGTTCCCGACGCGCGCACGCGCATCGTCGCCAATCTCGTCCAATGGCTCGGGCCGCGCCGGCTCAAGAACGTGCTTGCGGCGATGAAAGTGCGCGGCATGACCGTGTACGGCGGCGCACCGCCGGGCGACGGTGTGCATCCGGCGCCGGCTCCCGGTGCAATGCTCGAGCGACGCCATCGCGGCTTGGGCGGCAGCGGCAACCTGCGCGCGGCGGTGTTCGGCGTCAACGACGGGCTCGTATCGAACGCCGGCTTGATCCTCGGCGTCGCGGGCGCGACGAGCGATGTGCGCATGATCGTGCTGTCGGGTGTCGCCGGCATGGCCGCCGGCGCGTTCGCGATGGCCGCCGGCGAGTACGTCTCGGTGAAGTCGCAGCGCGAGCTCTACGAATACCAGATCGCACTCGAGCGCGACGAGCTCGCACAGTATCCCGAAGCCGAAGCGCAGGAGCTCGCGCTGATCTATGCCGCCAAGGGGTTGCCGGTCAAGCAGGCCGATCGCCTCGCGAAGCGCCTGGTAGCCGACCCCGAGAACGCGCTCGACACGCTGGCGCGCGAGGAACTCGGCCTGAATCCCGGCCAGCTCGGCTCGCCGATCGGTGCCGCCGTCAGCTCGTTCGTGGCCTTCGCCGGCGGCGCGTTCGTTCCGCTCGCGCCTTATCTGTTTCGCGCGGCGCCGAATCCGCTGGGCTGGACGATCGGTCTCGCTGCGGCCGGGCTCTTCAGCGTCGGCGCGGTCCTCTCGCTATTCACCGGGCGCAACGGCGTCTATTCCGGCGCGCGGATGCTGGTGCTCGGCGCCATGGCGGGCGCGATCACCTTCGCGATCGGGCATCTGCTCGGCATGGCGACCGGCTGACGCCGGCTGGGGATAAAAAAGAGGCCGCAAACTGTGGCAGTTGCGGCCTTGTAGTTTCGGGCGGGTGGACAGGAGGTGCGCCCGACCGGAGTTCTGCGGGGTGGTCGTTACGTCGCCTTCATGCATTCGCTGCGGGCCTTCGCCGCGTCGGCCTTGCTCATGCCCTTCGTCTTCGCGTTGCATTCGGCCATCTTGCTCGACGACGACGGCTTGGCCGCGGGCTTCGCCTTCATGCATTCGCTTCGCGCCTTCGCGGCTTCGTCCTTGCTCATGCCTTTCGTCTTCGCGTTGCACTCGGCCATCTTGCTGCTCTTGGCCTCGGTGCTCTTCGCGTCGGTGCCGGCAGCGAAGGCCGGCATCGCGACGGTTGCCGCAAGGGACAGAATCAGGACCGGAAGCAGTTTTTTCATGAGGACTCCGAGAGGGTTGTTTTGAAGGGGGACTTGCGTGACCTGCGGTAGACCTTTCGAGGCAGTCTACGGCAAGCTTAACGGCCGAGGCAACCGATTCGCCGACGCGACGTCGCCGCGCTGTTGCGCGGGGACCCTCTTGCGGTGCAACATTGTGCTCTCCCATCCCCGCCACGGGCGCTCGCGCGCCGCGGCAACATTCCTAACTCCTTGACGAAACACGAAAATCTGCCCCGATGATCCTCGTTCTAGAACCCAACGTCCATCCGGAAAGCGTCGACTACCGGATGCTCACGAGCCAGCTCGAGCGGCTCGCCAAGGTCAGCTATCGGGTCCACCGAGAAGTGGGGTCGGAGGTGACGCTGACCGAGATCTACCTGATCGGCAACACCGCCGCGCTGACGATCGAGCAGATGCAGGTGCTGCCGTGCGTCGCCAAGGTCGTCCGCGTATCCGAGCCGTATCGCGTGCTCGGACGCCACAGCCAGGGCGACGATCGCGCCTCGTCGTTCGAATACAACGGCGTGCGTTTCGGCCAGGACAACCTCAACATTTTCGCCGGCCTTTGCGCGGTCGACTCGCGCGAATCGGTCGAGGCGATGATGAAGGCGCTGCGCGACAACGGACAGGTCTGCACGCGGATGGGCGCGTACAAGCCGCGCACGTCGCCGTATGCATTCCAGGGCTTTGGTGCCGAGTGCCTGCCCTATGTGTTCGAACTGGCCGGCAAGTACGGCATTCGCGTGATATCGATGGAAGTCACGCACGAGTCGCACGTCGACGAGATCCGCCGCGCGCTCCAAGCCACCGGCAATGCGACGGGCGTCATGCTGCAGATCGGCACGCGCAACACGCAGAACTTCGAGCTGCTGAAGCAGGTGGGCCGCCAGCAGCAGTTCCCGGTGCTAATCAAGCGCGGCTTCGGCATCACGCTCGACGAATCGTTGAACGCCGCCGAGTACCTCGCGACCGAAGGCAACCGCAAGATCGTCTTCTGCCTCCGTGGCATGCACACGAACATGGGCGACCCGCACCGCAACCTCGTCGACTTCGCGCACGTGCCGGTCGTGAAGCGGCTGACGCGGATGCCGGTAGCGGTCGATCCGTCGCATTCGGTAGGCTTGCGCGCGCGTGCGCCCGATGGCCTGCTCGACATCTTCCACGTCGCCGCGCAAGGGGTGATCGCCGGCGCAAACATGGTGCTCGTCGACTTCCATCCCGAGCCTGCGAAGGCGCTCGTCGATGGTCCGCAGGCGCTGCTCGTGTCGGAGCTGCCGCACTTCCTCGCCGACATCGCGATCGCGCGCGAAGCCTACGAAAAGCGCGCGCGCCTCGCACGGGAGCAGCCGTCAGCCAAGTAGCCTCCTCACCGTGATCCATCGCGCCGGGAGCGCAACGCGCATCGACGGCGCAGCGTCCGCTGCCGCATACCGTGCGCCCCGCTGGCTTGCCGGCGGGCATGCGCAGACGATCTGGCCGTTCCGGCTGCCGCGGTCACGAGTGCCGCTGCGCCGCGAACGCGTCGATACACCCGACGGCGATTTCTGGGATTTCGACTGGCTCGACGCCGATGCGCCACCCGGCGCACCGCTCGTCGTCCTCTTTCATGGACTCGAAGGCGGTTCGACGTCGCATTACGCGCGTGCGCTGCTCGCGCTCTTGCGTGCGCGCGGTCATCGCGGCGTCGTACCGCACTTTCGCGGTTGTGGCGGGACGCCGAACCGCCTGCCGCGCGCGTACCACTCCGGCGATTACGAAGAAGTGGCGGCGATGCTCGCGCACGTCCGCGCCCGCACCAATCCTGCAACGCCGATCCATGCCATCGGGGTGTCGCTCGGTGGCAGCGCGCTCTTGAACTGGCTCGGCCGCGAGGAAAGCGCCGCCGCACGCTACGTCAGCGCGGCGGCAGCCATATCGGCGCCGCTCGACCTGATGGCGGCCGGCCTCGCGATCGATCGCGGGATGAACCGGATCTACGCGAAGCACTTCTTGAGCACGCTGAAGCCGAAATCACTCGCCATCGCCGCGCGCTTTCCGGGCCTTCTCGATGCGGCGCGCATTCGCCGCGCGCGCACGCTGTACGAATTCGACGACGTCGTCACCGCACCGCTGCACGGCTTCGCCGGCACGCGCGACTACTGGACGCGCGCATCGTCGAACCGGTGGCTTTCGGCGATCCGCATTCCGACGCTCGTGCTGAATGCGCAAAACGACCCGTTCGTCCCCGCGTCGTCATTGCCGAGATCCTCCGACGTGAGCAGCGCAGTGACGCTCGAGCAGCCGTGCGCCGGAGGACACGCCGGATTCGCGCGCGGGCCTTTTCCGGGCAACGTCGGTTGGCTGCCCGAGCGATTGCTACACTATTTCGCGACGATCGGCGGCCGTTCATGCGCGGACCGTCGCCACCGCTGACAGGAACGCGACATGCTCCCCCCTGAAATCTTCAAGGCTTACGATATTCGCGGCATCGTCGATCGCACGCTCACCGTCGAAGGCGTGCGCCTCATCGGCCAGGGACTCGGCACGCTCGCGAAGAACGCGACCCGCGATGCGATCGTCGTCGGGCGCGATGGCAGGCTGTCCGGGCCGGCGCTGCTCGCCGCGCTCGCCGACGGCATCCGCGCGGCCGGCGTCGACGTGGTCGACATCGGCATGGTGACGACGCCCATGACCTACTTCGCTGCGCAGCACCTCGGCACGCAATGCAGCGTCGCAGTGACCGGCAGCCACAATCCTCCCGACTACAACGGGCTCAAGATGGTGATCGACGCGACGACGCTGTCCGGCGACGACATCCAGGCGTTGCGCGCACGCATCGAACGTAGCGACTTTGCGCACGGCAGCGGCACCCTGCGTAACGACGATATCTCGCACGCGTACTTCGACCGCATAGCGAGCGACGTCCACCTTGCACGGCCGATGCGCATCGCCGTCGATTGCGGCAATGGGGTCGCCGGCGCCTTCGCCCCGGAGCTTTATCGCCGCCTCGGCTGCGACGTCGTCGAGCTCTTCTGCGACGTCGACGGCCGTTTCCCGAACCACCATCCCGATCCATCGCAGCCCAAGAATCTGGAAGACCTGAAGCGGCGGCTTCGCGAAGGCGATTGCGAGCTCGGCCTCGCCTTCGACGGCGACGGCGACCGGCTCGGTGTCGTCACACCCGAGGGTCACGTGATCTACGCCGACCGGCAACTGATGCTCTTCGCCGCGGACGTGCTGTCGCGCGTACCCGGCGCAACGATCATCTACGACGTGAAGTCGACGCGCAACCTGAAGGACTGGGTCGTGCGCCACGGCGGCAAGCCGATGCTGTGGAAGACCGGACATTCGCTGATCAAGTCGAAGATGAAGGAGGTCGGCGCAGCGCTCGCCGGCGAGATGAGTGGACATACGTTCTTCGGCGAGCGCTGGTACGGGTTCGACGACGGGCTCTATGCCGGCGCGCGACTGCTCGAAATCCTGTCGCGTCACGACCATCCGGCCAAGGTGCTCGACGCGCTGCCCGATGCGATCTCCACGCCCGAACTGCAGATCGCCTGCGACGAAGGCGAGCAGCACGCGCTGATTGCAAAGCTCCGCGAAGTCGCCGACTTTCCCGGCGCC
>Ga0157370_10006863_pt1 | contig 12467 bp, 13 predicted proteins | sample C35metaG_FD_113463 | JGI IMG/M metagenome (GOLD analysis project Ga0157370, IMG submission 113463) | Corn rhizosphere microbial communities from Kellogg Biological Station, Michigan, USA - C3-5 metaG | ecosystem: Host-associated > Plants > Roots > Rhizosphere > Soil | place: USA: Michigan...
ATTTTCTTGGGAAACTGTTGAAGGTGCAGATAAATATCAGCTTCAAATTGCAATTCCAAGTTTTGAAGCCGCAAGGCAGATTATCCTTGACACCGTAGTTTCAAAAAACTCTTATACACAGCAGTTAAATATTGGAAAATACGAATGGAGAATAAGAGCAATTAATAGTGCCTATGAAACCGTATATACTAAAAGAAGTTTTGAAATTTTAAATAATGATGATTTCCAAAACAATACTGTTGTATTATTAACTCCAAGTAACAATTTAATTACTAAAACGGCATCACAAAAATTATCCTGGGATGCTATCATTGGAGCTACAAATTACCAGATTCAGGTTTTAGACGAAAATAACACCCTAGTAAAAGATCAAACTTCAGAAACAACACTTCTTAATTTTACTTTTGATGAAGGGAAATATACTTGGAAAGTTCGAGCTAGTAATGGTACTGCGCAAACGCTTTATACTTCGAGATCAATTATAGTAGATACTAAAGTTCCAAATACACCTACTCTATCTAGTCCTTTAAATGCCAGCACTACAACTAACAAGAATATAAATTTTGAATGGAGTAGAACTGCTGTTCCGGGAAGTGCCGAAAGAGACAGTATATATGTCTACAAAGAAAGTGCATTGACAAATTTAAGTTTTAAAGATCGAGGCACAAGCCCTTATAATAAAACCATGACTAACGGAACTTATTACTGGTTTGTAAGATCATTTGATGAAGCCGGAAACCAAAGTGCCAGAAGTACTGTTTTTAATTTTACTATAAATTAAAATCCTTTTAAGAAATCTCTTTTGTCTATTTAACCAACCCAAAAATTAAAATTTTTATGAAAAAAATAATTTCATTAGTTACCATTTTTCTTTGTATAAGTATTGGAGCGACTTCGCAAAATACAACTTTTAATAATGTTTCGATTGGTACTGACGCTCCTGGTTATGGTGTGAAAATTAAGGCCAATTTCCCTGGAGTAACTAGTGGCTGGGCAAGAGCTTTTTCAGTTTCAAATGAAACTGGTGATAAAAATTATATCGCATTAGGTTCATTTGGAGGTACTTCAAATGGCGTTAGTTCTATTAATTGCAGTTATATAGGAGTAGATTGGAATAATCAATATATGACATTTTTACCATCAGGAAATATAGGCATTGGTACAATGACCCCAGCTTCAAAACTTACCGTTGCAGGAACTATTGGTGCGCGTGAAGTAAAAGTAACAGTTGATGCCGGAGCTGATTTTGTTTTTGAAAACAACTACGATTTACCTTCTTTAGAATCTGTAGATAAATTCATTAAAGAAAACAAACATTTACCGGAAATTGCTTCTGCAAAAGAAATGCAAAAAAACGGCATTAATTTATCTGAAATGAATATCAAACTTTTACAAAAAGTCGAAGAGCTAACGCTATATATTATCGATATGAAAAAGGAGAATGAAAAACAAAACGATAAAATATTGGCTCTTGAAAAAAAACTAAAAAACTAAACCAATGTATAAAAAAATCGCTCTTTTCCATTTTCTCCTTTTATTTTCTCCTTTTATTATAAATGCGCAGGTAACAACTCCTTTATCTTCTGATTACAAAATCATTGAAATAGGAACAAATGGTGGGGACTTCACCAAAAATTTAATTTTAATTCATGAGATTTTCAATGGAGGTTTAATCTCAATGAATAATGCTGTAGGAACGCTAACTGCTTTTAGAGGTACTGCAGGATCTTATAATAGAACCAATATCATAGAAATAAACAGTTCATCTGCTTATAATGGCACATTTGCAACATTAAGAACTTATGATGGAAATGGCGAATGGCTTTTAAAAACCTGTATTTATAATGGTAAAAAATATCTAGCTGTTGATGTTCCGTACGCCGATTCTCACCATGATTGGGGATATCAATTTACTGGTTGGACGAAATCAACAGGAGAAAACATGAAATCTGTCAATTATGAAGTAAACGGTCAAGCGGTTAATACCGATAAACTTTCGGATATTCAAAATTACATTCCAAACATGAACGAAACCCATTTGGTAAATAACTTTTTGGTAATGGGAAATAATGTTGGTATCGGAACAATGAATCCAGACGAAAAACTTACCGTAAAAGGAAAAATCCATACGCAGGAAGTGCGTGTTGATATGACTGGAGCGTTAGTTCCTGATTATGTTTTTGAAAATGATTATAAACTTAAAACTTTACCAGAAGTTGAAGAATTTATAAAAGAAAACAAACATCTGCCAGAAATTCCATCGGCAAAAGAAATAGAAAAAAACGGCTTAATGCTGGCTGAAATGAACATGTCTTTATTAAAAAAAATGGAAGAGATGACGTTGTACATGATCGAACAAAATAAAAAAATTGAAAATCTAGAAAAGAAAATCGAAACAATCCTAACCAAATAATCCTTAAAATGAAAAAAAAATTACTTTTACTATTTACCGTTTTATTTTTTATTCAACTTTCTGCTAAATCAAATAGTTTAGTGTATGCAACAGAATACGAAAGCAGTGTTACTTTCCCTGCAGGATATATTGTTGGCGATTATATAGAATTTTTAAGTGTAAATCCAGCTTCTGCAGGAGCCAGTGGTTATTATCAAATCTCGATAAATTATACAAGAGGAAATGTTGCTTCGGCAGCAACTCATATTGCCTCAATATCTCATTCTAATCCAGCATTATGGAGAGAAGCTGGAAGAGTAAACAATAATCCTTATGTAGGATCTGGGGTTAATTTTACTATTGATTGTAACACACAATATGCAAATCCCCGATTTAGAATAAGAGCAGTAAATACTTTAGGAATAAATACTCCTATTACGGTTTATATCAAGGTAACTTCTTTAAATACAAATGGTACTTTTACTGCTTTAAATACTACTGGAAACGACACAACCGTTTCTAAATTCGTACCAATGACTTCTGATTGGGATTTATATGTTGGAAATGTTTTTGTTGCAGATGGTGCGACTCTTGCTATAAAAGCCATACAAAATGGAAACGTGGGAATTGGAACCGCGATTCCAGACGAAAAACTAACAGTAAAAGGAAAAATCCATACACAAGAAGTAAGAGTTGATATGGCCGGAGCGTTAGTCCCTGATTACGTTTTTGAAAATGATTATAAGCTTAAAACTTTACCAGAAGTTGAAGAATATATAAAAGAAAATAAACATCTTCCAGAAATTCCATCGGCAAAAGAAATAGAGAAAAACGGCTTAATGCTGGCAGAAATGAATATGGCGCTATAAAAAAAAATGGAAGAAATGACGTTGTACATGATTGAAATGAAAAAGGAAAGTGAAAAGCAAAATAATAAAATACAAGCACTTGAAAACAAACTAAAAAGTACTTGTAATGACTAAAACGCTAAAACTTATTTTTATAGCAATATTCGCAATTCCTGTATTTACTAACGCACAAGTTTCAACAATACCCTTAGCAGGAAGTTATAAAATTATCGACATTGGTAATAATACCAAAGGTGATTATACCCGAAATTTAATTTTACTTCATGAAATATATAATGGAACGCTATTACCTATGAATAATGCTATTGGAACAATAACAGCATTTAGAGGTACTGCAGCATCCTTTAACAGAATTAATGTAGTCGAAATAAATTCATCATCATCATACGATGGTATTACTGCTTCTATAAAATCGTTTGACGACGCAGGTAATTGGATTTTAAAAACTTGTATCTATAATGGTAAAAAGTATTTGGCTCTCGATGTTCCTTACTCACCAGCCTTTCATGATTGGGGTTTTAATTTTGCAGGCTGGACAAAGTCAAGTGGCGAAAATATGAAATCAGTAGCTTATGAATTAAGTGGCGCTCCAATAAACACAGATATTCTTTCAAACATACAAGATTACATACCTAATATAAACGAGACTCATCAGGTAAATAACTTCTTGATACTGGGAAATAAAGTTGGGATTGGAACATTATCTCCAGACGAAAAACTAACTGTAAAAGGAAAAATCCATACACAGGAAGTTCGTGTTGATATGGCTGGACCGTTAGTTCCTGATTATGTTTTTGAAAATGATTATAAACTTAAAACTTTACCAGAAGTTGAAGAGTTTATAAAAGAAAACAAACACCTGCCAGAAATTCCATCGGCAAAAGAAATAGAGAAAAACGGCTTAATGCTGGCCGAAATGAATATGGCTTTATTAAAAAAGATGGAGGAAATGACACTCTATATGATTGAACAAAATAAAGAGTTAAAAACATTAAAAGAACAAATTAAGAATCAGGATAACGAAATTCAGCTTCTTAAAAATCAATCCAAATAACTCCATTTAATTTTAATAAAACATAATACCACGATGAAGAAAAAGTTCTTACTGATATTAATCTCTTTGTTTACCACTTCATTTATGGTATCCCAAAATGATATAAATCAAAACGGATTAAAAACTACAGTTGTTACGGGTTTAATAGCAAATGAGACACAAGCTAAGAGATATGAAATAGCATCTATTGGATACAATTCAGTTCATTGGCAAGTTGGAGGCCTAGTTATTATAGAACTTTTTCAAATATCTTATGGGACAGGGTATGAAAGATACATTATTGAAAATGGATTTCTTCAAGGTGTTAATTCTGGATCTCCAGTACTTAAACTGGTTGAATCACATGGTATATATCATTCGGGGAAAATTGAAATTGGAACACCTACTGATTTAACAACAACGCTTGGAGGAGCAATTAATAAACAATTACCAATATTTTTAGATGTAAGATATTATGCTAACTACAAAATCAAGTTTACATATTTACAAGATAAGGTTGAAAATGTAACTGATTCAAATCAGATTAAAATAAATCAAACTCCAAATTCAACAAATATCCCTGATTTTTCGGCTTCAACTACTTTAGGTCTTAACTTAAATATTAGTGGAAACGGAAATCACTACATCCAAAATGGAAACTTAGGTATTGGCACAACAGCTCCAGATGAAAAACTTACCGTAAAAGGAAAAATCCATACTCAGGAAGTACGAGTTGATATGGCCGGGCCGTTAGTACCTGATTACGTTTTCGAAAACGATTATAAGCTTAAAACTTTGCAAGAAGTTGAAAATTATATAAAAGAAAACAAACATCTTCCAGAAATTCCGTCAGCAAAAGAAATAGAGAAAAACGGCTTAATGCTGGCCGAAATGAATATGGCTTTATTAAAAAAGATGGAGGAAATGACGCTGTATATGATTGAAATGAAAAAGGAAAATGAGATTCTTAAAAACAATCAAAAACTACTTGAACAAGAATTTAAAAATTTCAAAAAATAATAGACCATGAAGAAAATATTACTTATCAGCTTATTAATCATTTTTTCAAAGCAAAGTTTTGGGCAAACATCAGGAAGCTTTAGTGTTGGTGGAGATCTTGATAAATTTTATCCTGTTACATTTTATGACGGTGGGTGGGGATCGAATGTTGCAACAACTTTAAAATTAGGAAGAAGCAACGTTCATAATGATTCAGATTGGAGAGGAAGTTTAATCGCCTCTTTTCAGTACCACGTTTCAAACTATGGTCATGGTTCATCCTTTGTAGATGCAGATATAAAACCATCAAACGGTTTAATGAGTAGTTTTATTAGTGGGTGGCGAGATGCCACAGCAAATGGAACTTGCGTATGTGTAATAATATGGCTGCGTGGTGGTGGTACAAGTTAATTACCAATCTAATTATTCAGTTTTTCCAACTGTTTATGACGGCGTACAAAATTCATTACCGTATAATGAGGTGAATGGTCCTGTACATAATTTTAAAACTACAGTAGATGAATATGCCACAACAACAGGTGTTTATCAAAATCGAAATGTTTATTTCGCTTCTAATGTAGGCATTGGAACATTATCTCCAGACGAAAAACTAACCGTAAAAGGAAAAATCCATACGCAGGAAGTAAGAGTTGATATGGCCGGACCGTTAGTTCCTGATTATGTTTTCGAAAATGATTACAAACTTAAAACTTTGCAAGAAGTTGAAAGTTATATTAAAGAAAACAAACATCTTCCAGAAATTCCATCGGCAAAAGAAATAGAGAAAAACGGCTTAATGCTGGCCGAAATGAATATGGTTTTATTAAAAAAGATGGAAGAAATGACGCTGTATATGATCGAACAAAATAAAAAGATAGAGGATCTTCAAAAACAAAATAAAAAGATCGAAGCCTTAGAAAACCGATTAAAAGAAATAGAAAACAATTCAAAGTAAAAAATCTAAATGAAAAACTTCTATAATATATACATCATTTTATTTGTAATATTTACTTCAATTACGCATTCACAAACCTATTTCCCATCAGGAACTATGGAAACCAATCTGGAATCTTTTTCTAAAGTAAATGGACAATGGCTTGCAGTTAGCCCAGCTAACAGTTCCCTCGGCGCAAATTATTATCAGGGATTAAATTTTGGATTTGATGTTAATAATTATGCCAGTTTAGTAAATGCCGTTGGAACAAACGAATTTTATTTTGGAAGATGGGCTTACGGATGGAAAGGCTGGAGTAAAATTTGGCATTCGGGCAATCTAAACAATTCAAGTACCGATTTTACGGCCAAAACTTTAAATACCTCAAAAATAAATTTAAGTGTTCCCGGAAGCGGAGATCAAATTGATGCTTTTACTATTGATGTCAGTTCATTTGGAACGGCTGAAAATGCAGCAAGAAGCAGCTATTTTAGAGTACGGGATATTGGTGCTGGAAATTGGGTTCCGTTTATTATAAAAGGAAACGGTTTTGTTGGTATTGGTACAACAAAACCATCTTCAATGCTTACAGTTGCTGGAAACATTGCTTCACGCGAAGTAAAAGTTACTGTAGATGCCGGAGCCGATTTTGTTTTTGAAAATGATTACAATTTAGCCTCTCTCGAATCTGTAGATAAATTCATTAAAGAAAACAAGCATTTACCTGAAATTGCTTCTGCAAAAGAGATGCAAAAAGACGGAATCAATCTTTCTGAAATGAATATCAAACTCTTGCAAAAAATTGAAGAGATGACGCTTTATATGATCGAAATTAAAAAGGAAAATGAGGAAATGAAGAAAGAAAATGTAAAACAAAATGAAGAGATCAAATTTCTGAAATCTAAAATATCATCTAAATAACAAAAAAATGAAAGTCAAAGTTATTACAATAATTGCTGGCATATTAATTACAGTTACAGCTTTTTCTCAACAAATTGGAGACGGAAAAGCTCTTGGAATTACTGATTTAACTGTTCCATTAAATTCTGGTGTTTATGAAGCAATTAATCCCATTGGATCAATCCCTGATTTGAGTTATAGCGGCTGGCAGCATTTACTTGTCACGAGACATTCAAATAGTTTAAATAATCATGAACTTCAAATTGCTTCAAGTTTTACTGATAATGATAGGTTGTTTTTTAGAAAAGCGGCAAACTATAACCTTTCTTCGATTAATCCTACTTGGAATGAGGTAGCCACCAGAGGAACAAATAATTTTATAGGTAATCAAAATATTGAAGGAAATTTAGGTATTGGCACCACAAATCCACAATCAAAACTAACTATTAAATCAGGAGGAACGGGAGTTAGTATTCACCCAGGAACGGCACCTTATTTTGGAACTTTAGCCTTTAACAGAGAATCATTTAATGGAGAAATTTTTGATCCAAATGGTCAGGCTTTTCAAATAAATAACGGAGGAACTGATAAAAATCTACATGTTCAGGTATACAATGGAAATGGAGCGTTAATTACAAACGATGCTTTAGTGATTAATGGCATTAACGGTAATGTTGGAATTGGAACAGCAAAAACAGATTCAAAATTAACGGTTGCAGGAAATATTGCTTCACGCGAAGTAAAAGTTACCGTAGATGCCGGAGCCGATTTCGTTTTTGAAAATGATTACAATTTACCCTCTCTGGAATCTGTAGATAGATTCATTAAAGAAAATAAGCATTTACCAGAAATTGCTTCAGCAAAAGAAATGCAAAAAGACGGGATTAATCTTTCTGAAATGAATATTAAGCTTTTGCAGAAAATTGAAGAGATGACACTTTATATGATCGAAATGAAAAAAGAAATCGAATTACTAAAGAAAAACCAAAATAAACAATGAAAAAATTAGTCTGCCTTTTATTCATTATAACTTCATTGAATGCATTTTCACAAATTCTCTCACCAAGCGGAAATAATATTTTTTATTACAACGGTGCAGCCGATGTTATTTTTAAGTATCCAGAAAGAGGTTCAGGAGGAAGGGCTTTTGTACATGCAGATCATAATGTTTTATCCCTAAACTTTGAAAGTGACTTTAAAGGAGGAACAAGAATTGGAAATGATGTTTATTTTAAAGACGGAGGAAATTCATTTGTATACTCCGGAAATTTTGGTATTGGCTTAAGCAATCCAGAAACCAGATTACATGCCAATGGTGCATTAACTATTGGTAGCGAAAGTGTAAATGCAAACACTACAAAAATATTTCTGAAAAATCCAGCAGGAAAAACCTGGGCCATAAGTTCCGGGGCAAATATGATAACTGAATCTAGTTTTTCAATTTACAATTGGTCAGAGAATCAATCTACACCTTATTTTCATATATCTAATAATGGAAATGTTGGTATTGGAACTTATCAGCCAAACGTTCCCTTAACTGTTTATGGTGTTTCTAATTTTTTTCCGGCCAGAATTGGAAGTGGAGATGCAAGATCATTAGAGATTAGCAATACAGCTAATTTTGCAACATTTGTTAATAATCAATATCCCGTTTTCTTAAAAACAGGTTCAGGAGATCAACCTCTCGTTTTAGATGCTGCCAGAGTTGGTATTGGTACAGCAAATCCATCTTCAATGCTAACTGTAGCAGGAAACATTGCTTCACGCGAAGTAAAAGTTACAGTTGATGCCGGAGCCGATTTTGTTTTTGAAAACAATTATAATTTACCTTCTCTGGAATCTGTAGACAAATTCATTAAAGAAAACAAACATTTACCTGAAATAGCTTCGGCAAAAGAAATGCAAAAAGACGGGATTAATTTATCTGAAATGAATATCAAACTCTTGCAGAAAATTGAAGAGATGACGCTTTATATAATTGAGCAAGAAAAGAAAAGCAAAAAGCAATCAGAAGAAATTGAAAAATCCAATAATCAAATTGAGCTACTAAAAAAGGAAAACGAAGCCATAAAATCTATTCTTGAGAGATTGTCCCAATTAGAACAAAAAATAAAATAACATACATGAAAAAAGTATTTCTCTTAGCTTTCATTGCATTTCAGACTCTTGCATATAGTCAAACATTCGAATTAGGTACTAATAGTTTAAAATGGTCCAGAGAACAGAAAGATTTCAATAGCCCTCCCCGAGTTGGTGTTGCAGACATGTCATTAAAACTTTGGGATAATTATAATGGTTTAAATGCACCTTCTCAATATGGAAGCTTATTAGAAATATATGGACAACATGGCCATCTTGTTTCTCAGCTTTATTTTAACAACAATTGGCAGGGCGGCCAAATTATGTACAGAAGTGCATTTTACAGTCAAGATACCTGGGGAGAATGGAGAAATTTATTAGATTCAAAAAGTGATGTGGCTTCATCAGGTAATTTAAGAATTTTAGGAACAGGCAATAGTGGTATTGGCACCAATAATCCAGAGAAAAAATTCCAAATAGACGCTTCTAATAATGATGCGGGACTTCGAATTCATTCTGCACAAGGTAATAACAATACCAATACTCCCTATTTACTTTTAACCGGCGGATATTTACCTAACAATGGAGTTGCTTTACGTGGAGTTGGAGATCTAAATTATGGAAGAAAAGCTTTAGTGTTTTATTCCGGCTGGGAAGGAGATACTGATAATCCTGCAATCAACAACTTACAAGAAAGAATGAGAGTTTCATCAAATGGAAACGTAGGTATCGGAACTTCAAATCCAACATCTAAACTTACTGTAGCAGGAAACATTGCTTCACGCGAAGTAAAAGTTACCGTAGATGCCGGGGCCGATTTTGTTTTTGAAAACAATTATAATTTACCTTCTCTGGAATCTGTAGATAAATTCATTAAAGAAAATAAGCATTTACCAGAAATTGCTTCGGCAAAAGAAATGCAAAAAGATGGAATTAATCTTTCTGAAATGAATATTAAACTCTTACAGAAAATTGAAGAAATGACACTTTATATGATTGAACAGAATAAGCAATTAAAAACTCAAAATAACCAAATTGAGTTACAGAATAAAGAAATTGAGTTATTAAAAAAAAGACTTAAATAAACCACTAAATCATGATTAAAAATCTAGTTACAGTAATTTTCTTTCTTACTGCTTTTAATACATTTTCTCAAATTAATTCAGATCAAAATGGGTTAAAATCGACCGTTATTGGTCCATTATATGCAGAAAATGAACAGGCAAAAAGATACGAAATAGCTTCAATAGGATATAACTCCTACCATTGGCAGCACGGAGGTTTAATTATTATTGAGCTTTTTAACAAATACTATTCAACAGGCTATGAAAAATATATTATAGAGAATGGTTATGGCCAAGGATCAACCGGCAGTTCGGCAGTACTTAAACTAGTAGAATCACATGGATTTATTCATTCTGGCAAGATTGTATTAGGAACTCCTGTAGATTTATCGACTAGTATTGGGGATCAAATAAATAGAAAACTACCCATTTATTTTGATGTAAGATATTATGCGATGTATAAAATTAAAATTACTTATTTACAAGAAAAAGTAGATATCCTTACAGATTTCAATCAAATCAAAATTGATCCAAATCCTATAGGAACCAATATTCCTGATTTTGCTGAAAATAACGATTTAAACTACAATTTAAGAATTACAGGATCTGGAAATCATTATATAAAAAATGGCAATGTAGGGATTGGCACAACAAATCCAACTTCAATGCTGACCGTTGCAGGAAATATTGCTTCACGCGAAGTAAAAGTGACAGTTGATGCCGGTAACGTGCCTGATTACGTTTTTGAAAATGATTATAAACTTAAATCTTTATTAGAAATTGAAGAATACATAAAAACCAACAAACATTTACCTGAAATTCCATCTGCTAAAGAAATAGAAAAAAACGGTTTAATGCTTGCCGAAATGAACATCGCTTTATTAAAAAAAATTGAAGAGATGACGCTTTATATGATAGAGCAAAACAAAAGAATTGAAAATCTTGAAAAAAATCAAAATAAATAACATCTAGTATGAAAATCCTGAATTTTAAAAAACATGTTATTTTGTTTCTTTTCTCAATAGCATCTCTATCATTTTATGGTCAAAACTTACCAATAATTGGGCATGGCGATGCTCCGAATTATAGAATTAGTACTTATGAGGTTCCCGGTTCATCTGGTTTAGATTTACATTGGTATGGCGGAATACGTTTTGGAGACTTAACAGGTAATAGCGTAATGAAAGTTACAAATGGGAATGTTGGAATTGGCGTCGATAATCCTTTAGTCAAATTTGAAGTCTCAAATACGTTTAATACAAATAATAATGAAGTTGTCGCTTCATTAAAAAGATTTGCTACGGGAACCGGAGGCAGCAGTATTGTACGGTTTGGGTATCATAACACCTGCGATTTTGAAGTCAACTCTGGATATAGCAATAGCGGTCACCGTTTAGGAGGCTATTTTGATCTTAACATTGTAAATAATCATACCGGAGGTCAGCATGGCGGAATTAATTTTGCCACAAATTCCAGCGTAAAAATGGCAATAAAAGCAAATGGCAATGTAGGCATTGGCACCATAAATCCGTCTTCAATGCTAACCGTTGCAGGAAACATTGCTTCACGCGAAGTAAAAGTTACCGTAGATGCCGGAGCAGATTTTGTTTTTGAAAATGATTATAATTTACCTTCTCTGGAATCTGTAGATAAATTCATTAAAGAAAATAAACACTTACCAGAAATTGCTTCGGCTAAAGAAATGCAAAAAGACGGAATTAATCTTTCTGAAATGAATATCAAACTCTTGCAAAAAATTGAAGAATTCACGCTTTATATTATTGAGATAAAAAAAGAGAATGAAAAGCAAAATGAGAAACAGAACGAAGAAATAAAAAATCTTAAAAACCTGATATCTTCTAAAACGAAATAATATGAAAATAAGAGCTGTCACAATAACTCTACTCCTATTCGGATTCATTTCTTCTGCTCAACAAATTGGAGATGGCCGTGCTTTGGAAATAACCGATTTTTCGGCACCTTTAAAATCAGGAGCTTATCAAGGATCATTACCAAACGGTCTGAATCCTGACACTCAAGTCTACTCATGGCAGCATTTATTTGTAATTAGACACTCTAATGATGCAAATAATCATCAACTGCAGCTTTCTTCATCCTATGCGATGAATGATCGTTTATTTTTTAGAAAAATTGCAGGAAGTCTTGATCCAAAAAATCCTGAGTGGATAGAACTGGC
>Ga0157370_10006864_pt1 | contig 12466 bp, 16 predicted proteins | sample C35metaG_FD_113463 | JGI IMG/M metagenome (GOLD analysis project Ga0157370, IMG submission 113463) | Corn rhizosphere microbial communities from Kellogg Biological Station, Michigan, USA - C3-5 metaG | ecosystem: Host-associated > Plants > Roots > Rhizosphere > Soil | place: USA: Michigan...
GACCGGTGCGACCTGAGGGACAGCCAATTGCGCCTCGTATTCCGCTGGGGGAAGGTAGCCCAAGGGTGCGAGGAGACGGGGATAGTTCAACCAGTGGACCCACTCGAGCGTCGCGTACTCCACCTCGTCGATTCCTCACCAGGGCCCTGCGTGCCGGATGACTTCCGTCTTGAAGCGCCCGATTACCGACTCGGCGAGCGCGTTATCGTACGCATCACCCCGGCTGCCCACGGACGCTTCGACCCCGGCCGCCGCCAGCCATTCGGTGTAGCGGATGGAGAGATATTGGGTTGCTCGCCGCGGCCGCTGCGATGGATGAGCCGCTCGTCGGTCTCTCGCTCGCAAAGCGCCTGCTCTAAGGCGTCGAGCGCGAGGTCCGTTCGCATCGAGCGCGACGCCCGCCAGCCCACGATGAAACGCGAGCAGACATCGATGACGAACGCCACGTAGACCATGCCGCTCCACGTCGCGACGTTCGGAAATCCGCCACCCAGGGCTGGTTCGGTCGCTCAGCGCGGAACGCGCGCTGCACCAAGTCCCGCGGCGCGTCGCCGGCCTCATCTGCCGGGATCGTCGTGCGCACCCGCCGGCCCCGTACCATGCCCGCAAGCCCCGCCGTGCGCATGAGCCGCTCGACCGTCGAGCGCGCCACCATGGTGCCGTCCCGGCGGAGTTGGTGCCAGACTTTCCGCGCGCCGTACACGCCATGGTTCGCCTTCCACACGCGCTCGATCGCGTCCTGGAGCGCGGCGTCGCGCTGGACGCGCGCCGGGCGACACGTGGGATCCGCTCCCCGGGCTTGGTGCGCGTAGTAGGTCGACGGAGCGATCGGCAACACGCGGCAGATCGGCTCGACTCCGTACGCCTCACGGTGGTCATCGATGCAGGCGATCATCACTTGGGTCGGCGGTCGAGCTTACGCCACAGCGAAATACGCCGACGCTTTGCGGAAGATGTCGTTCGCGCGGCGGAGCTCCCGGTTCTCGCGCTCCAGGTCCTTTAGGCGCGCGCGTTTGTCCATCGATGCTCCCGCTCGCAGTCCGGCATCGCGCTCCGCCTGGCGCACCCAGTGCCGGAGCGTGTCCCTGGAGCAGCCGATCTTCTCGGCGATCGACAACGTGGCGGCCCATGGCGACGGACACTCGGCGACGTGGTCCTGCAGCAGTCGGACCGCCCGCTCCCGAACCTCAGCGGAATGTCTCGTTGATCTGTGCATGACTCCAACCTCTTAAGTGTTGGAGCCTCCGACAATCCCGGGGCGGTTCAATGTTCGGGATCACGACCCGTGATTCCGGAGCGGGCTATCAGGAACGACAGAAGAAACTCAATCGCAATCGGTGGATGTCTCGTATCGTCTCCACGTCAGTCTGTAGGCATTCGCGTTTGCACGCATCGGCCATGGTGAGGCGGCGGAAGCGCCGGCCACCCACGCAGGCATCGTGAATGAAATCCTGACCGGAAACGCTAGCCCCGAGCCTAAGCGAATAGAGACGACAGGCGAATTGTCATTGCTTGCTTACTCACGTTGAATCTGCGCGCCAGAGCCTCAATCCAAGTATCAAATTCCGCATCATCGCCCTCCCGCTCCGGCGCATGTTCGAGAGGATGTGATCGAGTGGCCTTTAAGACAAGCGCCCGCGGCATCAGAAGTTCCGCTGCAAACTGATTGGCCTGTATTTCCTCGAGCGCACTTCCTTCAGAGGATCGGGCATCGCGAAAACGGAACGATCGGTCCGCGTGCGGTGCGGTGTAGCCATGGAGCAGTAGGTGCCCCAACTCGTGGGCGATGGTGAAGCGTTGTCGCACTGGAGAATGCGTAGCGTTCAAGAGGATGACCCAACCACCCGTGTCGAGCGGGATCAAGACGCCCGAAACGTCTGGATCGAGTGGGCGCTCAACAACACGGGCGTACTGCTTGGCGATAGCGCCCACGTCGACTGGGCTTCGACGCACGTCGTGCTTCTCGAGTACCCGTTCTGCTTCTTTCCAAGCCCGTTGGACTCGACGCATCTCACTCCTTCATAAGGTGCTGCCGTTGCGGCGGCGCCGACTCGATTTCGCGAAGAACTTCCTCAACGGTCTTGGCAAGCGTGCGGGCCTCCGTGCGTGACAGCGGGTCGTCCGCTGCCGCGTGGACCACGACGTCCGCGGCAAAAAGGTGTGCAGGAGGCAGGAGGGCGTCAATTGGAACACCGAAAATCGCGGCAGCGCGGTACACTTGGTCGAGGAAGATGCGTTGCGCTCCCCGCTCGATGTTGCTCGCGGTTGTGCGGGAGACGCCCATGGCCGCCGCGAAAGCGTCCTGCTTCCACCCACGGTCGCGACGGATGCGCTGGAGCTGCGCGCCAAATGCTTTGGCGACACGCCGTGGGAGGGAAGCCTCGATGCCAGCGCGTGCGGCGCGGGACAGGCGCATTGAAGACATGGCGCCAATCTGGCGCGTTACTAGCCCGATGTCAAGCAGCACTTGAAGTTCTTAACACTTGAACCACCGCCGTGTGTGCGATATGATGAGTTCGGCGGTACGAACGGTCGTACTCATAACTCTATCAACATTGGCTGATCGAAGAGGACGCGGCATGGCAGACAACGCGAAGACAGAACACGGCGCAGGTCACGGCGAAAGGGATGGCGGGGAACGATCGCACGTGGTATTCAAGTTCTCCGTCGATGGGCGCCACTATGAGAGCGAGCAGCCCGTGCTCACCGGGCAGCAGATCAAAGCACGCGCAGGCGTCGACGCGAGCTTCGGGCTCTTCATCGAGGGGCATGGGCACGGACCCGATCAGCAGATTGCTGACACGCAGTCGGTCGACCTGCGCATGCCAGGGCTTGAGCACTTCTACACGGCGCCACCAGCGACTTACGGCAGCGTTGCGCCGAGCACGACGCGGTGACGAGCGGCACCGTTGTCGGGCTCGTCGAGGACCAACTGCGGGCGCTGTCCATCCTGTTCCCAGGAAGCGTGGGGACGCGCATGCCGGACAACACCGTGCTCGTAACGGTACCGCGTGTTCGGCTTCCAGGAGGCTGGAGTCAGCAGGAGACCTCGGTCTCTTTCCTTATCCCCGTTGGATATCCGATGGCGCGTCCAGATTGCTTCTGGGCGGATCCCAATCTCCGACTCGCAGGCGGTGCCATGCCGCAGAATGTCGGCGTGTCGCCAGTCCCGGGGACGGCTGAGCCACGTCTGTGGTTCTCCTGGCATCTCCAGGCATGGAATCCCGTGACCGATACGCTGCTGACCTACGTGCGTGTGATCCAGCAACGATTCCAGCGGATGAATTGATGTCAGCGACGTCCTCGATGCCCTCGGGAGGGGACAGCATCGCACCCAGGCATCTGTTGGTCTTCCCTGGGAGCGCCCTTACGACGCTTCGAGAGGCGCTGCTGGCCGACGCGCCGCTCGAGAGCGCGGCATTCGTGCTTGCACGCCCGGTGCGCACTCCAGCCGGCGCTTGGCGCCTCGTTGCTTACGAGGTGGTGCAGGTGCGCGCCGATGAGTACGACCAGCGCACGCCGACCGCGATCGACCTACCGCCAGCGGTCGTTGCCCGCGTCATGCAGCGCGCGCGTGCGGACGGGAGCGCGGTTGTGGCTACACATACCCACCCCTTCAGGGGCAGTGTCCAGCCATCGATGCGTGATCGCGCGGGCGAGATCGAGTTGATGGCGGCGTTTCGCAGGCGCGTTCCTGGCGTGCCGCACGCGCGCTTGATTATCGGGCCCGACTCCATTCACGCGGCGCTGCTTGATACGGCGCGAGACGAGTGGCCGCTTTTCGTGCAAGAAATTGGGGCTGAGCTGCTCATATTTGAGAAGGAACCACGCGCTGGCCGTACCCACGCGAGTAGCGACCACACCCCACCTGAACGTCAGACGTATGATCGCCAGATCCGTGCGTTCGGCGAGGATGGCCAAGCCCATCTCGCCAACCTTCGTGCAGCCGTTATTGGTCTGGGCGGCACCGGGTCCGTTGCTACGCAGCAGCTTGCGCATCTCGGCGTCGGGTCAATGCTTCTCATTGATCCCGACCAGATTGAGCCTACGAACCTGAATCGCATCGTGGGAGCGCGGGCCTCGGACGTCCACCGCGCCAAGGTCGACGTTGCTCGCGACCTCGTGCTCGCCGTGAACCCGGCGGCGGTCGTGGAAGCGATACAGGGCGACGTGCGCGATGCGTCGATCATCCGTCGCCTCCTTGATGTCGACATTTTCCTGTCTTGCACAGATTCCCAAGGCAGCCGCGCGGCCCTGACGCAACTGGCCTACCAGTACTTGGTGCCGGGCATTGACGTGGGGGTTGCGATCCACGTGGGGCCGACCGGCGTCTCGCATGTGAGTGGCCGCGTGCAGATGCTCGCTCCAGGCCTGGCATGTCTCCTCTGTGCAGGCGTCTTGGATCCGGAATTGGTGCGCCGCGATCTGCTGACGGATGAGGCACGCGCAGCCGACTCGTACATTGTCGGCGCGGCAGTGCCGCAGCCCGCGGTGATTTCGTTGAACAGTGTTGCCTCATCGCTCGCTGTGACGATGCTACTCTCGGCGGTAACGGGTGTGCCGGTCGCCACTAGGCACCAACGGCTGCGGCTTGAGGCAGGCGTCGTCTCGCGCGTGGAGACAGCTCCGGCTCCTTCGTGCCCGTGGTGCTCTCCGCGTGGTGCGCTAGCCCGGGGAGATAGCTGGCCTGCGCCGGGGAGAACGATGCCAACCTCGGGGACATTTCAGCGCCTTCCGGAAGCCTGCGTGTCACTGGAGGCGCCGGCATGAGCGCTCTCACGCGTGCTTCTACCGGAATACTGGCCTCGGGTTCCGTGGAGCAGACCCCTGCGGGTGGACACCTGGTGAACAAGCAAAAGGGGCCGAGCGAGGATGAGCGGAACCACGTGCTGTGGGTAGGAAGGCCTGTTCCCCGGCGCTTTACTGGCGAGTTGATGAATCGCGGTTTTGATGTGCTGACGATCACACTCGATGCAGATGCGGTGTCCGCGGCGGCGCCAACGGCACGAGCCCTTGTACTCGAGGTGTCGGAGGAGGTCACCGACGCAGGTCTATGGGCAGGCGCGATACTCGACACGGCACTTGCGCACGGCTTGGCGGTGGGTTTCGTGCTGCCGACGCTGACGGATGACGACATAGTGCACGAACGGCGGATGCAGGATGCTCTCTACTCCGCTACCAGCTCCGTCGTTTCGACACACGTTGGACGAGTGCGAGCTTTCTTCTGGGATTGGGTCCGCCTCGCCGAGTGGATCATGGACAAGCACCGGCCCGGACCTGGCGCGAGCAGCACCCTGCGGCTGGAGGGTCTCGTGCCGACGGATCCAGTGGTGGAGACGCTCCTTCGCCGCGCTTTTCACGACCTCATAGGCGTCCGACTGGAAGCGCTCCCTGGCGGCAAGAGTGGGGCAGGAGTGTGGATTGCGCGACCGAGCGTTGCTGACCATGCGCGTCGCACACCACCTTTTCTCGTGAAGTGGAACACCCTGCAGAAGACGCGGGAGGAGCAGTCGTGCTACAGCTTGTATGCACAGAATGCAGTCTCGTTCCGGCTTCGGCCGCCGCTCCATCCCAGTCGCTGTGTCGAGAGCGCCACGCACGGATTGCTGGTCTTCGACTTCATCGAGCGCGCAATTCCATTCCGGTCTGCACTCCGGGCGTACCCAGCGGGTCAGCTTGTGGGCTCCCTCTTCGACCACACGCTCTCTGGGTGCCTGGGGTGCGCCAGCGACACCCGCGCTCCGCTTGCGGCGCCGTTTGAACGAATCAAGGTGCTACACTGGTCTGACGGGCTGCGAGTGGCGGCGGCGGTCGCGCGCGAGCGGAACGAAGATCTGCCCGACGTGGACGAGCTGCGAAACCAGCTCACGATGCTTCCTCCGGTGCAATATCGGATGGCGACCTCGCACGGCGACCTGCATAGCGGAAACCTCCTAGTAGCAGCCGGGTCTTCGGACGTCCTTCTCATCGACTTCGGCAGCATTGCGTATGGAATGCCGGTCGTGACGGATCCAGCGTGCCTTGAGGTAAGCATTACGTTTGCGCCAGCCGATGCGGCACCTGAACTCGGCCGAAGTACCAGCCCAGCGGCCGACGCGGAGTGGCTTCGAGCGGCGTACCAGTTCCCCCTTGAGCCATTTACCGTGCCTAGGAGGGATGACCACGAGGGGTGGCTGGCAGACGCGGTGCGGGCCGTACGGTCTGCAGCACGCCAGCACGAAGCTAGTCCGGTACCGTATGCGATCGCCGTCGCGAGCTATTTGGTGCGCTACGCGTCGTATGACGACAACGGATCGATCGAGGATCGCTCGCTGGCGTACGAACTCGCCTGCGGTCTAGTGCATAAGGTCGATTCGTCGCTCAAGGACCGCTCGCTACCGTCAGGGGAGCAGAGGAGTCACGAGGTGTCTGACCTGGGCGCCACGCACCTGTTCGAGACTGAAGCAGGCGTATGAGCGGCGACTCCGCGAAGGATCGGGTGCCAGCGCGCCAATCTCGGCATGCCTACGACGAGGTTGTGACCGTAGATAAGCACGGAGGCGCGCGTTCGATCCTGGCCCGGTCACCGGGGCGAATTGTCCTAGTCGATCGTGGCGAGCCACGCACCGTGCTATTCCACTGCCCGTGCGGGTGCGGCGAGACGGTGGTCATCAACGTGGATCGTCGAGCCGGGCCTGCCTGGCGGCTCCGCGTAAATGAGCACGGGCTCACTCTGATGCCGTCGGTATGGCGTACCAGCGGATGCCGATCGCATTTCATTCTCTGTAAGAGTCGCGTTTGGTGGTGTCGCTTCGACAACGATCTGGACGGCAGCGGGTCGACAAGCGATTATGAGGACGACTGGCCAGCCGATATGGACGCTGATCTCTGCGAAGTGTGGCGTCGAATCCATCTTGAGCAGAAGCGAGGACGTGCCAGACTTTAGTCTTTCGTGCTTCGTCGGAAATTACGAGGTCAGCTAACGACGCAACGAGGATGATCGCGGCTAACTCGCCGGTCTTGGTGTTAGTCGCACTTGAGCGAGCGTACTGGACTTCCCCCCGGTTGATGGACACGGGTTTAGGCTGCTCCCTGTATTAATTGCGCAAAGTGCGTTGGGCGCATGTACCCTAGCGCGGAGTGCCGCAGTGGGTCTGTCCGGTAAGTGCAAGACGCCACGGCCAGCGCGATTCAGCCTCCACTTTCTCATGGCCATCGAAAGCATCTCGAGAAAGGTCTTGCGACGACCGATTCAATCCACCCAGTATCGCTCTTTTCGCTGCACCGAGCACCTGACCTGGGCCGGGATCGAGGCCTTCGTGGGAAGCCCGGGCGACGCGTACCACAACGCGCTCGCCGAGTCGGTGATCGGGCTCCTTCATGACGGAAGTCATCCGGCACGCAGGGCCTTGGAGAGGCATCCACAATATGGAGCACGCGACGCTCGAGTGGGTTCACTGGATTAGCCATCACCGTCTTCTCGCGCCGTTGAGCTACTCTCCCCTAGCTGCCTACGAGGCGCAATTTGCTTTCCCTCAGGTCGTATCGGTTGCGGTTTGAACACTCAAACCACCGAGTCTCTGGGAAACTCGGGCCGGTTTAACCATCCCTCTGGCTGGGGCCTGCGAAGCCCTCACTCGAAATTCTTACTTGCCCTTCGAAATGCGAATTAGCTCTCTGAAAATTCGGAATTATCGAACGCTAGAGAACGTTGATCTTACGTTCCCATCACTGTATGCAGCGATCTGCGGCGCCAATGATTCAGGGAAGACAAACATAATTCGCGCTATTCGTGCGCTCGTTCGCGGCGAGGTATCGCCGGACGTCTTTCGTTTCTCCGGTGCGGAAGACGTTTCATTGAAGGATGATTTTCCTAAATGGAGGGATGTCGAACCTTCGAAACGCCAGATCGAGCTGTCGCTAACAATTTGCCTCGACGCCGAGCGTGACGTTGGCTTTTACGAGTTCGTTTCTAAGCAGCTCTCGCTTCAAGCACGGGAGCCAACGCTTGAGCTGAGTATCCAAGCCACGTTCTCAGTAGAGCGTCCGGGTCCGGTTGTGAAGGTCACTACGGGCCAGCAAGACTATTCGGATCTAGATGCTCAAGAGGTCCTTACGAAACTGCAGAGCTCGAAGTGCATTCTATTTCACAATTCTACCGAATTGGAAACGCGCCTGATGTTCCCTGGCCGGAATGCAGCCGGATACATCCGCGAGATCACGGGGCAGCACGAAGCGCTCGTCGCAAAAATTAAGAAAACCGTCAACGAGGGGCTCGCAAGGATCTCGAAAGCTCAACAAACGGAACTTGAGAGTTTGCTCGGACGGCTTCAGACAAAGTACCGGGTTGGGCTCTCCCTCCCAGCGTTCGACTTCGGGTACATGCCATTCAGCATCACCCTGGGAGATCGCTCGGTTGAAGTGCCGCTCGAGGACTGGGGAAGCGGTACACGCAATCGTACAATGGTATTGCTTGCTCTATTTCGCGCACGGCAGATAGCCGGGGCGGATCCGTCAGCTGGGAAGATTACTCCGGTGATGATCGTTGAGGAGCCGGAGAGCTTCTTGCATCCATCTGCCCAAGCGGAGTTTGGTCGAGTCTTACAGGATCTGGCAGACGAATTTCGTGTTCAGGTGCTTGTTACTACCCATAGTCCGTACCTGCTGAATCTGCGCGATCCATCTGCAAATATTCTCTTGAGGCGACGTATTGCGCGAAAACAACTGCGTGAAACTGAGCAGGTTGATACTAGAGGGGAAAGGTGGATGGAGCCGTTCGGGCAAGCACTGGGTCTTGAATCGGACGAATTCAAGTCTTGGAAGCCTATGTTCTTCAGCAGCGCGGACTCAATCCTCTTGGTGGAGGGTCCAATCGACAAGGAGTACCTGGAGCTACTGCGCGACCCCAGTCACGGCGCAAACCGCTTGCAGATCGACGCTGAAATCGTTCCATATGGCGGCGCTGGCTCCATCTGTAACACAGTCCTGCTTCGATTCGTTAAAGAGCGATATCGCCGCTTCTTTGTGACGTTTGACTTGGACGCGTTGAGCCAGGTTGAAAAGACTCTTGCGAGTCTCCAGCTCGAGAGAGGAAAGCAGTTCTTGCCGATTGGTCTTGACGCGAAGGGCAAGAGACAAATGGAGGGTCTTCTGCCGGATTCCGTTACCTCTCAGGTCTACGGCGCGCATCCCGGGCTTGTTCAAGCTGCAACATCAAATAGCAGAGATGAACGAGAAAGCGCCAAGAATTCTCTTAAGCGGCTCCTCCTTGAGGAGTTCAAGCGTCAGCAAGCGCCCGGTCCTGAATATTTCTCGCACTTCTACGCTCTGGCAAGATCTCTCAACAAGGCGCTTTCAAGATAATGGCGGCTGAATTGGAGCCTGCGAGGCCATCCAAATCGCCGATCGGTTCCATCTCGTAAAGAATCTCTTGACCGCAGTTGAGCGGGCCCTGACGCCCCATCACGTGGCGCTCCGCTACACGGCGGCTAGTGCGTTCGCTGACCCGCCCCCAACCGAGGCGGTGCGGCGTCGGCGCTACTCCGGTCTTGCACACAACCGGAACGAGCCGACGGATTCTTCACAAGTCTCTGACCATTCCCCAGCAACCTGTTAAACATCGCGGCGCGTGTCACTATCGATGAGTGCGTTCCACGTACCCGCACCGTGATCAATGATCAACGGAAGCGTGCCCCACCGAGCAAATGCATGTTCGGTACGAATTCCCAACTTTGGTGGAGGGCAGGCACCCATGTAATGCTCCTTCAATAGCGCCAGCATGCCTTCGACGGCCGCTTCGTGGAGTTCAAGTTTCAAGTCGGCAGGGAAGATGAAAGTCACGCGGCTCCCGTCATCCAAGATTGCCCAAATCGACAACACCGTCGGGGAGCGGCCGGCGCTCTTCTTCGGGCTTGCTTGCGAAACGATAACTGCAGCCCGCACCTCCGCATCCTGTTCCGACGTTCTACCCAGGAGCCGTAGGACAGCCTCTTTGACGACCTTGTAGATGTCCTTGCCTGCCTCCGTCATCAACGAATCAAACAGCTTACGCGACAGGAACAGCACTACGAGCGTGGGTAGGAACCACTCGATTCCAGCGAACACGGTTGCCGGACGTCGCTCAACTTCGAGGCGTAGGTGCACCTCTTCAAGAGATTGAACGAATTCATCTAGGATTTCATCCTGGACGCACTCGTCTGCGGAGATGCCGACGTCGATCTTGGTCAGACGGTCCAAACTACTCATCGGCAAAACTCGGCATGTCCAGGCGAATCCATCCTGGTCTCACCGTTCCGCAAATCACCGCGCTAGACAGGTATGCGCACAGATGGCGCGGCGTCTGGTCTTGAACTCTCGCTCCCGCCACGACCCACTTGAGCAGTTCATCACGAGTGCCTTCCGCCATGAGGAGCTCCCTCTCAGGCTCTATCATCGCCAGTGGGCGCCATCGCTGGACCTGAAGCGACATGAGATTCTCAATCGCGTTCAAGCGACGCTCGGGATCACGACGTGTGATACCGGAGCGCGCTATGAGGTATGACAGGAGGAACTCGACTGCCACCAAGTGATATCTCCCGTGTGGTGTGCCCTCTCGCTTGCCGGCTTCGCGGGCACCTTTCTCTGGAAGCAAGAGAAGCCGATACCAAGTGGGAAGCAGCCCCCGTTTGGCGAGCGCTGCATCTCGCCGTCGGCTGGCGCTGGCACGTGGCCGATTGATACCGCCTTACGTCAATGCTTCCAAGCAGCCTCGCACCGACGCGCGCCAGACTGACCTTCTAGACGCGCCAGCTCAGCAGTTCATTCGGCGACACATTGAGCGCATTGCATAGGCGCTCAATGGTGCGAAGGGTTGGATTGTACGACGAACGGCTTGCGATCGACTCGATTGTATCTTCGCTTACTGCAGCCCGACGCGCGAGCTCACGGTAGCTGAGGCGATGTCCGGTACGACGTTCATACAATTCCAGGCATTCCCGGAGCCGGATGTGAATTCGTCGTCTCATGCCGGGCTCCGTATTGACAATACGGAAACGCCCGGTATCTTAAACTCCCGCTCTTGGGGAGCGTTTGTACGACTACTGCAGCTGCGTGAGCGCCTTCTCGACTCGGGCACGCCGAGTCATGCTTATGCCGACCATCATGGAAATCTGCTCTCACTCCGCAATCTGGGGCAAGTTATTGATGCTGGAGCAGGGAAATCACGGCGCCAATCGCCGCGACAGAAAGGTGCAAGTCGCCGCGGGATTTTAGGGCCCCTGTAGCAAGGTGCTGTGCTCAATCTCGGCGCCAATCGAGGAGTTCGGTAACATTCACTTGCAAGGCGGCGCAAAGCCGTTCGATGGTATGAAGCGTCGCGTTATAATGGCGTCGCCTGTTGGAAATCTTCTTGATGGTATCAGGGCTCAGGCCGGACTTCCGCGCCAAGTCCCGGTAGCTCATATGGTGACCCGTGCGTTCCTGATACAATTGCACGCACTCACGCAAGCGGATCCGCAAACGGACCGCTTTTTTTGGCGTCTCGCGGGGTACTGTGGATACCCCACGCTGTGTTGTAGAGGATTTCCGCCCCGAACGAGCGGGCTGACGATCAGGTGTGGAGCGTCGGCTGGACCGCGGCTCGGTCGCCACGCCGAGCACCGATCAAAGGCACGACGAAGGAAGGCCACCGAACGGACAACTTGATGTCGAGTGCTACCAACTCTCGATCTCCACTGGAGGGTTCGTGCAATCTGCAATGAGAAGGGCCAGTACGCCACCCGCGCGAGGATTGCCGCCTTGTTCTACCCAGCAGTAAGTGTGATCCCGTGCGACTCTGCTTGTCTGCTGGGCGAACAGCGGCCAGGCATGCCGCCGAGAAGCAGTCCTGGTCGCTCACGAGAACCTGGCGCGAATTGCTCGGGGCGTTGAGCTGCTTCGTAGGCGCGAGACATTCGATGTGTACAGGCTCGTGACCACGGACACGGGGTACTCGGCCGCCGGGCGCGTGTCTTCGGGCATGTCAGAGGATGGGCAATCACATGTGGCTGTCCCATCGGCGGCCGGCATCAGGGACGGGGACGAAACAGACCTCGCTCAAGCCTTCCGTGCATTCGCGACACCGCTCATTCAGTTCGCGTGCCGTATCGTGTATGCCGAGGCAGTCGCCCAGGACATCGTCATGGACGTTTTCCTCAAGCTCTGGCGCAACCGCGAATCGCTCCCGACCGATCTGCGGCTGGAGGGCTATCTCTACACGGCGGTGCGAAACGCAGCACTCGACGCGCTGGCGCATGCCCGCGTTGAACAGGCATCGGCAGAGCGGGGAATTGCCGAGGGCTGGACACCGGGCATGGGTACACCCGGCCTTTCGCCGGACGCGCTGCTCGAACGAGCCGAAGCGAAGGAAGCGCTCCGCCACGCCTATGACGCGCTGCCGACGCGGTTGCGGCAGGTCATCGGACTTCGATGGTTCGAGGGGCGCAGCTATCAGGAGATAGGGCACGAACTC